>Ga0272444_10000089_pt1 | contig 115778 bp, 88 predicted proteins | sample SSMForm13_FD_201033 | JGI IMG/M metagenome (GOLD analysis project Ga0272444, IMG submission 201033) | Marine sediment archaeal communities from Little Sippewissett salt marsh, Falmouth, MA, United States - SSM-Form-13 | ecosystem: Environmental > Aquatic > Marine > Wetlands > Sediment ...
GCCGGCCCAGGTAACATCCGGCGAGTAAATCCCCAGCAAAACCGCACCGTTGAGCGTTACCTCAATAGCATCCTCGTCCAGCCCGCTCAGAGCATCATCCAAATCAAAGGAAATCGGTGGACAGAGGCTCCCAACAAAAGGAAGCGAGGGTGAAATCCCAGTAATCGTAGGCGGCGAAAGGTCAATCCCGAAGCTCCAAGCCAAAGTGTCAGAGTTAGGGTTGCCAAATCTGTCCTCAACATAAACAAGAGAACAAGTTACTGTAGTTCCGTCAATCCATTCCGCACTGGGGACATATATCAATGTATCAGGATGGTAATCAAGCTCTAAATCCCCAGTAGTAAAGCGTTCACCGTTAACAGAGAAAACAATTGTGCTCGCTACGACCGTATCGAAATCACTAACGGTCAGAAGTATTGCGCCATCTTCGCAAGCGCTCCACGAGCCGTTTACAGGCTCAACTACAGTAGCTATTGGCCCCCCTGCTGGAACATTGAAAGTCCAACATGTATCACCCTCATTCGGTGGGCAAAAATCGGGAGAGTCAATTGCACGGACGCATATTCGAAGGACATCTCCACCTTCGATGAGCAAAGGAATATCAGCGATTTCAGCGAAATATGTCGAATCGGTTCTTGTAAACCATATTTCTGAAAGATCGAACCAGGATGGCGCACCGGCTGGCATTATATCTACAGCTATCTGCGTCGCATCAAGATCAGTTCCTGCAGGAGAATCTGTTAAGCGGAATATAACAGTTGGCTCCAAAGTCCCCACGCTGGCACCCGGAGCGGGTGAAAGACCGTAAGCATATGGAGGCTCGAGGTCTATGCGATATGACCAAGATGCACCGCCTGACAGGAGAGGATTTCCAAGGCTATCATCAGCAGAAATAAGCTCAATCACAACCGCATCATCATGCTCCCAATCCGAAGTTGGTGTAAAGCAAAGGGTATCGTCAGAATATGATAACTCAGGATTAGCAGTTGTGTAATCAATTCCATCTACACGAATTTCAATGCTCGACTCATCGATACCGTGGTCTATCTCTATATCCGACAGAGCAATACAGAATCCTTGGTCAGCACAGGAAGAAATCATTCCCGCCAGTTCAACCAGAGTTGTCGGGTCAAAAATATCGTTGTATATTGGACCTTCGATGTCAATTAAATATTTCCAGCAATAAATTAACTCGTTCGGATCGCAGTAATCCGGGTTATCTAAGGCGTGGACGCAAATTTCTACAGTATCGTTATGTGAGAACATAATACCTGCATCTGAGCAATCGAATACAATATAAAAACTGTCGCCAATCCATGTCGCATCGAATCCCAAATCCCCCATTATATATGTTCCGCCACCTATGGTAACTTCAACTGAACCATCATCCAGCCCGGAGAGGGAATCATGAAGAGTGAAAGAAAAAACTGGCGACGCAATGGCAATAACTTCGCCGTCGGCAGGAGTAATGTCCCATATAAGAGGAGGAGATAAGTCGATGTAGAAATACCAGCTAAGTGTATCTGATAGGGGATTTCCTGATACATCTTCGGCAGAGATGAGTCTTGCGTGAATGACCTCACCATCCTCCCATGGTTCTGTCGGCGTGTATATTAGCGTGTCCCCTGACCAGACTACAGTTGCGTCATCTCCCCAGACATCGACGCCGGCTATTTCGAGATGAACCGTGCTGTCAACCACGCCGTCCGGGTCGAAAATTCCGATGATAACAGACTGATCATCACAAGCCGACCAGGTGTCCGGAAGAGGTTCAACTATTTCAGCCGACGGCCCCATTGGGTTGACCTCGAACCACCAACAAGTGTCCATCACATTGGGATCGCAGTAATCTGGGGAGTCCCAGGCCGAGACGCATATATTTATCCTGTCTCCCGATTCGAAGAACCAGCCTAAAAGACCAATATTGACAACAATATGTGAGTCTTCAACACTAACTGCGGGATGATCTATGTCGAGAGTAGCAGAATCATTTATTGTAATTAATATTGAGCTTACGTCAAGACCGGAAAGGGCATCGAAAATATTGAATTCAAAGCTTGGGGCGGCATCGGGAACTATTTCTCCCATATCTGGACTTGCGCCGGATATGTAAGGCGGCGAATAATCTATGGTAAATCGCCACGAAAGAGGCGTGGCGAGAGGATTTCCTATCATATCATCCGCTTCGATTAGAATGACCCGAACAGTATCGCCGTCGCTAAATAGAACATCGGGGTTGTAAACCATCGTGTCGATGGAATCCCCTGACCATGTTACTGTAGCGTCGTCGCCGTAAACATCGAGGCCGTTGACCGTAAGATGCACTGAGGGATGATTTATGCCGTTTTCATCGAATAGAGTAATTGTTATAGGCTGTGGATCGCAAGCCGAAAATGTTCCCGGCATAGGTTCGATTATCTCTGCGATAGGCCCGGATGGATCCACCATAAAAGACCAGCAAGTGTCAAGCACATTCGGATCGCAGTAATCTGGAAAATCTTCAGCATAAACGCAGATTTTCACAGTATCGCCAGTTTCAAATATAAGTCCAAGAACACCAAGAGACAGGCGAACAGAGGGAGGAGACCAAATTAGAGAGGGATCGTCTAATCCTATGACGATAGAGTCATTAATTGTTATCGTAACAGCTTCCTCGTTAAGCCCGGAAAGCAGATCTTCTATATTGAATTCGACCACAGGGCTCGCCTCTGGAACAATTGATCCAATCGCCGGAGATTCCCCCCAGAAAAGAGGAGGCGAAAAATCTGTCAACCATGTCCAGCAAACCGGAAGGGAATCGTAAGGCGTGCCGTAGATGTCGCAAACCGAATCGAGACAACATGAAATAGAAACGCCGTCCGTCCAAGGAGCAATCGGCGTAAAAATAAGTGTATCATCGACATATGTCAAGTATCCATCGCCGACAGTATAGTCAATACCATCGACAGAAAAACGAATCGAGGATATATCTATTCCAGAGTCGTCGTAAATGAACATTATTATCCGCTGATCATCGCAAGCACTGAAAGTCCCCTCCAGAGGCTCGATTATCTCGACTACCGGTGGAGTGCATTCCGCAATACCGAAATCCCAAACCTCGCTGGTATCTGCACCGCAATCACCCCATGCAATAACATTCCAGCTATGGCTTTCATCGCAATCGAAAATCGTATCCCACTCTGAACTGGTCAAACCGGAAGCTACAACCACGCCATCCAAAAGGAAATCGTATGTTATGGGCGGGTCGCCCTCGGCATCTGTCCAATCGAAGTCGATAATTCCCGGCTCCATGTCCGAGGAACCATCAGCAGGCTCTATTAGAACAACTCCTGAAGGTGGAAACTCGACGTTAACTGTTGCAGTGCCTACTCCCTCGCAAGAGGCAGGTGTCGTTACTACACATGTGTATGTCGTTGTGTCCGAGGGGGATACAGTTAGCGCGTTACTTGTTCCGCCTCCGGGACTCCATAAATAGGTGGCGCCGGGGATGTCCGGTTCTATGAAAGCCGTCAGTGTGATGTCATCTCCGAGGCAGATTGTAGCGTCGGCGATTGTAACCACGGGATTCGGATGGACATTGATAGTTCCGGAACCGATTCCCGGACATCCGAAACTGCTAAGAACTTCGCAGGTATATGTAGTCGTCGAAGATGGCGCAACGGAGATACTTGGAGAAGTCGCTCCACCGGGAGACCAGAGATAAGTATAGCTTCCCGGTGGACTGACACTAGCGGTGAGCATACCCGACTCCCCTTCGCAAATATCGACGTCGGAGATAACAACCACAGGGTCTGGCTGAACAGTAACCGTCGCATTGTCCGAACCGTCGCACCCGTAAGCCGAGGAAACATTGCATGTATAAGTCGTTGTCGAACTTGGCGATACACTAATCGACGACGATGTCGCGCCCCCCGGCGACCAGCTGTAACTCCATGAACCGGCTGGAGTTACATTCGCATTAAGGGTAACCGATTCTCCCGAACATATGAAAGTATCCCGCACCGCAACAGTGGGAGTCGGATGGACATTTACCGTTCCCGAACCTATATTAGAACAGCCGTATGCACTCGTTACGAAACAGGCATAAGTGGTAGTCGAAGATGGAGAAACGGTGATGCTCGATCCGGTGCCGCCGCCCGGAGACCAGCTATAACTATAGCTCCCCGGCGGTGTAATAGTCGCGGTTAGGGTCGTGGATTCCCCCTCACAAATATCAGCATTGCCAATACTAATTACCGGATCAGGATGAACATTTATAGTAACGTCGTCAATTTCAATGCAGTCCGCCGCAGTAGCGGTAACCGTGTAAGTCGTTGTCGATGTTGGACATGCTGTCGGATTAGGCGATGTCGGCGACGAAAGGCCTACAGTCGGACTCCAGCTATACGACCAGACAAGGCCGCCCATACCTTCGCCGGCCGTGTCGAGAACAGCGTGTAAATTTGTGCACTCCCCGGCGCAGAGATTGAAATCATCGGCCGTGGCGGAAATCGAGATATCTGGCGGCGCGGGAATATCGATGCAATAATTCTGTGTTACCGGGCCGCCGCCTGTCCATATTACCGAAATATCGTAGCAAACTGTTGTTCCCATTAGAGAAGGGCCGACATTAACCGTCCAGTTGGCCATGCCCGTGCCGCCGTAACCAGCTATCGATCCCAGATTCTGAGGATTCGCTCCGCTGGCAAGGGTTAAGCCTGCGGGTAAAGACAATGTAGCTCGAACATTGTTTGCAGTAGCCGTCCCAATGTTCGTGAAAAAAGCCTCCACGGGAAAGGGATTTGGAATCACCGACGAGCATGTAGCATCGAAAGTGGGGGGCATATGAGAGATGTTAAGCCCCGGAGAGCCTGTTATATCGCCGATTCCGTAGTATGTTATGAAAACAACGGAATCCCCCGGGCAAATATATCGCGGATACCACTTTACCATAGTTGCCGAGTCGCCGAAACCTGCACCCGTATCGGAAATCCATTCGGCGTCGGGCCAGCCGTTGCCGGTGGATGCCGGCCAGCTTCCATACCAGAAAACATCAGGCGGCGTCGCTTCAAATCCCATCAAAATGCCGAGGGCGACCAAATCCCCCGCCGCAGGCGGAAACCCGGACTCATATGCACGCCAAATCGGAGGAATAGTCGGGGCAAAGAAAATCTCCGCGATGCCCGTATATCCAAAAGCGGTGGATATCGGAGCGGCGTCATTCCAATCGAGCATTGTATCATAATATACAATACATCCGCAATTATGACACCCGCCGTCGGCAGATTTCATAACAGCTTTAAACTTAATCTGTTCGTTCTCTCCGGGAGTTCCGCCAAGGCTCACCGGCGTGATTTCCTGCCGAATATAAACTCCGTTCCAGTTGTTCCAGACATGATATGCGACGTTTCCCGCCATCCAATTCGAGCTAGCGTTGGGCAATGTTGCGGCTGTCTTAGCAGAATTTCCGTCAACATAATACATTGCCCATTCCGTGCCCGGAGATTCCGGCCACGAGAAAGTGAGACGCATATATCCGCCTCCTCCGCCGGGATCGCCACCCTGGTCGAATTCACCGGAAGTTTCATCGACATCAGCCGCGACATAACCGTTCTGCACACGATGATCCATAGGCGCCATAGGCCGCTCGCTGGGTTCGAAATCGGGTCTCATCATTCGCGAGTAAGAGATTTTCCATTCGGTGTATTCATCGGGAGAAGTTATAGGATCGGGCATCTCAGCGAGCATTGAATCTAAATCGGGCGCGCCGTCGATTGCAGAATGGGGAGATATGTCGGGAAATTCACCGGTGGCTTGAAGTAGGGCCGCGAGGAAGATTGTTGCACAAAACACTAAAGCAAAACTTTTCATACAAACTCCTACGCAAGGAGGGATTATTTTCAAATCAATAACTATTACAATTAAGCTATTAAATAGGAATAACGCAAGCTATTTAATCAATTTTTATTTTGGCTTGACTTCTGTCCATTCCGAAATTAAATTTCACTAACATCGCATCCGCCGCCATTTTCCGATCCACCACCAGATACGGACAGATAGGAGTATGATTATGAAAGGCGTTATTCTCGCAGGTGGACTCGGAACAAGACTGAGGCCTATCACTAATATCACAAACAAGCACCTTCTGCCGGTTTATGATGCCCCCATGATTTATTATCCCATCCGCTCTTTGGTCGAAGCCGGCATCGACGACATCATGATAGTCTGCGGCGGCAACCACGCCGGCGAGTTTCTTCGCCTTCTCGGAAACGGCAACGAGTTTGGCCTCAAACACCTTAACTACACCTATCAAATGGATGAAGGGGGTATCGCCGAAGCTCTGGGATTATGCGCGCATTTCGTAGATGGCGAAAAAGTGGTCGTATTTTTGGGAGACAATATAATCGAAACAAGCATCAAGGAGGCTGTCGAAGATTTTCAAAAGCAAGACGGCGGCGCGAGAATAATCCTGAAAGAAGTTGAAGACCCCCGCGATTACGGCGTAGTCCGATTCGGCGAAAACAACAGGATTACCGAGATAATCGAAAAACCCATAGACCCGCCTTCAAACTACGCAGTGATAGGTGTTTATATGTATGACCCCGAAGTTTTCGACATCATCAAAACTCTTGTGCCATCAGGACGCGGAGAATTGGAAATCACCGATGTCAATAATGCATACATCGAAAAAGGCAAGCTTAGCCATAGCGTCCTTAAAGGATGGTGGGCCGATGCCGGCGCATCCATCGACGCCTACTATGAAACAATAGTAACCGTTGCCGAAAGTAAAAATCGCAGATAGAATCGAATTACGTTTAAGTCTCAGGGTTAGTTTCGACTAACCCTTCTTTTTGTCTTTGCGCATATTCGATATTGTTTTTACTGCGCAATATTGTCCGCACATTGTGCAAGCATCTTCTTCCTGCGGAGGCGATTTTTCACGAATCTCGGTCGCGAGTTCCGGGTCGATAGCAAGCTCGAGCATCTTCGGCCAGTCAAGTTCTCTGCGCGCTTCGCTCATTTTGAGATCCCATTCCCATGCTCCGGGGATGTCTTTGGCAATATCGCCGACATGGGCCGCAATCCTCGTAACGATAACCCCCTGCCGAACTGCTTCGACATCGGGGAGGGAGAGATGTTCGTTGCATGTAACGTAGCAGAGAAAATCCGCGCCGCTCGATGAAGCAATCGCCCCGCCGATAGCCGCCGTGATATGATCGTATCCAGGCGCGACATCCGTAACGATGGGGCCGAGAACATAAAAGGGCGCATTGTCGCAAATCTGTTTCTGTATCTGAATATTCGCCATCACATCGTCGATGGGAACATGGCCGGGGCCTTCTACCATTGCCTGCACACCCAATTCTCGAGCGCGGTGGACCAACTCGCCTAAAACCACAAGTTCGCCAATCTGCGATCTGTCCGTGGCGTCGGCTATGGCGCCGGGGCGTAGGCCGTCTCCCAAGGAAAGCACCATTTCATATTTCTTGGCGATTTCGCAGAGGCGATCGAACTGCTCGTACAGCGGGTTTTCGCGCTTATTTTTGTGAATCCACTCGGCGTGGAAAGCCCCGCCGCGGGACACGATGTCCATAACCCGGCTACTGTTGAGAAGCGTCTCGACAACCTTGCTCGTAACCCCGCAATGAACCGTGAGGAAATCGACCCCCTGCTCCCCCTGCTTCTCGATAACCTCGAAAAGCTCCTCGGGATGCATATCAACAACCGGTTTGCCGGCTTTGCGTCTGTTAACGGCAACTTCATAAATTGGCACAGTGCCGACGGGCACAGTCGAGGCCGCGATAATTTCCTTGCGAATAGCGTCCAAATCGCCACCGGTAGAAAGGTCCATAACCGTGTCGGCCTTCGCGGAAATCGCCGCGGCAAGCTTCTTGAGTTCATTTTCGACACTCGCGCTGTCTTCGCTGGTGCCGATATTTGCGTTCACTTTGGTGCGAGTGCCTTCGCCGACCGCCAACGGATCGATTTTCACCGGACGTTTTCTATTTCGCAGAATCACCACTCTGCCGAGGGCGACCAATTCGCGTAAGTCGTCCGGTTCGATGTTCTCATGCTTCGCGGCAACAATGATTTCCGTCGATACTAAGTCCTGAATCGCTTCTTCTAACAAACTCATGTCTATCCTTCCTAAAATGAAAAAAGCCCATAACAAAGGGGCGATTGCCGAATCCCTACGCCGGTGTTATCCGGATCAGGTTCGTCGGGTTACCCTTTCGGGTCTCAGCTACCGCTCCCCGTTCAGCATTATCAAGATATTCTTAAAATGGGTAAAGTCAAGGAGGGTTTAATATTTGAATTTTGTTATATTTTTTCTCCTGCAACCCTTTTCCAAACATAATGCTTCGCAATTTCCATCTATTCCATCAAGTTCGGCCTTGCGTATTGGGCGGTTATATATTTAATTGAAGGGTAACATTTTGAAAATGGAGGTCAAAATTATGAAGAGATTCTGGATTTTTGCTTTGCTCATGGTTTCCGCCATGCTCATGGCTCAGCCTATAGGCGTCGGAGATGGGAAGGTCGAGTTTTCCTACACCGCGCCGAACGCCGACGCGGTCTATCTTTCCGGAGGATTCAACCGATGGGAACCTGCCGCCACCCCCATGGAGAAAACCAAGGACGGTGTCTGGAAAATAATCCTCGAATTCGAGCCGGGGATTCACCAATACAAATTCGTCGTAAACGGCAAAGACTGGATTCAAGATCCCAATAACCCTGCCACGATGGACGACAACTACGGCGGTTTGAACTCCGTTTTCGTCCTTAAAACCGACGGCAGTGTCGCGCTGGAATCTCAGGCACAAGGCCCCGTGAACCCGGACGACATCTACCCCGACGGCCCAAAGGTTCATCTGGCGATAATCTGGCATCAGCATCAGCCCCTTTACGCCGATCCTGTCGAGGACTACCTTCGCGGCCCATGGGTGCGCCTCCACGCCACCAAGGACTATTACGATATGGCCTCGATGCTTGCGGATTACCCGAAAGTCCACACAACTTTTAACCTCACCAGCGTTCTTCTTCAGCAGTTGCAGAGTTACTACGTCGAACGTCTCGCTCCCGTTGTTGACGGCAACAGGGTCGATGAGGCAAAATTCGCCCAAACCGCCGCCGGACGGACAGATCCGTGGATAGATTTGCTAATCAAAGACACTAAAGATTTCGACAATCAGGACAATCATTACCTGACTGGCGGATCCTGGAACGCCTTCGGGATTTCCGAGGTGATGATAGAGAGATTCCCGGAATACAAAGCCCTGCGGGACAAGGGCGCAGACAAATTAACCGTCGATGACAAGCTTCAACTCAAAGTCTGGTTCGCCCTCGCATGGTTCGACCCGGATTTCCTCAACGGTTCCGTAAAGCTTATCACGGGCGATGTCGTCGATTTATCGGACCTCGTCGAAAAGCTTGGGGACAGATGGTTCGCCCGCAGGAAATTCACCGAGGAGGACGCCAACCGCATTGTCGCGGAATCGTATAAGGTAATGGCCGCTGTCGTGCCGGTTCACAAACAGATAATGACCGACGGCCGGGGCGAAATCATCACCACCCCCTACTACCACCCGATTCTGCCCCTCGTCTTCGATTCGGATATCGCGAAAGTCTGCCAGCCCGGCACTGCTATGCCGTCAAGGTTCAACTATCCGGAAGACGCCATGGCTCAAGTTCTGCGCGGCGGGGTCTATTACCGCGAACTTTTCGGCTCCGCCCCAAAAGGAATGTGGCCAGCGGAAGGTTCGGTCTCCGAGCAGGTCGTGCCAATTTTCGCACAGGCGGGAATTCGATGGATAGCCACCGCGGACGGCGTCCTGTATAAATCCACGCCGCCAAAACAGCCCATATGGCGCCCCTACCGCGTCGATGCCGACCGCGAACAGAGGACATCAAATTCGGACGAGGCCGTGGCGGTATTTTTCCGCGATACGGAACTTTCCGACCGCATCGGGTTCAAATATCAGACAAAACCGGGCGAAGAGGCCGCGGAAGATTTCGTCCAGAAGGTTCTGTCATACGCTCAAGAGGGCGAAGATAGGCTTATCACCGTAATCCTCGACGGCGAAAACGCATGGGAATGGTATCGCACATCGCCGGACGCGAAAGAATTTCTCCACGCAATGTATCGCAAACTCGAGAAGCTATACGATATAGGGCGCGTGGTTACGGTCTCTCCCATGGAATACATCGCGGGAAATCCCGATAGGGGCGTCGAACCTCATCCTATAGTGGAAATGCCCGAACTGGAACCCCTCTGGCCCGGAAGCTGGATCAACGCCAATTACGACACCTGGATTGGCGAGAGCGAGGAGAATATCGCCTGGGAGCTTATGGGGCAGGTTCGCGCCGAACTCTCCCAGATGGGACTCGAACAGCCCGATCCATTGGCGGCCCCGCCCACCGAAAGCAAGGAACTGGCCGCGTATAACGCCTGGGAGGCAATCTACGCCGCCGAGGGTTCCGACTGGTTCTGGTGGTTCGGCGACGACCAGGGGGCTCCCGGAGGCGACGAGCCTTTCGACGAGGCCTTCCGCACCCATCTGACCAATGTGTATCGCTACGCCCGCAGTGCCGGTGTGGATGTCGAAGTGCCGGAGTTCGCTCCGATTCTCCGTGGGACTTCCTCGGGCGGCAGCGGAACAATGGCGCAAAGCAAAGGCCCCGATGTCGAGGTTACTTTCGTTGTCGATGCCTCCGCGCAAAAGGTCTCCGACGCCATTTATATCGTGGGTGCTCCACCGGAACTGGGGGAATGGACGCCCAACAAAGTCAAGATGTTCGACGACGGCACCCATGGCGACGAAAAGGCCGGCGACGGCAAATGGTCTCTGACCGTTACTTTCCCGGAGGTTTCCTACATCGAATACAAATATACAAACTCCGGAAAAGAGGGCCAGTGGAAACCCGGCGAAGAATTCCCCATGGCCAACCGCACCATCGCCGTCAAAGGCGAAAACGGTGCCATGACAGTTCGGGACTTGTTCGGCGAGATGTAGCAGATTGCAGTCAAATACATACTATTGTCCACTAATGTATTCACTTTTACACTAATAGCACACAATTGCATAGTCAGATAATCATACTAATCGCGGGACTTCTCGGCCTGTATCTCGGCGCGGAAGCCCTTGTCAAAGGCGGTTCACGCCTGGCCTTGTCTCTTGGAATGAAACCCATTCTCATAGGTCTGACGGTTGTGGCATTCGGCACAAGCCTGCCGGAGCTTTCAGTAGCTGTTATTTCTTCCGTCGGTGGGGAGAACGGGATTTCCCTCGGCAACGTCATCGGAAGCAATATCTGCAACATCCTGCTGATTTTCGGCGTGATGGCTCTAATTAGGCCACTCAAAGTTGAGGAGGAAAACCTCCGCAAGGATATTCCGGCGGTGCTTGCGGCGGGCGCTTTGCTCTGGATCCTCTCCGCGGACGGGAAGATAACCCGTTTCGACGGCGCTCTTTTGCTCTTTGGTCTGGCGATATATTTCGCTATCTTGTGGAACGAAAGAAAGACCCGTTTCGCCGCAGAAGTTTCCAGTGTTGTAGTCAAAACGGGAATAATGAGTTATTTCCTAATTCCCCTCGGCCTGGGGCTTCTGATTTTCGGCGGTTGGGCGTGTGTGCACAGCGGAACGAGAATAGCGGCGAATATCGGTATTCCGGAATACATCATCGGTTTGACAATAATCGCCATTGGAACTTCTCTGCCGGAATTGGCGATAGGTGCTGTGGCTTCTATCCGCGGCGAATGCGAGTTGCCCGTCGGCAATGCCCTTGGAAGCAACATCTTCAACGCATTTGGAATAATCGGCCTAACAGCTTTGATCAGTCCATATTCAGTGGATCCTGAAGTAAACAGCTTCAGCTTGCCTGTTATGATGGCATCTTCAATGGCCTTTTTGCCAATTGCGATGACCGGCAAGAAACTGACTCGTGTCGAAGGACTTGGATTTGTTATTGCATATGCAATTTACGTTACAGCGCTTTTTTAATCGAAAGAAAGGAACTATCATGAAAAAGTGTGTAGAAATAATCGCGCTCATCGCCTTGGCTACAGCGCTTATGCTGTTTTCCGGTTGCGGAAAAAAGGCTGACGACAATTCGATATCTATCTGGCATCAGATGACTCAGGAGGAGCGGGAGGTTCTCGATTCGGTCTGCACGGTTTGGGGGACAAAAAATGGCTACGACGTCAGCATCCTTTACAAGGAGACCGAGGAGCTTCGTAGTTCTTTCCAGACAGCGGCACTTGCTGGTGGCGGCCCGGAACTGGTTTACGGCCCATCGGATCAGATTGGGCCCTTCTCTGTTATGCAACTTATAAAACCCCTCGACGACCTTCTCGAACCGGAGTTCCTCGGAAGATTCGACCCGAAGGGACTTGTCCGTTTCGAGGGCAAACTTTACGCCGTGGCGGACAGAATCGGCAACCATCTCTGCCTGGTTTATAATAAAGAAATAATTCCCGAACCGCCGAAAACTACGGACGAGCTGGTCGAAATCGGCAAAAAGCATACTATCGACGAGGACGGCGACGGCACTCCCGACAAATACGGTCTCGTATGGAATTTCACCGAACCGTATTTCTTCGTGCCCTGGCTGAGCGGGTTCGGAGGCTGGGTGATGGACGAGGCCGGAAACCCCACCCTCGATACACAAGCGAACATCGACGCACTTTCATTCCTCGTCTATCTTCGCGACACCGCGAAAATAGTGCCTGCGGAGCTTGATTACGACATCGCGGACGCTTTGTTCAAAGAGGGCCGCGCGGCTATGATAATCAACGGCCCGTGGAGCTGGGGCGGATACCGCAAAGCCGGCATAGATTATGGTTTGGCGAGAATTCCCATGGTGTCGAAAACCGGGCTTTGGCCGGCGCCTATGGTCTCGCCCAAATGCTACAGCATCAACAAAAGCGTCTCCGATACGAAACTTCTCGCTGTCCTGCAACTGCTTGAGCATTTGACCTCAGCTGAGGTTCAGCTGGAATTTACCAAAGCCCTCGGCACAATTCCCAGCAATAAAGTCGCTCGCATGGATCCGATTGTAACCGAAGACCCGCTGATTTCGGCATCTATAATGCAGATGGAAGTTGGCAGGCCGATGCCGGTGCGCCCGGAACTTCGCGCGGTCTGGGATGCCATGCGCCCGCCTTATCAATCCGTGCTTTCGGGGAGCATTACTCCGGAAAAGGCCGCTCAAGAGATGCAGAATCTGGCCGAACAAAAAATCAGGGAGATGAACGAATGATGAATATCACAAAAATCGCAGTTGCTGTCTTAGCGGTGCTAATCGCGACTGCATTTGCCCAGCCTTCCAGCGAGAAGGTCATCGTCCGAACGGGAATGGGAGAATGTCCCCTTCATATGGACGGTTCGACGGTCAACGTGGAGGCTTTGCTGGAAAACATCGAGCTTCGTCTTAACGACCTCCAATTACGAACCGCTCAAGACCCCGAATACCGCAGACTCACTCAACCGGCCCTTTCGGAGATAAAAGCGCTCATATCCCTTTTCCCGAAAGAGGTTTATCTGATACCCGTGGACGCAGAAATTCATCGCGCTGTTGACGCGGATCGTTTCGAGGGTGTTATCGAGGATATCCGCAACGAAGAGACCGCCGAGGAAAAGTTCGAATTTCTTCGCCAAACCATGCAATACGAGTATTTCACGATGGAACAGTTGGGCGAAATTCTGGACGAATTTGAGGATATCGAGGATAAATATACATCTGCGAGAATTCTAAAGAGCAACATAGTCGATCCGGAAAACGCATACACTATTGCCGACAGATTCGCGGACCCCGAAGCCGGGCGCACCTGCGTAGAAATAATCCTATACGAGGAGTAAAACATGGCGATACCCAGGAACGTGTGCGGAATCGACAGGGCGGCGCGGATCATTTTCGGTGCGCTGGCGGTTGCATTCGGTATTTTCCGGCTTTTTGGAGGGGGGCCATTGGGCTATATCATCATAGCCTTGGGCATAATCCTCTTCGCCACTGGGGCTGTGGGCAAATGCGGACTGTATGTCCCTTTCGGAATCAGCAGTTGCCCGAAGGACGAAGAAACGGACAAATAGAGATTCCCGGCTACCAGTCCAGTTTTTTGTCGGTGTGGTATTCGCCGTGGCGTCGAATTATTTTTGCTATTTTCGCCTCATCGGCCAGCTTGCCGGGGAACAGATCCTCTGTTTCGAAAAGTATGCGTAAGGTTTCGACGTCTCCCATTTCGAGGGGAATGCCCCTCGGGCCGCAGTCCGCGCAAATTAACCCTCCCGATTCCACCGCGAAATAAGTTCGGCCTTCGATACCGCAGTCGCATATCGAACATCGGCTTAGAATCGGCTCGTATCCCAATGCCGACAGTATTCGAGCTTTAAAAGCCAGCACCACCGCGCTCAGATTTTCCATCGGCGCGGAAGATATTTCCCGCAATGTCTTTTCGAGGAGGAGCCAGATTTTCTGATTTGGCTCGTCGGCGTGGGTAAGGGCGTCGAGGGTTCGGAACACTTTAGCAATGGCTTCCATCCTGTCCAGATTTGACTTGATTAGCGAAAAATCGGCTATTATATCGGCTTTGCTGATAATCTGAATCTCGCGGGAGGGTTTGAAATAAACCTCCGCCTCGATGAGGTTCAGGGGTTCGAGTATCGACGCCATCCCGCTTTTCGATTTGGCGGAGCGTGCCCCCTTAGCGATAACGGAGAGTTTGCCCCGTTCTTCGCTGAATAGCGAAGTAATAAGGCTGGACTCTCCGTATCGTATTCGCCTGAGGACAAAAGCCTTTAGGCTAAGTATTTCCATGCACCCTTAGGAAGAAGCTGTCGGTTGGGGCATCTGCGGCGGCTGTTGCGGGCTGTATTGTTCCAAAGTCGCGATTATTCTCTGCATGTTAGCATCGAGAACTTCCAGCTCCTGCTGAGTGATGCCCTCTGGCATATTTGCGGCGGGGTTGAAAACGCCCTCCAACTGCTGAATCGTCATCTGCATCTGGGGTTTCTGCTCTTCGGGGGTGTTGGGATCGTCGATTTGGACTTTCAGGTCCTCAAGCTGAGCTTTGGCTTCGATAACCTGCTGTTTGGTAGCTGTCAACTGCGCCAGTTGATTCTGGAACTCGGTCCTCTGCTCGGGGGGAACCTCGCCGGACTCAAGAAGGGCTTCCATCTGGTCGATCTTCATCTGGATGTTTTCCGGCTGAAGGCTCTCTGCCTGGCGCACGGAGTTCATATACATCCCGGCGGTGATAATCTTCTGGTAAACCGCGAAGAACCAATCCTGATTGAGGCCTTTTTTGGCCATATCATCTTCGATAACTTCCATTATCTCGTTGGTTTTCACTTCATCGACCGGGCTTCCGGAGTTGTGCTTTTCAAGTTCGCTTCTATGAACTTCCACTACTTCCTGAACATCTGGGAAAACCTTGATGAAAGAATCGATAACGGCGTTCGTAATTAAAACATTAATTTCGCCGTCGGCCGTCTGAGCGGTTTCCTCGGGTTTCTGTTCGTCTTTTGAACAGCCGGTTATGAGCAATACAATCGCCAGAAGGATTGTCATTGTCATCGTTGCAAACTTCATTTTTTCTCCTCTAAATTATGGATTTAATCTATATATCATCCGCGGGAAGGGTATTACCTCGCGGACATGTTTTATTCCAGTCATCCAGGCGACCATTCGTTCAACCCCCAGCCCGAAACCGGCGTGGGGAACGGAACCGTAACGCCTCAGGTCGAGATACCAGCTATAAGCATCCTCAGGAAGCTTATCGGCGCGGATACGGGCAATAAGCTTTTCGATATCGTCCTCGCGCTGGCTTCCGCCGATAATCTCGCCGTAGCCTTCCGGAGCGATAAGGTCGGAACATTTGACCAAATCCGGGCGCGATGGATGCTCTTTCATGTAGAATGCTTTAATCGCCTTGGGGTAATCATAAATAAAAACTGGGGTCTCGAAATTATCTGAAAGTATAGTCTCCGCCGCCCCTCCGATATCCTGGCCGTGCTCGATTTCGAAATCTTTCGACTTGAGGAAATCGACTGTTTCGTCGTAGGAGAGCCGCGCGAAGGGTTTCGAGATAGATTTCATGATGATTTCGGGATCTCTCTCGAGAATTTCCAACTCCGCAGTGCTCGAAGCGATTGTCCGCTGAACGACGCCCTTGATGAATTCTTCCTGAATGTCCATATTCTCGTCGTTATCGACGAAGGCTGTTTCGACATCGACCATCCAGAATTCGGTGAGATGCCTACGGGTTTTCGATTTCTCCGCGCGGAAAGTGGGGCCGAAGTCATAAACTTTATTGTGAGCGAACATGGCGGCTTCGAGATATAACTGGCCTGTTTGGGCAAGATATGCCTGCCCGAGGTCGAAATATTCGACCGAAAAGAGCGTCCCGCTTTCCTCGCCGATAGCACCGGTTAGGATGGGAGTGTCGATTAGGACATATCCCTCGTCACGCATGTAGTCGCGGATTGCATGAACCACGTTGTCGCGGACTCGGATTGCGGCCCACTGAAGCCTGCTTCTGAGCCAGAGATGTCTGTTGTCCAACAGAAATTCCGCGCCGTGTTCTTTGGGCTGAATTGGATATTCCTCGGCGATTTGGACAATTTCGAGGCTTTTAAGGCCAAGCTCGTATCCGCCCACCGAGCGGGCTTCCTCGCGGATTATTCCGGTTACGATAACCGAAGATTCCTGAGTAAGGTCATCGAAACGGGCGAAGGAGTCGTCGTCGCATTCTCCCTGCACAATTACAGCCTGCATTAGGCCTGTGCCATCGCGAAGGATGAGGAACTTTACTTTGCCGTGTCCGCGCTTGTTGTAAACCCATCCGCGGATTGTAACTTCTTGTCCGGTATAATCTTTAGCGTCTCTGATGTAGAATCTTTTTTCCATTTCACACCGATTTAAATTGAACAATTAATTTTTTAATATAAATAATCATTCTATAAAGTCAATGTCAAAATATGGAGGGAAGGTTGCAACATTTTGACTTCAAACCGAGGGGAATTATTTCTCTCGACGTTCCTTTTTCGGTGGATTTTTCGTTCGGGGTGGATATAATGATATTTCCAAAGCCGGGGAGCCCCTTCTGGGGTTCGTCGGCATAAAGTAATTTGTGGAGATTCCCATGTCCTTCGCATCTGTAAGAAGAAAAATTCAGCAGTCCGCTCCTTTCGCGGAATTGAAACGTGCCCTTCAGTCAGTTTCCGCCCCCGAACTTGTGGGCACAACCGGGGTAGGCGAAGCGATTATCGCGGATTATCTCGTGAAAATGGGGCGCAACGTCCTCTGGATACCATCGGGAGATGCTTACCAAAGCTGGCTCGACGCGAAATCTCTCCTCGAAGACCGCGCACTTTTCTTCCCCGCGTGGGATATCGAGCCATATGAACACAGGCTTCCCGACGAGGCAATAGTTTTCACCCGCCTCGATTGTTACCGCAGGGCGAAGTTATCGGAACCAAAACTCATTGTAGCGGAACCGAAAGCCCTGCTATATCCAGTTTTCCCCCCCGAAACCTTCGACGAATTTTCTATGACATTGCGTGTCGGGGACAGTGTTTCGCCGGAGAGCCTTATAAAGCGGCTTACAGCAGTCGGATACGTTCGGGAGGAACTTGTGGAATTTCTGGGAACGACATCCCGCAGAGGGGATGTTCTGGATGTTTTCACTCCGGCGTATCACGACCCGGTGCGTATCGAATTTTTCGGGGATGAAATCGAGTCGATAAGACTTTTTTCCGCTGAAAATCAGCGAAGCAAGGAGACTTTGGAGAAGGTAGATATCCTTCCGCCTAACGAATGGCTGAAGCCCTTCTGGACAAAGGCCGATGAATCCCCCGATATGATTCGGACATCCCTGCGCAAAGATTTGGCACGGAAAATCCCCCGGGACAAAATCGGCGATATTGTATCCCGTGTCGCCATCGAGCACGATTTCCCCGGTGCGGTATGGATTTCGCCCCTTTTCGAACCGAAACCGGTTTTGCCTTTAGCGTTTTTCTGCGACAATCTCACAATCCTATGTTCTGAGCCGGAGGAGGTTTTTCTTGCCGCCGACGCCCTTCTTTCCCGCGCAGAAGACCACCACCTGGAGCTTTCCCGCGAGGGTGAATTTCATATTCCGCCCGAAGAGATGTTCATGGACTCCGAACGCTTCGAGGAAGTTTTGACATCGCGCTTTTTCCTCCCAATTCGTCAGTTTCAGACTCAGGAAAACTCAATCGACATGGGATTTAAGGCCATTCCCGGTTCTTTCGAGGGGCCGGTGGCTTTCCGCAGGCTGATTGGAAAATATCGCGAGGATGAAATCGAGACGCGCATTTTCTGCGAAAACAACTACCAGCTTCGCAACCTCGAACAGACAATGCCCCCGGAAGAAGCGGTTCCGGCGGATATTGCCCACCTGTCGGAGAGTTTTCTGCACAAACCGAGCAAGCAGGCATCGATTACCGGCGCGGCTATTTTCGGACGAAAACGGCGGACAGCGCCAAAACGACTTTACAGAGAGGGCACAATTTACGCCCTCCCCACCGGCCTCGAAGAGGGAGATTTCGTGGTTCACACCGACCATGGAATCGGCTTTTTTAAAGGCACTGACACGGTCGAGAGCAGAGGTTTTTCCTCGGAGTGCCTCGTCCTTGAATATAAAGACGGCGAAAAGCTTTACGTCCCCGTAGAAGATTTTCATCTCGTTCAAAAATACATGGGCGGGGAAAATGTTCAGCCGGCAAAACTGGGGGGAATGGCATGGCAGAAGGCCAAGAAACGCGCCCAGCGGAGTATCATGGCCCTGGCGGGAGAGCTGGTGCAACTCTATGCCCTTCGCGAAGTCTCCAAGGGCACCCAGTTTCCGCCGGAGGACGAGCTTTCCGCCGCCCTCGAAGATTCTTTCCCCTTCGACGAGACACGCGACCAGCTCAATGCCCTCGCTGACGTTTTCGAGGATATGGAATCCGAAAAGCCTATGGACAGGCTACTTGTGGGAGATGTCGGTTTCGGAAAGACGGAGGTCGCCATACGCGCGGCATTCAAAGCTGTCCGCGGAGGCAAACAGGTGGCGGTGCTTGTGCCTACCACCGTCCTTTCGGACCAGCATTACCGCACTTTCAGAGAGCGTCTGGCGGGACTTCCGGTGGAGATAGACATGGTCTCGCGCTTCCGGTCGCCAAAGGAGCAGAAGAAGACTCTGAAAAAGCTTGAAGAGGGAAATCTGGACATTATCATCGGCACTCATCGACTGCTTTCTAAGGATATAAACTTCAAGGACATAGGCCTTCTCGTAATCGATGAGGAGCAGAGGTTCGGAGTTAAACACAAAGAGAAAATCAAGGCATGGCGCGCCAAAGTAGATGTTCTAGCGATGAGCGCGACGCCTATCCCGCGGACCCTGTATCTGTCCATCGCCGGAGTGCGCGACATGAGCACAATCGACACGCCGCCTGCAAGCCGTCTGCCGATATATACCCGAGCCGTCCCCTTCTCGGACGAGACTATCGCGGAGGCTATCGAAAAAGAACTCGCCCGCGGCGGTCAGGTCTATTTTCTGCACAATCGAGTGGGCAGTATCGAGGCGATGGCGCATCATCTGCGCAAACTCGTTCCCGGAGCTCGGTTCGCTGTGGCTCACGGTCAGATGGCCGAAGGTGAGCTTTCGCGAATCATCCTCGATTTCTTATCGGGCAAATTCGATGTCCTTGTTACGACTACCATCATCGAATCGGGCACGGACATTCCAAATGTAAACACCATATTAATCAACCGTGCGGATAGACTTGGTGTAGCCCAGCTTTACCAGCTTCGCGGCAGGGTTGGGCGATCGGACCAACAGGCATATTGTTATCTTATCACACCGCCATACCGCAGAATGACCGACCGCGCCAAAAAGCGCATCAAAGCTGTTTTGGAACACTCCGACCTCGGAAGCGGATTCGCCCTTGCGATGCGGGATATGGAAATCCGCGGGGCGGGAAATCTTCTGGGCGCTCAGCAACACGGCCATATCGAAGAAATCGGCCTCGATTTGTATTCGAGAATGCTCTCCGAAGCGGTTTCCGAGTTGAAGGGGCAGAGGCCGGCTCATTTTGTGCCGGTAAACACTCAGGTGGACATTCCTCTGTTCATTCCGAAAACCTACATTCCAAGCACCAAGCTCCGTATTCAATACTATCAGCGGCTTTACATGGCGCCCAACACCGAACGTCTCGACGCCATCAAAGCGGAGATAATGGATATGTTCGGAAATCCTCCGGACGAAATGGTTTCGCTCATGAATTATCTGCGGATGCGGGTCGCGGCGTCATCGATATCCCTCCCTCTGCGCGAGGCGGTTTTGAAGAAGGGGCGTGCGACCTTCCTTTTCGATAAAAACTGGCAACCGAACCTCGCGAAACTGGATTCGGCAATTTCTCCGCTAAAACTAAACGTGGATTTCCGCAGAGATCCTTTCGAGCTAAGATTCCAACTTTCGGGGGATTTCGACGAGGATATGCTGACCATGCGCCGAATCGCCGAACGGCTAATGAAAATCGAAGGATGACACATCGGTATTCTTTTACCTGTTAAGACATTAACGCCCATTTTATCCGCCTGTGGCAAGGTATCTCTACTTTTTCCGCGATGTCCAAATTGCAAAGATAAGATTTTCTTTTCCCATATTAATAAGATATGTATTGACATCGTTCTCGAATTGCCCTATTTTTACAAAGTAAATATGTTTTGAAATTGAAAAAAAAAGAGTTTAGAGGAGGAATTATGAGAAAATGGAGTGCGATTTTAATCGCAGTCGTAATACTTATGAGCAGTGCGTTCGCGAATGCTCTGGATATCGGCTATATGCTGGTTACTATCAACGGCAAAACATACGCGCCGTTGGAGTTGTTGCCAAACAACACAATGGACTATTCCGACGCCCACGACTACACTTTCGAAGTCAGCTGTCATTTCGATACGGGCGGCGTAGATGTAGGCTTTGCGGTCGACTCTTCCGGTTCGATGGGTAGCACCCTTGCCAGCGTTCGCGCGACTATCGCCGACTTTGCGAACGGCCTATCCGACGCCGGTTTCGACTACCGTCTGGGCGGATGCCCCTTCGCGGACAGCACCGAGGGCATGTGGGATTTCGACAGAACAACCCCCCATCCGGTGTATGAAATGACCGACGATGTCGATATGTTCACCGATACCCTCAGCGGTTGCGGCCCCAGCGGCGGCGCCGACACTCCGGAGGAATACCTCGACGCCCTCGCGGCACTCATGCGTTTCTACGACTGGCGCCTGCTTTCCATCCGCATCCTCATCGGCTTCACCGACGCCGTTTTCTGCGAAGAGGGAGACCCCTGTGCTGACTGCCACGGCAACGAGGATAAGGACGATATCATTACCGAGATGCTCGACGGCAATTTTATTCTCTTCAACATCACTCGTTCGACCTTATACTCGACGTCTTGTGTTCCCGCGGCACCTTACCACCACAATTGGTATCAGCATTCCGCGGAAACAACCGGCGGAGCATGGTATGATTTATCTACTTCGTGGACGGCTATTTTCGCCGACGTTATCGAGTTCATCCGCGACTACCAGAGTGTTTCAGTTGCTGTAATCAACACCGAAACCGACACTATCTGGAACGTCGAGGGCGAATTCATTGGCGGCCCCTGTTTTTCACTAATTACAACACCTGACCCGGTAACTTATATCGCTCCCGGTGACACACAGATTTTCGTGTGGCGTTTTGAGCCGATCGAATCCATGGGTTGCGAGATGGACACCACGGCAGAACTTTGCTTCACAACGATTTTCACCTCCTACGACGGCGGAGGGATGCCTAATGCGCCCTTCGTTACCGGCGGATGCGTATACTTCGGCGAAGACTGCGGGTGCAACGGAACAGTTGCCGACATGGTTTTCCCGGATGATTATTCTATCACTTCCTGCGCTGACCAGTTCGTTCAATACGATTTCGGGGCAAGATGCGAAGTGGACACTTCCAGCTTCTATTTCAAGCTAAAGCGCGGCAGTTCCGGAAGCTGGATAGGCTTCCCCTGGGCTGACGATAATGTGTTCATCAACACAGAGAGGGACGGCTTCATGTGGTCGCCTACCGATCCTCTGCTGATGTTCAGCCATGGCGATACTGTAACTCACGAGCTTTATATTCTCGAAGATATCGCCGGTTTGGGCCTCGAAGATATTCCCAGCGGCCACTTCATCGTCGATTTGGAACCTCCTGAATTCGATTTGCCATATCCCGCAGACGGTGTCCTTCTGGGCGGACCTCCGAGCAACGTCCATATCGATGTTTACGACGACATAGCCGGAGTGGATCCGGACAATTATTGGATAAGCATCAATGGCGATACTATCTGGGCAGGCGACAGCTACCTGACCTTAGACGGCACAACTCTCAACCTCGAAGTCGCAGGCCCCTACGTCGCCCTCTTCCCCGCCGGAGACACTATCGATGTCTGCGTCGGTGCTCAGGACATGCCCGACCTTTGCGACCCCAATGCAAGCTCGACCTGCTGGAATTTCGTAATCGATTTCCTCAGCTTCGATCTTCCGGAACGGGTTGTGTATCCGGGCGATACAGAGAATCTTCCCGTCATCGCCTATCAGGGATACCGCTTCTCGCTGGACAGCTTTATGGTTCAGGTCAGCTACAATCCGAGCATTCTTGTTATCGAGGATGTTGTCGGCACCGGAGCGGCCATCGGGTCGAGCTGGCTTGTCGATTGGGACACCACGGGCGGAGTAATCGAAGTTACCGGCCATGGCATCACCCCTCTGGCCCTCGACAACGACACCCTGTTCTTCATTCAGGCGAGTCCCCATTCAACAGCGGGCGGCGGAAGCTTCACCGTCCTCGATTTCCCGGAGGATGGGATCCTCCTCAACGGCGGAACCATCGGTTATGTCATCGAAGACAACGGCTGGGTTCTTGTCGAATGGTCACCGGAAATCTGGACAGCCGACCTGATTTTCGATTCGGATATCAGACCGAATATTACTACTCTCACACTGGGCATGCTCACAGCCGGAACCGACATGTATGATCCGGGTCTGGATATCTATCAGGTTCCGCCTCCAGCATCCCAAACCGACGCCTATTTCCCGCTGACCGACCCGGCATATCCTATGTTCAATAGGCTACAGAAGGATGTTCGCGGAGCGGCTCCGTTGCCTGTAACCTGGCATATTGTAGCCGTAGGCGAATCCGGAGAACTCAGATGGGATCCCTCAAGACTGCCGAGGGGGATTATCACCCTGAACGGCATTTACGAGATGCACCATCATTCGAGCTACAACTACGCGGCTAACGAGACCTTGACTATCGTTTACGACAGACCGTCGCCGACGATGACCGAGATTGATCTCTGCACCGGCTGGAATCTCATCGGGTTCCCTTCCGTGCCGACAGTGCCGGTTGTTCCGAATGTTCTGCCGGATGCTTTCTCCGAGCTTTACGGGTTCGATCCGGTTACTTATTCATACTATTTGACCAACAACCCCGAGGCTGGACGCGGATACTGGGTCTGGAACACGGATGACGGCGAATATCCCATCGGCGGCGTTCCGGTGAACAGTTATTCTTATCCCCTTCGCAGAGGTTGGAATCTCGTGGGTTGCACGAATCTCGCCAGCGCGACCTACAGCGGCGACGTCGTCAGCCTTCAGGGCTGGGACTGCGCCACCGGAGCCTACGTTCCCGCTACCTTCATCGAGGCCGGTCACGGCTACTGGGCACTCTCGCTTGCCGACGGAAGTATGAACGTTCCGGCGGGTTCGATGAGCAAAGCAGTTGCGTCGCCCACATGGCACGCCAACCTCGAGTTCGGCGGCGAGACCTATTCTTTCGGTGCGGGCGACATTCATAACAGCGTGGGCATTCCGCCCATTGGCCCGGACGGCGAATTCAAGCTCACCGGCGCTTTGGTTTACGAAGAGTTCGATATGAAGGAACTCTACGAAGCCAACGCCGAATCATGGAGCTTCCGCGCCAACGAGGACGGCGTCCTCAACTGGGACATCGCCAATTGCCCCGACCTCGAAGTTTCCCTCAATGGCAATACCATAGCTGTAGAGCAGGGCGGATATATTTACCTCAACAAGGGCGACATAGCCACCTTCGGTCTGCGGTCTGCGGTTCCGAGCAAGTATGACATCATGGTCAAACCGAACCCGGCCAATGCCGCGTTCACGGTAACAGTCGATCTTCCGGAGAACGAGGAGATGAAGGTCGAGCTATTCAACATGCTTGGCCAGCGTGTCGAGGTTATCGCCGAGGGCGATTTCTCGGCTGGCACTCACCGTTTCCGCTGGACAGCCAACGAACGCCCGAGCGGTGTGTATCTTGTCAGAGTCGATTGGGGCAAAGACAACGCGGTCAAGCGCGTAGTCCTGATGAAATAGCCCACGTCGAACAAGACGAACTAAACAAAAACCCTCCGCGCAAATGCGGGGGGTTTTTTTTGTGGGGGGTGGCCTGACCTCGATATCAGTTTCTTTGTGAAATCTCCTTACTCAACTTCATTATCCGTCGGAACTGCAACAATTGGCCCGTTTGCAATTTCGCATAGCTTTAACAAAACTCGTTCTGTTTTTTCTCCCTTTATAATGCTATGGGAGCGATTCTTTTTGCTGGGTTTATGAATGACTTCCTGTAATGGAATACTGCGAACCTGACCTACATTCAAAGCGCAAACACCGAATAAATTGTAAACATCTGGGTTACGACTCATCTTTTTGCGGCATTCAGCGGGGTCGGGGCAATGTTTTTCCCAACAAACTGAAGGCTCATCGTCTTTATCGTCGAATGCGTCGGGGGTGGGGACACCATCCGGCGCGTATCTCTTGTTAATATTACGAAATACTCGGTCTTCGGCCGGGATTGTTTCTGTCCCCCATTTGCTCATTTTATAAAACTAAAGTGAACCAGGAAATGAGTTTATAATCCAGTTCATCTACCGTGGTTTCTCTCTCTTCCCAATTCTTCCACTTTGCGTTATCTCCGTAATATGTTACACGATTTTTAACTGGGTGAATTGTAATCAACATCCGGTAACCGGGTTTATTCCAGTAGAATCTCATTCCGCCCTTTGGTGTTGCCGATATAATGGGCTTTTCTAATCTTTTATTGGCGAATTTGAGGAGCTTTTCGGCATGTCGCCAAAGGAATTTACATCCTTTTTCCCATGTTTCTTTGTCTGGAGGTTTTGGACCGTTCAGGTCCGATTCGTCGGGTATCTTTATAAGATAAAGCGACTTTTTAATCTCTTCGGCTAATTCAGCTAATTCGGGATTATAGTTTTCCCAGGGGTATTCGGGTTTTGAAGGAGCAATTCCTTTAGCAACCCAATCAAAATAGGATTGTGAATCGGATTCTAATTCATATTTTCTTTTGCTGTTATCCTGCCATTCAGAAAGTCCTCTTTCTTGCCTATGAAAAAAGGTATATTGGTGATCAACAGTCTTTTCTTGTGTTTGTAGTGCAGGGGTCATTTTCTCACCTTAAGCATTTAATTTGAGATGCTGAGCAAATATCCTTCAAGCGTTTTTCTTTGCTTTTTGCTCTTTCTATTATTTCTCCTAATTTGTCCAAATCTTCTGAGTCCAAAGCAAATACCATCTTCTTCATAGTCCCGTCGGCGAAGTAATTTATGCTCAAATTGTGAATAATAGTCGTAACAGGTTCACTTTCGTCAATATCTTCGGAAAATATCGGCCTTAAATCAGTTAATATTCTGCTTTCGACAAAGACGTTCTGGTGTTCGCTCATTACGTTTTCGGCTTTTGCAGTAATTCCGAGGGGATTAAATAATAACGCTCTATTCAACCTTTCAGAAAACTTTCCTTTGTCGCTAATCTCGTTCTTTAACGTTTCGTCTTCCATCGCTGACTCAACGACTTCAGTTACCAATTCTCCAATTGGTTTATTGGTTCTTAATCTGAAATCATAAAGACCCCTTATCGCTTCGAATATCTTTTGTGAATCTTCGTCAGCAATCTGTGCCCTTAGAGATTTCCAATTCATTTCAGGTTTCACGCTTTCTAAAATATCGTGAACACGCTGGAACTCGTCATCATTCATCTCATACAGACGTATTAAACCATCTATCGCTATGTCAGGTATCTTTAGTTTCATTTTTGCCCCCAATTCAGAACACAATCTTTTTTAAGTATCACAGTTCCTTTCCATATTAGTCATTATTCCCATTTTTTCAAGCAATAAAGCTCCTTTTTTGAACTATCAATATCAACCTCCCCCCCTCTACTCGCTTGACCACTTGCCTTTGCGGAGGACGAGGACTTTTTCGATTCCTCTGCGGGAAGTGTAAAGAACCCAGAGTCCCTCTATAAACAGCGGCACGGAGACGAGGAGCGCGCCGAACATCGCGATATACTCCGCCCCCTCGAACCCGATTATACTCCCAAACTGTTTAGTCCCAAAAAAGCCGAGGATACCGATTAAAACAATCGCTATGGATATAACTAACGTTATAATACCCAGAGCTTTGTTGCCGAAGGCGGATCCGGTAAATCTTTTCGCCGCGAAGGCTTCCGGTGGGCGTTTGCTCTGGATAAAGGTGATGATTCCGGGTATTATCGCCAGCAATATTCCCACCGCGATCCCCATCAATGCCGTCCATTCGAGGTCGAAATATTCGCTGTCCGCGGTTCCGGGCACCAGATGTCTCGCCGCAACGAATTCGTAATATACCCTGGCGAATCTAATCGCCAATGCCATCCCCGTGGCAAGGCCGAACCATGCGATTGTCCGCCGCTGAAGCCTCTCCTTGTTTCTGTAACGGGCTTCCTCTTCCGGGTAGAGAGGCACGAGTTTCGAATCTCTTTTCGTCATCTCAAACCTCGACTAATTGTTGCAGAATATCTCCGGCTTTTCCGATGAAACTGAAGTCGGATTGCCATGTGAGGCCGGTCTGCTCCAGGTTGATTTCAATAAGGATTGCACCATTTTCCTTGGCCATCAGGGGTAGATGGGCGGCGGGATAAACGAGGGCGCTAGTGCCGATTGCCAGAAAGACATCGCAACTCTCGGCGGCGTGGACGCTCTCTTCGAGGAGGCTTGCGGGCAAGGCTTCGCCGAACCAGACAACATCCACCCGCGCCATACCGCCGCATTTGGGGCAGACCGGCAGTGGGGCGGGTTCTTCGAAATCGCAGGTCTCGTCCGGGTAGAGTTTTCCGCATTTTGTGCAACGGTTTCGGAAGGCGTTGCCGTGGATTTCGAGGATATTGCGGCTTCCGGCGCGTTTGTGCAGGTTGTCGATGTTCTGGGTGATAAGATGGAAATCGCCGGTGCGTTTTTCGAGTTCAGCAAGGGCGAGATGAGCAGGATTTGGCTCGGCTTTCATCATCTCCCCCCTGCGCCAGCCATACCACTCCCAAACTCTACGAGGGTTTGTCTCGAAGGCTTTTGGGTTTGCCAGTTCCGATGCCGAAAAATTCTTCCAGAGACCGTCCGCGCTTCGGAAGGTCGGCACGCCGCTTTCGGCGGAAATCCCCGCGCCGGTGAGGACTGCGATGTGTTTGGCTATACGGAGCAGTTCGCGGACGTGGGCGATTTTATCCTGCATATAGTTTCCCTTACTTGATGAACATCGATTTTGCGACCGCAGACTCGCCCTCGAAAGTAATCCTTGCGAAATATAGTCCCGAGGACAATAATCGCCCCGAATCGTCCTCGCCGTTCCAGCGGATTCGAGCTATTCCGGCGGAGACATCGGTTTCCATCTTGCGCACTTCGCGTCCGGAAATATCGAAAATCTCGACCTTAACTTCTCCGGCTTTCGGAATCGCCAATGCGAATTCGGTTGCGGAATTAAATGGATTCGGAACCGCTCCGAGGATTTCGAAAGTTTCCGGCAATAGTTTACGGGACTTTAGCTTATGAACTCCGGCCAAGATATACGCTACTTCGCCATCGACATATTCAACATCGCCGATTTGCAACACAATGTCTTCCGGCAATTCGAGCAATGCAGTCGCGTTTGTTCTAACGAGAAGTTCCCATTCGCCAGAGGCAGTCAAATCGCGGGTCAGTTCGACGCCGTCCGCGATGAGGGCGTAATTCACGGGTGTTCCGTCGGGCGACGTGGGCGGGATTGCCCTGTCGCCGATTCCAAGCCCAGGTGCCGAGGATTTAGCTAAACCGATTTCGAGAGCATCTTCGCCGATTATCAACCTTCCCAGCCAATCGGGGCGGGGTTCGGACCAAACTCTTCTGCGGGCGCCAGAAGGCACGGACAAAACACCGCTGTTGTTGGACAGTAGCCAATACCCATTCCCAGGGATAAGTTCTGTTGCGGTAAAATATCCCGCGCCGTCCCAGCCGAAAATATCGCCGATTATGCTTCCAGCAGGCGTAACTTCGATTTCCGATATATCTATGGTGTCTATCGTCGTGCCTATGAGGTTCCAGCCTCGGTGAATCTGGCGGCGATAGCCCTCTATCTCGCTTCCGATAAGGGTTACTGTATAATCGTCATCGGCCCAAACCCAGTATCCTTCGCCGTCTCGAACAAAGTCGGCTGAACCGTATGCCGATGTCGGCGTGTTATAGCGGAAGACATCGAAAACAGAATTGAAAACCTGACGCGCAGGAATTCCCTCGGGAAGAAGGGGACTGCTGACGAGGTTCCATCCTGCTTCGAAATCGAGGAGTCGTGCGCCAAGTTCGGGCATATACCATTCTATCACAAGGGTATCATTCGCGCCGAAATAGGCTATAGAATCGCGTTTCATATCGACAAGACCGTTCATTCGGAATTCCCCCTCGGGGAAACGTGCGGGGTCCCATCTGGCCACGCCGCTCGGTTCGCCTTCGGTAATGATATGCCATGTAACCGGCGGATCCACCGCGCGGACATCCTTCATCAGTCTTTCTATGTATGTGTAGTCAGGGTCGTCCAGGGGGAAATATCCGGCTACCAAACCGACAGGCGGCGGGACGCGCTGAATATCAAGCCCGGGGTCGTAGTCGTCCGAACCTCCGAAAAGGGCGGCTATGGTCAAAGTGTAGTCGTCGGTAGGTGTTGTTGTTCTGTTGAGTCGAATATCTGTGCTGAATGCTCGCGGGGAAAGTTCCACGGCGAAAAGCCCCGCTGTCCACTCGACCAATGGAACACCGCTGTTGAAAATAAGGGTATCGACATAGATATACGTGTAGCTTCCGCCGCGGGCGTCGCAGGGAACGACGGCCTCGAGATACAGGAAATCCCCGCCGTCGCCGCTGGAGAGAGGCGAGCCGGCTATCGACGCGGTAACCGTTCCGTCAGAAAGATCGATATCCAGTCCAGAGACTCCCCATCCGTTGGTTAAAGCCCCGGCTGTAACTATTCCTATGGGTTCGAGCACGTCGGTGTCCATCGAGAAGACGAATTCCGCACTGCCTATCCAGCTGAAATCGAGCCCGTCGATTTCGAGGGGGATAAGCACAGTGTCGCACGGCGGCCCGAACATAGTTGGGAACCAGACCTCGCGAGTGCTCATATTGAAGAAGAACCAGCATGTGTCCATCACATTGTCGGGGCAATAATCGGTGGTGTCCGTCGCGGAGATACATGCCCAAATTGTGTCCGATGCCATTATAGGCATTGTCGGTGTGTATTCGATGTTAAATCCGCCTGCTGTCGAGGTTATTGCATAATCGGCAGGGTCTATAATAGCTCCTGCGACTGTCAGTTCGATGGTCGATTCATCTACGCCGGATCCGAAATCGAGAATGTCCGCGGAGATTGTCGGCAGGGGATCCGCGATGAAAGTATCCTGCACGGGAATTGCGTTTTCGATATGCGGTGGAGTAAGATCGACGTAGAAATCCCAGCATAGAGGATCTGTGAGATAACCATCGCAGAAATTTTCGAGATTGTTCAGGCATGCGGTTACTGTGTCGCCGTCGGAATAGTGTTCGCTTGGTGAGGGCGTGAACAACAGATAATTCGGGGCGACGAATTCGAGGGACGGGTCGCTCAATGTATAATCGACATCGTCCACGGAAAACTCTATGCTCGACAAATCCAAATCGCAATCGACTCTGTAGAAAACCGACACCATAAAGTTTAGCCCGACAGCTACGCCGGTCAGGTCGATTCCGATTACTTCCAAAGTATCCACACCGCCATGCATAGAGCCTAAAAGATCGAATGTGAACATATGGTGCCATGTCGCGCCATCGTCGTCCGTGCCGATGGAGTCTCCATTCATATATACAATCGCCGAATTGTCAGCACGCCAGGAGATGAAAGCCGAATCGATTTCCGCGCCGGGATCGGTTTCGATTAGGGTGCGGAAAGTCAGACGGCGACCGGTAATAGAGCCGGTATAAACAGAATCCCAAATCCAGGAACTGCCCTCGAATAGGGGTGTCCACCATCCGGAATAGGATATGTTTACGGCAGGTTTCCAGGTTGAACTTGTTGTATCCCAATATTCTGTAGTTGTAGAATTGCTGGGGATGTCCATTCGAATAGTCTGCTCACCACCCGATTCGAGGGTCATCGTAATCTGCTGGTCGGCGCAGGAAGTCCATGTATCGGGCAGGGGTTCTATGATTTCCGCCTCGACGGGCGGAGCTGTGGCATGCACACACACCACGATCGGATTTGAGCCGCAGGGCTCGTTCGTCCCTGCCCAGACAGTATCGCAGAACATTCCCGTATCCGCCGAGAAGAAGGCGAGGGAAATAGTGCCCCAGTCATCCGGCCCAAGGGTGTCGGGGAAATCTAAGGTCGAAAAATGGGGGTCGGTATTGTCAACCCCGCCGATGTAAAGGGTGTCGATTGTTTCATCGGAATTATGAACAACTATTTCGATTGTGGTATCGATTCCGGTGGTTACGCTGTCGATGAAGATATAATCGGTTGGGTAAGGCAAGAGTTCGAGGAACCCGTGCCCGAGATAGAGGGTATCGCCCAAAGTCATCGATAGGGGAATTTCTTCGTCGCCGGTATCCCCGGAAAGGAACCACCAGCTTGTAATAGGATCGGTTCCGCCCCATGTATGATGAATGGAGAATTTCCATTCGGCACGGGGCAAATACATTCCCCCGCCGTCGGTATTACTCCCCCATTGCCACCCGCCCTGAGGCCAGCAATCCAGGTTGAACTCCTGGGCACTTCCGCATGGACGGCCTGTAGATAGTGTATGCGCGTGGCTTGGGTCGTCGGAAACGGCAAACTCAGCTCCCAACGGCAGGTCGATGAAATACATTTCGCATGTCGCGTTGGTTGTGCCGATGTCGTCGACATTATGGACAATCAGAAGCCCCATCCTTCCAGTGGCCGAATTGTAATAAAAGAAGGCTTTGCTTTTGTATGCCTCCTCGACTCCGGTGTGCATGCTTGAGGAAGAATATGAGAACCACAATGATTCTGTTGCGGCATCCACCAGATAAGGTTCCACACAAAAAGTATCGGAACCTTGAATTATGTAGAAATATCCCTCCGGATATCCGAGGGTATCGAGGGAATCTGACGGAGCAAAGAGGATGTCGCTTATATCCAATGGCTGAGCCATTGAAGATAAAGCTATTACGGTAATCGCGATTAAAAACAAACTTCCCTTTTTCATAGCGGACCTTTCTAATCATTTTGAACAGCATTAGTTATTTTTATCAATATAAATAAAAAACGGCTCTTGTTCAAGAACCGTTTTTGAGTGAATGAGGTTGAGGAGTTTTCACTTTGCCACCATCGCCACGCCCACGACTATCAGAACAGTGCCGATGATGCGAACGGCACCCGGCTGTTCTTTCAGCAACAGCATAGCCAAAACCAGCGCAAAGATGTAGGACATCGAGATAAGGGGGTAGGCTTTCGTGAGGTCGTATCTGGACAAAATCCAGAACCAGAGGAGCATCTGACTGCCAATCATCGCGATTCCGCCGAGAACCCAGCCGTTGGTGAAAACCTGCACTATGTTAGCCATCGAAAAACCGCCTATTTTGTTGAAGCCGGTTTTGAGCAGTAACTGGCCGCCCGCGAGCATTCCGGAAACTAATGTCATCAATAAAACGAGTTTCATAATTACTCCTTTATGTTATCGCAAAATATTCGATTTATCCTGCCGGCGCAAGGGAAAAGCTATTTTCCGCTGGAAGTGAAGATCCGTGCAAGCCAAGCGATTCTAACCTTCGCAAAGGTCGCGGCTTGAACAAGAGTTTGTCTGAAGGGAACTGCTTTCGGCTCATTAATCCATGTAAGAGGGATTTCCGCCGTGATTCGCGCTACTCCGGTGAGCGCGAATAAAACCTGTTCCGGCTGGAGATGTAGCCCTGTTATGTCCATGGCTTTGGGTAAAAATGCCCCGGAAAGAAGCATGGTAGTCATCATAGCCACCCCAGAGAAAGCGCCGTAAACCCCCGAATATACCTGACGCCTCTTGGGCGGGGCGATCGCGAGGACGAAATTAAGAGCAACAATGTTCGCTCCCGACCACATAATTCCGGATAGGGCGGCTTCCAGATATATTATCCAGAAGGTTTCCGGAGTGGCGAAAAGCCAGATTAGCGGGTTGATACCACCGAGGATTATCGCGAAACGCATAGCTGTCTTGTTTCCGAACTTATCGATGAATATTCCCCATAGCCGCAGGGTAGAAATCCCAGCGATGACGCTGATTGTAGCGTAAACCTGAATCAGCACCACCGACATTTGCAGATGCCCTATCATAAAGGGTTGCCAGAAAGGCGCGCCGATTCCTATCGCCGCCATCCACCAGAGGCCGTATAGCATCAGCCGTCGGAAATTCTTGTCCCGAAGGGGTGAAATCAGAAGCTCCGAAACACTCTCCAGTTCAGCTTCCTTGGGGCGTTCGGGTTGTTTGCGCAGAATCAGGACGCTCACAAGACCGGCTACTGCCGAGATTACGAATATCGAGAGCATGGCATATTTTATCGAACTATCCGGCAGAATTTCCGGAAACTGGAAAATTCCTTTTAGCCATCGGGCAAAAGCTCCGGGCTCGGAATCGAAGATGTCTAAAAACGCGCCGAAAACATAGCCTGTGAGAATTCCGGCTACCATCAAGAATTGAGACCTTCGCGAGAAGAACCGCCCTCGAATGCGCAGGGGAACAAGATCGGAAATCCACGCTATCCAGGTGTTCACGCCCACCGCGCTCAAAGACGACCCCAGCATGAAGAGGCCGAGGAACATCCAAATCGCTACGGCGTCGGGGAAGAGAAATGGTAGCAGGCCAAAGGGGATTATCAAAAGCCTTCCGGCAGTCAGAAGGGCCAGAGTAATAGGCTTGCGCTCGACACGTTTCCGAGTCAGGATAACGCCGACCGGCTGGAAAATCTGGGACAGCTGGCTTATCGCGCCCAAAACTCCGAATTGGAAAGGGGTCGCTCCGAGGAGAACCGCAAACTTAGTCAGGAAAACACTTCCCGCACCGCCGAGGGTGCCGGAAATCTGGGCGAAAATGCCCTCGGTTATCGAGATTCGATAACTTTTGCGTAGGTCGGTATAGTCGGGGCGGGTGCTCATAGACGCGAATAGTAGTCCTTTCGCGCCGAAAACTCAAGCTAAATTATCGAAATGAAGAAATTATTCCGTTTTTTCCTGTTTGGGCGGACGGTTTTCGATTTCTACAACCAGGAACCTAATATCGAAACGGGGATCGTTTATATCGCCTACACGATCGAAGTGTTTTTTGTCCAATAAGAGATAATCCGTCATGTCCCGCAATCCGAAACCTTCGTCTTCCCAGACTCGGTCGGTAACGGCATAGACATCCGCGGAATCCGCCCACGAGATGAGGTTCGGGTTGATTTCGGCCTCCATAATCATGCTGGAATCGGTCAGAGCGAGGTTCATATTGCCGATACGGTAATACGACCTCTCGCGTCCCATTCGTTCCAATCCCCACTGACATTGTTTGGTGAAACTGGATTGGAAACATCCATCGCCGGAACCATGCTCGTATTTCACCGTGAGGCTGAAAACATCGGGCACGTTGCTCGTATCCGAGTAGAAACGGATTCGCACAGACCAGCCATATTGAAGAAGGGTGGAATCCGACCGGCAGAAAGTCATTGTATCGGGAACAGCCGCCAAGCCAAGTTCTGCGTGGATAATAGGCGGCCCGGAAGGCGGCTCCTCCCCTTGAGCGAAGAGGAGGGTTGCCGTCAATAATATAATCGCTATCGGAAAAAATCTCATCTTATCGAAGGGCCTTTTCGACTGTTTCGATTACATAATTCAACTCGGTATCGGTCAATTCGGGGAAGATAGGCAGGGAGATAACCTCCTTGGCCGCCTCCTCGGAAACCGGCAGGGATACGCTGTCGTATGCGCCCATGTAAGCGGGCTGACGGTGAAGGGGCACCATATAGTAAATCGCCCGTCCTATGTTCGCTTCGCCGAGGGCATCGAACAGCATGTCCCGTTTGCCGTCGTGGACGCGGATTGTATATTGATGATAAACGTGCTCGTAGCCTTCGGGAACCGCCGGCGGGGTTACGCCTTCCATGGCGGAGAATGCCTCGGTGTATATCGCGGCGTTTGCGCGGCGTTTCTCGTTGTAGTCTTCGAGATGTCGGAGTTTGACCCGCAGAACGACGGCCTGTAGTTCGTCCAGCCTGCTGTTGTATCCGAAAATTTCGTGGCGGTATCTGTCGTCGCGGGTGCCGTGGTTGCGCATGGAGATTGTCTCCTCGAGAATATCTTCGCTGTCGGTGGTGAGCAGTCCGCCGTCGCCCGCCGCGCCCAGGTTTTTGCTCGGGAAGAAGCTAAAAGCTGAAGCTGTCCCGGCCGAACCGGCTTTACCGCCCGGGCCTTTGGCTCCGATAGCCTGACATGCATCCTCGATTACCGGAATATTCCCCGCTATGTCGCGGATTTTTTCCATATCCGCAAGAAGGCCGAAGAGATGGATTGGGACGATGGCGGCGGTTTTATCGGTTATTTTCGCGGCGATATCGTCGGGGTCGATGTTGAAAGTGTCCGGTTCGATGTCGGCGAAAACGACCTTCGCGCCGAGGTCGGTTACAACTTCGCATGTGGCGAAATAGCTGAATGACGATGTAATGACTTCCGTGCCCGGCCCGACACCGACGGCCTTGAGAGCGATACGCAGAGCGTCCGTTCCGGAATTCAGTCCCACAGCAAAGCGCGAACCGCAAAATTCGGCCGATTCTTTTTCGAAAGCCTTCACATTCGGGCCGAGGATATACCATCCCGAACGGAGGACGTCGATTATCTGAGGTTCTAATTCGTCGCGAATGCCGTCATACTGGCGTTTGAGGTCGAGCAAGGGGATGTTCATTCGTTCGTCTCCTGTTTATCTGTTCTGTTTCGAGTGTCCTAATGCTTTGGATAATTTAGTATATACATCCGGATTGATTTCTTTCATGCGGTCGATTCCGGCACTTCCAACAATCCAGATACCCACCAGAATAATGGCGGCAAAGAAAGCCAGACCGGATACGACGATACGTTTTGGGCGGTGACGTTTTTCGGGGACTCTCGGATGAGAAAGCACCTGAAAAATTGGCACATCGCGGTTTTCCTCTATTCGCGCCTGCTCGTATTGCTGAGTGAGGTATTGATATAGAAGTTCCTGTATCTGATAGTCGCGATACAGCTTGGCGTATTGGACAGCAAGCTCGGGAAGTTCCCTCAGGCCGAAGGGTTCCGTTTCGCTTTCGCCTGTTTCGAGTTTGGCTAACTGCTTCTTTAGCTCATCGATACGGCTTTGGGTTTCGTCAACTCCGCGATGACCGGGCTTCCTAGAGGATTGAGCAATGCTGAGTTCTACCTCTGCCATTAGAAGCTCCGCGCGAATCTGGGCGGCTCCTTCGATAGCCACTCGAGCCTGATCCTCGATTGAGATAGTGCCATGTTCCTTTTGAAATGCCACGAAGGCCGATTCCGCTTTGGCCAATGCAACTTCGGTTTCTTCCAAACGCCCCTCGACAAAGGAACGAGTCTGCCCGGCTGTTCCCATACGCAGTTCCCTGTTGATACCGTCGAGATACTCCACTATGGAACCGGCAACCTTGGCGGCAAAAACCGGGTCTTTATCCTCGAAACTCAGTTCGAGAATCCCCTCGCCGGTAACGTTGGTTTCGATATGCTTCATCAGAGCTTTGCGGGTTTCTTCGATGTAATCCTGCTTATATCTTTTTCCTAAATCGTATTCTTTTATCAGGGTATCCATCACGGCGTTGGACTTCACCAGAGCACCCCATAAATCGGACGGCGTTATCATCATCGGAAGGACATAATCTCCGCCGCCGCCGCCGAGGCTCATCATTCCGGTAATCAGGTTGGCCATGGCGCCGCCCATGGCACCGCTCTGGTAAAGGGGCATTATCTCGGCTTCGGCCTTGAACCATTTGGGCATGATAAAATGCGCCACGCCAAACCCGAGAACTCCGATGAGAACCGGCAGGAAGATGAACAGCTTCCATTTGTTCAACAGTGCCCAGAGCCACCAATAAGGGTCTTTATTGTCAATTTTAATGTTCATGTTTAATCCCTGAAGCCTATCACATAAATCGTCGAAGCAAGGGATGCGATTTGGCCGAGGGCTCTTGCCGTTTCAACGATAAGATAGAAATTATCCGTGCCTACAATTATAGCATCTCCCGGCCGAATATGTCCCGCCTGCTTCTCAGAAAGCTTTTCACCATTGCGGTATATCTTAACCTTCGACATGGTTCCTTCTTTTTGGATGCCGCCGGCCATTGCAACATAAGCTCTCGCACTAAGTCCGCCGACATATTTTACAGCTCCGCCGGTCGTAACCCTGCCGCCGACATAAACGGAATCCGCCAGGAGGGAGAGGAAAATAGTATCGGCCTGAGAGAGGGCAACATCGTCGGTGGTGTTCAGTAAATCCACAGTCCAACTGTCTCCGCCGCGAATGAGGTGGATGTTTCCGTAGTCGATTCTGTCACGATTTGCGCCCACTCGGGAGATTATCTGGGAGATAGTCTCTCCCCTGTTAAAATTAATAGTTCCATCCGTGAAACTCGCGCCGGAAAGGTAAACCCATGGGCTTCCCGGATCGAAACCGGCGAGATGAATCACGTCGCCGTCGAGCAACGTCGGGTTCGCGCTCAGGTCACCGGAGGATTTATATTGATTGAGATCTACAATGAGGGTATCTGCGCCTCGAATGAGCATTGTGCGTGAAAGCTGGGCGGAAAGAAGCGGCCCGCCTGCCATTTCGACAGCCGCGTTCACTCGGTCGGCGGCGGTCAGAACAAATGACCCCGGCATTGTAACCATGCCCGTAACATGCACGATGAAAAGCCTTGCCGACGCCAGAGTCACGCTAAAATCGGCATCGCGGTAAATCTCGCTCAGTCCCTGCCGTATCTCTTCCTTGGCTCGGCGCAGAGTCATTTCGGAGACTTTTATCGATGTCGAGTAAGGCAGAATCACGAAGCCGTCGGCACTCACCGGGACGAAATATTTCTCCTCAACCGATCCGGCAAAGCCCACGAGAAATTGGTCGCCGGGGCCTACTATGTATGCATCCTCATCGAGAGGACCCTCCAGCGGGACATAATCGGTCATGTCGAGGATTTGCTGTTGGCGGGTTTTCAGCTCCTTGCGGAGATTATCGTCGAAGGTAATTCTTCCCGCCCGCGCCTGCCCCGATGACTTCGCTTCTTCGCGCATATCCTGTATAAAGGACTGTTGGTTCGATTGTCCCATGGTGGAAACGGCAAGGGCCAGAAACGCCATGGGCAAGCTTAGATACTCTATAAACCTTCTATTCAAACTATCCTCCGAATTTTCTGGAGAACCAGAGAACGGTTTCCTTGAATCCCCTTTCAAAGGGGACTTCGGGTTGCCATCCGAGGTTTATTAATCTTGTTGAATCTACCGCATAACGGAAATCATGGCCGAGCCTGTCTTCTACATGCTCTATTCGATTTTCCGGCAGATCCAGTATTTCGATTATTCTGCGGGTGATGTCTATATTTTTGTGATGATTATCCGCGCCGATATTGAAAACGTCCCCCGATTTCCCCTCCCGCAGAACGAGATGAATCGCCCTGCAGTTGTCGTCAACATGGAGCCAGTCGCGTTGTTGAAGTCCTTCGCCGTAAACGGGGAGAGTTTTGCCCTCGACAGCTCGCTTGACAAAAAACGGAATCAGCTTCTCCGGAAACTGACGGGGGCCATAGTTATTCGCAGGGCGGACAATTATCGTGGTCAGACCGAAACTCACGCGGTAGGAATTGACAAATGCTTCGGCTCCGACCTTGCTCGCCGAATATGGCGACGACGGATTGAAAGGATAGTCTTCCTTTGCCGACTCGCTAATCATCGGGCCGTAAACTTCGTCGGTGCTGATGTGGACGAATTTGTCCGCGCCCATTTCCCGGGCGGTTTCGAGCAGAACATAGGTGCCCATAATATTCGTCCGCAGAAATGGATCCGCCGCGGTGAGAGACCTGTCAACATGGGTCTCCGCGGCGAAATGCACCACATCGTTGCACCCCAGCATAGCCTTTTTTGCCGCTTCCGGATTGGCGATATCTCCATGGATGAAGGTTACCCGAGGATCATCGAGAGCACCGGCAAGATTGTCCATATCCCCGGCGTAAGTCAGGGCGTCGAGGATTCGCATCTGCCCGTAATCTCCCGTCCGCAAAAGCAGTTTCACGAAAGTCGAGCCGATGAATCCGGCGCCGCCGGTAATAAGGATTCTCTTGCTATTCATATTTAGCCGTTTCGTTTGGTCCAGTCGTAAGGAATCGTTGAGTCGTTCCAGGGGAGTCGGTATTCGTCGGGTGTTTTGTAGTTATAGGGCTGGGTGGGTATATTTACGATGATAGCCTCCTCGTCGCTCACGCATTTCCAGCCGTGATAAACTCCGTTGGGCACGGAAATCAGTTTCGGGTTATGAACGCCGATGAAGAATTCGTTTATTTCGCCGTAGGTAGGGGAATCTTTGCGCGCATCGAAGAGGGCGACCTGTATCATGCCCTGCACACAGGCAAAATTGTCCGTCTGCAGTTTGTGAAAATGCCATGCTTTGACGACATCGGGTTGAGTAGTCGTAACATACACCTGACCGAACTCCTCAAAAAGCTCCTCGTCGCATCGTAGAATTTCCATCAGTCTCCCCCTAGCATCCGGAATTACTTTGAGGGATTTCACACCCAGTTCGTGAATCATACCGTCTCCCCGGCTGGAATTATCTTTCGTTGTAGGCTTTTAGGCCCATACCGACTATCTGGATAGCTCGGCGTAAATCCTCACTCCGCAGAACGTATGCCAACCTGGCTTCATTGATACCCTTTCCGGGCGTGGCATAGAAGCCGGGGCCGGGGGCTATCATAGTCGTCTCGCCGTTGTCGTCGAAATCGGTTAGCATCCATTTGGCGAAATCCTCGATATCGTCAACTGGAAGGGTAACCGTCATGTAAAAGGCTCCGGAAGGCTTTTTGCAGAAGGCGCCTTCGATTTTGGCGATTTCTTCGAGGGCGGCATCTCGGCGGGTTTGATACTCGGCCTTCATTTCGGCGAAGTAATTGGGATGCAGATTTTCCAGAACCGCCTCCGCGCCTACCTGCTCGATAGTGGGGGGACAAAGGCGCGCCTGGGCCATACGGCTTATAGCATCGATAACATCTCTGTTAGAGGACACCACGCACCCGATTCTGGCTCCGCACGAGGAAAACCGCTTGCTGATGGAATCGAGAAGAACCGCTCTGCCGTGAAGGGAGGGCATGTCGTAAACACTGGTATGCTCGCCTTCGTAAACGAACTCACGGTAAACCTCGTCGGAGATGACGTAGAGGTCGTGGTCGAGGGCGATTTCCGCAATGACCGCCATTTCCTGGCGAGTAAGAACAGTGCCGGTGGGATTATTGGGCGAACAAATGAGAATAGCCTTCGTGCGGTCGGTGATTTGTGCTTCGATATCCGCCTTTTGGGGGAGATGGTAACCGGCTTCGGGGTCTGTGGTTACGGGTTTCAGGACAGCCCCGCTCATAGCGGCATAGCCGTTATAATTCGGATAGAAAGGCTCGAAGACGATTATCTCGTCGCCTGGATCGCATATGGCCATCATCGCGAAAACGATGGCCTCGCTACCGCCTGTCGTAACGACTATGTCGTCCGGAGCCACGTCGATTCCGACGCCCCGGTAATACTCGGCGAGGTCATCGACGTAGCTGGGGATTCCGCGGGCATTGCCGTATGCGAGAACTTTCGACGGGAACTGATGAATGGCGTCCCAGAAACTCTGGGGGGTTTCGATGTCCGGCTGGCCGATGTTGATGTGATACACATGCTTGCCTTCCGCCTTGGCCGCCATAGCGAACTTAACGAGTTTCCGAATGGGCGACGGCGGAACCTTTTCGCCCCTCTTGCTTATTTTTGTCATGTTTAGCCTCCGAAAAAATTATTTGAAACAGTTCTGCAATCTGCAAAACTATATTATATTGAAAGAGAAGTCAAGAGATATGCCTCGCAATCGAAAATAATAATACTTGCTTTTCCCCGATAATTGTATAGCTTGTATCGAATTTGAATTTTGCCCTCTGCTAATGGCATCCTTTTCGCTTAAGTAAATACCGCTTGACAATTCATCGGCCATCGTTAATAATTTAACTTAGAAACACCCCGAGGAACTAACCCCAAACAGTGCTATGCGTAAAAGACTGTTTATATTATTTGCATTGATTTTCGCAGTTTCCGTCTTCGCGAAGGATTCCCTCGATACGAAGGCCGAAACTCGTCCTGAACCCCGGCAGACGAATTTTTCGCTTCAGCCCTCCGGTTCCGGCCATGAATCTCTGCTTTCGCCAGATCGGCTTTCCCAGTTCCGGTCCCTCAGTCTCGGATATTCGACCAACGGTTCCAGCAGTGTTTCGGCGATGAGCTACCTTCACGGTTTCGACTACGTTTTCGGGCCGAATCTTCGGACTTCGGCAACATTAGAGCTGTCCCGCTACAGTTCAAAAACTGGCGATGCGGTCGAATTGACCCCGACTTTCAGCATGGACTGGAGGCCCTTCGAGTCCGCGAGGGTAACCCTCGATCTGCGAATGCCTCCGCAGAAACTTGGCGGAACCGGATTGGACAGCAATTATAAATCAAACTTTCTGCGGCGATAGACGCCTTATATGTCCGTTTCCCGAAAAGAAAAAGATAAGTCTTCATCATCCATCGGCCGTAAACTCGCGCTTATTGGAGACTGGATAATCATTGTTCTTTTTTTCCTAATCGCGCTTTTTATTATCGTCGGCTACCTTCAGCCAGTGGTCGAAAAAGAGGGCATCACGCCAATTATCGACGGCAGAGCTATCAAAGTCCAGCTTTTCGGCGGATGCCGCAGACCGGACGAGGTGATGGAAATAGCCGAACTCCTGCGCAAGATAGGCATCGACGTTATGGAGATTCAAAGCACGAGCGGATTCACATATCCCAATAGCCTGATTGTCGATAGAACCGGGAATTCGACAGTGGCGGATTCTTTGGCGAAAATCCTGGGGCTTTCAAAAGACAGAGTGGTGGTTCAGAAATACAACCTCATGCTGGACGCGACCATCGTAATCGGCCTGGACTATCCATCTATCAAGAAAAAACTGAACGGATAACAAGTATGACAGAAGAAATCACAAAGGGTCGGGAGCTTGCAACAGCCCTCGCAGAAACCCTTGCCGAGCGTATGGGCGACGACATTCGAATCCTCGATCTTCGCGGCCTTTCGGATATCGCGGACTGGTTCGTTATAGCCAGTGCCCAGTCGCCTCGTCATCTGCGGACACTCGGCCAAGACCTTTACGAGGAAATCCGCACGGCGCATATCGGCAAGTGCCACGCCGAGGGTCTCGACAGTGAAAGCTGGGTAATTCTGGACCTATTCGATGTCGTGGTGCATATCTTCCTTCCTGAGAAGCGGGAATACTACGCTCTGGATGATTACTGGGCCGACGCCCCCACCGAAATTTTCGAACTCGATGTCCGGGAAGAGGACGATGCTTAATATCAAAGCCAAATTGTCGGAATCCATTTCCCTCGCCGCCGCCAACCTCTGGGGGGAAAATGTCGTTCCCGAGATAGGTATTCCGGACGATTTCGACCACGGCGACCTCACTACAAACCTCCCTTTCAAACTTGCACGAGTCCTCCGCAAACCGCCAAAAGCAATCGCGGAAGAGCTGGCCGAAGTCATATCCCTGCCGGAAGAAATATCCGCGGCGGAACCTGCAGGAGCGGGGTATGTCAATTTCCGATATTGCAATGATTATTTATATGACCTTCTCGCGGATATAATTTCCCACCCAAAACGGTTTGGGAAACAACAGAATCCGCTGCGGGAGAAGATTCAGTTAGAATATGTCTCCGCCAATCCCACCGGGCCGCTGAACGTGGTAAGCGCCAGAGCCGCCGCCGTGGGAAGTTCGATAGTCAAAATAATGCGTCATGCCGGCTACTCAATCGACGGCGAATACTACATCAACGACACAGGAAACCAGATTCGCAACCTCGAAGAGAGCTTCATCGCAAGGCTTAAACAGGGGGCGGGTTTCGATTGGGAGATTCCCCCGCAGGACGGCTACCACGGCGAATATCTTGCAGATTTCGCCGCGATTTATTCCGATAGATTCCCACAAAAACACTCAGACCTCGTCGAGGCATGGAACTCCGGCGAAACTCCGAAAGCAGAGCATGCTCGAAGCTGGGTTGTCGCAGAGATTAAAACTCAGATTTCCCGCGACCTCGAAGACTTCAACACCCACATGGACAACTATTTCTCCGAGCGGGAATTTCGGGGAACGGGAAAGGTCGAAGATACCATCGACAGGCTCAGAGAACGGGGGGATCTCATTGAGGAAGACGGCGCCCTCTGGTTCGACGCTTCGAAGTATGACTCCAACGAAAAACCCTTCGTTCTGGTCAAATCGGACGGCGAATACGCCTACGCCGCGGTCGATATTGCCTACCACGACGACAAGTTCGCCCGCGGTTACGACATCTGCTGGGATATCTGGGGACCTGACCATCACGGCCATGTCGGCAGAATGAAGTCAGCGATGAAAGCCCTCGGCCACGATGGCAAGTTCGATGTTCTAATCCTTCAGCAGGTCAACTTGATGGAGCAGGGCGAAAAAGTCAAGATGTCCAAACGGGCCGGCAATTTAATCACATTGCGGGAACTTATCGATGATGTCGGAGTCGATGTCGCGCGGTATTTCTTCCTCGCACGCCGAATGGAGGCTCATTTGGATTTCGACCTGGACCTCGCCCGCAAAGAATCGGACGAGAACCCGGTGTTCTATATTCAATATGCTCACGCTCGCATCTGCAGTATTCTCCAGTTCGCTGAGAACCGGGGAATCGACCCTAAATCCGCTGGACGGCATGAGCTGTCACAGCTTACGGAACCGGAAGCCCTTCTGATTGGACGCAAACTGGCTGTGTGGCCCTTCGTCATCGAAAAGGCGGCGTCAGAAAAATCACCCCACGAGGTCTGTTTTTATCTATTGGAGCTTGCCAGAATGTTCCATCCGTTCTACAGCAAACATAGAGTAGTCGGGGAGGACGAGGACAAGACTTTGGCCCGTGTAGGCTTATGCAGAGCTATAAAAGAGACTATTGTTCTCGGACTTGACCTACTGGGAATCAGCGCGCCGGAGAACATGTAATCTCCCGCGCGCCGAACCTAACTTTTTGAAATTAATAAACCTTATACAAAATAGGATTATGGCAAAAGAAACAACGAAGAAAACAAAAAAGACAAGAGAGAAAACTATCACAGACTCACCAATATCGGAGGCAAAAGTGGATCTTGAAGAACTGAAGAAGATGCCCATCGAGGAGCTGGTTATGCTTCTCGAAAGTCAGGGGGTTGAAAACCCCAGCACTATGAAGCGTCAGGAGCTTATATTTTCGGTTCTCGAAGGCGTTGTTGCCGAAAACGGCTCTATCAGCGCCAGTGGCGTTTTGGAAAAACTGTCGGACGGCTACGGATTTCTTCGTAGCCCGGACTATAACTACCTTCCCGGCCAGGATGATATTTACGTATCCCCCAGCCAGATTAAGCGTTTCGGGCTGAAAACCGGCGACGAAGTAAGCGGGAAAATTCGCCCGCCTAAGGATTCGGAGAGATTTTTTGCCCTGCTTAAAGTCGATGAAGTCAACAATGAGCCTCCCGACAAGCTCAGACATAAGATTCTCTTCGACAACCTCACGCCCCTTTACCCAAACGAGAAACTGACCCTGGAACACCGTCCCAGCGAGGCATCCACGCGAATTATGGATATCCTCACCCCCATAGGCAAAGGCCAGCGCGGTCTGATTACCAGTCCGCCGAAAGCCGGTAAAACGGTGCTCCTGCAGAAAATAGCCAATGCTCTCACGGAAAACCATCCGGAATGCAAGCTCATCGTCCTGCTTATCGACGAGAGGCCGGAAGAGGTTACGGATATGCAGAGGTCGGTTAAGGCAGAGGTTATATCGAGCACCTTCGACGAGCCGCCCGACCGCCATGTGCAGGTCGCGGACATGGTTCTCGAACGCGCGAAACGCCTCGTCGAGCACAAACGGGATGTAGTAATTCTTCTCGATTCGATTACGAGACTGGCGAGGGCATACAACGCCGTAGCCCCCCATTCCGGCAGGATTCTAACCGGCGGCGTGGACGCATCCGCTCTGCAGAAACCCAAGAGATTCTTCGGAGCCGCAAGAAATATCGAAGAGGGCGGAAGCCTTACAGTCCTTGGCACCGCGCTCATCGAAACCGGCAGTAAGATGGACGAGGTTATTTTCGAGGAGTTCAAAGGCACAGGCAACATGGAGATAGTATTCGAGAGAAGACTCGCCGATCGCAGAGTTTTCCCCGCCATGGACGTCAACCGCTCCGGAACCCGCAAGGAAGAGCTTCTGATGAGCGATTACGAGCTTCAGCGCGTATGGCTCCTCAGGAAAATCCTCGCGGACATGAATCCGGTCGAGGCGATGGAGTTTCTAAAAAACAAACTGCTTCACACCAAATCCAACGAGGAGTTTCTCAAATCCATGGGCGTGGGCTAAAGGCGATCCCTGTCAGCAAGCTGTTTTCGTTAGAAACATAGCGATTCCAGCCGTGTGAATATGCAAATCGGGCGGTATTTGTTGCCGCCCTTTTTGTTTTCCCTTGAGTTGTGAGCAAAAAAGTGTAATTTTTAGGGCATGGGATTAACTATCATATACGGTAATCCGCCCAAACTTCCCGAGGGGATACTTTTTCTGCCCAACGACGAGCATATTCGCCGAGCTTTGCGAAGCGAACTTGCCGATGGCGGAGCGATTATCGGATCGAGAACTTTTTCTTCATACACCTTCGCATGGGAAATAGGCAAAGAACTTGAAATGCCCCGCAAGTTAGGCGGTTTGGATCAGACCTTCCTCGTTCGCAAGCTGATGGCGGACATAGGTTCATTCGCCAAAGGCGCTGGAATGATAAGCTACGCCGCAAAACTCGCTTCCCTGCTCACGTCCTTTCGAAGCTCTGGAATAATTAGCGGAGATGAACTCGTTGAGAATCTCGGGCGGAGCAACCGACGTATTTCCGCCCTCGGCGAACTGCTGGACACCTATTCCAAAGCCCTTAAAAATCTTGGGTTTATCGACGAGCCTGAAAAGCTTTCCAGGATAAACGAGTATCTCCTCTCCGGCGCAAAACCCAGCGTTCTGGATGGTATAGACAAAATCAGCATAATCGGTTTCGACGATATTAATCGACTTTCCGCAGAATTTATTTCCGGCCTTTCGAAATGGACAAATGTCGATTTCTACTCCCCCCTGCCGACCGACAATCCTTATGGAGAGCGGAGAACATCGGCGGTGCGAGAAGTGTCGGAATATCTGCGGCGCACGGCCAAAAGTATGGGCATCGAATGCCGTTCTATTGAGCTTCAACGGACGCCATCGCCTGCAGACCCCTTAATCAGGGCCCTTGCGGGGGAGAAACCCAATCTCTCGGAAATCCCCATGTCAAAAATCAAGGGCTGGCCTATTCTGACGTCCTTCGCGGGGATAAATCCCTCCGAGCAGGCGGAAATTGTGGCGGATACCGCGAAGTATCTCCATCTGGAAAAGGGCATACCTCTGAAACGAATAACCGTGGTCGCAGAAGGCTCCACGGAAAGCGATATTCGGCGCAGTCTCGACGATTACGACATTCCCTATTTTTCATCGACCGGAAAAAAGCTCGGCGAAACAGCCCTTGCGGAACTTCTGAGACGATTCTTCGCGGCATTAAAATCCGGGCTTGGGCGACGTGAGGTGCACAAGCTTTTGCGTCATCGCTTCATCGACTGCGAAAACACAGATAGTTTCGACAATCTCGCCCGCGAACTTGGAATAATCGGCGGCCTACCCATCGAGGAAACCTGGCTCAAACCCCTTGCAATGTCGGACAAAGACTTCGCGGACGATTTGATACGCACAATTGAGCGCTTGAATAAAATAGTCTCAATGGCCGGATGGAAAGGCAACATCTCCGGTAGTGCTTTTATTGACATCATCCACTCTTTTCTCGATGAATTCGCCATTGGTGCGAACATTGCTGATTATTTCGAGACCAGCCATGCCGGAATTCGCGACCTCGACATCGAAATTGCCTCGCTGAACAAGATTTCGGAAATCAGGACGGCGTTCGAAAAGGCTCCCTCAGACAGTTTCAAGAATCACTCAGCGATGCTGTTATTCATCCTCGATTCTGACGAAGTCCGCACCCACGGTGGCAGAGGCATACGAATTATCCCGCCCGCGCGAATCTACGAGAATTATGGAGGTGTGATAATCATCGCGGATACTGTGCAGGACAAGTTTCCTCCGGCGTCCCCCTCCCATCCTATTCTGAAATTCCGCGACGCCGCCAAGATAGGAATTTCCCCGGGCGATTTTACATATCGAATGGACTACCAATTCCTAAGCGTTCTGGAAACCTGCGATCTCGTTGTCCTCGTTCGTCCCCTCGCGGAGGGCGATTCTCCGGTGCCTCCGGCGCAGGTTATTGTCAATCTCGAAAATGCTCTTGGGGAATATTTCTCGAAATACAGCGATATAATGCGGGATCTCAAGGAAAAATTTTCCTTCGAGAATTACTCGAAAAAACGGGTGCAGTTGAAAGCGGGCGCAATTTTAAGCTTGAATTTTGAAGACGGCGAAACTTTCGACAAAGACATCCTCGCTTCGGCGCAGATTCAAAAAGCAGGCAGGGCACTTGGGATTCAGAACATCGACCGCCCAGTAATCGGAAATGAATTCACGGGAATCCTTGGCGAAAAGTTCCAAAAGCCTCTTAAAAGTCGCTTCACCACGCTATCTGTTTCGGACATCACAAGCTATGCCAACTGCCCATTTAAATTTTTCGCGGAGAGATGCCTTAAAATTGAAGATTTGAAGGACGTCGAGGAGAGTATTCAGCCAAACATCGTGGGCACAATTCTCCACGGTGTGCTGGACGATTTCTATTCCGAACGAATAAACGCCGTTTTCGGCGAAGTCAGAGAAATAGACCGGCGAATATCTCTGTTGCTGGAAGACTTCGATTCGATAGCCTCTCAAATCTGTGTAACATCAAGCAACGCCGAAAATGCCCGCAGAAGAATTATCGAATTGGCCGATACCGCTATAGAAAAACACTCGGACGCCTGCCCCAACCGCCTCGCTTTCGAAACTATGTCAGTCATCCTCAAAGCCGGTTTCGATTCGTATATCGATTCAGTTCTGGACGATACGATTTTCGTGCCCGTGGCTATCGAAGAGAAATTTCACCGGGAAATCGAGGGTGTCAAAGTTCGCGGCAAAGCGGACAGGATCGATTGCAATTCATCGGGACGCCTTCGAATAATCGATTATAAATGGGGCAAACCAGCATCTCCCGCAAAAATGCAAACCGGCGAAGCCATGCAGTTGCCGCTCTATGCTATTCTCTTAGACCGGGATGTCGTTTCTCTCGGGTATATTTCCGACTTCTATTCGAAAATCCCCAACTTCGGCTCCTGTGTAACTCTATCCGAGGATTGCGGAGGCCACTGCATCGGCAAAGATGGATGGGACGATATGATTTCAAACACCCTCGAAACTGCAAAGGTGATCATCCGCCTCATTTTGGCAGGCCATTTTCCTCCGGCAGTTAGCCCCTCTGGTTGCGGGTCGGAGAAATATTGCCCCTTCGTAGGTATTTGTTCTGCGGAAAAGGTAGTATCCATCCCGGAGGTTGAAAAGTGAGGCATCTCTGCGAAGAATTATCCGACGCGCAAGCCAGAGGTATCGACCTTTCGCGGAATATCGGAATGATAGCCGGAGCGGGAAGCGGCAAAACCCGTGTCCTGACCGCGAGATTCCTTGAAATTCTCGAACGCCTGCGCAAAAAGCCCGACATCGACCCGGGTTACGCGCTGAGTTCCGTGGCCGCAATAACATACACTCGAAAAGCCTCGGCGGAGATGAGGGAACGTATAGCCGAATGCTGTGCGGAACTCGCCGCAAAAGAAGGCGGCGGCGGCTTCTGGGCAGAGACCGCTTTGAAAATGGCTGAAGCTCGAATAAGCACTATTCACAAATTCTGCGGCGGAATAATCGGGGAATATCCTATCGAGGCGGGGATTTCGTTAGATAATTTAGAGGGCGTTCGTTCATCCGGAGATGTCCTTCGCGTTGCAAAACGCTACTGCAGAACCCTTTCTGACGAAAATCACCCTTTGCATCAAACGACAAAAGAATTCGCACGACTTACCCATTGGTCCGATTTGCCGGAACTTCTGGAAAAAGCCTTCTCTCAAAAAACTTCTCTTTTAATATACAATTCGAACATGCCAGATACCGCTGAAGCCCTTGCAGAGAATTGGCGCACAAAGACGGAGGAAATATTTCGCAGTATCGACCCCGGCTATTTCGAGCATATTGAAAAATCTCTGGCTGAAGTTCAGGAATTCGATGGCTTAGGCTCTCCGGAAGACGAACTTGCAGTGGTTATCGAACAGCTTGCCCAGTTCGATTTAGACTCAAAAAAACCAAAAAGCCTTTTCACATTGGTCGATTTGCTCTCGGACGAAGAAGGCAATTTTCTTGCAGTCGGAAAGTTGGGCTCCGCCAAAAACTGGCCAAAGAGCACTATTAGTAAAGCAAAAAGACCATTAATGACCCTCCGGGAGCAGTTGAAGACAATTTCGCCCTTCTTTCCCAGAGATATTTCCGAAAGGGATTTGGCTGACGCTCAGGCGACGATTCTATTCAAGCGCATTTTCGATGGCTTTATAGATGAGGAAAGGGACAATCTTCCTCCCGAAACAGAGCCGGATTTCGAAGACCTCCTTATTGCCGCCAATCGAATCGTTCGAACAGAGGGTATGGCCAAGGAAATAGCCGGTGGACTTTCCGGTCTTCTCGTCGATGAGTTTCAGGACACAGACCCTCTTCAGTGGAACACCATACGCCAACTTGCGGAAAATATCGCCGGCAAATTCTTTTGGGTAGGGGATCCGAAACAGTCGATATACAAATTCCGGGGCGCGGACGTCTCAAATGTTTACAAAAGCGAAAAATGGGTGATAGAAAAGGGAGGCGATGTCTTCACCCTTAATGGCAATTACCGCACAGCACCTGCGGTTCTGGCTTTTGCGAATCACACTGCTGAAATATTCTTGTCGGAAAAACCAGTTGTGGATTTGAACTTTCACGCCAAACCGCAAAGACTTACCTGCGAAAGGCGACTATCCGAAGGTTTTACCGGTTCTGTGGAGATATTGATTTCCCCCGAAGGCCCCGTCGAAGAATCGGAGATGCTCGCTCGGCGAATTTACTGCGCAGTAAATGGCGACGAAGAGGGCTTCGGTATTCTCGAAGTCGCTGACGGCAACAGTGTCCGTCCGGCGCGTTGGGGAGACATCACAGTTCTATATCCTCAGCGAAAACCTATCGAGATAGGCCTTCGCGAAAGCCTCCTCGCCAGAGACATTCCATTTTTCACTATTGGAAGCCAGAGTTTTTATGCGTCCGAGGAGACTATTGCGGTGCGGGATTTAATTCTATATCTCGATGACCCGCGCGATAAAGTATCTCTCATGGCGGTTTTGCGGGGTCCTCTTTTTACAATGCCTGATACGGCGCTTTATTCAGCAGTTATAGCCGGTAGTGGCGACTTGCGCAAGGGTCTCGATGTCATATTCGAAGATACAAACACCCCTGCAAAAGAACTGCTTTTTCCGAACGACCATGAGCTTACACGAGAATGCGCCTCTGAGATAGCTTTCTACGAAACCCTCGCCCTCTCTGTTCCTCCTTCACAGCTGGCGTCCACTGTTCTTTCTCGACGTGGGATGTGGGCTTATTTCAGAGGTATGTCAAACGGCATTCAACGTGCCGCAAATCTCGAAAAGATTTTGCGGATTCTCTCCGATTACGACCACAAAGGCATCAGCGCGGCGGCAGATCACTTTCGAATAATAAAGGAATCCCAAGAAGGCGAGCGTGAAGAGGCTGTCGAAACGGAAGGCAGGGACGCGATTCGTCTCATGACAGTTCATCAATCGAAAGGGCTTGAGTTCCCCATCGTGTTTGCGGCAAATCTTTCCGTCAATATGGACGGCCTTAAGGGGCATAATATCTTTATCGACGGCCATTTGGGCGCGATTATAAAATCGAGAATTGCAAACTCCAGCGCGAAAAGCGACTACTATCTGACATTTCAGCACCTTATGCGCGAAAGATCCAGTGCCGAGACAAAAAGAGTAATGTATGTCGCGATGACACGCGCTAAAGACAATCTAATCCTCTCAGGCACCAAGTTCGGCGGCAGATACATGGGCCTTATCGCCGATTCCCTTCAGCTCGAAATTCCCGATTCCGGCAGGGAATCAAACAGAATCGAGACTCCCGATGGCTCAGTAGATATTCTGGTCTCTTCAGGAAAAGACAGCTGGCAGGCAAAAATCCCAGAGAAAACCCCCGGCGTGCCCATTTATATTCGCGCGGGAAAGGGTGAATTCTTCAACCCGAAAATCCGCCTTGTCCCCGAAGTCGATTCCGGAGAAGGGGAATATAATCTGCGGGCCACCGATCTTCCCCGCCTTCTGAATTCGCCGAAGGATAATTTGGTGAAAAGTCTTCGCGATTCATTTCCACGGCACGAAAGCCCCGCCAGCCCGACAGGCATGGACTGGGGGAACATGATTCACGCCTTTTTCGAGAATCTGCCCACCCCTCTTCCGAATGCCGACGAAATTCGCAATATCGCAACTAATGTCGTCGAAAAATCCCCCTTTGGCCCTTCGCAGATAACAGTTCTTACCAGCTTAACCGAAACAGAAGCCGTTGCGGAAGTCTTCTCGGAAGATGTTATGGAATATCACAATGAGGAGCGGATTCTGCTTCTGGAAAAGGGTATGATGATTTCAGGAATCATCGACCGCTATTGGAGAGACGCCCGCGGCTGGCACTTAATCGACTTCAAATCCGACGCTGTAATAGGAGAAGACCGTGCGAGAAAAGCCGGGTTCTATGCCCCCCAGCTTGAGGTTTACCGACGCGCTCTGGCTCGCGCACTAAATATCGACCACAGTGAAATATCGGCCGAGATACTTTTTACCTATCCGCCTGTCGAGGCTGTGAAGTTACCGGTTCTAAATTTCGACAGCATTCTCGAAAAATTAAGAGCGGTCTTAAGCTGAGACCGCTCTTAATAATTCAAGCCTTAAAAACAACCTTAGTTTCCGCCCATCCCCGATTGGGGCTGACGCTGAAGAATAGCTTCGCGAATTGCCGCATTGTTTCGGGTGATAGTGGCTTCGTCCACCAAAGACTGAATGTAGCCTCCGACTTCCTGCCCAGCCATGTTGGCCGTCAGCTGTTGCTGAAGCTCTTCGGCAATCTCGTCGTAGTCCATTTTTTGAGACGGATTAATCTTAAGCACTTTGATGAAGTGGAATCCGGCTCCTGTTTGTATTGGTCCGGCCCATTCGCCCGGGGAGAGATCTGCTATCTGATTATAAACATCCGCGCTAAGCTGGTGCGCCGGAATCAAACCCAGATTCCCAGAATTCGCGCCACCCTCGACTCCGGGGTATTCAGCCATAAGTTTGTCGAAATCTCCCTTTTCGAGCTTCTTTTGAACCTCGGTAGCTTCTTCAGAAGTTCCCACAACAATCTGCTGTAGCTGAAGCGAGGGTGAAGTGTAGAACAGGGATTCGTTCGAAGCGTAATATTCCTGTGCCTGGTCTGGGGTTACTGGCTGAATGCTCTGGCGCAGGGAGATAACCATAAATTCCGCCAGAAGATTCTCAATCGAATTCTCGATAGCTTTCTGCACAATTGCAAGGGTATCGACCTGCAGTGCTCTTGCCTGCTGGGCGAGGAGCTTTCTGCGGATAATCTGGTCGAGGATCTCATCCACACCCTCTTTTGTCGTTGCGACTTCAAGCTGTTCTCGAGGAAGCGACTGCACTTCGGCCTGAAGTTCAGATAACATAATCTTAATGTCGTCGTTGACGCTCGCTACCACTTGGTCTTCGGCCATCTGTGCAAAAATTGCAGTTGCGAAGATGGTGAGAAGAACTGCGGCGATGATCATTTTTTTCATTTGCCCTCCACGTTAGTATTTTTTCAATTAAAGGTTTATCAAAAAAAGGCGATTTTAGATGCCACAAGCACCAATATAGCCGCAAATATCCATCGAAAGAACTTCGGCTCGAACCTGCGGTGAAGCCCCGCTCCAACAATTGCCCCGCCCGCCGCCGGAAGCCCCAGCATCAAAGCAAAAGGCACATTTACGAAGCCCAGAGAGCCTTTGGGCAGGCCGTCTATCCCCTGCCCCCAAAAAATATGGCCAATCACGGAACTTACCGCCAGCGCCAGAGTAAAAGCCGCGCTTGTTCCAGCCGCCTTTTTGGTCCGAAGGCATAAAACACAAGCCAAAACAGGAACTGCCATTACACCTCCGCCAATTCCAACGGTCGCAGATACCGCTCCAATTAAGATCCCAACAGGTGTTAACCACCAAAGGGAACACTTAATCTGCTCATCATCCTTTTCCTTCGAGGTTACCAATCGGACAGCCGCGAGAAAAAGGACAACCGCGATTACTGCAGTCAGAATTTGCGCCGGAAGAACTCGAACAATGAATCCGCCGAAAAAAGCTCCTATTAGTGCGCCTGTAGCTAATCGTGCAAACAAATTGACCTCGACATGCCCCAATTGAAAATGGCGCAAGGAGCTCGCGATTGCGGTAAATACAATCGCTCCCGAACTTGTCGCAACACTCACCTTCGGAATCAGATTTTCCGGAGTGACAGAAGCCATGAAAAAGAACAGAGTGGGGACGAAAATCGGGCCGCCCCCGATACCCAGATAACCGGCCAGTATTCCGCCGGCGAAGCCTATAGGAATAACCCAAAGGTTGAACAAGGCCTATTTACTACTCCTTAGGCGGTTCGAGACTGGCAATATAATCTTGCGTGTTCAATATCAGATCAGCCGCCTTGAGAATTACATCGTCGGTCTTGAGAATCACATATTGATAATTCGCGTTTTCGCCCCAGAGATTCAGCACGATTTCCCGTTTGAGCGAACGCTCGATATATTCGCGGTTCCTCTCGTAATCCCGCTTCTTCTCCATTTCGAAAGCTTCTTTCAGCTCGCTAATCTGGGTCTGAACTTCGTCGCCGTATTCCAAATCGACAATAGTGCTCTCGACTCTGGCAAGCTCGATTTCCGGAACACTCCGATATGAGAACTCTTTTTCGTTCAAATAACCCAGGAATTCATTATAAAGGTCTTCCGAGACAGTAAAATCGGGCGGAATATCAGAGTTATCGGCTGTATATAGCACCGCGAAATCGAAAAATGTGCTTTTGCGTTCGAGTTCGATAGCCAGACGGGAAAGCCTGTCGCTCTCTTCGATGATGTCCGGCATAACACCGCCGCCGCCATAAACAATGCGTCCATTCTTCGTGTAGAAAATCGGGGCGTCGTCGGGAATCTCGGTGCCGTCGTCTTCGAGAATCTCATCGGCTTCTTCCCACCAGCGGGCGTCGGGCGTAACATCTTCGTCGCCGTCGTCAGTCTCCTCTTCCTCCTCCGGGCGAAGAACCACGGATTCCGGACGGTCGAGGTAATCCTCCTTCTGAATATTTCTGCCGGATGAGATATAATAATGAGCGGTTGTTATTTTTAAAGCTTCGCCTTCCTGAAGCGGTATAACGCTTTGAACAAGTCCTTTGCCGAAGGTTCGAGTGCCCATCACCACGCCGCGGTCGTGGTCCTGAATTGCGCCGGATACAATCTCGCTCGCCGATGCGCTTCCGCCGTTGACCAGAACGACCAGAGGTCCGTCGGTGTAGCTGGAGCCCCAACGAACGATATAATCTCTGCGCTGAGAATTGTCCCTGCCTTTGGTATAAACTATCGTGTCCCCCGGTTCGAGAAAGACGCTTGCCACTTCGACCGCCTGAGAAAGCAGTCCGCCCGGGTTCGACCTAAGATCGAAAATAAGCCCCTTCATGCCGATGGTTTTAAGGGAATCGATAGCGTCGCGAACCTCGGGACCCGCGTCGTCGGAGAAGCGCGCGAGACGGATATAGCCGATGGAATCCTCGGTCATTCCTGCAAAGGGCACGGCGTCGATATGGATTATCGCACGAGTTATTGTATAATCGATAGGCTCCGGCTCGCCAAGCCGGACGATAGTAATCGTAACATCGGTGCCCGGCTCGCCGCGGAGGACTTCCACGGCGTCTTCGGTATTCATACCCTTGGTCGGATCGCCGTCGATTGCGACAATTTTATCCCCGGCTTTGAGACCGAGACGGTAAGCAGGTGTGCCCTCCATGGGCGAAATTACGGTCAGTATATCATCGCGCATACCGATAATAATCCCCAGACCGCCAAATTCCCCCTGAGTGCTTGTCCGCAGGTCATCGGTCTCTTTTGCAGTCATGAAGACAGTGTGGTGATCCAGCCCGCTCAGAAGACCCTTGACTCCAGACATTATCAGCTTATGAGTGTCTATGGGGTCGACATACTTCTCGTAAACCTCCTGAATGATTCGCTGAATCAGCCGCAAATCTTTCAGCAGATTGCTTTCGCTTCTTTGGGCGAGGGTAACCGCCGAGAGAATAAGCAATAATCCAAATACCAATGGTAGTAATATTCTTTTTTTCATTTTAAGAGCCTCCGGACTCGCTTCTTCGAGCAAGAAATTCAGTTAACACAAGTTCGATACTGCCGGCGGTTTGGTCGATATCTTTGGAACCGTCGATGGTAACGAATCGATCGCTGTGCTTTTGGCTAATTTCGATGTAGGCAATGCGAACCTTCCGCATAAAATCGATTCCCTCTTCCTCCAGCCTGTCCAATTCCCGGCTGTTGGTTCGGGAGAGGGCAACTTCCACCGGAACATCGATGAAAATTGTCAGGTCGGGCCATCGGGGAATCACCAGCTCATTAAGCTGTTCCACGAGTTCCAGTCCGATTCCTCTTCCGCCGCCCTGATATGCGGTGGAGCTGTCCGCGAACCTGTCTGTCAGAACTGTTTCGCCAGCAGATAGGCGCGGAGTAATGATTTCCTCGCAATGCTGATGCCGCGACGCCAGATACAAAAGTAGCTCCGCCATGGGCGTAACGCCGCCGCTAAGTTGATTATCCAAAAGAACATCGCGAATTCTTTCCGCAAGTTTTGTGCCACCGGGTTCGCGAGTTTTTGTTACAACGAAGCCCTTTCGAGCCAAAAAATCCGCCGCCATCCGCAGATGGGTCGATTTTCCAGAGCCGTCGATTCCCTCGAATGATATGAAAATGCCTTTGTCCGTTTCAGTCTCCGTTCCGAGTCTTTAGAAAAAGTCAATTATTGTAAAATAGTATTTATATATCACATGTCAAGGCGGTTTAACTATAAGTGTAATTTTGCCGTTTTAATTATGTCTTGACGCCTCGCATTGAAAAGAACATATTGGTATTATGTAGATGGTTTTTAACCAATGGAGAAACGATGTTCGATTTCAATAAATTCACCGAGTCTTCGCAGGAACTGCTACGCAAGGCGCGCGAACTTGCAATGCAACGCAAGAACAGCCAGGTGGAGCCGATCCATATTCTATATCTAATCGCCGACGACCGCGAGAGTATGGGGCTAAAAGTGCTGGCCATGGCCGCTATAGACCCGACAGAACTTCTCGAGATGTCTAAATCCGCCATGGCGCGTCTGCCAGTGCTCTCTTCCGTCTCCGACGATGTTTATTTCTCCCCCGAATCCAGCAGGATGCTCGAAAACGCATCCGATGAGGCCGACCGTTTCAAGGACGATTACGTTTCCATCGAACACATCGTTCTCGCTATGGTAAAAGAAGACCACTCCGATGCTGGCAACATCCTCCGCGAACTTGGCGCGAACGAGAATGTCATCCTCCGCGCCCTCAAACAAATTCGCGGCCACACTCGAGTTACCGACCAGACCCCCGAGACCAAATTCGCCGCCCTCGAACGCTACGGTATCGATTTTACCAAACTCGCCGAGCAGGGCAAACTCGACCCGGTAATCGGCCGTATCGACGAAATTCGCAGGGTGATGAAGGTTCTCTCCCGCAGGAGAAAGAACAATCCCGCCTTAGTGGGCGACCCGGGAGTGGGCAAAACCGCCATAGTCGAAGGTCTCGCGCAAAAAATAATCGCCGGGGATGTTCCGGATAACCTCCGCGGAACACGGCTAATTCAGCTCGACCTCGGCCAAATGCTGGCTGGAGCGAAATATCGGGGCGAGTTCGAAGATCGTCTCAAAGCATTTTTGAAAGAGGTTGTCGAATCGGACGGCAAAGTTATAATGTTCATCGACGAGATGCACACCATCGTCGGCGCGGGCGCGGCCGAGGGCGCTATCGACGCCTCGAACATGCTCAAACCGCCCCTCGCCAGGGGTGAACTGCGGGCTATCGGAGCTACAACTTACGACGAATACCGCAAATACATCGAGAAAGACCCCGCACTGGAGAGGCGTTTCGCACCCGTTTACATCGACGAAAACTCCGTTGATGAGACCATTTCAATCCTGCGAGGCCTTAAAGAAAAATACGAGGTGCATCACGGTGTTCTCATCCGCGACGACGCCATCGTAGCCGCCGCGAAACTCTCCGACCGCTATGTCGCCGACAGATTCCTCCCCGATAAAGCTATCGACCTGATAGACGAGGCCGCCGCCAACCTGCGCATCGACCTCGCCTCCCAACCGGCCGAACTTGACGCAATCGAAAAGAAGATAATCCAGCTCGAAATAGAAAAGCGCGGAATAGAGAAGGATAAATCCGCAGTGGAGGAACTCGAGGAGATTAAATCCCAGATTCGACAACTCACGGAAAAACGGGATAACCTGCGTGCAACATGGCTGAGGGAAAAGGAGCTTATCGACAAGATAAATTCGATTCAGTCGAAAATCGACTCTGCCCGCACTGAACTGGAATATGCCGAACGCGCCGGAGACCTAGAAGCCGCCGCCAGAATCAAATACGGCGCCATTTCCGCTCTTCAGAAAATGCTGGAAGACGCCAGAGAGCAACTCGCCGACGTGCAGAAAGGCGAATCCCTTTTGCGCGAAGAGGTTACGGCGGAAGATGTAGCGAGAGTCCTCGCCAGCTGGACTGCCATCCCCCTCTCGAAACTTACGGAGAGCGAGTCCGCAAAGCTTCTTAGGCTGGAAGACGAGTTGAAGCAGAGGGTAATCGGCCAGAGCATAGCCGTGGAGGCCGTGTCCAACGTCGTCCGGTCGGCGCGGGCGGGATTAGCCGACCCCAACCGGCCCTTGGGGAGTTTCATCTTCCTCGGAAGCACGGGGGTAGGCAAAACCGAACTTGCAAAAACCCTTGCCCAGTCCCTCTTCGACGACGAACACGCCCTTATTCGAATAGACATGAGCGAATATATGGAAAAATTTTCGGTCAGCAGACTTATCGGCGCGCCTCCGGGATATGTCGGCTACGACGAGGGCGGACAGCTAACAGAGGCCGTTCGGCGGCATCCATATTCGGTCGTGCTATTCGACGAAATCGAGAAGGCTCATCCCGAGGTTTTCAACCTGCTCCTTCAAGTCCTCGACGACGGCAGGCTTACCGACAACAAGGGACGCACTGTGAATTTCCGGAACACCATATTAATCATGACCTCCAACATCGGAAGCAGGATGATAATGGAGCGCGCGGAGGGGCTGACTCTCGAAAAGCGGGAGGACTTCATCGAGGAGACGCGGCGAGAGCTTTTAGAAATGCTCCGCAATGTCCTTCCGCCCGAATTTCTCAACCGCATCGACGACATCGTGGTGTTCAACCCCCTTTTGTTGGAGGATATGCGAGAGATTGTCCGTCTGCGTTTCGAGGAATTGGCAGAACGCCTGCAGGACAGAGAAATCGAAGTCGAATTGACCGATAAAGCCATCGATTGGCTCGCTAAAGAGGGCTATGACCCTCAATTTGGCGCGAGACCTATTAAGCGGTTGCTCAACGCCGAAGTGGGCAGAAGACTTTCCACAGCTATCTTGGCGGGCGAAGTAAAACCCGGCCAAAAAGCACGGATAGACATTAATAAGAACGAAATCGTCCTGAAAACTGCGTAAATATAGAGGAGAAGAAAAATGGTTTATGAAGACGTAGATGAAATCCTGGTTCATTGCCAGACCTTCGATTGGGAAAACACCTTCAACAATCTCTTCCACGCCGAAGACACCTTGAATCGACTGGGCTTTGTAGATAGAGCGGTTCTTTATTTGGACGAAATTGTAGATGAAGAAGAGGCAGAAGAGGCAGATAGCGCCGTCGTTGAGCTTCTGGACGATTTGGTCGATTACCGCGACCTGATTTCTGAGTTTGCCGACAGCTTCATCGCAGAGGAAGATTCGCCATATGAGCTTTTCCAGGACAACGAATACGTTCGGGAAATCGAGGAGGAGCTTCGAACAATCGCAGACGATATTGTTAAAAAAATCGTCCTGATTGGATAACTCCGCAATTTGAGACCGCCGCCCTTTTCAGTGGGGGCGACATATCTTGACAAATGAAAAAGTATTTGTATTAATTATACAGATAGGTTCATTCGTCATAAGGAGAAGAAAATGATTCTTGTGGGTGTTACAGGGCCGATAGCCTCCGGCAAAACTACTGTATGCAATATTTTTCAAGAGATGGGCGCGATTTTAATCGACGCTGACAGAATGGGACACGAAGTCCTTCAAGAGCCGTCAGTTAAGGTTAAACTCATCGAATATTTCGGCCCGGAAGTCGTCGATAAAGAAGGTGAGGTCAACCGGGACCGAATAGCGGAAATTGTCTTCTCAAACACCGATGCCCTTAGGAAACTGGAGCTTATAACTCATCCGATTCTAGTGAAAAGCATCATGGCCGAAATCGATGACCTAATAAACGGCGGATTCCCTGGAATAGCCGTCATTGACGCCGCCATGTTACCCTATTGGAAAGATATCCTCAAGCGCCTAAATTATCTGATATTGGTTCAATCGCCAAAATGGCAACGCGCCAACCGTCTGATTCAGGATAGGGGCATGCCCCAGGAACACTGCGAAAGACGTATGGAGGCTCAAGAGGCAATTTTCGACAGCATAACCCCCGAGATAGATTATATCATAAAAAACAATGGCGATTTGATGGAAGTCCGCGGTAAGGCGGTCAAGGTCTGGCTCGACATCAAAAAATAGCCGTTATTGAGTTTTTATGACTTTTTTGCGGGCAGAATTAGCTATAATCGCCAGTAAATATAGGTATAGAACGAGTCCTATCGCTCCTATCATGCCCGTGTTGTTCGAAAGAAGAGCGACAAGTCCGATAATCCCCCCAACTACTGCACCAACAGCCCCCTGAAGCTCGTCCAAGTGGCTTCTGTTTACCGAATCAGCCTTCATGAAAGTATCAATAACCGAAGCCATCAGGCTGATTAGTAAGCCCATGCAAACACTTATCGCTATGATAAACATGGCGTTGCCCCATGAGTAATCGAGGGAAGTCCCCGACGCGAAGGGCAGAAATCCCGGACCGAAAACGGCCGCGGCTATCGCAATTGCCAATCCAAAAACCAGTCCCACGCCCAATCCGGAAATGAGATAAATCAAAAAATCTTTCCATGAAAAATCATGCGGTTTCGAAGCTATAGTTGACGGGGTTTCCGGTTTTTCTTTGCGTTCGAAAACATTTGCAAGCTCAGGCATTCTCTCGACAACCGTATTCGATCCGTCAGGAGTAAGAATAATAGTCTCTGCGGTTATATGTCCTGTTCTAACCCAATTTCGAAGCGCGATGAGATCGAGAGGGCCGTTCTCGTTACCATCCTCATCAATTGTGTAATAGCCGTCTCGAGTTTTTTTCTTGACAGTGCCGACATTCAGACCGTTAGGGATGAGGGTTTGTGAGATCGGTGGTGCAACAACTGCTTCATTCAAAGCCTCTTCTTCGAAGTCCTCATCCTGTTTATTCGTCAAATCTTGCTCGAAATTGCTTTCGGAAGCCTCGAAAAATTCTTTTGGCAGTTCAGATTTAGGCGGCGGCGGCGGTTTTTTTCTTCGTGGGCTTTCGAAGATAAAAGGCTCGGAGCATTTTTTGCATTTGACCTTGATTTTGCCCTCTGGAAGTTTAGAAGAATCCACCACGTGGGCGGTTTTGCAGTTCGGGCACTGGATTTTTATCTTACCGTCCTCGAGCTTCTCCACCGGAGCTTCAGGAACAGACTTCGGCTCCGGTTTTGCAACGACGAACTCCCCCCCGCACTTCTTGCATCGGACTTTGACCGGCTTGTCGGGCAGTTTGTCGTCCGGAATTATCGCCTTATTGCCGCATTTATCGCAGGTTATTTCCATAATGCTTGGATTCTGATTCTACTACTTACAATTATAATTCACTGCTTTGAATTGTCAAGGAATTTATTGCGATAGCTCTTTTGGTAATACTCTATAAATTAAGATATTCTGCTATTTACATCAAGTATAACAACGTATAACTTTGCTAATTATCACCTTATCAATAGGTTATACGTATCGAACCCCGTTGCCGACGGAGTTTATTCTCAACATCAAAAAAACCGTTGCGGCCTTCCTCTTGGACAATTATTATTGAAGGATTTGATTAAGGGCTTATATTTATCAAATTGCTTTTTTATCAACTCGGAAACTTTGTAGCATTATTCCTAAGGAGCCAAATGGTAGCAAAATCACAAAAAATTGACCTCTCGGTCTTTCGAGAAAAAATGGCCAGCTTCGAACGCGCCCCCGGGCAGGTTATCCCCCTGCTTCAGCTTGGGCAGGAGCTGTTCGGTTATGTCTCCCCCGGCATTTTCCACGAAATCTCCCTTCACACCGGCGTGCCGATATCGCAAATTTACGGCGTTGCTACCTTCTACGCACAGTTTCGGCTGACCCCTGTCGGTGAGCATATAATAAGGATATGCCACGGAACGGCGTGCCATGTAGCCAACGTCAAACTCATTACGGACGCCATCGAGGACGAGCTTAAGGTAAAAAACGGCGAGACCACCGAAGACGGCAAATTTACTCTCGAGCTGGTAAGCTGTCTGGGTTGCTGTTCCCTAGCTCCCGTGATCATGATCGATGACGATACTCACGGCCGTTTGACACCGGACAAGGCGCGACAGATAATCAGACAATATCAGGAGGAATCGTGAGACAGATTATAGTAGGAATGGGCACCTGCGGAGTAGCGGCGGGTGCGGATAAGGTTTACAAAGCTTTCGAACGGGCAATTGCCGACAAAGGTATTGCTGACAAAGTGCATCTGGGCGAAACCGGATGTATCGGAATGTGTTTCCGCGAAGCACTGGTCGAAATCCGCGAGGATGACGGCGGTAGCGTCTTATACGGCGATGTCGATGCTGAACGGGCAATCGAAATCCTCGAAAAACACGTCATCGGCGGCAATCCGATAGCAGAATGGATAGTCAAAGGCGCGGGCTTCCAGTGCCCGGACGACGAGCTTTTCACCCATCAGGAAAGAATCGTCTTGCGCAACTGCGGCGTTATCGACCCTGAATCTCTCGACGAATATATCGCTTCCGGTGGCTACATTGCCCTCGAAAAGGCTCTCAAAGAGATGTCCCCGGACGATGTTATATCAGAGATGGAAAAATCCGGCCTTCGCGGACGCGGCGGCGGCGGTTTCCCCACAGGCTTCAAATGGAAACTCACCAAGAATCAGAAATCGGACAAGAAATACATCATCTGCAACGCCGACGAGGGCGACCCGGGCGCTTTTATGGATAGATCAACCCTCGAAGGCGACCCCCACGCGGTTCTGGAGGGCATGGCCATCTGCGCCTACGCAATAGGCGCGGACGAGGGCTATATATACTGCAGAGCAGAATATCCCAAGGCTGTCAAACGGCTGAAGAAATCCATCAAAGAGGCCGTAGAACGCGGATTTCTCGGCAAGAATATTTTCGGCACTGGTTTTTCGCTGGAACTACACGTCAAAGAGGGCGCGGGAGCCTTCGTTTGCGGAGAAGAAACCGCGCTGATAGGCTCTATTGAGGGCAAGCGCGGAATGCCGACAATCCGTCCGCCATACCCCTCGGAAAGCGGTCTTTGGGGCAAACCTACGAACAATAACAATGTCGAAACCTACGCCAATGTCCCATGGATAATCCGCAACGGAGCCGGCGAATACGCCAAACACGGCACGGAAAAATCCAAAGGCACGAAGGTTTTCGCGCTGGCCGGCAAAATCGTCCGCGGCGGCCTTATCGAGGTGCCGATGGGGATGACTATCCGCGAGGTGATCTTCGATGTCGGCGGTGGAATTCCCGGCGGAAAGCGGCCTAAAGCGGTGCAAATCGGCGGGCCTTCTGGCGGATGTATCCCCGAATCTCTGTGGGACACCCCCATCGATTACGATTCAATCACCTCAACGGGCGCGATTATGGGCTCCGGCGGCCTCGTCGTGATGGACGAAACCACATGCATGGTCGATGTCGCGAGGTTTTTCCTCGAGTTTACACAGCGGGAAAGTTGCGGCAAATGCACTTTCTGCAGGGTCGGCACGAAGCGGATGCTCGAAATGCTCGAAAAAATCTGTAACGGTGAAGGCGAAGATGGAGACATCGAAAAGCTGGAGGATTTATCGCACAAAATCATCGAGACAAGCCTTTGCGGCCTCGGCCAGACGGCGCCGAACCCGGTTCTGACTACGATAAAATATTTTCGTGAGGAATACGAGGCGCATGTCTTCGACAAAAAATGTCCTGCCGGTGTCTGTAAGGCATTGATACACTACGAAATAGAACCGGAACCCTGTATCGGATGCACCCTTTGCGCGAAAAAATGTCCGGTAAACGCGATTTCGGGCGAGCGCAAAGCCGTGCACGTCATCGATCAGGAAAAATGCACCAAATGCGGGGTCTGCATCAATGTGTGCCCCGTAAACGCAGTGAAGGTGGTATAAAATGGCCGAAGTAAAATTGACAATAAATGGCAAAACCGTCTCCGCCCCTTGTGGATCGACGATTCTCGAAGCCGCTCGAATGGCTGGTATCGACAATATTCCAACCTTATGCCACGATGAACGGCTCAAACCCTATGGAAGCTGTTTCGTCTGCGTGGTCGAACAGGAGGGACGTAAAAATCTCCTGCCGAGCTGTGCGACGCCTGTTTACGACGGCATGGTCATTCACACCGACAGCCCTAAGGTGCGCGAAGCCCGCAAAGCCGCGCTGGAACTACTTTTATCGAATCACTATGCCGACTGTATCGCGCCTTGCCAGCTCAAATGCCCCAGCAACGTGGATGTTCAGGGCTATATTGCCCTAATCGCGGCGGGGGAGCATCGCGAGGCGGTAAAGCTGATTAAAGACGACAATCCCTTCGTAGCCACCTGCGGTAGAGTCTGCACGCGACCATGCGAGGACGAATGCCGACGCAATATCTTCGACGACAGGGTCAGCATAGACTTTCTGAAACGTTTCGCCAGCGATAAGAACGAAACGGGAGACGACGTTTATCACTCTCGCGCTGGAAAAGATACCGATAAAAAGGTCGCTGTTGTCGGAGCCGGGCCGGCGGGGCTGACATGCGCTTATTATCTCGCTGAGCACGGCCATAAGGTCGAGGTTTTCGAGGCGATGGAGAAGGCCGGCGGCATGCTTCGTTACGGCATTCCCACCTATCGCTTACCCGACGATGTCCTCGACGCCGAAATCGAGAAAATCACCGAACTCGGTGTGAAGATCAGTTATAACAAAGCTCTCGGTAAAGATTTCTCGTTGCAGGACCTCAAACGCGACTACGACTCGGTTTTCGTCGGAATAGGCACTCAGGAAAACAGGCCGATGGGAATCGAAGGTGAGGACACAATCGAGGGATTTATCGGCGGAGTGCGCTTTCTCGAGCGTTGCCAGAAAGATTGCGGTATGCGCCTGCAAGGCAAGGTCGTGGTAATCGGCGGCGGAAACACCGCTATCGACTGCGCGCGGACATCGCTAAGACTGGGCGCGGACGAAGTTACACTGGTTTACCGCAGAGCGCGTAAGCAAATGCCGGCCCTGGACATTGAGGTAGATGAGGCTGAAAAAGAGGGCGTCAATTTCCACCTGCTGGCCACTCCCGTGCGCGCAATCGCCGACGATAACGGCAGATTAAAAGCCCTCGAATGTATTGAAATGACCCTGGGCGAACCGGACGCCTCCGGGCGCAGACGCCCTGTGCCAAAGGAGGGAAGCGAGTTCATCGTTGAGTGCGATTGGGCAATAGCGGCTATCGGCCAGATTATGGACGAGGAATGTATCGCGGGCGAACCGGACGAGTGCCGCCCGGAACTCAACCGCTGGCGCACCTTCGATGCCGACATGGACACCGGCGCTACCAACATCGAGGGAATTTTCGCGGGGGGCGACGACGTTACAGGCGCGGCGACAGCAATCGAGGCTATAGCCGCGGGCAAAAAGGCCGCCTATGCCATGCATCATTACATGATGGAGGGCGAAATCAAGGCCATCCCCGGCGAGTTCATCAGCAAAAAGGACATTTGGGGCAAACCTCCGGAGGAAGAGTTTTCCCAATTCGAAAAGTCCGACAGGCGCCATCTGCAGGAGCTTCCAGTCGAAGAACGCTTGAAAAGTTTCGTCGAGGTGGAGACCGGCATGACCGACGAGGACGCCATGGCCGAAGTAACTCGTTGCCTCGAATGCGGTTGCGCCAGCGTTTTCACATGCGAACTCAAACGCCTCTCGACCGAATACGCCATCGACGTCGAAAGATACCTCGGGGGATTAGCAAAATTCGATCCGGACGACAGCCATCCCTTTATCCGCCTCGACCAGAACAAGTGTATCCTCTGCGGAAGATGCGTGCGAATATGCTCGGACGAAGTCGTGGGACGCAACGCCTACGGTTTCGTCAACCGTGGTTTCGTAGCGGCGATTCGTCCGGAGCTGGAAAAGCCGCTAATAGAAACCGACTGCGAAAGCTGTGGAATGTGCGTTTCGGCATGCCCCACAGGCGCAATAGAGTTTAAAGCCTTCACGCCTAAACCCGGGCCGTGGACGCTGGACTGGACGGACTCCGTCTGCGGTTTCTGTTCGATAGGGTGCGAGCTGGAAATCGGCAAGATAGGCGATTCGCTGGTCGAAATCGGAATTCCCGAGGACGGCTACGCTTGTTTCCGCGGGCGTTTTGGGTCGGGATTCATTCAGAGCGGCGATAGGATTCGCACAGCGACAGTCGATAGTGCCGAAGTCGAAATCGATAAGGCAATCGAAGCAGTCGCGACGGAAATCGGACATTACGATGCCTCCAAAATCGCGGTTCTCGTATCGCCGAGACTACCGCTGGAGGACATCGCAATGGCGAAAAAGCTCGCGGAATGTATCGGCACGGAGCTTGTCGGATCGATAACCCATACGACTCAGCTCGACTACGATGGTATGGAGGTTTCGACCGGGGACTTCTTCGACCTGGCGGTTTCCGACGCCGTTTTCCTAATCGACGGCGCGGTGGAAACTACTCATCCGGTGGCGGGATTCCGTATCAACAAAGCACATTTCGACGGCGCTAAACTTATCGCTATGGGGCCGAACGAGTCTAAATTCGACCGAACCGCCGATTTGCGTATTCGAAATAAACGCGGAACCTACTCTGCCCTTCTCGGCGCGCTTTCCGGAGATTTCGACAAGACAAAGGCCGCGGAAATGGCCGGTATAGAAGAAGTTGAAATCGCGAAAATCGAAAAAATTCTCGAAACAGCCGATAACCCGATAATTGTTTACGCCGCAGAAGACACTCCCGTAGCGAGTTTCGGCGACCGCGCCCTAATCGCAAAAATTGCGAAAAGATACGACGCGAAGGTGATTCTCCTATCAGGCGAATCGAACGCCCTCGGCCTTCGCGGAATACTTGGAAAATCCGAAAAGCTTGGCAAAGCGATTATGAATGGCGAGATTGAAGCAGTAATCTCCTTCGGTGAAGACCCGGAGGGATTCAGCGCTGGTGCTTTAGGTAAAATTATCGCCGTCGCGGATTTCCTTCCGACCAAAACTACCGAGACCGCACAAATCGTCCTTCCACTGGCCGCTTTCGGCGAAATGGAGGGAACTATCGTAAACATGTTTGGCGAGATGAAATCGATGGATCCAGCTTTCGAGCCGCCTAATGGACTACAGAATCAGGAGCTGATGGCAAAAATCTGCTCTGCCCTGGGTTTCGGCGGCACCGATTTCGATATCGCTTTCGAACTGCCCGAAAACAAGGCGGAATATGCCATCGACCAAAAATGGTTCGAGGTTAACCCGCCCAGAATGGCTGTTCCGGGAGATTCCCTTGCGCGATATGTGGCTAAACTCAAGCGGGAAAATAAGATAGCCCACTAATCCCATCGGTATAAACGACGAAAGGCGCTCCGAACATAGGAGCGCCTTTCGTTTTATCTAACAGGGGAGTTAGTTTGTTTTGATCTTGTATGGCATTATCGTAAGCGGTTCTCCCGGCTCGAATAGTGTAGCGGCCTCGATTGCGGGGGAGATGGCTTCGTTGAGCCATTCAGGAAGAGGCGATTTGATTCTCGGCGCGGAGACTTCGAGGGCTATCTCGAAGAAGCTCTTTTCCGCCGGATATGACTTGATTCCGATGTCCTCGGATTTCACGCCCGCCATTTTCGCGGCGACATCAATGACTTCGGACAGCCCGGCATTTCTATCTGCAAGACCTACCGCGACGGCATCTTTGCCGTGCCAGATTCTTCCCTGAGCGAGGAACGACATGGAATCTATGCTCACTCCGCGTCCTGCGGCGGCTTTTCCTGTGAAATCGTCGTAAACTTTGTTGATCATCCTGCCGAAAGCCTCGTAGCCGATTTCGTCCATGCCCTTATACAGGACGAATTGGTTCGACAGCGGGCCGCGGTTTATGGAGTCCACCGTTATTCCCGCCCACTCGAAGAGGCCGTCGGAATAGGCTTTCAAGAAAACGACCCCGATACTGCCGGTGATAGTATTCGGGTCACAGAAGATGGAATCGGCGGCCATGCTGATATAATATCCTCCGCTGGCGGCTGTCCCCGCCATACTCACAACCACGGGCTTCTTTTCTTTGGCATCTATTACCGATTTCCAAATGATATCGCTCGCTAATGCGCTTCCGCCGGGGGAATCGACGCGGAGGACTATGGCTTTAACATCGTCGTTTTCCGCGGCATCGTCGATGGCTTTGGAGAATGTCGTAGAACCGATGGTTTCGCGCCCGCCGAAGGGGTTTGGAGTCTCCGATTTGCCGGTATGAATCGAACCGAGGCCGTATATGACCGCGATTTTTTCCTTGCCGTCGATAAGTTTTTTCGCGGAGGCATAGGACGCCGGCCCGATAGTCCGGTCATCATTTTCTTCGGTTAGTTCATCTATAATATCGTCGAATTCCTGCGGGTAGATTAACGAATCGACTAAACCCCACTCGAGAGCTTCGTCGCCGTAAAACACGCCGTAATCGACCATGGCGAGAAGAGAATCTCTTGAGAGTCCACGTCTCGAAGAAACATTGTCCACCCAGCCGTAGTAAAGGCCGTCCAGAAGCTTTTCGAGGGTGTTTTTGTAAGGCTCGGAAAACTCCGTGTTCACGAAACTCTCCGACGCGCCCTTGAAATCGCCTATCTGAATGACGTCCCAGCCTATTCCAAGTTTCTCCGCGGTGCCCGCGAAGAACATAGGCGCGATGGACATTCCGAGGAACATGATTTCGCCGCTGGGGGTCATATAGATTTGGTCCGCGAGGGATGCCACCGCGTAGCTTCCCATGCTGGCATTGTCAAAGAACGCATAAATGGGCTTCCCGGACTCTTTGAATTTGCCGATAGCCTCCGTGATTTCGTCCAGCTGGGCGAAACTGAAGGCCATTCCGGGGGTTTTGATAGCCATTGCGATGATGTCGTCGTCGGAGCCGGCGGCTTCGATTCCTTTTATCATCGTGATGAAGCTTTCCTTCCTTTTGAACTTGAAACCGGAGAAATCGTATCCGCCCTTTTCGGGATAGCCGTTGGAAAGGTCGAGAACCATCACGCTTCCCTCTTTAACTTTAGTCGTGGAACCGTCCATAATATGTTTCTGAAGATAAAACATACCCGCTATCATCCCGAAAAGCAGGACTAGGATAATTGCTACAATAATTAGAACTTTTTTCATTCTGTTGCCCCTTTTTGAAAGAGTTTTATTCAACCTCAAGGGCAAGATAAGCATCTAATACAAAATGTCAAGCTCTTTTTACATTTTGTTTGATATTTCTTCTTGGATGGCGCGAAAATTACCTTGTAATGTTAGCACATAACCTATATTATATACCGTTTTATTATGAGCATTCATTCATACATAGCCATAATCATCTTCCTCGGAGCTTTCGTTTTCATATCCACCGAGAAGATACACAGGACGAAAATCGCCCTTGCCGGCGCGGTTTTCATGATAATCCTGCGCATTCTATCCCAGTCGAAAGCCATCGGAAGCATCGATTTCAACACGATTTTCCTGCTTATGGGAATGATGATAATCGTGAATATCACCCGTGAAACCGGTCTTTTCGAATTCGTCGCGATAAAGGGAGTTAGGGGCGCGAAGGGGAACCCATGGCGACTTCTGGTGCTTTTCTCTATTCTGACAGCTATTGTTTCGGCTTTTCTGGATAACGTTACCACCGTCCTGCTTTTCACCCCTATAATCATTTTCATCGCCGACGCCCTTCGAGTTAAGGTTTTCCCGTATCTCGTCGCACTGATTTTTTCCGCGAATATTGGCGGAATGGCTACCCTAATCGGCGCACCGCCGAATATCATGATAGGAAGCGCCGCAGATTTTTCCTTCAACGATTTTATAATCCACATCTTCCCGATTACAGTTTTGATTTTCGCCGCAAATCTCCTTTTTATAAGGCTTACAGTTTTCAAACAAATCGATTCGAAAACCATCGACGAACCGGCGAAACTGAACGCGGCCAGGGCTGTCAAAGACAAACCACTAATGATTAAATGTATTGTCGTTCTTGCACTTACTATCTCCGGATTCATCCTGCATGGACCATTACATCTAGAACCGGCCACGGTGGCTCTTGCGGGCGCGGCTCTGCTTATGCTGATGGTGCCCGGCAATCCTATAGAGTATCTTGAGAAAATAGAATGGAACTCCCTGTTCTTCTTCGCGGGGCTGTTTGTTATGGTTGGGGGGCTTGAGGCCTCCGGTGTGATTCAAACTGTTTTTCGTTGGATAACCTCGAAAACCGACAGCGTGGGCTTGCTTTCCGGCGGTTTGCTGTGGAGCGGCTCGCTTATATGCAGTTTCGTAGATAATATACCCTTCACGGCGATGATGATTCCGCTTGTCGAAAAAATCGCCGCCCATATCGGCGACCCTTCAGCTACAAAGGCTCTATGGTGGGCGCTGGCGATAGGCGTGAACATCGGCGGAAACGGCACGATTATTGCGGCCAGCCCAAATGTTGTGGTATCGGGTATTGCGGAACAGTCGCGGCACAAAATCAGCTTTGGAATGTATTTCAAATACGGGTTCCTCTCGGTGCTTCTTTCAGCGGCGATGGGAACTTTGTATCTTGTTTTAAGATATCTTATTTAGAGGTGACGTTTTGGGCGAAATGAGAACTTTAACCGGAATAGGCGTATCGCCTGGAATAGCTATAGCTCCTGCATACAAGGTGGAGCGCGGGGAGATAACTGTCGAAGAAAATTCTGTCCCCGCCGAGCATGTTGAAGAGGAAATCAAGCGTTTCGAAAAGGCTCTGCGCAAATCCAAAGATCAGCTTATACAGATTCAGGCGAGCGTAGCAAAGACAATGGGGGAAGATTCCGCCGCAATTATCGAAGCTCAGATTATGCTCTTGTCCGATGTTTCGGTAATCGATGAAACCAAAGAGGTCATCCGTAAAAAGTTTTTTTCTGCGGAAACTGCATTCGACAAAGTCATAAACAAGGGCATCGAGGTCCTCGACGGCCAAAAGGATCAGGTAATGGCCGATCGCGCCCACGATCTGCGCGACCTGCGCCGGCGTGTCCTCTCAAATCTCATGGAACTCAGCCATCATGTTATCGTGGATGTCCGCGAGGATAGGATTCTCGTCGTGCAACATCTCGCCCCCTCGGAAACTGCGCATCTTTTTCACAATCAATTCGTAGGAATCGCACTGGAAATGGGCGGAACCACATCCCATGTTGCCATTATGACACGCACGATGGAAATCCCCTGTGTGATAGGCCTCGACGGCGTAACCGCACATATCGATTCCCATGACACAGTAATTATCGACGGCTCCAACGGTAAGGTAATCGTCAATCCCACCGACGAGGTTCTCGATGATTACCGCGAGAAGCAGAAGGCTCAACAGCGCCGCCGAGAGTGGATTTCCAAATACGTCGACGAGAAGGGAATAACAACCGATGGACATAGAGTCTCGGTTGGATCAAACATCGAGCTTCCGGGCGAGGTGGAGTCGGTTCTTAGATATAATTCCGACGGTGTTGGTCTTTTCCGCACGGAACTGCTATACACCCGTTCGGACAGGCTTCCGGGGGAGGACGAGCAAACCCGCGTATATCGCTCCCTAACGGACAAAATCGACCCGAAACCACTAATCATCAGAACTTTCGACATAGGCGGCGACAAGTTTTCGGAACTTCTAGGCACTCCCTTCGAACCGAACCCCTTCCTTGGATGGCGGGCTATACGTATCGGTCTTTCGCGCCCTCGAATTTTGAAAACGCAGATTAGAGCAATCCTACGTGCATCCCATAAACGCAACATCAAGATGATGTTCCCCATGATTTCTAACATCGACGAGGTTTATCAGGCCCTGAAATTAGTAGAGGAATCCAAAGACGAGCTACGGCGAGAGGGGCTTGAGTTTCCGGAAAACCTCGAGGTAGGGGTAATGGTGGAAGTTCCAAGCACGGCCCTACTTTCTAAAGAAATAGCCGAGCATGTGGATTTCTTCTCGATAGGCACCAACGACCTCGTGCAATACACTCTCGCAGTGGACAGGGGCAACCAGCGGATTAGCCATCTTTACCAAAGTTTCAATCCGGCTGTTTTGGATTTGATAGACATGACCATAGTCTCGGCGCACCGAGCCGGAATATGGTGCGGACTCTGCGGCGAAATTGCCGCCGATGCCCGTGCGACGATACTTCTCGTAGGCCTTGGAATCGACGAACTCTCGGTAAACCCGCCCTCGGTGCCAAAAATAAAGGGGATAATCCATTCGATTAGCAGGAAAGATGCGCGCAAAATTGCCGGAGAATGCCTGCGATTTTCTACACATCGCGAGGTTGTAGAACACCTCGACAAAAAGGCCCGCGAACTTCTCCCTGATGAATTTTTCGAGGGATTCTCCACTATAGTGTAGTCCATCGCTATTATCAATCGAAACAAAAGCAGGGCGACATGATACCGCCCTGCTATTCTTATGCCCGCAGAAGGATTAGTTTTTTCTGGAGGTGTCCTGTTCGATCTATATTTTAAAACGGGACGTCGTCTTCGGTGTCGTTGTATTCCTGCGGAGGCTGTTCCTGCTGAGTCTGACGCTGGGGTTTCCCGCCGCCGGAAGAGGGACCTCGAGAGGGTTTGTCGCCCCATTCTAGAAGCTGGATGTTAATCGTATTGACTTTTACACTGACCCTCTTTTGACCGCTACGGTCTTCCCAGGTGTCTTTACGAATTTCGCCTTCGACGAACACCAATCTGCCCTTTGCAACATATTCAGCGACGAATTCCGCAGTTTTCCCCCAGCAGACAATATCGTGCCAGGTGGTTTCTTCCTGCAGGTTGCCACTTTTGTCCTTGTATTTTCGGTCCGTAGCTAACGAGAAATCCGTTACGGCAGTGCCGCCGGGTGTGTATCTCATCTCGGGATCTCGTCCCAAACGTCCGATTAGAAAAACTCTGTTGAACATCATACCTCCAATAATTTCTTCGCAGAATGGCTATTTGTCGAGTGCCATCCGCGCTATGTTAACTACTAATTCTACGAAACTAAGCCCAGCTTCTTTTGCCGTCATAGGCACCAACGACAACGACGTCATCCCCGGCAGGGAATTGATTTCCAAGCAGTAGGCCCTCTCGCCGTCGAAACGAAAATCTGCTCTGGCGTATTGGCGCAGACCGAAGAGGGAAAAAGCATTTTCCGCTGTGCGCCGAATGTCGTCCTCTACGGCCTTTGGAATATCCGCGGGGCAGACATATTCGCTTGCACCGGATGTGTATTTGTGCTCGAAATCGTAAAACCCTTCTTTGGGGATAATCTCCACTGGGCGGGTTACAATTCCCTCTATGACTGCATATGTAAGCTCCCGTCCGGGAATGTATTTCTCGAAAAGGAGTCTTTTATCGTAGCGCCGGGCGGCTGAAATTCCCTCGGCAAGCTCGTTGGGGTTTTCGGCTATGGTAATGCCCACAGTCGACCCTTCATTTGCGGGTTTGATTACGATTGGAAACCCATGCTCCCAATTTCGAATAATATTTTCCGCGGTAGGAGTTTCGCTCTGTTCCCATGCAAACCACGGTGGGGATAGAATTCCCGCCTGGTCGAAAAACCGCTTGGAATAGAGTTTGTCCATAGCTATTCCGCTGGCAGTCGGGCCGCTTCCGGTGTATGGAATCCCCGCTAATTCAAGAACAGCGGCAACTTTACCGCTCTCGCCGGGTCCTCCGTGATAGCCAACGAAGGCGAGATCGTAAGTGGCGAGTTCCGCTACCCTGTCAACGACATCGGACTCCGGCCAATCCAGGTAGTCCGCACTCCAACCGGCTTCGAGGAGGGCGTCGCATATGGCCCTCCCCGTTTTAAGTGATACTTCGCGCTCGCTTGTCGTGCCTCCGCAGAGGACAGCAACCTTCGAGCCGCTTCTAAGCCTGCTGGTTTTTCCCATGTCGCCGCGAAATTCTCTTTTTCACCTGGTCGAAAATCGTCTTGACCAGTTTGAAACCGGCGGCGAAAGCAAGGGCATTCGGTCCGCCCGATTTGACGAGATTCTTTGTGTCTCCGAATAAACCTGTCGCGGATTTCACGATTTGAATGGGCACGTCGAGATCGTCGAGGGTTGTATTTACCCTGTTGATTGTGAAATCGGCGTTTTGAAGGACCTGATCCGCCCTGTCGATAATCCGAGGCAGTTGCGAGTTGATGTTTCGCATGGTCAATTCGGTTTCAGTGGCGACGCTTGTAAGCTGGTTAATCAGCCGAATCACGAAAATTGCCACTACGGTAACGACAACAACCAGAACCCATATGGCGATGTTGAGGGACATCAACTACGCTTTCTTGGGCTTAATCTGTTCGACGCCCTTATGGACGGCGTCTTTGACCCTCTCGGCACCGTCGCGAACTGCGGCTACTTCTTCCTGAACCAGCTTGCGGACGTATTCCGCGCCCTCTTTGCCGTCTTCATATGCCTTATTCGCGCGCATTGCGATCTGTTCGCGGGTCTCTTTGCCGCTGGCCGGAGCGAACAGCAGAGCTACTCCTGCACCAATAATTCCGCCAAGCAGGAAACCTGCTACGAAATTTTCTACTCCATTTTCTCTCATTTTGGCTCCTTTCGGAAGTTGTTGAACTTAAATTTAATACAATATTTCTGTCAAGTCAATCGGATATTCAATAAGGCTCCGAATCAGGAATCGATTACTTCCTGAAACAGTTTCGCCAGCTTGGGAATTCCGATTTCGATTTCTTCTTCTGTCGGCTTGCTAAAATTAAGCCGCATGGTATTTTTGCCGCCGCCGTCGGGGTAGAAAGCCGAACCGGGGATATATGCCACATTATTCTCGACCGCTTTGGGCAATAGTTCCGTAGTGTCGATTTTTTCCGGAAGGGTAACCCACAGGAAAAGTCCGCCGGTCGGTTCGGTGAAGGATACGCCCTCGGGGAAATGTTCCTTCATCATCTTGACCATGAGGTTCTTGCGGTGAGCATATGTTTTCTTGATTATCTTCAGATGCTCGTCCAGAGCGCCATCGCGCATGAATTCGTAAACTACGTGCTGAGCAAAGGTGTTCGTATGCAAATCCGCGCCCTGTTTCATACGGACACACCTATCATAGGCAGTGCCCTTGGGAGCGATGAGCCAGGCGATCCTCAAACCGGGAGCGAGAAGCTTGCTGAAAGTGCCGAGCATAATCACATTATCCGGCGACATTGCTTTCATATGCTTGGGAATCTGCCCCTCGAAAACCAGTTCGCTGTATGGATCATCCTCAATGACCGGAATACCGTGCTGTTCCGCCAGATCCAGGATTATCTTCCTGCGCTCTTCCGGAATAGTCCTGCCGTCGGGATTCTGGAAGGTCGGAACAAGATATATTACTCGCGGTCCATGAGTTTCGATTAGCTCTTCCAGACCGAAAACTGTGAATCCATCGTCATCCGATGGCTGAGTTACGTAATGGGGATGATATGCGTTGAACGCCTGAATCGCGCCGAGATAGGTCGGGCGGGATGTAAGCACCACGCTGTCCGGGTCGAGGAAAACTCTGCCAATAACATCGAGGCCCTGCTGGCTTCCGCCGGTTATCATAATCTCGTCGGCCTCGCATTTGACGCCGAGGTTGTTCATCCGCTCCGCGATAGCTTCGCGCAGGGGTGGATAACCCTCGGTAGTGGCGTATTGGAGGGCTTCGTGCGGTTGATCGGTAAGAACCTTTTTACACGCCTCAAGAATTCTTTGGGCCGGGAAAAGTTCCGGGGCGGGGAGACCTCCCCCAAAACTAATCACTCCGGGTTTTTTAGTGATCTTCAGAATTTCACGTATCACATTGGATTTCATAGCTACAGCTCTTCTGCTGTATTGCCATTTGTCAGACATTTTTACCCCTTTCAGAGTTTATCCACTGATATAATTATTCGGCGAACTATTCGCCCCAATATTCTTGCAGTGTAGATGCCACTTCCTCGAGTTTGTGTTTCTTGGTGAAAGAGAGGTCCTGACCCATCCAGTATTCGAGCAGTTCGTGGCCTATGCTTATCGCCTCCTGGCCGCCCACCTGAGTTATCAGGGCGAGAATGAAGAGAGATGTCTCGAAACATTCCTCTTCCAGTCCGGTGGCGGAAAGGTCGTTGTATATTCCGATTGCGGCGTTGAGAACCTTCTTTCTGCCCCGTTCGGTGTTTTTATCCGTAAGAAATTCATATGCGTCGAGGGCGCGGCGCAAAGACCTCAATGCTTCCACCGGCTCCCCACCAGCTCGAAAAGCCATAGCCGCGGCAAGATGAATCTCGGCCAAATCGAAGACATCGGGTAAATCCGGAGAAATTTCGTTAAGATCGGCATATCCTCGAACTGCATCCGCGAATTGAATTGCGGCCAAATCGTTTTTGCCGCGAAGGTAGGCGGCTTTGCCTCTGGATTTTGCAAGGTCAATGTTTTTCATTATCGAACCAATCTTGGTTCCATGGCTGGAAAGCCTCGTCAGAATAAGCTTTTCGACATTTTCAAATACGCTGTCCGCGTCGGAATCTCTTCCATCCTCGATCATCAAATCGGCCTGAAGGAGAAAAGCGTCTATCTCACGTTCGACAGCCTCCACAGGCTCGGAATCAGCATAGGCTTTTTCATAGTATTCGATTGCCTTGCGAACCTGGCCGAGAGCTTTCGACGTGTCCTCGGCGGAGGTTAATTCCGCAGTTATGGATAATATGTCGCCTCGGCCTATCCACGATTGAAAATCCCCGCCGCCGATAGCGCTTTCGTATTTATCGTATGCTTCACGCGCGGAGTTGACTGCCTGGAACGCAGAATCCGAAGAGCCGGTTCTTTGAAGAAGCCTTGCAAGAGCGAGATATATATCGCCCGTCTTGCGTGCGGAAACTGCGTTGAAAACTCGATAGTCATCCGCTATATTATTAAGCTCATCTATCGCGTAATTGAAGCTCTCTTCAGCCTCGCCCCCCTTGTCTTTTTTCAGAAGAATCTCGCCCTGCAAAAATAGAATATCAGCCTTAACCAGCGAAAGGTCGGCTGTAAAACTTCTGCGCATGGACATAGCATAATCCAATTGTTCGAGGCCTTTCATCAGCCAGAGATTGGACTGCTTCAGCTCGCCGAGTTCATTTTTTGCTTTTGCGATTAATAAGGCAATGTGGGCGCATTCGAGCGAAAGAAGTCCCGCAGGATTCAATCCGCCCTCAATGGCTTTCTCGAAAGACTCATGCGCTTTCTGAGCAGATGAAACAACCTCGCGGAATACGTTCGATTTGAATAAAATATAGTCGGCAAGCAGTAGGGCTTTTCCGCGTAAATACCACAAAGCAGGCTCTTTGCCGGATGTTTCCGTAATAGATGCAGACAGGGAACCAACGCAGTCCTGCAACTGGCGAAGGGCTTCTTCCGTGTCTTCCGGCCAGATTAGGCTGGAATATTGAATTATATGTTCCGAATCCGTGATTACGGACTCCGTTTCCTGACGATAATACTCCTTAAGTTCCGCCGGAGAGAGATAGTCGTTCAGCAGTTCAAAACCAATCAGGCGATGAATTACCGCCAACCCGACATTTCTCTCGGGATGACTACAACGCCAAAGGCTTTCCGCCGCGCTGAATTCCCCCGAAGCCCGAAGTGCCATAATCCTCTCAAAGATAAGAGACAACGCGTTTCCCGGCTCAATGCGGATTTCCATACGACCGAGCAGAACTTCCCAGTCGAGAAGGTTCTCGTTTTCGAGAAGCCGCTCCGTGCGCCGCGCCAAATCGGCTATATTTGTAAAAGCAATGCCGTGTGAAAGGGTTTCGACTGTGTCGTAAATGTCCTCGTGAATCTTAACCGGAGATGCCGGTGAAAGGGGCGGGTCAAAGGGAAAATAGTCGATGACCGAGAGCAGTCCAGAGGGAAGATCCGCTCTCTGTGCATGCAATTCCGCCATAAGTTCCGCGGGAAGTCCCGGAGACCTCGACGCCGCGCAAAGGGCAAATTGTTCCGAATCGCGTAGAAGTTCCCAACATCGCTTGCAATATGTCTCCGCCGGGTCATCTTCAGCTAGAACGGAGAAAGAGTCCGCTCTTATCACATCGCCTTTTCGGCTTACCAGCTCCGCCAGAGATGCCGCAAGAGAAACCCCCAGCGGAGAACCGCCGGTTTTTCCCATAATGTCCGCAATAGCTTTTGGCGAGGCAATTCCCCTGCGTTCGAGGGCTTCGCGAGTCTCCCTCTCATTGAAATCGTAAAGGGTGATAGTCTGGGAATTGGGAAAATCAATGTCCGACTGAAAAGCGATAATCACAAAAAGCCTGCTGGCGTTTTGAGCAAGGGCTTTCCAGAGCGGTGCTTGTCGAGCGGTAGTGATATTCCATGAATCTAATATTATTGTAAGGAAAGGAAATTTCTTGCGGTCAAGGCCATAATCGATGTCCTCGGCGAGGGCTAGAGCCATAGCGCGCAGGTGTTCGTGCATTGGGCGCGATGTCAGGGCCGCCTCCCAGTCTTTGCCGTATTCGCGATACATCTTTGGCGATGTAAGCTCTTCCGGCTCGCTACCCCCCTTAAACTGGTCGATGAAGCCTCGGATAAAGCTCTTCGATTCGACGGCCTCCTCACGCTCAATTCCCCTGAAACGTCTGTCGAAAATATCCGCTACCCTGTTGAACCGAGGAGTTTCGAGCTTATACTTACTCAATATTTCTTCGGAAAGCGTTGACCAGGCTCCGGGAAGATTCCCTGAGATGGGACTCCTGAAGTTAAACGCGGCATACGGAAGCCTTTCGGCGTCAAGACGGCTCGCAAATTTCGACAAAAGCCAGCTTTTGCCTGTTCCAGAAATGCCCTTAACCAAAAGCACAGGCATTTCTTTCCCGCGAAGTGGATACTCAAGTATCTCCGAAAAGGCGTTCAGCTCGGACTCTCGCCCGACGAACTTATCATCTACAAGACTTCTGCCCTTTTCGAAGTAATCGAAACCGAAATTTGAATTTTTTTCTGCGCTCATAACTCTCCATCTCGGTCGATTATTTTTTGATATGCCCTCACGGCCGACTTGTCGTGAGGATTCAATTTGATATAACGCTCGATAATATAAACCTTCTCGCGACGGTCGTCCTCCGAGGCGTTCGGAGAGAAGTATAAATATGCGGCCGCAGGCTTCCAGAGTGAGGGCAACCTGTCGAGCAAAACATCCGCCATTGCGGAATAGGCGGCAGAATCTTCATCGATGAGCCTCTGTTTGCCGTGGGCGAGAAGGGGATCGCAATACCACTGAATCAATCCGGTTATCATTTCGGGGTGGGCTATGGTAGTATCTGCGGCGGCATCGAGAACGAAGACATTGCTCAAAAGCTCCATTTCACGTTCAAAACGCTCTTCACCGGTCATCTGCACACCGGTGAGGGTTCCGATTCCGAGACTTACCGAGTTCTCGCCCGGACGCAACGGCGGAGGAACGGTAGCGCTTACAAACATAGGCACTTCCGCGGAATCTTCAAGCCATGCAAAATTAGTCTGAACAGCACTTTCGTGAAGTTTTTGACCAGGGTTCGCCGAGAGGGGAATATCGTCGGGAATATCAATGCCCATAGTTTTTTTCAAGTGTTTTCGGTATTCCTTGACCGGCAAAGCCTTAGCCCATATTACACGGGTATTCGGCTTGACTCCGAGAACCTCCCGAGCGAACATCACCGAATAAAAAAGCTGATCATAATAAACAACAACCGCAACTCCTTCGGGAGCTGACTTGAGCAGATTCGCTCCGAACTCAGCCATAATATCGTAATGAGCCGATTTGAACTCACTCCCCTTTAAATCGAAACGTTGCGCCATAAAAGAATCGAATATCGATTTGGCCTTAAGGAGATCTCCATCGGCGCGATAAGCCTCGCCCAGAGTCGAAAAAGCGCGCCAGTTGTTCTCGATAACTCGCGGATCCAAGGGGTTTTCGCTATTTAAGATTTCAGAAAAAAGAGTCTCCGGAACAATATATGAGGGTGCCGGAGAACATCCGAACATCAAAAGGGCAATAAGCGCGAAAGTAACAATCACAAATTCAAGCTTCATTTTCAGACGGCCTCTAGAGTTAGTTCGTTGATATGATCGACGATATTGAAATGAATCAGCTTGAATCCAAGTTCCGGGCTGTATTCAACGAGGCTCCATCCGGCGGTGTCCAGATGGAGTTTCCAGAAAAAGGGTTTTACGATGCCGATGATGTCTGCAATCAGCGGCTTCAGAACAGCCCTGTGGCTTACAACGGCAATACTCTCGCCTCGGTGAATCTGCACGAGATTCCGAACGCCTTCCCCGCAACGGCGCTGGACATCCATAACACTCTCGCCGCCGGGAAGTGTCATATCTTCCGGCTCGGTAATCCATCGCTTCCACATCGCGGGATATTTTTCCATTATCTCATTGCGGGGCCTGTCCGTCCATTCACCAAGATCGATATTCTGGAACTTCGGATGAGGCATGACATCGAGGTTTCGCCCGCAGGCCAGCTGGTCGGCGGTCTGAATGGACCTTGCCAGCGGGCTGGAATAAATAGCCGTCAGAGGAATATTTCGCAGACTCTCGCCAAGGGCTATCGACTGGAGAACGCCGTTTTCGCTAAGGGGAATGTCCGCCCGTCCGCGAAACCTTCCTTCGACATTCGAAGCCGTCTCGCCGTGCCGAATGAGATAGATTGAAGTTGAATCGCTCATTCTCCCTTTTCTGCAAAAAACTTGATAACTCGAATGGCGGCATAGGTTAGCCAGGGATCGGCTTCCATGTCCGTCCGGCGGAAATCGGAACGCCAGAAGCCTTCTCTATCCTGCTGTTTGAGCACCCAGTCAAATGCCCTCTGCATACGCCCTTCGTCCAGCCCGTAGCCCAGCTTGCCCAGAACATCGAGGGCGGAGAGGGCGTCGGTGAACCAGAATGGGTAACAGAGTTTCCCCCAATATTCCGGTTGGCGCCTGTCGGGATAATTATCCGGTTTGAATATGTTGTTCGCCAGAAGCTTACCGGCCTTTTTGGCCTCCTTGGCGTATCTGTTTTGGGGGTCGGATGGAAAAGCTCGAAGAGCCATGCCGGTAACCTGATGGCTGAAAGGGTCTTTCGGCGAATTGCTTCTCAACACGGGAATCGCCCAACCGCCGTCCTTCCTGCGGATTCCGATAAGCCAGTCGAGGGCGGTGTTTGCGCTTTCGTGGTATGCCTTCCCTCCGCGAAAGAGGACATCGGCGGCCATTCCAGTATAGTCCGGAGCGGGGATGTCTTCGCCGTAAGCCCCTCGGTAATCGCCATCCGAAGTCTGCGTTCCGATCAGATACTTCGCGCCGGCGTCGAAAACCTCGTTTTCACCGTCCGCTCCGAGGTCTAAAAGACAGTAGAGAGTGCGAAGGGTGGTGATGAAAGTCCAGTGGGGTTCGTTTTTCTTCCTGCCGGACTCCCGCCAGCTACCATCGGGCTTCTGCCTTCTAACGAGGGTTTTATATTCTGAATCATCGACTACGGGTTCTTCAACCTCGCTTTCGGTTTCCAAAATATCACGGCATATACGATTACGGAGGCCGGTGTCTTCGGTCTCAAGAAGTTTAGGTATAGGGTCGGCTTTTATAAGCTCCTTCCAGCTCTTCATGTGGAACTCCAGATTCTTTTAATTTCAACAAGCACAGTTCAGCGCAATTTATACTAAAAATATATTCTGTAATAGACGTTAGGTCAAGCGACTATTTGATAAACATGAATTCATTTTCGAAACAAAAATTAATTTATCCTTAAAATTCGGCCTCAAACCGCCGTTCGAAGGGGGTTCTACTCGAAACACTACTCATGGGCAATATCCTCCGTTGATTGCACCGCATCTCGCGGCGGAGCTTTTGTCCGGTCAAAAAATGGTTTAAAATACGCAAAATAAGGGTAAAAGCTCATCTGCAATTCCCCGCAGAGCAGAAACATCATGAATGAAGTAACATTTTCTTCAAAGATTTGGGGCAAATAAGTTTTACCCTTGCAAAATGGCGCAATTTCTGTTAAATTTCGTGGTTAGATGTTAATATCACCATTAACCGGAGAAATTATGAGCGGACATTCAAAATGGGCTTCTATTAAACATAAGAAAGCCGCAGAAGACGCCAAGCGCGGGAAAATCTTCACGAAGATAATCAAGGAAATTACCGTGGCGGCCAGAATGGGCGGCGGCGATCCCGACGGCAACCCGCGCCTTCGCACCGCAGTCGATGCGGCCAAAGCGGCGAACATGCCCAAATCGAACATCGAGAACGCTATAAAAAAGGGCACCGGAGAACTTCCCGGAGTGGTTTACGAAGAAATCACATACGAAGGCTACGGCCCGGCCGGAGTAGCCCTCCTAATCGAGACAATGACCGATAACAAAAACCGCACCGTGGCAGAAATCCGCCACCTTCTGGACAAACACGGCGGTAACCTGGGCGAAAACGGATGCGTTAACTGGATGTTCGACTACAAAGGCGTTATCCGCGTGCCCAAAGAGGACATATCCGAAGAGGACATGTTCGAGAAAGCTATCGAAGCAGGAGCCGAGGACGTTCAGGACGGCGACGAATTTTGGGAAATCTACACATCGGTTCCGGAAATGAACGATGTCAAAGAGGCAATCGTAAAAATGGAACTTCCGGTCGAGAACTCCGAGCGCGTGGCTGTCCCGCAGAACTACATCAAAATAGAGGGCAAGGACGCTATCAAGCTGATGAAGATTATGGACAAACTCGATGACCACGACGACGTTCAGAATGTCTTCTCGAATTTCGATATCGACCCCGAAGAGTTGGAGAGGATTCAGGACGAGCTGTAATGCCGCGCCCTAAGCTTATTGCAATCGATATCGACGGAACTCTGGTTAACTCGAAGGTCGAGCTGGAACAATCCGTCGCTGATACAATTTTCCGGGCACGGGATGCCGGAGCTTTGGTTACCCTCGCCACCGGACGGATGGTTTCCGCGTCGGTGGAGTTCATCGACCGGCTGGAAATTGACCTTCCCGTAGTCGCCCTCAACGGCGCTTTTGTGGGATGGAGGAAGAACTGCAGGGAGCCTATTTATCACGCGCCTATTCACGCGGAATCATCCATGGCGGTAACTCGCGCTTCGTGGGACACCGGATGCACAATCGTCCATGTCAACTGCGATTCCGCCGTGGGGCGCAACCTGACTGAACTCACCGCCCCCGCGCTTAATTCGTGGATAGTAAACATCGCCCCCCTCGAAGACATCGAAGTCATCTCCGACATGGAAAGTTCAACGATTCTTATCGCGGGAAACGAGGCGGAAATTACCGAACTTAACCGCAGAACCGGGGATTTAGTGAAGGGAAAAGCTCTCCACTATTTCTTCCCGTCAATCCGCTACTTCCCCATGCACTACCTCGAAATCCGCGCGGCGGGCACCAGCAAAGGCGCGGGACTCATGAAACTCGCAAAACATCTCGGAATAGACCCCTCAGAAGTTCTGGCTATCGGAGATTACATCAACGACATCGAGATGGCGCAGATGGCGGGTTCTTTCGGCGCACCGGCAAATGCCCGTCCCGAGATTACTGAAATAGCCGATTACGTCAGCCCGTTCAGCAACGACGAGGGCGCTGTTTCCGACATAATCGAAAAATTGTTCTTCGAAGCATTGTGATTAGAATTCTCGGAATAGACCCGGGCACCCAGAATATGGGATGGGGAATTATCGATGTCGAAAAGCGGCAGGTCGGCTACACGGCCTCTGGCGTCTTCCACCCGAAGGCTCCGGATAGAATCGAGAAGCTGGTTGAGATTCACGATTTCGTGAAGAAGCTAATCGATGAACACGCGCCGAATATCGTGGCTGTGGAAAATACGTTCTTCGGCAAAAATGTGCAGAGCATGATAAAGCTTGGAGAAGCGCGCTCGGCGGCTATCGTTTCGGCGGCTATCGCCGGCGCGGATGTCGCGACTTTCGCGCCTAAAGAGGTAAAAATGGCTCTGGTGGGCAACGGGAACGCCTCGAAGGAGCAGGTGGCGTTCATGGTGAAAAGCGTCCTGCATCTTCAGGGCGACTGCCCGACCGACGAAACCGACGCCCTCGCAGTGGCATATTGCTGGGCGCAGAGGTCGTTGCGGGCAAGGTGATTTTTTGACGTTTCTAACTTTCAGGACGGTCAGGTAATATGTTCGATTTTGTCAGAGGATTTCTCGCGCAAAAAGACCCATCCACTGCGGTTGTGGATGTCGGCGGGGTCGGTTTCTCCCTCGTTATCCCAAATTCCACTTTCGACAGACTTGGACAGGCGGGCGAGGAGGTTACACTCTTCACGCGCCTCGTTCACCGCGAGGATTCGATGGATCTCTACGGTTTCGCGACTCCCGCGGAAAGGTCGATGTTCGATTTACTGATGAGTGTCAGCGGCGTGGGCGCAAAACTGGCGGTGAAAATCCTCGACGGCATGCGCGTAGCCGAACTCGCTGAAGCGATACGCTCCCGCGACCACAAGCGTTTGACATCCATTCCCGGAATCGGACGGAAGGGCGCGGAGAAGATTTGTATCGAGCTGGAAACGAAGGTGGGCAAGATTGTCATGCCCGCCACAGAAACCTCCAGAGGCGCAACCGGAGACGCCGTGGATGCCCTTTCCGCCCTCGGTTTCCCGCGTAACGAGGCCGCAGAAGCTATTCAGAAAGTCCTCTCCGAGTCCGAAACCGCCGACACCAGCGAACTTATTCGAGCCGCTCTGGCAAAACTATCGAGTAAAAAATGAGCGAATATTTAGAACCTACAAGACAGGTTACCGACAGCGAATTCGAGGAAAAGCTCCGTCCGGCTATGCTTGGGGAGTTCGTGGGGCAGGCCGCCCTCAAGGAAAAGCTGTCCGTTTATGTCGAGGCGGCCAAGCGCAGGGGCACCGACGGCGAGGCTCTCGACCACGTGCTCTTCTACGGCCCCCCCGGACTCGGCAAGACAACTCTTGCCCACATAATCGCAAACGAAATGGGGTCGGAATTTCGGGCGTCGGCAGGGCCGGTGCTGGAGCGTCCCGGCGACCTTGTAGGCCTTCTCACCAGCCTCGGCAAAGCGGACGTCATCTTCATCGATGAAATTCACCGTCTGCCGCGCAACGTGGAGGAGTATCTCTATTCGGCGATGGAGGATTTCTCGCTGGACATAGTTATAGACAAAGGCCCTGCGGCGCGGACGGTCAACTTACAGCTTCCCCGTTTCACCCTCGTGGGCGCGACAACCCGTGCGGGGCTTATCACGGCGCCTCTTCGCTCGCGGTTCGGCATCGTCGAGCGGCTGGATTATTACCCGCCGGAGGAACTTCTTCATATCGTGATGCGAAGCGCGCGAATACTGGGCATCGCTACCGAGGAAGAGGGCGCGATGGAGATTTCCCGCCGAAGCAGGGGAACACCGCGTATCGCAAACCGCCTTCTGAGGAGAATCCGAGATTTCGCCGAGGTTAAAGGGGACGGCAGAATTTCCGGCGACCTCGCAAGAGATTCCCTCGACATCCTGCAGATAGACCATCTCGGTCTCGACGACATGGACAGACGCATCCTCTCGACCATAGTCGAGAAGTATTCCGGTGGGCCGGTTGGGTTATCGACCATAGCCGCGGTCATCGGCGAGGACGAGGGCACAATAGAATCAGTTTATGAACCGTATCTGCTCCAGCTCGGATTCATCGACCGGACTCCCCGAGGAAGAAAAGCGACCGCGGGAGCTTACAAACATCTCGGTATCAAACTTATCGCCGAGAACGAAGGGGGGCTTTTCGATGAACTCGGCTGATACTTTGAAATGGGCGAAATCCTTCTTCGCACGGCATCCTTCGATGAGGGCGCGGGATTTTTACAAGATATTATATCAGAGGAACTTCGGGCCGGCGCATATTTTGAATGACCTGACAACTTCCAAAGAATATCTCATCGAGGAATTCGCCGACGCCGAACCCGAGTGCGGCTCTCTTTTCGAGCCTGTGGACAGCGACGGACTCTTTTATTGGCTACATTTGCGCCGGGCAAAATATCATGACATCGAGTTAGAGAGCATTTGGAGCGTTTTGGTCAAAACCGCAATGGGTTTTGTAGGTCAGACAGACGAATTCCGCAATGAATGGAAAGCTATTGCTAAGTATCTGAAAGAAAGTAACTTAGACGATTTTGAAGAGATTAATTCAAACGCAAACTCAGACGACCTGCCCGTGCTTCATCATTCACAGGAATTTGTGAAGGCGGAAAGGCCAAGTTATCGTATCGTTTCCGCGGAGGCCGTAGCCGCGGGGGATGAAAAGCTACGCAATATATTTTTCGAAGAGCGCAAACGACTGTTACAGGAGGATTTTTCCGAGACGGTCGCAATCTGCCGGGAATCACAGTCGATGGGGAACGACGTCCAGAAGGACCGCCCGATGCATCCGGTGGACATCAACCGAGTTGGAATATCGGAGCTGGAATATCCGGTAACGGTTCTCGACCGCAACAGCGCCCATCAGGGCACGGTGGCAAAGATTACCATGTCCGTGGATTTACCCGCCAAATGGCGCGGGACCCATATGAGCCGCTTTTTGGGGGTGCTCAATAGGTTCCGCGGCGAGATTACATATGTGCAGATTCGAGCGATTTTGGAGACCATGCGTAACGAGTTCGATGCTCAGACTGCCCATTTTCGAATGGAGTTTCCATACTTCATCGAGAAAACCGCGCCGGTTTCCGGCGAGCGCGGCATGGTGAATTACACCGCTATTTTCGACGGCGAACTCGACCGGGATGGTTTCCGGTTTCGAATCGGCGCCCGAGTGCCGATAACGACTCTATGCCCATGCAGTAAAGAGCTTTGCGAAAAGAGCGCCCATAGCCAGCGCGCTATCGTGGAAATTGATGTCCTCAGCCCGTCGTTTATCTGGATAGAGGAGCTTATCGACCTCGCGGAAAAGGCCGCCAGCGCTCCTGTTTACAGCCTTCTCAAACGCCCGGACGAGAAATTCGTCACGGAGCAGGCATATTCGAATCCCCGTTTTGTAGAGGATGTCGCGCGGGAGATTGCTCAGCGGTTCCATTCCCGCCGGGACATCGCTGAATTCCGAGTTACGGTTACCAGCGAGGAATCCATCCACAACCACAGCGCCTTCGCGGTAATCGAGGGCGGCACCGGCGCGGAGGCATTCACCACCTACTTCTCCCCCATCGATGACGACGCCTACAGCACGAATTTCTGATTCAATTTTTCCTAAAACTCCGACCGTAAAAGCTCCTCCGATGCCCGTATCTCCGCTTTGCCAATCTTTACGAGCTCGTTATTAAGCAAAATATCGTGTTTCTTAGCTTAGCATATCGACAGAATAGGTTTATTATTTCCTTTTCTATATTGTATATTTAGATAAATAGTTTTCCTATATAATAAATAAGCGTTATGATTAATTATAATAGGTATTCTGATATAATCTTTCGTTTTACTATCGACAATAATAGTGTTCCTATTATCCATTAAAGTATTATGATAGACAATAGAAAAACTATATTTATAAATAGTATCTCTATAATATTGAATCTAAATATTAGCTTAAGAAATATATTTATTACGACATTAGATAGAATGCTTTCTGTTAATAATATTGTTATTAATACTATTGGAAATATTATTAAAATTGAAAATGTAGTTATTATGATTTTGAATATCAAGAATTTGAATGAGACCGTAAGCCTCTGAAAACAGCGGGCACTACGTAGAAAAGACCTTTTGGGGGGAACTAACCCGGAAGGCGCGGGTGATAATGACCTGCGCCTTCCGAGGAATGAAGACTATTTCAGATAAACCGCCTTCGCGGTGTAAGATTCTCCGCCGATGGAGACACGGATAAGGTATGTTCCCGTGGAAATTCGTGGCGAGGGGTGCCATACGAGTTCGCCCGGAGCCAGTTTATCCAACAATTTTCCGGAGAGGTCGAAGATTTCGATGTCGCAGTCGGACAGGTCTAAACCGTCGGCTACGATTTTGACCGAGGCGTTAAATGGGTTCGGACAGACCGCGATTTCGGGAGTTCGCGGAAGCTCGCGCTGTTTTTCTTCGACATTATACCAGTCGTCGCCGAAACGGCTTACCCGCGCCACGAAGATATCGCTGTAAACGCTGGGATATACGGAATACGTCTGGCCGCACGCCACACATCCCCCTTCGGGAGTAACTTTGCAGGACAGGAAGGTCTCCGATTCACCTCCGAGGTCGAAGGGGAGGCTCCACTGTTCGTTGAGGTAGGCGTCGGTTTTTGTTATCCATGCCCATCCCTGGCCGCCGCCAGCGAGGTAGTAGCCGCCGTCGGGAGCCGTAACAACCATGTTGTAATTCGCCAGCCGGACAGTCGAGTCGAGGGGGTCGAGGCCGACGTAGCCTGTCCAGAGGGTGTCTCCGAACTCGTCGAGGCGGAGCATCCATGTCCATGCCGGCCATTTGTCCCGAACGAGGGCGAGATAACCGCCATCGGCGCAAGCGGTGATGGAGCGAGGGTAATGGTCGGTGCAACCGGTGTCGTATATCTTATGCCATTCGATATTGCACATGGAGTCGGCTTTGACTATCACGGTGCGGGATATGCGGTGAGTTACGACGGAATCATAATCTGCGTAATAGTAGCTTGTATCGCGAAGGTCGGTCGCGCCGATAACTATACATCCGCCGTCGGGGGTGAGTTCGCCCCATCTGACATCGCCGTGGCCTGCGCGGGTTTCCGGCGCCCAGACTCCTTCGTGGAGGAGGTTGCCGTCGCCGTCGATGCGCAGAATCCATATGTTCTCGTAATCGGTCGATGGCATATCCGGGCCGTAGCTGGCTGTGGGGCCGGTCAGGAAAAATTCGTCTTTGCCGGGAATCTGCTTAATCCACCATGCGCGGTCGAAACGGTCTCCACCGAAGGTTGTAGTCCAGAGGGTGTCGCCGGCTTTATCGATACGGATGACGAGAATGTTGTCGTAGTATGTCGAGTAGCCGGGGGGCGGGTCTGTCCATCGCGGGGACTGGGTTTTTCCGGCAAGGATCGCGCCGGAATCTTCGGTAGCGCAGATTGTCCAGGCGGCATCGTAATATCCTTCGCCACTCTGGCCGTAATGATTTGTCCATTCGTGATTGCCCAGAGAATCGAGTTTGACGAGGAACATCTCGTAATCGTAAGGATTCGAGGCGAATCCACCGAGTGCCCAGGCGTTGGATCTTCCGGTTACGAAAAATCCGCCGTCGGCACAGACTGCGATGTCGCGGGCGTCGTCCACGGAACCGCCGAGATTATTGAAATACTGCCATCCGAAGGCCGCGGTGCCCAGTAGAATCAACAGAAATAAAACTAAACCTTTCTTCATGTTTCCTCCTCTGTTTATTTAATAAATGATATTTTCGATGTGATTTCGAGACCTTCAGAATAGGCTTTGACGAGATATATCCCCGCAGGAACTTCCTCGGAGGGTGCCCAGATTCCTTCGCCGGAAACCGATTCTATTTTTTCCACCATTGAACCGCGGGCATTGTATATCTCGAAACACCGCGCTCCGGGGGCTTGCAGGCGGCATGCGGAGTTGAAAGGATTCGGCATGCTGGAAATTGAAATCTCTTTCGGAATGGTCGGGGAATTTTCCGCAACACCTGTTAGAAGGCCGTCGATGAATGTCATTGTCAGCGAGCGCGCCCGGCAGAAGGGGTCGAAGACGAAGGTCGAGAAACCCGTGTCGTGGTCGCCTTCAATCCAGAAGGTGTCCGTGGGATGATGAACATTGTAGTCGTCGTAAACAAATTGAATCTCTCCCGGTAGGAAAACGAAACCCAATCCACCGAAATCGCCGCCGATGATTTGCTCCATGTCGTTCACGGTTACGAAATGAACCGTGGGCGGGGTTTCCGCGCTGACATGATATTTCGGGGATGCGTCATACCAGACGGTCGCGCTGTCTGTAATAGGGCCGAAAACTCGGTCGAAGCCTATCATCGAATAGCCCATGGAGGCGAACATGCCGATGTCGCCGTAGAGTTTCGGTATGTCGTAAACACCCATGCTGAAATTGACCACACCCGTTATGTCCTCGATTTCCGCGCCGGCGTTTTCGAGGTAGTAGGTGTTTGTCGATAGGAGAACCGCCAGATGGCCGCCCGCGGAATGTCCCATCACGATTATTTGTCCCGGGTCGCCGTCGTAGTCCGCGATGTTCTCTACAGTCCACGCGAAGGCTTGGGCAACGTCCTCGATGTGGCACGGATGGGTGTTTTCAGGGTGAAGGGAGTCGCTGAGGCGGTAGGAGGGTATCACTACGACATAACCCTCGCCGTCGGCAAGTTCGGTGCCCACAGCGGCGAAATCGGTGCGGTCGTTGAACATCCATGTTCCGCCGTGGACAAAAAATACAACCGGAGTAGATGCCGATGCGCCGTCGGGGACGTAGATGTCGAGCATATTCTTGTCCAGCTGGGGCGCGGTGCCGGCGGGGTAGTATTCGATGTCGGTATGGGACGTGTAGGCGAAGGCGGATGCGCAAATCGCCAGGAAGATAAGAACAAAAATTGCGTTTTTCATTGCTTTCCTTTTTGCTGACATTAATCTAACTATTTAATAATAGGCAAGTTTGCGTTATTTGCAAAAGAAATCCTGCACGATTTGCAATTATTTCTAAAAAAACCTTGCGCGTCAAGGGCATTACCTATATAATGAACCAGATTTGAAACCAGGACGCGTTTAGACGGGTCCAAGGAGGTAATATTTATGGGTTGTGGCAAAAAGAAAAAACGTGCCAAGATCAAGACGCACAAGCGCAAGAAGCGCCGTAAGCGCGATCGTCATAAGAAGAAGAAGTAGTTGAGATGGCCACCCGGGTAGCAGTCTTATCCGACAGTCATGTCGGACAGCGGATTTCGGTTTACCCGGATGATTTCCTCGCCCGGCTGAAAGATTTCGATCTTATCATCCACGCAGGCGACCATTCTAACGCGGCCTCCTACACCGCATTGAAAACGGCGGGGGAGGTCGTAGCCGTCTTCGGCAATATGGACGAGGTCGAGCTTTCATCGATACTTCCCGCGAGGACTATCAGGGAAATCGAGGGGGTTCGCGTGGGGGTCATGCATGGCTGGGGTCCTCCCGCAGGACTCGAGGCCAAGGTGCGCGACGAATTCGACGGGCAGAATACGCCGGTCGATGTGATTATTTTCGGGCATAGCCATAAGCCCACTGACGAGATGATTCGTGGCGTGCGCATGCTAAACCCCGGCTCGCTCAGCGGGAATATAAGCGACGGCGAGGGAAGCTGGGGAGTTTTGACCATCGATGGGGACAATGTGGAATGGGAAATAGTCCCCATCGGAATTTAGTTTTTTTGAACAATAAGCGCCTGTAGCTCAGCTGGATAGAGCGTCGGCCTCCGGAGCCGAAGGCCCCCGGTTCGAATCCGGGCGGGCGCGTTATGTATAAAGGGTTTGCGCGAGTTGGACTTTTAAACCCCTCATACATTCCCCCCATACTTGGCAGGAGAAACAATGGACAAACCTGTTTTGAAAGATCCGGACGTCTTCCCCGACGAGAAAGTTCTCGCGGAGCATCTTGGCGACGCATACCTTCCTTTCGAAAAGTTCATGGCCGCCATTTCCGCTCCACCTCTCGAACTAACATACGAGTGGAATTACTACAAGGACGGGAATAACTGGCTATGCAAGATTTCTTTCAAAAAGAAAACGATAATATGGATGTCCGCCTGGGACGGAATTTTCAAAACCACCCTTTATTTTAACCAAAAAACAATTTCTGGAGTTTACAACCTTGCCACAAGCTTGCCTATCGAGGATTTCATCGACCGTAAGGAAAGCAGGAAGTTCATCCCCGTAACTTTCGATGTGCGCGACGAGGGTATTATCGAGGATATCCTGAAGGTCGCCGAGTATAAGAAGAGTTTGAAATAATCATTTGGCTAAAGGTGCTACAATGGAAACTGCATCCCCAATTTTCGATTTTATTGCTACAACAGGTAGCATCGTCTTGTCGATTGTGTTCTTAATCGCCCTTCTGCACATCTTCCCTATTTATAGGAAAGTCAAAAAGAACACGGAAACCCTCGATAAAATGGCCGAGCAGATAAAAGATTTACATCGCCATGTTATGCCGGAGGATGAAGATTCTGCAGGCGATACTCAACCCAAAAAGAATTGGCCGGAGCGTAGGGAAAGGAAATAAGTTTACGAAGCTTCCCATTCCCCTTTCGCGTCATTAAAACTGTTCCCCCTTGTCATTTCGACCCTTTCCCCCTTGTCATTTCGAACCGAAGGGAGAAATCTCTTATGTATTTGCGGGAGATTTCACGCCCTACCCACCGCCCAACGGACACTGAGCTTTGCCTTCAGGCCTTACGGGTCGAAGTGTCATTGCGTATAAAGCGCCAATTCTACTTCCCGCGCGGCAAAGTGAACCGGAAAATGCTTCCCCAGCCTGCTTCGCCATGCACGCTTATCTCCCCGCCCTGAGCTTCGACGGCCATTTTGCAGAAAGTTAGTCCGAGGCCCACGGAACGATTTGCTCCCATATCACTCGTTATAACCTGAGTGAATTTCTCGAAAATCAGCTCGCGGTGTTCTTCAGAAATCCCCGGCCCGTTATCGTGAACTTCGATTGCGATGAACTCTCCAACATCCTCGACATCAATTCTGATCTTCTCGCCTGCAGGACTGAATTTTATCGCATTCCCGAGCAGATTGCATAGAACACGATGGGTGAGGGAATCGTCCGCGATGACTTTCTTGTTCGCGCCGGAAAATTGAATTTCTATTTTGCCGAAAACCGCAACAGGGCGCATGGTCTCAATTGCACGCTCGATAATTCGGTCGATATCGCAGACGCTGGAATCAACAGGCATCTCGCCCTGTTCGAGGCGGGTAACGTCCAGAAGTGTGTTCACCATTAGGTTAAGTTCCGATGCGGAGGTGTCGAGCATAGCAATCATCTCATTTTGCACCTGAGGATCTGAAGGGCTGGTTTTGAGGAACTCGATGCTCGCGCTTATACCCATCAGGGGGGTTCGCATGTCGTGGATTATCATGCCGGTCAAATCGTCCCTTAGTTTTTCCAGTTTTCTCAGTTTCGCATAGTTTTCTGCCAGCTCGCTTGTCCTTTCTTCGACAAGAGCCTCCAGGTTTTCCTGATGCTCGATAAGCTCGTTTTCCGTTTCGATTAGGGAGATGCGCGTTTTCAGAAGACTCTCTATCATCGAATTGAAGGATCGCGCGAGTTCGCCGAATTCGTCCTTCGATTTAATATCGACCCGATTCTGCAAATCCCCCGTTTCTCGAATTAATGAGGTGCTGTCGGTCAGCTTGGCAAGGGGTTTTAGAACGAACATGCTCAATCCAAACAGCAGGATAACAATCACAAGCCCGATTCCGACGAAGACCTCCAGAATAGTCGGCCAAACCGCCGCTCTGATTTCGGCGTCTATCTGTGAATCCGGAATTATAATTCCCACTTTCAGCCCGACGTCGTTATCGGAGCGATAATAAAGGTAATTGAAACCTCCATTGTTTCGAAAAATGACACTCCCCCGATCGTCGGAAAGGAACTCTTCCGATTTCTCATCGATCAATTCAACCACATGTTTGAAAAGCATATTCGTGTCCCGGCAGGCAAGGATTACCCCCTCGGAATCCGCGAGAACAATCTCGCCGTTTCGGCCTACCTTGCATCCTGAAATATATTTCGTGAGATTATCCAATGTTACATCCATCCCCACAACTCCGTAAACCTCCCCGGCACTGTCCTGCAGAGTAGTTACAATTCCAAGATTAACGTCAGGAGTGGTTACGGAAGTATAGGGGCTTGTCCGGACAATTTCCCCCGGTTTGGACATCGCCGCATGATACCAGGGCCGGTCGCGGGGATCGTATTTTGTAGGAATTGCGCGAGGATGAGACCGAACAAAAGAACCGTCCTCCCTGCCCATGTAAACCGAGTTTATGTAGGGATGAGTTGTGCGTAGATCATTGAAAATGCGGATTATCTCAAGCTCTCTGGAAGAATAATCGTATTCGAAAGTTCTCTCGTCGGCGTTGAGAAAGGAGGTGAAATCAACACTCTTTCGCGTTCTCACCTCAGGATGTAATGCGAGCGTTTGCAGATCATTGCGGACATCCTCGAAAAACCTGCCCAATGCGAATTCCAGATGAGCAAGTTCCCTGTCAACGCTGACGGCGATTGTGTCCAAACGCTGTTTCTTGAGCCTGTTATAGAGCATATTTCCGACGATTAGAGGAATCAGCACTATCGCCGCAAGACTGACGAGGAGATATTTCTGACTGAGTTTCATCTTCGCGTCCTTTCCGCCTAAAACCGGCGTTTCGCATCAAGAACATTTACTCCCTACTAAAATTATAACGAAAACTAACTCGTAATACAAACTCTATTATTATTTAAAAAAATCCAGTCCTCAACTCTCTATTTTCAGCCCTGTCATTTCGACCGAAGCGGAGAAATCTCTTGTGGAATGCGAACGAGATTTCTCGTCCCTACAGGCCTTAAGGGCGGGCGAAAGCCCTCGCTCGAAATGACAGTCCATATTATTCCCTTCTTTCCAAAGAGGGGTGGCGCAAAGCGAGGCTCGGCGTTCCCCCCCTTAACAAGGGGGGTCAGGGGGGATTTACTATAAAAGTTCCCCTTCTCAAAGGGGGATTTAGGGGGGGTAATTTCTGTTTCCCAAAGCGAATCCGCCGAAGGCGGTTGAGCACGACAAAATTCCCCTCTTCCAGAGGGGTGCCCGTAGGGCGGGGTGTTTAATATAAAAAGGCCACCTCACCGCCTACTATAAAAAAAGCCCCCCTTAATAAGGGGGGGTGGGGGGATTATTTGCAAAAAAAACGGGAGGGCACTGAGGCACCTCCCCTACAATGCCCCCCCCCTTGTCAAAGGGCCCGTAGGGTGCCGGGATTTAGGGGGGGTAATTTCTATTTCCCAAAGCGAATCCCGCAGGGTTGAGCACCTCGGAAGCGGCACTGCCGCCGAATCCGCCGAAGGCGGTTGAGCAAGTCGCCTGCGGCGCACGCCGCTAACTAACCGTAACCTCGACCAACGCCGGCACGCCCGCCTCCATCTCTTCGTTGAACGGCGTCAGCTTGTAGGTGTATTTCTTCTTGTCGAGATGATTGTCGTCGAAGGGCATGACCTCCTCCGGATCGTCGAGAGGAAGGCCCTGAGTTACAAGAACATAATCCGCGTCGCCCTGTTTGAGCCTATCGATACGCAACGTCTTCCCGCCATTGAGACCCGAATATGTGAGTCGCACAAGCCCCTCGTCGATCTGCTCAGCCGACGCCTCCACAGGCCCCGGCCAATCCGGCCACTCCGGCGCGGGTGGCTCCTCGCCGCCGCTCGTCGTGCCCCACCATGTGCCTGTCCACCATTCATCGTTGGGGTCCTTATGGCGAGCGCGATACCAGTTGAATATCTTGCGTTCGGCGTCATGGCAGGCTTCGCGCGTTGTAAGCACGGCGTTCTGAGCCTGTTGAGCATCGTTGAAAGTTGTAAGATATTCGTCCTTCGCCGTCTCGAAAGCCGCGAACAGCGACAGCAGGACGTTGAAATCCGGCTCCAGTGGCGCATATTCCAGCGGAACACCGCCGCCGATTACAAAGTTCCACTGATCGACGCAGGTCTTAGCCATTGTGTAAACGTCGTCCCTGTCATCCGGCACCGGGCGGTCGAGGCCGAACTCCGCCAAGACCGGCGGGTCGTCGATGGTAGTAGGGAAAACGTCCTTGAGGAGCTGAAGATGTTTCGCCATAGCCGTCGCGGTGTTTGTGTATATGGCGTTCTTGCCCTTTTGTTCCTGACTGAGATCATCCCACCTTGCCCAAGCCGTAGCGAAGGCATCGAACTTCGTCTCGAAATCCGGCACGAGATGCGTGGGATAATCCGGCTCGCCGACCTGAGAAGCGCACCAGCCTTTGACCCCCTGCCCGAACGTCAGATAATCGCTATGATAAAGCCACTGAGGATTTCTTGTTTTGATTTCGTTTCCCATGGGAAAACTCCTTTCTCACCGGCGCTCTCTCACAGCGTCCGGCGCTGTTTCTACAGGATACGGCTACGCTTCTACAGGTTACGGCTATACTTTCACACTTCGCGGCTAAGGTTTCACATTCGAGGGCTTGACACTCACAGCCTGCGGCTATGCTTTCACACCCTCCGACTGCACTCTTACAGCGGGGGACTGGACTCTCACAGCGCGTGGTTGAGCTTTCACAGCCTGCGGCTATGGACTTACAGCACGCGGCGCTGAAGCTACAGCCTGTTTCCCCGCTTTTTTCGCGAGTTTCGGCGAGTCTATCCTGTTATAACTTGTGGTTTTGTTTGATTTTACGGCCATTACGGCCGAAATATTGAATTCTATCGTGTTCGTTTAACAACCTCGGGCACAATTCCCCAATTTGCCTAAGGCGAATGAAGATGATTCAAAATATCACCTCCTTGAATTAACTTTCAACTCTCCACTCTCCACTCTCAACTCTCAACTCGCTTTGCCTCCTTTGGTTAATGTTTCTCTATTTCCGTGGAATCCTTCGGTGTGTTTTCATCTTTCGACGCGATCATATCGGATAGCTTCTTTTGGATCTCGGTCTTGAGTTCTTCATCGGATGTATCATCCAGCCAATCCTTGAACTTTTTATTCTGGAAAATGTTCTCAGGGTGTTTTGAATTTTCTATGGCATCCGAGAACCAAATCATAGCCGAATCTGCTTTTTCAATCCGGAGATATAGCGTGCCGATATTTGTGTCGAACTCCAACCTGTTTTCCTCGTAATTATTGTCCCATTCCAGAAGCATAAGATAATCGCGAAGCGCAGCCTCGTAATCGCCCATGATGTATCTGATGCTCCCGCGATAGAACACGGGCGTGAGTTCCTCGCTGTTTTCCTCGAAAGCTTTTGTGTAATCCTCGACAGCTCCGAGCGTATCGTTCATTCGCCATTTAGCCAGGCCTCTCTGGGTATAAGCCTCCGCTTTGTCTTCAAAACCGGTATTCATAGCAATCGTGAAGTATTTAATTGCCGCTTTGTATTCACCTTCGTCAAATTTGGACAATCCAAAGCTAAAAGCAACGTAACCCTTTTTCCCTGGACAACAACCTCCAGCTACTAAAAGTAATCCACACAAGACGATTAGCATTACCATGTTCTTTTTCATATTCGTCAACCCCTTTTTTCATTCCCCCCAAACTTTTTTTCGAGCACCCTGGATTCGATTTTGAGGTCGATTGCCTTGCCCTTGCGGGAAGAATCCCCCCGACCTTCGGGCACCCCCCTTAATAAGGGGGGCCGGGAAGGATTCCTTCGGCAAATCCACTAACATTGCCAAAGAGCAACCTAACCAACTAACCATTCAAAAACTAAAATACGAGCTGAAAATTGTCAAGGAGAATTTTCAGTTAGACGCGAATTCTTTCTATAAAAAAACACCCCTTTCGGGGTGTTTTTTTTGCATCATTAGGTGAGAGGCTATTTGAGCTTCGGCATAAGCTTCTCCCAGATTGTCTCCTGTATTTGATCCGCAAGCCGTTGGATCATAGATTTTGTTCTGACCTTCTGCTTATCGGCTTCGTTTAGGAGGATGAGTTCCCAGTGTTTGATGTAACGCCGGTAATCATCTTTCGTAATTTCGCCATGGGCCAAATCCGTCGTGTATTTCTCTATGGCTTTGGCTGCTTCGCGCGCAATTTGTTCCGCGTCTTTCTTCGCTTCTTCGAGAACACCGAACAATTCATTTTTGAAAATATCCGCGAATTCTTCGCCGAGGTTAACTGCGATTTCTTTTATATCCATAGACATAATTACTTCTTCCTGTTTTTAAGGTTTTCGGTTTCTATAGCCTGATCGAATGCTTTTTCGATTATCGCCAAGCTATTATCGATGTTAGTTTGGTTCCAGGGACCCTCTTTCCGTCGAGCTTCGACATCATCGGTATAAATCGTGATGATTCTCCCGACAATGTTGACCATCTCCTGGTTTCGGTCAATCCCTTTACCTTTTTCGTGTTCCAACAGCTGGTCGAGTTTCAACTCAATTTCTTCTACTGCATCGTCGTTCAACGTCGGTTCGTCGAAACTCTCATATACACGTGCTACTTCCGGTTTCAAATCAGTAAGCCGCGTGTAAGTAGTTTCATCGAATCGGGTTTGATTTAACGCCGCACATCCCACAACCATGGCTAAAATCACCATGGTTAAAATAAACACATTCATTTTTGGATTAGTTTTCATAAGAAAACCTCCTGAAATTAAAAGGTTTTACCATTTGAGAAATTTTCTCAACGGCATTTTCTTCTTGTTTTGGAGGTTTTTTTCCTTATGTTGTGTATAGCAACGGGAGGAAATTTAAAACCTCCATTTTACTACCCGATTTGAAGTTGCAGCTTCAAATCGGGTTATTTTTTTCAATTTTCATAGCGTCCTCCTTTCATTAAGTGTATTCAATCACGCTTGCGATAGTAGTAACAACGCTTTCTAATTCGGACGCACTTAGCGATCCACATTTCTTACTAAACCTAATTGTATCGATAGCTCTTATCTGGAGACAATCTACCGCCGAATCGTGTTTTAAACCATTCATATGACTTCGTATTAATTTGATATGCCAGTAACTTCTGTCGAAAGTGGATTGCCATGATGTTATCATAGCAACTAATCTTAATGGTAATCTCCGTATCATATCCGAACCAATAACGACCGCCATATGCTTTCCGCTCATCTCAGCGCCGCGAGTAGGGTCCGGATCGATCCACCAGATTTCTCCCCGTTTTGGGTCAATACTCGGCAAGTTTCCCTCCCTGGAAATCTCGCCACTTCTCGTCATCTTCATAATAATCTACAAGCCGTTCAGCTGATTCAGCCATGAGCTTTCTCCTTTCTTCAGGAGGTGATTTCATAATATTTCTAATATTAGAAGATTCTTCGCGTATTTTAAGTTTACTACCGCTAAGCCGTTCTGCCTCTTCAAGGGTAACGAGGCCTTCGGCATAAGCTCGAAAAGCATGTTGTTTAGCCCAATCGCTCGTTTCGGGGGCGGATTCGTCGGGTGCCTTTTTCCATTCGTTGTTCATCTTGAGAAATCGGAACCAATAGTTTCTGTGAGATTCCGTAATGATGCCCAAATCATAGAGTCGGAACAACAATGCGGACTTACTAATCCCGAATTTTCCCTTTAAAAGACTTAACTCTTCATAAGTTATATTTGTTCTTCTGGTACCAACTTCCGATTTTACTGTATCTTCGGGTGCTAAGAATGCCGCTCCAAATCTCATAGCCGCCTTCTCTTCGTCGACGCCTTCGTCAATATCCAGGAAAACATGTCCTAGTTCGTGGGCATAATTAAGCCTTTGTCTTTCACCACAAATTCCCGTCCTCGAACACACGCCAACTGCGATTACGTTATCGGACTGGTCTTTAGCTAAAAGCGATCCTCCGTCTATTCTATTCCTAGTATCGAACTCGAAAGTAAACACACTGTGATCTTCAAGGACTTCTCGAAGATCCCTTATCGGATCTGAGCCCAAATTCCAGTTCTCACGTAATTTCTCAGCACATCCCTCTACATCCACCAATTTCTTTACCGGTCTTCTATCTTGTAAGAAGTCGATTTCCTTAAGTGAATTAGTTAGTTCTTGTAGTCTGATCCTATTAAGAAGGGCCTCTTTCATATAATTGCGAATATAGACCTGCTCTTTCTTCCCAACCGACGCTATTTTTCGGAAAGCTATGAAACTTATATTCCATTCGGGCTCTTCGTACAGGTTTGCCACTTTAATATCTAATGCTTCCGAGAGTTTTACCAAAATGCCCGGAGATGGTTCGGCTTTCGCTCTTTCATATTTCGAGTAGGCTTGCTTCGTAATTACTCCGTTCATTTTTTCTATTAAAGCCTCTTGAGTTAATCCTCTCGCTAATCTTACTTCTTTTAGCCTTTCAGCTAACATAATTCTAACTCCCTTTTGGGTTCTTCCCTTTTAGGGCTTCCTCTTTGGTTGACAAGATACGGATGCAATTCGCGTTTGTCAACCACTAAATTCACTTTTTTAAAAAATCAATTTACCTCCAGCCAGCCGTGTCTCTTCTCAGTTAAAAACGGTTTGCGGGTCATTAGCATCTCCCCCTGGGGGCCGCGGAATAGGGTGGTTATGTCGCCAAAGGGTTTCTCGCGGAATTGCCGTGCCGCCGCCGCCTCGAGGATTCTGTCGCGGGAGAGGTGCACTTCGACCCGGGCGGGCGTAAAACTCGCCCCTACGGGACCTGGGGGGTCGAGGAGCAACAGGCGGGTGCGTTTGCTCGCGGTCTCCTGCATAATTGTCGCCGCGCAACAGCATCGCACGGAGACGTCGCCGCTCACGGGTTCAATCTGCGCGGTCTGCGTCTTGCCGGTCTGCGCCTGGGAGTTCGAGGTGCCGTAGCTCTGCGTCGTGCCCTTCGCCTCGAATATCCCGAAAGTGCCGTCTTTGAAGGTGCATACGAAGTCCGGGCGGGATGTGCCCATCGCCGTTACCTTGCCCTCGTCGATGGCGTCGGCGGTGTCGCACCATGCCTCGCAGTCGAAGATTTCCTCCATAGCCCACACGCAGAAGCCCATGCCGAGTTCGTCCGCGAGGTTGGCTTTCTTGTGCGGGTCTATCTCCGTGAACTGGAAATCGAGCAAATTATTCTCCGAGAAGCAGAAGCCGTATTTCCAGAATGGATATAGGGACAGGATGTCCAGCGGTCCTGCCTGTTCGACCGCGCACGCCTCGCCTATGGTTCGGCATAGGTGGAAGGGGAGGATTTTTCGCCTTGTGTTGCCGTTGAGGTGCTGGTCGTCGGGCCATTCTTCGCCGCGCACCATCAGGGTGTGGCTGTCGTCGTTGAGGTTTGCGAACATATTCTCGAAAGCGTTGAATTCTAGTTCGTTCAATTCGATAACGACGCGTCCTTGTTCGATATGTATTTGCATTTTTCCTCCTGTTTGTGTTTATGTATTTATTAATTTACAACAGTCGTGAATCTTAGGCAATAGGAAAGGTAAAAAAATTCAGGGCGGATTGGGATTCGACCCTTCGGCAGGCTCAGGGACCTTTTGCTGTCTTAAGAGAAGGGCGGCCAGATGACCGCCCTTTTGGGGTTTAGGGAGTTTTGTTTATTCGGGAAATCGAGCCCGAATTTTTGCCGTTATGGATCCATATCGATGATCAGGCCTTCCGGTTCGATGCCGCCGGAATGGCCGCCGGTAGCCCCGGTTGACTGGACATCGAGGATGCCGGAGACACCGATGCTTCTCGTGAGTCTGACCACACTGGTTCCGGATTTGGTTATCGTGAGATTATTGAACAGCAGGACTCCCGTGGTGCCGTGAATATAGACCGTTGTTCCGCCTGTTAGATACACGGTTCCGCCATCGCAATAAAAATAAGCGCCGTTATCAACACGTAAATACGAACTGATATAGACATTACCGCCATCCATATCGAAAACGCCGTCGTTGGTTCCGGCATAGACGATAAAATAGCCGACGTGGATAATGCCGGATGTTAGAGTCGTTCTTCCTCCGTAACGAGTCTGGAAGCCCGATGGAGCGTTGACTCTTCCAGAACCAACGTTTAGTGTAGCGTCGTTGGGATTATCGTCGGAGTCGTAATTCACTAGGCAGTAGGTGTCGCAGTTGAGAGTGTGCCCATTAATGTTAAACACTCCCTGGTATGGCTCGCAACGGTAACAGCGTGCGTCGCTATTTAGATTAATCACTCCGTCGGTGGATGACTTATTTGGCGTCAGATATCCAAATTGCCGTGCGGTGCTAGCAGTAATAGCAATCGGGAAGCTCCGCTACCGCTCCCACAAAACAGCCGCTATCTGGGTCGCTCTCTACGATAATAGTGAATATGTTATCTTCCATTTTTCTCTTCTCTTCAATGTCGGCATTTTACGGCGTCCAGATATTCAATCCCGAATTGGTCGCATCGAAAACTCCGGCATGGCTGACATCGAGATTCGTGATATGAAGCGTGGTGAGTGCCGCCGGTTTCACCCAATACGAGTTGGAAGTCTTGTTCACTTCCAGTTCATAGAAAGTAGTGGAACCGATTATATTGGAGTTTTGACTGCTGTCGAATCTCACCATCCTACTGCCGTGCGTGAACGAACCATAGTTCGTCCAGTTACGCCCAACATAAATGTCTCGATAGGTTGAGTTGAACGAGGCTCCACCTGAAATAGTGAAATCACCGTTTATATCCCAATTTTGCGTGCAATCCGAGGTGAAGTAATAGGACCCATTTATCACGACGTTTTGGAAATAGCTCGCGCTGGTCCCCACAAGGCGAATATATGAACTACCGTTGAAGTTAAATTCTGCGCTACCGCTACCGTAATAATGGCAGTCTGTGGCTCCCTCCCTGTAGTAACCGGAGGCGTTTATTGTGCCGCCGGTATGGTCGATTCGACCTTCGTAGTTTGGAATATCAATGCAATTTACCACGCCTGAACCACTGATGTTCATATCATTCGAAGGGTAGCCGTTGTAGTTATAAAGGTATCTGTTGGCGTTCAGGGTGCCGCTGGAAACGTTTAGTGTGCCATTTAGATTCCGGAAATAATGCCCGGAAGCCTCTATAGTTGTTGTTCCTCCATTTACAGTAAAGGTCCCATAGTTATCGATACGATAGTAGTTAGTATGCGTGCCTGAAGTTATCTGGACGTCACCGGAAGAATAGTTACGCATATAGTAGTTATTATCCAAAGTTCCACCATCCATATCGACAAGACCATAAACATAGAAGTAGGTTCCATCATTCTGGATTTCCCCGGCGTTCAGATCGAGAGTGCCCTCGGTGGATCCATCTAATCCAACGTAGATACCGTCCGTAAGCCATAAAGTGCCGGAACCATTTACTTCCAATTCGCCGCTGGTGTAGATATAGGTGTATCCGTCCACATCGGCGTCGTAGCCATCGGTTTCCATTTTGCCGTAAAGGTAACAACTACCGTTGACGTCCAAGTCGTAACTACAACTGTATAATTGGGCAATTACACCCGCATCGACATAGAAATGGTAGAAATAGCTATCCGTATCATCGATTTCCACACTTTGGGTCGAAGGTGCAGTTCCATTTTTATATATATGCGTAGTTCCGCCACTTCCATTAAATTGGCAACCGTCATATAGTTTTAATCTCTCCACGTAGTAATTCCCGCCAGTCTGATTACAGGTGCTACCGCTGTAATGAAGAGCTCTACCTTCTACGCTGATTGTACCGAGTTTGATAGTCCCGGAGAAATTAGTATTCGATCCGCTTCTTAAATAAATATCATCGCCAACTTCGAGAGTTCCTCCTACTGTAAGATTTCCATAGCACCAAACGTCAGCATCAGCAGACATAGTAATCTGCCCACCGGATTGGATATTCAGGCTTGCGCAATCGTATGTGTATGAAGCCGTTCCCACGCCGAGGGAGCTTGTGAGCACCGGGTAATATGTGCACCCGCTGGGGATAGTGACGGCGTCGGTGTAAGCCGGCACCTTTCCGCGTCCCCAGTTTGCGCAGTTATTCCAGTTTGTGCTACCTCCCGAACTTGGCCCAACCCATGTGCCCACACCGGAGCCGTTGTTGTACAGGTTCACCGTCTGTGTATTTGATGTATCGCCGTCACAACCATTGCCTGAGCACGTAAGCGTACATCGGTATTGAGTGCTCGCGCCGTAAGTGCTAGGGTTTGCGGCGTATGTCGAGCCGGTTGCGCCGGAAATATTGACCCAACTGCTTCCGTTGTAATATTGCCATTGATAATTGAATGTTCCGGTGCCGCCGCTTATCGACGCTGTAAGGGTGGCGGTTGAACCCCAGCAGACTGTGGTTCCGCCGGAGATGGTTATTTCCGGGTCATTCACGACACTCCAGGATGCCAGATTTCCGCTTCCTGCAGATTCGTTGCAACCTGTGCCCATTTGACAGTTGGAACGTCTAATCTGAGCGTAGATAGTGTTTCCTGCATCAGCGGATGTAGTTAGATATGAGTTTCCGCCGACACTCCAATCTTGGACAACAGTTCCGCCTCTTAGGAAGCGGTATTGGAAGACACATCCAACCCCGCCATTTCCACCAGAAGCACCTGTTATTTCAACCAAAGCGCCAACACAAACAGCCGCGGCAGTGGGGTTTCGAGTGGCGCTTGTGGGCGGAGTGGGCTGGGGAACAACAGTGAGAGTGGTCGATTTTGCGCCGCTGGAGCCCATATTATAACCAAAGAGGCATGAGCTACCATTATACGGCCAACCCGCATCCCCAACTCGACGTTCTGTCCAGATTGTATAGGTGCCAGTCGAGGGAGGCGTCCACGAGGATATATAGTTCCAACCGATGAATGATCCGCAGATTCCCGACGAGCCATATGTAATGTAATTTCCGCCGCCGTAACCGCCGTTCGAGGTTATTGAAACTGAACCTCCGAGACATATCGGCGATTGGTTTACAGTAACGCTAGTAGGCACACCGTATGAAGTGAACCTTGCAATCCCGAGGGTGAAGTTACCGTAACTCGATCCCCATCCGCGAACCTTTAATAAGTGCATCCCAGAAGAAGTCGGGCAATAGGAAAGGAATGAATGCCCCGGCGGATATCCGAACGCATCGTCATTGCTAGCAACGTTTGTGCATGTCGAATAGTTGTATAATTCCAAGTATGTATCGAAATCGGCATTGGAATTCGGGCTCACGCCTCGAACGGTTGTAAAATTATACTCGCTTCCGGCATAAAGATAAATACGATACCATCTGCAGGTGCCGGAGCCGAGGAGACTGCTGGTGTTCTCCCACCAATAATTAGAACTGAGGTAACCGACATATGTGTTATAAGTTCTACCATCAGTCGCACAGTCGCAACCATCAGGAGAGGGCGGGTTATAATTCACAGTTAGATATACGTAATCTCCATCGACCAAAACGCCTCTATCGGCGGAACTTTCAGTAGTGTAGTATCGCGCGCCAATTCCGAAAGTTCTGTCTCCGTTGACACGAGCACTAACATCTGAGTTGCATGTAGAACCAAGGTTTTGGTCTCCCGTATAACCTTGTCCGGTATAAAGATAAAGCGAATAAATATACCGGTTGCCATCGCCGCAGTCGGCCCAGTGTTGAGAGGCATTCATACCCTCGACCCCGAAGCGTCTGGCCATATTATATAAGGAAACATATATGTTGTTTGTGTTGAATTCTGCTAGATTATACGATAAGACATACATATTTATATATGTGCTCGTGATACTCGAGTAAATTGGAATTCCGCTCAGATACCATTCCCAAGATGAGCGATAGAACTCATAGCATTGGTCTGTTTCCGGCCCGATGGCACAGTTCCAATAATAGTATCCGCCGTAACCGTATTCGTAATATGTCTCTGATCCCATGTTGTATGATGACCAATAAACATCGTGGGAATACCAACAAGAGAAAATCCCGCTATTCGAGGCATAGTCATAAGAGTTTGCATATGGGGGACCGTTGTATGTCCTTGCGTCCATTGGTTCCATTGGGGCTCTCGTTGAAGGCCTTGCCGCTCTATAAACCGCGGTCATAGAGCCGTCCGGGTTTCTGAAATGGCGGGCGTCGTCGGTTCTTAAATCCAAAACCTCTGTTTCAGGATCATGGTTGATATAGAAATGTTCATCTCCGAGTCTCGCTCTTTCTTCGATAAGCTCCGGGTCGAGCTGGATATGCCCCGAAAAACCGGGCCCCTTTGCTTTTTGGTAAACGTATCCGGGATATTCGCCTCTTGTCTCTTCAAATTCTGCAAGCGCATCTTCTCCGAAATTCTCGATAATTTTCTCGCGGGTTATGAAAACATTGAAGCCTTCATTGTTTATGATAATGACCGAATCGACAATCGGGTCCTCGCGAAGATATTCCGCGAAGCTGTCCAAAGCGGCCTGAGAAATCTGTGGTTTTGGCAGATCGAATTTGCCAAGCCTGCGCTCGACTTCTTCGGAGTATTCGCGGATGTCGAGATTCGAGTTTTTCTGTTCGGGAGCTTCTGAAATGTTAAGACTCTGCTCAAACACCATTTTTTCTAACTCTTCATCTGCAAACTCGTGCGGTTCTTCGAGTAAGTTCTGTTTTGTTTTTGATGGGCAGGTCGAGCAACCTTCATCTTCGGGCTTGTCAGTCTTTAGCCCTTGCCGTTTCTCCCAGCGCTCCATCTCAAGTTTCCAAACCCTCTCGTCACCGAGAAGAATAATATCATCTTCGAACTTGGAACAATCGACATTCTGCGAGTGCAACATGCTGAATTTCAGATTTATGCTGTCCTTGAGAAGAAGCGCTCCTTCGAAATCTTGCCTTTCGATTGCTTTTTTATAAAGCACGAATTCAGATTCGATACCGTTTAGCATTTCGTCGATGCTCGGGGGAGGTTGAATAGCCTCAGCGTTTACTTGCAGGCGATCCTGTTTTCCATCGCCGGTGAGACTTGTGTCATAGCCTATCTGTTTTGCCGGAAGAGACTCTTCGGGGTTTTTATAGGTAGCATCGGGGACCTCCACAGCAGTGGCAAGATAATCGGTTTTAACTTGAGAGCATGGGCAGGGATCAGCAAAAGCTGTGCAGATGAACCCTAAGACGACAATCGATGTGATTGTCATGGTAAAACAAATGGCTATTTTTATGTATTTCATTTTAACTCCAGGTTATAATGCACGTAATTAATGAAGCGTGTCTAAAACTCTTTCCGTATATTTAGTTCATAGTATCAGCCTTATTTCAGGTAAACTCCCTTTGCGGTGCGTGTTTCTTTTAGGGTATCGATTCGATACAAATACACACCGGAATTAAGCTCTGCGCCACCGTAGCCTATTGCATTCCAAATCAAACTATGAATGCCCGCCTTGAATTGCGTGTATATATGATTCACTTTGCGACCTGACATGTCGAAAATCTCGATAAGCACAGGTGAGTCTTCCGGTAGTGAAATCTTGAAAACAACGGCATTGTTGAAGGGGTTCGGAAAGGCTGAGAAATGAAATTCGCCCGGGAATTCACTTTCCTTGAGTCCTTCCGGATAAATAAATTGGAGGTCGTAATACACCGAAGATTCTGTCATAAGAGTATCATAGAATTCGGGCATTAAATATGCCCCCGGAATTCGAGGAGAAAATATCTGCCATCTACCGGAGCATAGCCGGAAAGTGTCCGTCGAAGCGTCGGTGTTATAGTTTAGATATACTGTATCGGACATCCATTCGTTTTCGTAAGGAAATGCCCGAATTTGGGAAAAAGTCGCCAACTGAAGAGGATTAAGGCCACGGAATCTTATCCTCGCTCTAATGTCTCCATCGGTAACGAAGAGATTCCCTACGTGCAAAGTTTCTCCAGCGGCGACACTGACTACAAATTCTTTTTTCTCGGCGAAAAGCGGTCTTTCGCTGTCGCTGGTTATTTGAACTATAAGCATCGACGGCGAAAGTAAGTTTTCGGCGATGAAGTATCCCTCCGAATTCGGAGTAACCTCTCTGAGCAAAGTGGTCCCGGAGGATGAAAGGATTTTTATTTTGAGGCTATCAATCGGATATGGGTCAACCGAGGTTGAGTCGTTGATAATTCTTCCTGCTATTGATCCGCTGTTCTCGTATCCGGAATAATCGAAATTCAGCCGGAAATCCCCCGAAGTTCCGCCGATTGGAACATTCAAAGTCGCAACCGGCGGTGTGGGAATTAGGCCAGATTCGGTGATGGGGGCTATTACCCATGTTCTTTCGGGAAGGGGAATTACAGCAGTGTCTGCGCCATCGGGGAAGGGAAATTCCGCTCTAATTGCGTAAAACGGCGCATCCATCATCGGATGAGTGCCTTCGAGAGGTGTAAGTCTGAAATACGCCGCCTCACGGAGACTATCTTCCAAACCGACCACCGTAATTCTCGCATGGCTTCTTCGAAAACCTATATAGAAAGGATCTACCTCCACACTTCCGCCGTAATAGCTGAAATAGACCGTATCTGGATATATGAAGACAAATTCGGGATCCCATCCTAAATAATGAAGCACGGTTTTGTAATCACCGTGAGGAATTTCGCCCTCTTTTGAGAAATACTCGATATAAACAGCCTCGGCCTCCCATGGGTGAACCTGCCATGGGGTTTTTGTCAGGACTAACGCGCCGGAAGCATCGATGATATCCACCGCCATCTGGTTCGCGCAGAAAAATGTATTATCTCGACGAATACTTCCGGTTATACCAGGAGGCTTTATAACGGGTATTCGTATCGGGAATTCCTGCCATTCCTCGGGATAATGAGTCATGTTGGAGCAGGAGAATGAGGTTTCGGTAACCACAGGGATGAAACCACCGGGGAAGGTGTCGGGGAGATTTACAGTCCATCGGCCGTTGCAGACGTCGTGGAAGGCCATAACCGAGCCGTCGCCCCAGGGGTGCATATCCGGGCAAGTCCGGAAGAAGAAGAGGTCTGCGATATATTCATTATCGGGATAATCGGGAAGTTCGACACCAGAGAAGTCGCCACGCGGAAGCCAGATGGTGTCGTCGCCGAGGTATTCGGCGGGGTAGCCGTCCAGAGTAAGGAGCATCTCCCCCGTTCCGCTATTAAGGCGTCTTCGAACCCTATCCGGACGATACGGTCCGCCGACGCGGATAAACATATCCGGGTTGGCCAGAAAATGGTGCAGGTCGAATTGCCATGGAGTTTCGACTTGAACGAGGTATTGCTCTTCGAAAATCGGCAAACGGAAGCTGTTCGTGGAAATCTGCGGGGGAATGTAAGTGTAGGCCAGACTTGTGTCCGAAAGAGTGTAGTAGTGGATTTTGAAGTTGCTGGCGTATATGGGATATTGCCAGCTGTCGGCGGAATCGCGCACAAAGTCCATGTGGTAGTAGTCCTCGGGCATTGTTGCACTCAGGTATATACTGTCGCCGGCCATAACTGGAATGTTGCCGTTGTTTTCGATAATGCGCGTGAAACCGTAGGTATCATAGCGATATGAGTTTGTGATACGAAAACGGCATGAATCGGAGAAGCCGGAATAAATCGGTATTGCCTGCCAGCGATTAGTGCGAAATTCGGCCTCGGAGGTATGCCGGTTATCGGGGGAACGAAGCTCGACCATAAGCGCGCTGTCAATCGGTTCGTCGGAGTCGATATCAATATAAAGCCAGAAATAACCATCCAGAGGATAGAATAAGATTGTTTCCGAATGTTCTCCTAAATCGTAAGTCGCTTTCTGTTCCGGAGGTAGCATGTAGCCGTCGGGTGCGTAGGAAGGGGAATATCTGTATTCGATACCCGAGAACAGGTTCAATTCGAGAAGACCCGTGTCAACGTCAAAGCTGTAATAGCAGAAATTTTCATATGTGGGATAATGGAAGTGAATTTGCATATGGAAATTCGCCTCCAAGAGTCCTCCGGATGCCGAAACAAGGGAACACATCACCGAAACATCGTATTCCCCTATAATAAGACTCAAAGTATCGCCTACCTGAACGTTAGTAGCCTCACCGTTGTAGAAACCATATTCTTCGGGAAGGAGGGTATCGTCTTCAAGAATAACATTGTAGGTATTATTCCAACTTGGACCGACGCTATCGGCGTGAACCCATATTCCGACTAAACTGTCTCTCGGCTGAACCGATTGGGTATAACCCCATGTCCAACTGTGGATTTTAAAGGGGAGAAGAATATCCAGCGGTTCGATAGATGTGTCGTAGGAATACTCAAACCAGAGGCTGTCGTTTTTTGTGTAAAAAGTATCTGATATAACAAGAAGGGTTTCTGAGGATGCGTCGTAGATTCCAAATTCATCAAGCTGGAAAGGGGTCATACACTCCTCGGGGAGATTGTTATAATATGGCTTGATAACCGAATACCCTCTTCTCGGTTTAAAAATGACCGTTTCTGCGTAGCCATCGACTACATTTAGCATTATTGAGTCAACAGAAATAACCTCCTCCGTGTCGCTTTCATCATATCGATTTCTGTATTCGGTTACTTCGAGCATTAATAGGGAGTCGATATCGATAGGTGTGCTGAAGTCGTCTATTCCGTAGTATTCGAGTTTTAGCGAGTCGGGTATCCATTTCGGAAAAATTATCTCGATATCCTCGACATGGCCATCAACCAAAACAGAAAAACTGGTATCTTCTGGGCTCACGTAACCGAGAGATTCTACGAAATGAATCAGATATTCTCTGCCAACTATTAGAACGAATGTGAACAACTCCTGGGGAACCCCGGGCCATCCTATAGTGAATTCTCCCATGGAGTCACAAATGCCCATAGCACCATAAGTCATGAGAGTATCTGCAATGGCGACGATGACCCTTTCCAGGTTCTCGTTCGGCAAGGGCAAATCCTCGAAAATGAATCTTCCGGAAAGTGAGTTCTCGAGGGTTTCCGGAGGGACGTATGTAACCGAAGCCTGGAATGTGTCCGCACCTTCGGAAAAGACGAAAATCCAACGTCCCATATCGAGAGAGATAATGAGATTATTCTCAATAAGACCCTCTGCCGGGTTGACGTCCAAGAAGGGGTTGAAATCCTCGGTTTCCGGGGTTGCGTTGTCGGTAACCCTTAGAATTTCAACTCCCGAACCAAAGAAAGTTTCACCCTCGTCTATAATTCCATTTTCGTTTCTATCCCGAACTATTTCAACACCAATAGTCCCGCCGGGAGTGCAGTCATATTTTAAGTTCAACACCTGCCCCAAAACCACAGTGTCGGTCTCAACACCATCGACGGAGACATCCAGATATGTTATGGCAGAAATGGTTCCTGCGAGGGAGAATAAGAAACAGACTATTACTATATTTGCCAGACTCTTCATTACTTCAACCTATCTTAAATGCCCCGCTGTTACGGGGGGCTTTTTTCTTTCCTATTTTAAATACATGCCTTTGATAATTTTGGTTTCGTCCGGAGTGTTAAGCCGGAAGAAATAGACTCCAGAGGGAACTTCGGTGCCCCGGTCGTCGTAGCCGTCCCAGATTGAGCGGTAAGTGCCTTTGTCGAGATGCTCTCTCGCGAGGGTCATTACCCTCTCGCCCATGACATTGTATATCTCCAATGTCGTTTCGCCGGGAGTTTCCACGCGGAAATCTACAGTTACCGCACTGTTGAAGGGATTAGGGTAGAGGGCGATATCCACTTCATCGGGTAGTTCCGTTTCGTCGATTTTCTCGGGATAGACAGGGATGACTATTGTCAAATGAGGCCATGTTTCCACCCTCGGTATTGTAAAAGTAGTCTCGGTAACAGTTGGGATGAAATGCCCGGGCAGAGTGTCGTCGAGAACCGCACGCCAATCTCCAGGGCAGAGTTCTCTTCCGCCAGCAACGATATATTCATCACCGTCCATCTGGATGAACATCTTTACGCTGGAGTAATACTCATGCCCTTCCGGGCCGGTTCCGAAGAGGTCGTAAGGAATGCCGTCTTCGGGGAATGAATCCAAATCGAACCCATTCAGTTTAAGTTTGAAATGATAACAGGTCTGACTGGCGTATAGGTCTATAGTGTCCGGGAATGTGTCGGGGGCTATCCAGATTGTATCGAACGGCGACAGGAAGTTATGATCTTCAAATTCAAAGCATGCTCCGCCAAACACTATTCCGCATGGATCGGGGCGAACGGGAATATAGATGTCTCCAGAATCGGGGAATAATACCATGTCGATCAATGCGTGTGAAGTTGGATCGATATAATACGCAATAATCTCGTGTCGTCCGATTTCCCATATGCCCGAGTCCTGCTCGAAAATCACATGAATGGAGTCTTCATACGCGATATACCGAATAAATAAACTTAAATCGGTAACCAAGCTATCCAGATAGAAATCGAAGGTTGCATCAGAGAAACCCCAATCGTCGCTGGGGTAAGGTTCTTCTATTCCGATGGAAACAAAATCTTCTCCATCTGCCCAAGTGCACGAGAAATCCCCCATATTGTCCACAAATGAATAATAAGTTATCCTTCTGTCGGGGGCCGCAATATAGAATATTAATTCACTGAGTATATCGTCTGGAGGAGTAATCCCTTCGAGTGTTACTCTGCCGGAAACACCATACGTTAGAGGCTCCGGCGCTAAGACCGTAAAGGCTATTTGTTCTGATGAATAATCATCGCTAGCTCTGAAAATATAGCTACCCGGCGGAAAATGGAAAGGCGACGATATGTAAAGATCCCCGGGGGTATCGTTTCCATCGTTATACCAATCATCGACCCAATTATTATCCTCGACATACCAGGTCATATCGAAGAAATTCCAGTCTGCGGCACCGATAAACCCATCGCCGTCCTCGTCGACATAGAACTCGATGTTAACATGACCCCATTCCTCACAGGCCATCTCAAAATTGTAGCTTTGACCTTGTGTCTGCACTGTTGATTCGACTCCTTCAACCCACATCTGCAGATCGGAAAGACCACCGCCACTGCTAAGTGTAAATTCGATATCGCAGTCGGTAACATGTCCATCGACATAAAAATGGTGTTCTCCAGGGAAATCATAACCCGGCATCTCCATAAGGAAAATTGTGGATACTGTGTCGGCGGTTCCGGGCCAATTCACGTAATAATCCCCCATTTCGTCGGTCATGGCATACATGAGAAGGGCCGGATCCATAGTGCCAATAATAAAGGCATAGTTTGCGATGCTCGGGTCGGGCGGTGTTATTCCCTCGAAGTTGAGGGTTCCGGAAATCGACATAGTGAGGGGATCGGGGGGAAGAACCCGGTATCTGAACTCGAGCTCATCCGAAGTGTCGCTTCCGCGGATGACATAATGTCCGGGTGGCATATGCAGAGGCCATAAGATCTCCAGAGTTCCTTCGTCTGGATCCATGTCTGGAGGAAATTCGGCCTCGTTGTCCGCGAAGTTCATCATAAATACCGCCGGATCGTCGGGATCAGCGACGCCGTTGGAGTCGAGATCTGCGAAAAACACAACATCGATAGAACCCGATGCGTCGCAATCCGCCATGAGAAACTGCATCTGCCCCTGCGTCTGCACGCTGTCTTCTACACCGTCAACGGTCATATAAAAGTAAGTCATCCCCGGCAGAGATGAGATTATCAAAGCGATGAAAATGGTTAACTTGACTAAAAATCCTGTTCCCTTTTGGTTCACGATGAATCCTTTCTTTTGTTGATAATAAACATTTTTTTCAAAAACTGTGATGGGCGGGGAATATTCCCCGCCCGAATTGCATACTGCTTACAAACTGACGCTCTCCGGCCCAGTAGCCTCGCTCTCAGCGCCCCGTAACGTGCCGGTTACCCAGACATAACGCGTCATTCCCGGAGCAAGCTCGTCCATGGTGATAGAATAAACGATTAACTCGTCCCAGATTGGATCATCGGGCCTCGCAGGCACAGGACTTCCCGTCGGAACATCCACGGAATAGAGACTGCATCCGTTGTAAACCGTGCCCACAGGACTGTCCCACGTTACCTTCGTCTTATTGTCCTCGACGAAGATGATGTTGAGGTTAACCGGCGGCGGAGGCGCTTCCACAACAACATCCACCGAAACAGCATCGCAGTATTCCCCGGATTCATCCCCAACCTTCGCGCGAACACGATAATAATGCGTCCCGTTATCGGGCATCTCATGCAGAAACTCCGTCGCCTCGCCCTCGTAAAGACGCAAAAAGAGCGGCGGGAACTGGGTATGCGAAAGATAATACCCATCCGCGCCCTCGACCGCATCCCACGTGATTCGAACATCTTCATCGCCGAAAACGGCAGTCAAATTTTCAGGCACGCCAATCTCCGGCGAAGCCCCGCCACCCGGTGTATGCACCTCGCTCGATGGCACCATTCCAATCAATCGGAGCCGCGAATCGTCATCCCCCCATGTCAAACATGCGAGGGAATGGACGAAGGAGAGTAGTTTCGAATGCTGAGTGTAAACCGCGCGCTTGGTCTCCGTCGCCCGAATCGCCTCGTCCTTCTCCTTGAGACGCAAGCGGAAAAACGCTTCCAGCTTGTCATAATGCTCGGTCAGCTTAGCGATAATCGTGTCGTTGACAATTCGAGGGTCGCCCTCGCCCGCCAGAACCGCATGCTCATCGATCCAGACCTTGAGCGCATTGCGCAAACCCTTACAATCCGTAGGTGCATCGTCATCGAACCCATACGCGATGATTATCTTGTCCGGATATTCGATTTCGTTGATAACCGCCATCAGATGGGCTTTTGCGCCGACATAATAGTCGTAAGCCGCCTTGATGACCTTGTTCAACTCCTCCGTGGCCTCCTGCGCCTCGCCCGCCTCGCGCGTTGACGCGGACAGAACATCCTCCCACACGTCCAGAGCGCCCTCCGACGCGGCCAGTTTATCCGCCGGCAAACCCAGTTCCACCACGACATCACCGATATTCCCCGAAAACGCAATCAGCCGTTCTGTCCTCTCGCCCTCGGTGTCCGTTGTAAAAGCATTACCTTTTAACATGATTCTCCTTTGTTGTGTTTTTTAGGTCATATACCCTATCTGAGCGGTCGTTAGTCCCATCATAGCGGTCTTGAGTCTCATCGGAGGCTAAGATGCCATTTCGGAGTGCTACGACAATTAACAAGAGTGCTATGTTATGAGAAAAGAGTGCTAAGATGAGGCTTCGGAGTGCTATTTTGCAATTCCAGACCGCTACGATAAGGCTTCGGAGTGCTATTTCGCGTTTCCAGACCGCTACGATGAGGCCTTGGAGTGCTATTTCGCGATTCCAGACCGCTACGACGCCATATTCGACTGCTATTTCGCGAAGTTTGACTGCTATTTTAAGACTTTCGATCGCTAATATGTCGCTCCTGACGGCGATTTTTGGGCAATAATCCGCGAATTTCACGCGTGGGAGGGTCTCAGGCACACCCGCGCCGATGTCGTCGCACGAGAGGAGACAAGCCCCACCTCTACGCTCCCCCTCTATCAGGAGGGGCAGGGGAGGTTCTTTCTCTGAAAAATCATGCTCTTTGTCATTTCGAAGCATCCCATCTTTGTCATTTCGAAGCGAAGGGAGAAATCTCCTTGAAACGTCGAAGAGATTGCGTAGTGCCTCGCAATGACAGAGTGGCCCAGGAGATTTCTCGTCGCTACAAGCCCCATGGGTTGAGCAAAGCTCTTCTCGATATGATAGGGGAAAAACCCAACCGCCCCCTCTCCCGATTTCGGGGGAAACTGAGAGGGGGCAGGCTGGGAAGAAATTTTGGTCGTGTTCGCTCATTTTCATGAATCGGTTGCTATGCGGTCATATTAGAATAGGAATCAGGGTTTTCTAATTAAAGGTTCATTAAACTAAATTCATTCAAAAAGAAGGGGCGAGGATTATTCCCTACCTTATTTATAAGCCCCACCTCTCGTAGAAATCCTGAATACGAGATAGGTTTTGTCTTCGGAGATGGCTTTGATAAGAACTCGGTATCTGCCAACCCGTATCCTGAAAACATCTTTTTCGCCTTTAACCGGTTTGATATCGACAGTTTCGCGCACAACAAGACTTTTGAAGACGGAGTCGATATTCTCTCGATAACCGTGGGGCAATTTCCGATATTGTTTGTGCGCTTCATTTGAAAACTCTATTCTCCAACAGGCCATTTCGTCGTCACGCCCTGTTTGTATTCGCTTAGGCCTTTTTTCAGGCTCGCACTCTCGGCGGATGAAAGCGGTGTCGAGTCGCCGCCTACAAAGACTTTCTCGAAGATATATTTTTTCGATTTATCATCGAGGCTTCGCAAGAACTCGATAAGTGCATCCAAAGTATCCGTAGCGTTCGACATCTATTTCTCCATTTTATTCACATTAATCTTAGGGGCGGGGATAATTCCCCACCCCTTTGAGTTTCGGCTACTTGAGTTTCGTGCCGTTTTTGTCGTAATCCTCGACTTTGATATGAGAATGAGGATTGTCGGTTCTGATGTTTATAGCTTCCTCGGTATCGACCATGTCGATTCGTTTGCCGGAGAGGCGGTAGCTGAACCGCGCGTTCTCCTCGCCGGAGATGGACCGAACCAGAAGCTCGGAACCTTCCATGCGCGCCATGAGGATAACCGGATCCTGCGGCGTAACGAAGGGAACGATGGTCGTTTCGGCGACGACATTATAGAAGAGCCAGAGATCGGAGGCTTGCTTCTGAGAAGCGAGGTCGATTCTGAACTCGCCCTTGACCAATTCGCCAACACCCACGACATCGGTGCGAACGCCTATACCGTCCCATCCGTAGGTGGCGTATTTGACGCCATCGATTTCGACAACGGGGTCAACGGTTTTGACATCGATCTTACCGGTTTTGTAGATAGTGATGTCTGATATGACAGTTCCTGCAATCCTTGGCTGAATATACTCGCTTCCAGAGGCACCACC
>Ga0272444_10000090_pt1 | contig 114972 bp, 86 predicted proteins | sample SSMForm13_FD_201033 | JGI IMG/M metagenome (GOLD analysis project Ga0272444, IMG submission 201033) | Marine sediment archaeal communities from Little Sippewissett salt marsh, Falmouth, MA, United States - SSM-Form-13 | ecosystem: Environmental > Aquatic > Marine > Wetlands > Sediment ...
CATTGCCCGAGGCTCTGCCCTCGAAGCCGATCTCACGGAAGACGACGTCGAGGAAGGGAAGGCAACCCGAGTAATAGTAAGTGCTTCCCTTGCCCGCGACCCTGGCGCCCTTTCCGAGCCACTCGCGTGGCTTCCTGAAGCTCTCGCGCATCTGGAGGGCGCCGAGCGCGCTCAGGGTGTCCGCATGCGTGCAGGTTCCTGCCTGGCCCACGGCCCTCGCCTTCTCCCTGAGGGCCGCCATGAAGGCCGTGTAGTCTACGGTGGAGGGACACCTCAGATTGCATGTCCCGCAGGTGAGGCAGCTCCACAGCTCCTGGTCGCAGAGGCTCTGGCCTTCTTCGAAGAGAAGAGCGTTCTCGACCATCACCCGTGGCGAATAGGTCGGGCTGTAGCGGGACACCGGACAGGTCCCCGTGCAGATGCCGCATTCAAGGCAGAAGTAAGCCCTGGTCTTTTCTATCACCGCCTTAAGCGACACGCTTCTTCCTCCTGGATCCTGCCCCCTTGAGGTCTTTCTTATAGGCTTCGAGCGCGTCCACGAAGTTGCTGCCTTCGCTTCCCGACATGAGAACGAAGCCGAGCCTCTCAGGAGCTATCCCGCTCCACTCGAGTATTTCCCTGGCGTCTCTGACTATCTCGCCGCAGCGCTGGCTTCCGTTGAAGTAATGGCAATCGCCCTCGCTGCATCCCATGATGAGCACCCCCTCCAGCTCCTTGGCGAAGAGCTTCAGTATGGACGCCATGGTTATGCCGCCGGCGCACCTGACCGGCAGCACGACGATGCCCGGGTCATAGGTGAAGCCGTCGATGACGGCATTCTCCATCGACTCGAGCGGGTGCCACCTGCAGGCCAGCACCACGATCTTCGTCTTCACCGCCTTCGCACGCACCCTGCCGGCCCGCGTGGCCGGCCCCTTCTTGCGCGTCGCGCTCTTCTTTTTAGATGACCGCTTCAATTATCGAACCTATCTGCCGCGGGGTGATGAACCCGAGCGAGAAAGCACCCGAAGGGCATACTGACACACAGACGCCGCACCCGGTGCATTGAATGGGCAAGTGTTTGGCCTGCTTCAAGCCGTCTTCACCCGTCACCATCTCGATTGCGCCATGCATGCACTCATCGGCGCACCTCCCGCAGCCTCTGCACAGGTCTTCGGCAAGCGCGGTCACAAATGCGCGCTTATAAACCCTGCCTGCGTTTATCAAGTCGAAAGCGCGGGAAGCCGCGCTGTATCCCTGCACAACAGAATCCGTTATGGTCGCGGGCCAGTGGGCGCATCCCGCGACAAATATGCCCCTGGGCACGTACTCCCCGGGACGGAGCTTGGGCTGGGGCTCGATGATGAACCCGTAACTGTCCGTGGGGAGCCTCAGTAACCGGGCCAGATTACGCGTGGACTCCGACGGCACTATGGGGACCGCCAGCACGACGCGGTCCGCGGCGATGCTTGTCTCTCTCTCGGAAATATCGTCGTAGACCTCGACGCCGCCCTCGCTCACAACCGGCGGCCTCTCGGGTGAGTACCTTATTATCTCGACGCCCATCTCGCGCGCGCGGTCCAGGTCGCCCGCGTATTCGGCGAAACCTCTCGAGAGAATCGTCACCTTGATGTCGGGGTACTTCTCCTTCATCAGTATGGTGTTCTTGATGGAAGCGGTGCAGCATATGCGCGAGCAGTAGGGGCGTTCGGCATTGCGCGACCCAGCGCACTGTATCATCACGACATGGTCACCCGGCCTCTCCCCCGTCTTCATGACATGCTCGAGCTGGACCTGCGTGATGACATGTTCCAGCTCGCCGTATCCGAACAGGCCCTCGGGCGCGAGAAGCGCGCCGCCCGTCGCGACAACTATGGTCCCGGTTTCGACCGATCTTCCGTCCGAGAGCGTCACCCGGTAGTCGCCTACATGCCCGGACATGGACACGGGTTCGGCGCCGGTTATGACTTCGACATCGCCGCCCTCGAGTTCACGGAGCCTCGCCTCTATGAACTCTCCCGAGGCGACATAAGCCGGGAAAACGGCATTGAGGCGCCTGAGCAGCCCGCCCAGGTCCTTCTCCTTCTCGACGAGCGTGACCGCGATGCCCCGCCGGGTGATGGCCCCGGCGGCGGCAAGGCCCGCCACACCGCCGCCTATCACCAGGCATGACGGTTTGATATCGGTCTCCAGCATTCCGATGGGCTCGGCGCGGGACAGGCCGGCGACGGCCGACCTCAAGAGCTTGAGCGGCCTGCCCGAGGCCTTCTTCTTTCCCTTGCCGCGGGGCTCAGTGAAGTCCACGAAGGCGACGAGAGACGGGTCGAGGCCGTAGGGAGCCAGCGCGTCTCTGAAGAGTTTTCCGAACAGGCGCTCGCTGCAGCCGGCGATGACGACTCGCGACGCCTTCCGGCGGGCAAGCATCTCTCCCAGCTTCTCGAGCGACCTCGCCGAGGCCGTAGAGCCCGACCCGGTAATGAAACCGACGAGCGGATCCGCCCCCAGGGCCTTCGCCAGGCCGGCCGTGTCCACCGCCTGCGACGGCTCGCCGCCGCACTCGCAGAGCACCACCGCCACCCTGTGCGGCCCGCCTGCCGGCCGGGTCACTTTCTCGCTCATCTTCTCCTCTTCACCCTCGCTCTAAGTCCCCGTGTAATGGCTCTCGCACACGGTGCAGCGGAAGACGCTTTCAACGCCCCCGATGGTGTGCATGCTTCTCCTTCTGAACACTTTCTCCAGCGTGAATGTCCTCGCGGGGCATATGGCGGCGCATGTCCCGCAGCCTATGCAGACACTGGATTCCAGGCTGAACGGCGGCACGACTTCGCTTTCGGGGCCGCGATTGGCGATGCCTATGGCCCCGACGCCGACTATCTCGTGGCACGCCCTGACGCACATGCCGCAGAGGAAACAGTCACTGTCCTCCTTGGGGAACGGGTTTTTCCTGAGGCCGACCTCCCGGGCCAGCCGCTTGATAATCTCGATATCCGGGCAGCGCGCTTCCAGTAGGGCCACGATGGTGCGCCTTATCTTCTTTATCTGCGGCGTGGCGGTGGCCACTTTCATGCCGTCGGCCACGGGCGTCACACATGAAGCCATGGTCCGGGTTCTCCCGCCCAGGGTGACCTCGACGACGCAGAGCCTGCACGAGCCCGTCGGCGCCAGCGCGTCGTGATGACACAGCGTTGGAATATCGATGCCGGCGTCGCGAGCCGCATCCAGCAACGTGTCGCCCTTGCGGGCCCGGATCTTCTTTCCGTTGATCGTGAGCCTTATGATCTCTTCTCCCATTCCCAGCTCCAACCGCGGCCCGCGCCGCTACTCGATGTAAATGGCGTCGCCGGCTATGGCGTCGAACCGGCACACCTCATAACATGCTCCGCACTTGATGCATTTAGACTGGTCCAGGTTGTGAGGCTGCGACCTCGGCCCCGATATGGCCTCCACGGGACATGCCCTCACGCATCTCTGGCAGCCGGTGCATTTATCAGCCACCACGTGGTAGACTATCAGCGCCTTGCAAACGCGCGCCGGGCAGCGCTTGTCATATATATGAGCCCTGTATTCATTCTCGAAGTACCTGATGGTCGTGAGCACCGGGTTGGGCGCCGTGGCCCCGAGGCCGCATAGCGAAGCTTCCTTTATAGTCATGGCCAGATCCTTGAGGAGGCCTATGTCGCCGGGAACGCCTTCGCCCTCCGTTATGCGGGTCAGTATCTCCCGCATGCGCCGGACGCCCTCCCTGCACGGCGTGCACTTGCCGCAAGACTCTTCCTCGAGAAAAGCGACGAAATAGCGCGCCACGTCCACCATGCACGTGTCCTCATCCATCACGATGAGGCCGCCCGAGCCCATGATCGAGCCCGCCCTGGCGAGCTCCTCATAATCCACGGACACGTCTATCATAGAGGCCGGTATGCAGCCCCCGGATGGGCCGCCCGTCTGAACGGCCTTGAGTTCCTTGCCCCGCGGCACTCCCCCACCGATGTCATAGACTATCTTCCTAAGGCTGATGCCCATGGGCACTTCGATGAGGCCGGCATTTTGAATCTTGCCCACAAGCGCGAAGACCTTGGTGCCTTTGCTCCTGGCCGTACCGAGCGAGGCGTACCACTTCGAGCCCCGGAGAATGATGGGAGCGACGCTCGCCCAGGTCTCGACATTGTTGATATTGGTGGGCTTCTCCCATAGACCGCGCTCGGCGGGGAACGGCGGCCGCGGCCGCGGCCGCCCCTCCTTGCCCTCTATAGACGCCATGAGCGCCGTCTCTTCGCCGCATACGAAGGCGCCCGCGCCCCGCACTACCTTGATGTCGAATGAAAATCCGGTGCCCAATATGTCCTCGCCGAGGAAGCCGTACTCGCGCGCCGTTCCGATAGCCCGAATGACGCGCTCGCACGCCAGCGGGTACTCCTCCCTCACATAAACATATCCCTCATTCGCCCCGATCGCCCTGGCCCCGATGACCATACCCTCGATGACCGAGTGCGGGTCGGACTCGAGGAGGCTGCGGTCCATGAACGCGCCCGGGTCGCCCTCGTCCGCGTTGCATATGATGTACTTGCCGTCGCATGACGGGGAGTTCCGGCAGATTTCCCACTTGAGACCAGTGGGGAACCCGCCGCCGCCCCTTCCCCTTAAGCCCGCAGCCTTGACCTCGCTTATGATCTTCTCCGGCGTGAGGTCGGCGAGAGCCCGGGCCAGCGCAAGGTAGCCGTCATTGGCTATATAGTCTTCTATGCGGTCGGGGTCGATGCGGCCGCGGTTACGCATGGCGACCAGCACCTGGTCAGAGAAGAAACCCACATCGGAGACGGCCGGCAGCGAGTCCAGGCCGGGCGCCTGCTTGGCCATGAGCCTCTTGACGGGCTTGCCGCCTTTCAGATGGACTGCGACGATCTCGGCCGCGTCCGCGGCCGTCACGCCGCCATAGAGGACGCCGTCGGGCTCCACCCTCACTACGGGCCCCCGGTCGCAGAGCGCCGAGCAGCTGCCCTTGGCAAATCGCGCCCTGGCCCCGAGCTTCTCCTTCCTCGCGGCAGCCTTGAGAGCCGCGAGCACATCCCTGGCCCCGCCCTGCACGCAGCAGGTCCCGAAACACACTTTGACGGTCCTGCGCCCCGGCGCCTTCCGGGCGGCAGCCTTCTTCGGAGCGGAAACACGCCTCGCGGATGTCTTCCGGGTGCTCTTTGCAGGCTTCTTTTTTGTGGCCGGCTTCTTACTCATAGCGTTCCAGGACTTCCGGAATCTTCTCCTGTGTCATCTTGCCGAAAAACTGCCCGTCGATTACGAACACGGGAGCGAGGCCGCAGCAGCCCACGCATCGCACGGACTCCAGCGAGAAGCGGTCGTCATATGTCGTGTCACCTGTCTTTATCCCCAGCTCGCGCTCGAACCTCTCGGCGATATTGGTCCCGCCCTTCACGTGGCAGGCCGTACCCAGGCACACCTGTATTATGTGCTCGCCGCGCGGGCGGAGGCTGAATGACTTATAGAAGGTCGCGATTCCATAGACGCGGGGCAGCGGAACGTTAAGCCTCCGGGCAACGAACCTCAGCGCGTCCTGCGGCAGGTATCGCAATTCCTTCTGAATATCCTGCAAGTAGGATATGAGCATGGATCCGGAGTAATGATGCCGCGCCAGAATGCCGTCAATGACGGCCAGGCTCGCCGGGTCGTCGAAGGTGCGGATCTTGCGCTCCCGCGCCTTCTCCCGCGTCTCCACCTCCATCCGCTCCCTCTCGAGAGCGTGGGAGAGTATTACGATGATGGTCGAAACGGGGCTCTTCTTGGATACGTAGTTGTAAGCGCCACGCTTGATGACTTCCACGGCCTCCTCGACGGTCGGGTCGGAAGTCGCCGCGATCACGGGCATATCGGGGTTCGTCTCCCGCGCGGCCTTCAGAACGTCCATTCCATCGCCATCAGGTAGATCGAGGTCGAGAATCAGGGCATGCGGGGGATCGGCCGCCAGAACAGCCGCCAGCGCCCGGGCGCCCGGCGCCAGCCTGACTTCATAGCCGGCGTCCTGGAGCGCGGCCTTGAGGCGTTCGCGCAATTTCTGCTGTAGCTCCAGTACGAGTACAACCAGACTATCCAATTGGCTTGCCTTCCGAGTACTGTTCTATCGACAACTGACAGGCGTCAGTAGGTACTCTCGCAACCAACGGCCAGGACGTAACCGGCCACCGGCTTGCCGCCGATAACATGTTCCGCGTAAATCTTCCTGGCCTTCTCCGGGTTGATATCTCCGTACTTGACGGGTGCGGTTCCCGCGACCTGAACCGTGACCATGGGCTCGCGGGAGCAGAATCCCGCGCAACCGGATGTGGTGATGGTCACATTCTTGTCACCCAGCTCGCCGGCTGCTTCCAATACCGCCTCGAGAACCTCTTCAGAGCCGGATGCTATGCCGCAGGTGCCCATGTGGACTGTTACTCTGACCCCGGGCTCAGGGCGCCCACGTGCTCGCAACTTCCTGGAGAGCTCATGAAACTCGCTTACATCAAGCTTCTTCATGCAACTCACCATCCGTAAGGCCCGGGGTGCGCATCCCGGGCGCGATTGCAGTCGGCCTTCACATGCTCAGGCGGGCTTGATGCCTGCCTCGTAGAGTTGTACTGCTATCTGAAAAGAATCGTGATCGGTGGTAAATACCGTGAGTCCCACTCTGTTGGCCATCTGAATGGTATCTTCGGGCACCGCCTTGCCGCGGGCGATGATGATGCCGGAAATGTCCACCAGGTTCGCGGCGGCAACCGTGTTCTTGTGAGTCTGCACCGTGACCCAGAGGTTACCCGCCTGGGCCCCCGCCATCACGTCGCTCAGCATATCGGAGATGAAGACACCGTTGACTTCCTTATCATGAATTTCATTGACGGCCTTGAGACTCAGCTTGTCCGCTAATTCCTGTACTGTCACTGCCATGCCTCCTGTTTGATCTAAGCAGCCTCTTCGGGTTCGAGGCTAAGCATGCCCACGTCCCTCAAGATCAGGCCGTGGCAGGTCTCTTCGTTCTTTCTCAGTGAGCCGGGCAGGACGATGATCTTCTTGCCCGGTGTCCGGAGCCTCGAGGTGAAGTAGTCGGTGAGAACCATGAGTTTCTCCGCCGCGAGGTCGGCGCCCTGGCCGACATCGAAGGATATGGCTCCATAGACCCAGATGTTCTGGGATTCGCATATCTTTGATATGGTATTGAAATAGCAGTGGCCGTCACAGTACATGCACTGCATGAGGCCCATGAGCTTCTCGAAGGAAACGACATCGCCGCAATCGGAGCACTTCATGTCGAATTTTATGGATTGGGCGCTGCCGGCGTAGTTCCAGTAGTGCTCGCCTTCCTTGTGCTCTTCCTTGGGCGGTACGTCCTCGGACGTAAAATACGTACGCAGCATGCCACAGTGATAGCATTTCTCGTTAACCAGGAAACCGTATTGGACATTGGTCATCTTCCATTTGTGCCTGCACTTATCTGAAGCCATGTTCTACTCCTGCAACAGTTTAGATCGAATCAATGCCAGAGGTCGGAAAACATGAAAGCAGTATAGAGGAGGTAAGTACAGGTGTCAAGACCGAAGTCCCGCCCATAGGGCCGCGGCCCGGGTCATTCTCCCCATGCGGCGGCGGAGCCGCATCCGGCGCGTCGCCCACTCCCCTCTTGAAAATGCTGTGGCTGCGTGGTATAATCAGGTTCCTCAAATGGAGCAGAAACGCGAGATAGGAGTCATAGCATGGACCGAATCGTTGCTGTTGCTTTGCTCGTCCTGATGTTCGCCGCGGTAACCTGTCTGGCTGGTGACGAGGACGTCAAGGTCGCTTTGCACGTGCGGGCTCATGATCCGGATCAGGACTGTGGCAACCTTCCTGCGATAGGCGGTTGCGGCGATATTTCGACAACCTGTTCCTGCTGCGGGGACGTCGATGTATTCACGGTCTTTTTCGACTTCGAGGGTTGCACGGGAGCCGAATGGGCCCTCACCTGGCCGGAGGAGTGGGGAACCGCCCTGACCGCCTCTTGCGGGGACTTCGCGATCGGCACTATCGCGTTGCCCGGCGACTGGGTGGCTATCACATGGACGGACTGCCAACCGGGCCCTACGATCATCCCGGCCTGGACCTGGCTGACTGCTAACGGCCCGGGAACGATAGATCCGATTCCCAATCCCAGGGCTCAGCCCTTTGAACCTTTCCTCGGAATCGCCAATTGCGTGTTCGCCGAAATACAGGTCATGTGCGCCTTTGGCGCGGGCGTATGCGGCGCGTACGGCGGCGACCCTTGTGGGCCCACTGCTGCCGAGCCCACCACATGGGGTTCCGTAAAGGCTATGTTCCGGTAGCGCAAGGCGCAGTCGTATTCGTATGGGGCGATGGAAGGCGCTTAATGCCCTATCTTTAGTCCTCCAGCGCGAGAACGGGGATCGAGATGACCGTGGGGAGAGCCCCCAACCTGCCCCGGAACCAGCACCGGCACTAGGCGAAACAATATTCGCATAAAACCGCACTTGACATGCTCTGCCGGCATGGTGTAAGCTCGTTTTGAGTCTACCGAGCTCTACCGTGGGTGTGTTCATGCCGCGCGCGGGATACGGCACAGTTTCGCGCCCAGAGGGCTCGGTACACCCGGGCCCGAACCCGGGTGGAGATCCTTGCTTAAGGGAGGTGAGATCTATGAGGAAGGTTATAGTCCTAGGCTGTGTTGCCGTCGCCCTCGCTCTCGGCGGGATCTACCTGACCGGCGGGACGAATTCCATGTTGCACGACGACTCTCCGGCTTTCCAGGCGTTGCTCGATGAGGCGATCGCCCGTCTGGACGGCGTCCCGCAGGAAGTAATCGCGACGACGGTGGCAGACGCTCAGGCCGCACCGCCCAATCCCGAGCCGACCATGTACGGCTACTTCACATGCGACCGTGACAACACTGATTGTATCGAGCTCACATACGATGCGTCGTCACCGACATGTGTCGCGGGCGAAGTTACCTGCGACGCCGCGGTCACGTGCTCGAGGTTCTACACATGCGACTCGCAGTACACGTGCCACGGTGAGGAAACCTGTAACGGCTGTTACACGTGCTGGTACTCGACCTGCGACAGGCCCGGCGCGACGTACGACGGTACGGAGACATGCGGCACCGCAAACTGCATCGAGTACACGTTCCAGGGTAATTACACCTGTGACGGCACGCTTACATGCGGCTATGGCCAGACCTGTGACGGCTGGCCAGAATGCGGCGGCGGCCCGAGTGCCGTGGAACAGACTACATGGGGCAACCTGAAATCGATTTTCTCTAATTAGTATCACTTAAGTATCACGGGGCGGCCTGACTGCCCCGACCTGACATTGTATGCAAGGCCCGCCGAGAGGCGGGCCTTGCCCTATCCCACTGACTCCTTGACGGCCGCGGCTCCGTGATGTTGTAATCGGGTTCAGTGGATTTCACCGGGAGCGCGGGAATGCGATTGTCTGCATATGCGGTCTTCGCCGGGGCGGTGCTCTTCAGTCTGGGCGAAATGGGGTTTCTCACCGAGGCCGCGGACAGGTTCATCTCCTTCTGCCTGGTGCTCACCTTCATCGCCATGCACATCACCTGGGATCTCAGCCGGCTCCGGGCGAGGAACCTCTTCCTGGGAGCGGGCCTCATCGTGGCCGCGCCCGTGCTGGCCCGGGACGGCGAAGCGCTGCGAATGCTCGCCTTCAGCCTGATTCCCGCGGCCGTCTGCATGGCCATGCCCGAGGATGATACACGCAGGAAGGATGTCGCGCTTCTCATCCCCGCAGTGGTCTTCTTTCTGATTGCTTACCTGGGCCTTCGCCACGTCGCGCACATCTGGTGGCTCGCCGACCACACCGCCATGGCATTTTCCAGGGCGACCGGAAGGCTCATCGGCCAGGCCTACGCATTCAGCGCTACGGCGTCGGGCTTTCGCATCATGCTCTTGATGGCGTGCTGGGGCCTCGCCAGGTTCATCTGGGCCGAGCGGAAGCGTGCTCTCGACTTCATAATCTTCCTCGCAATGCTAATCGCCGTTACGGCGGCGGTCGAGTTGCTCCTGACGGCCATAGCCATCGCCATTCAGCTGTGGTTCGGCCACCTCGTATTCCTGCTCTTTAACTCCCAGGTCATATACCTCCTGGCCGCCCTGGGGCCGGTAGCATGGTACCGGAAGCGGACGACAGGGGCCATGGCCAGCTCAACGGCCGCTCTCAGACCCAGGCTCGTCCCGGCGGCGCTTATTGCGGGGCTTCTCGTCGGCCTCGGCCTCACTCTCACCGTCTTTCCGGGGCCGGGACGGGGCCGCGTGCTCATCGTGGACGAGGGCCTTCTCAACTGGCGACTCCCGGTCTTCGGCTTCTACGGCGAGAGGTCCGGGGGCATGTTCGGAAGGCTGCCGGGATTCCTGAAAGCCCAGGGGTATGAGGGCGGGCGCATCAACCGGCCGCTGACTGCCGGGGCGCTCGAAGGCTCCAGGGCGCTGGTCGTCATAAACCTCATGGAAGCGTTTTCGGCGGCGGAAAAGGCAGCCATCTGGGAGTTCGTCCGGCAGGGGGGCTCGCTCCTCGTACTGGGTGACCACACAGGTGTCGCGGGCATTCGCATGCCCTTCAATGACCTGCTCGAGCCCGTCAATATCGAGTTCGAGTTCGACTCGGCCACCTTCTGGGCCCAGGGCTGGAGAGACGCGCTGGAGCTCATGCCCCATCCCATCAACCGGGATATCATCGACGCAGAGGATATACAGATATGGATAGGCGCGTCGCTGGCCATCGGGCCGCCTGCAGGGCCGGTGATCGTGGGCAAGTACGGCTACTCGGATATCGGGGACGAGGCCAATGTGGAAAGGTCGTATCTCGGCGACCGCCGCCACAATCCGGGCGAGAAAATAGGAGACCTCGTTCTGGTAGCAGAGGCCGGCTACGGCAGAGGACGCGTGCTGGCCTTCGGCGACACATCGCCTCTCCAGAACGGCGCGCTGGTATCGTCGTGGGCTTTCGCCCAGCAAGTCTTCGCCTGGCTCGCGGGAACGCCCCGCTACGTTCCGGCCTGGCTCAGCCTCGCGCTCGCCGCGGCCGGTATCGCGCTCATGGTTTTCGCGCTGAAGGGCCCCGGCGCGTCGGCATATGCATACATCTTCGTCGCCGCCGGCATCGCAATCGCCGCAGCGGCGGCCGCTCACTTCACAAAGCTCCCGCCGGCCCCCAATATAGATCTTCCCAAGGCCGTGGTCGACTTCTCGCATGGCGAACGCTTCGACCAGCTCACCTGGTACGATGACTGTATCGGCGGGTTCGAATTCAACCTCATGAGGAACGGCTACAGCGCCCACCTCATGCGGGAGTTCTCGGCGCAGCTGGTTCTCGACAGCCAGGTCCTCGCCGTCATCGCGCCCTCGGCCCCCTTCAGCCGGCGCGAGATCGAGACCATAGATGAGTTCATGGAAGCGGGCGGGCTGTTCATCCTGAGTACGGGATACGAGGAGAAGGACCGGTCCGAGGGACTCCTCGCCCACTTCGGCCTCGAGATCGAGAACGTTCCCCTCGCCCACTTCGAGGTGGAGATCTTCGGCCAGCCGGTGAGGTTCGCAGAGGCCTGGCCCCTGGAAATATCTGATCCGGAGGCCGCGGCATTCGCCTTCCACCCGGACTACCCGAAGCCCGTCATGGTATTCATTCCGCGGGGCCGGGGCGGGGCGCTGGTCATAGGCGACTCCCAGTTCTTGCTCAACAGCAATCTCGAATCGCTTGAGCAGTGGTATGAGGGCAACATCTTGTTCTTAAAGCAACTTTTCACGCGCCACAGGGCGGGGGATTTCGGGATATGAGATGGCTCTGGCTGACAGCTTTCTTCACGACCTTCTTCTGGCTGCACACGGTCAGGGTCTATACGCGCGGTCCCGGAAGCTATATGTGGTTCATTGTCCCGGCGGTGCTCGCCGCCGGCCTCGGGCTCCGGAGGGCCGCGGCGCGCGGACTCGACGCCCGCTGGCTCATGCTGCTCGTGCCCGTCGCTCTCTCCATCTGGGCAGTTCCGTTCCCGTACAGCGTGGCCCCGGCCATGCTCTCGGTTGCCGCGCTGCTACTGGCATGCGTCCCCTTCTCCCCGAACCTCGCCTGGGTGGGCGTGCCGCTCGGCGCGGCCGGAATGGTCCTGGCCTTCCAGGCGGCCGCTTTTCCGCTTCTATATATACTTTCGTCCCGCGTGCACGAAGTGCCCTCGCTCACGCCTTTTCTCTACGGCCTCGTCCGGCTGTTCCACCCGGGGGCCGCCCTCAGCGAGAACGCTATCGTCATCAACTATGTCTATGACGTCTTCGAATTCCCGACGCGGCTTGAAGCGCTCGGCATCATGCCCGCAGGCCTCTTCGCCGTGGCGGGCGTGGCCCTTCTCGCGGTATTCCGGCGGCCGCTCAAGACGGTGCTCGGCTTCCTGGCTTTCCTGGCCGGTTACTCGGCGCTACGCTACGTGCTACTCGTATTCCTGACCGTAAGGCTCAAGACCGCCAGCGTGTTCTGGCTACCCGAGCCCATCATATTGAGTTATGTTCCGCTCGCAGTCGCGCTCTTTTTTATTCCCTGGTTTGGCGGATCGGCCGCCGCGCCGGGCTTCCGTGCCGCCTGGCCCGGGGCCAGGAGATGGGTGCCAGCACTTGTGCTCGTCACGCTCGGTGTCGCCGGCATCATCGGCGCCTTCGCTTACCATGACGCCGGCGCCCCCAAGGCCGGCAGGCTTCTCGTCGACGAGCTGCATTCGGACTGGGAGTGGACCACCGAGGAGTACGACACCGAGTGGTATGGCAGGAGGTCGGGCTATAACTATTACTCCCTTGCCGAGTACCTCAAGCATTACTTCCATGTCGAGGTGGCGTCCGAGCCGCTGCTCGCCGATTTGCTCTCGGGCTACGACATAGTCATGCTCAAGACCCCGACAAAGCCGTTCAGCGCCGAGGAGATAGATGCGCTCGTTGAGTTCGTGGATCGCGGCGGCGGGCTCTGGCTCCTGGGTGACCACACCAATGTCTTCGGTACCAGCACGTATCTCAACCAGCTCACCGGCCGTTTCGGCCTCCGCTTGCGATACGACTCTACATATGATCTCAGAACGATGGGGCTCTCGCTCTTCGAGCGGCCCGAGATCTTCCCGCATCCGACGGTGGCCTTCATGCCCCCTTACCTCTTCGCCACCTCGTGTTCCATGGAAGCACCCTACTTCTCCGAGAACATGATACTGGGTTACGGGCTCAAGACCATGGAGCTCGACTACTCCCAGACGAGCTTCTTCCCCAAGAAAGACAGCAGGAACTACTCCTTCGGCGTCTTCGTCCAGCAAGGGGGCGTCAGGTTCGGGAAGGGCCGCGTGGCGATTTTCACCGACAGCACGTGCTTTTCCAACTTCTTCATGTTCATACCCGGCAAACCTGAACTCGCGCTCGCGACGCTCGAGTGGCTGAACCGCTCCAACCGCCGCGGCTGGGCCAACCGTGTCCTCCCCGCGCTTGGTCTCGCCGGGCTCGTGGCGGCTGCCCTTATCATGCGCCGGTGGACCCGCGGCCAGAAGGTGGTCCTCGGCCTCGCCGCCGGTTTCGCGGGACTGGCGCTGGCCATAGCCGCCTACGACTCCCACGTGCGGGCGTCATATCCCCTGCCGGAGCCCCATACGGACTACGTCAGCGTGGCGTTCGACGGCGAGCACTCGGGCTTCAACCTGCCCACGCGCGGCCTCACCAGATTTCCCGAGACCAGCCTGCACACATTCTATGTCTGGACGCAGCGGCTGGGGTTATTCCCGAGCTTCGAGCCCACCTTGGAGGGCGCCATTTCACGCGGAGACCTCGTAGTAATCGCGAGGCCGCTCACATCTCTCGAGCCCGGTGAAGCCGGCGCGCTTCTCGATTATGTAGAGGGCGGCGGACGGCTTCTCATCATAGTGGACAGCAGGCAGGCGGGTCAGCCCACGGCGGACCTCCTGAACCTCTTCGAGATGGGACTGGTGAGCGGGCCCGAAGGTGAACACGAGGACGAACCCGAAGCCGGCGGCGAGACCGCGGACGAACCCGCCGATGGACCCGAAGCCGGGACGGAGGGCGAACCCCAGGATGAACCTGAGGGTGTGAAGCGGCCCTATATTGTCACGCCGGAGGGCCGTAAAATCGTGCCCGCCGCCTCGCCCGTAGGTCTCACAGGCGGGACTCCCCGGCTCCTCATCTCCGACGGCCGAACGGTGCTCAGCGAGAAGAGGTTGGGAAAGGGAAGGGTCTTCGTTTTCTCAGACTTCTATCTTCTTACGACGGAGATCATGGGGCATACGGGCATCACGCCGAACGCGAGGCAGCGCAGCATATCCGAACTCGAATATTACATGCTGCGCGATATCCTGGAGATTCCTCAATCCGAACCCTACTGGGAGTGAGCTTCTGCGAATTCCCTGATGTGACTGCGGTAGCTCGCGTTGAGGATGGCCATGGGGATGAGGTAGCGCACGCGCTTGCCCAGAGTCAGCATTCTCCCTATCGTGCCTCTCACCGAGTAGAACTGCTGCTCCGCCCACATACGCCCGTCTTCCAGCTCGGTCGCGGTCATCTGCGCGGGCTTGTAAACGGCATGGGCTATGTCGTACTTGTTCCAGTCATATGTGGTGATGCGGTTTTCTCTCTTGAGCCGCGCGGCCAGGTTGGTACCGGGGAAAGGCGTGAGGATGGCAAACTGGGCGAAGTCGATCCTGGCGTCGACTATGAAGTCCATGGTCTTCCTGAACACGTCGCGGTTGTCATGGTCGAAGCCGAAAATGAAAGCGCCCTCGACGCTGATACCGGCGTCATGGATCCTGCTTATGTACTCTTTGAACTTACCGACCACGTTGACGCTCTTACCCACTTCCTTGAGGCTCTCGGGCGCGATCGACTCGAAGCCGACGAATACGCCCCGGCAGCCGCTCTTGTACATGAGCCTGAGGAGCTCAGTGTCCCTGGCGATATTTATGGGGGCCTGGCAGACCCACTTCACCTTGAGCGGCGTGATGGCCGCGAAGAGCTCTTTGGCATAAGCGTGGCTGCCGGCGATATTGTCGTCGACGAAGGCTATGAACCTGACGGCAAGGGATCTTATCTCGTCCACGATGGCCGGCACCGAGCGGAATCTGAACTTGTTTCCAAAGAAGCGCTGGACACTGCAGAAGTCGCAACCGTAGGGGCAGCCGCGCGATGTCTGCACAGTGCCCTTGATGAAATATCCCTGCCCCTCGAATATCTGCCTCGACGGCGTGGCTATCTGCCCGGGCTCGGGGGGCCTGCCCTTGTAAAACCTCTGCAGCGAGTCGGCCTTGAAGTCCTCGATCACTCTGGCCCAGACGCCTTCGGCTTCTCCGACGACGACGCAGTCGGCATGCTGCTGCGCCTCAAGCGGCATGGCCGACGGGTGCATACCTCCGAGCACAACCTTTGCGCCGCGGTCCCTGAAGTTCCTCGCGATCTCGTACACCCTGGGCGCCACCGCCGTAAGGCAGGTTATGCCAACGAGATCCGGAACGTCGTCGTAGTTGATGTCGTTGAGGTTCTCATCGATGAGGCCGAGCTCGACGTCCGGGGGCGTAAGCGCCGCGAGGACGCCCAGCGAGAGAGGCGGAACGTGGAAGGCCTTGCCTATGATGCCGGGTCTCTTCCGGTGTCTGCCCGGCGATACGAGGGTAACTTTCAAGACGCCTCCCGCGCTTGTGCCCGCAGCTCCGGCGCTGCGGCAGGTCAGAATATAGCAGAAACCCGGGTGCTATGGTATCAAATTCAGCGGAAAGACCGGGGTGACGGGGCGCGGAAGTTCTAGCGAACTATCATGAGCTTGCGGGTGGCCGAGTGGCCCTTCTGTCCGAGGGCGACGAAGTAGATGCCCGGCGAGACATCGACGCCGCCGCCGTCCTTGAGGTCCCAGAGGAAGTCGGGCTCCTCGCTGCTGCCGGCATCCCTGACGACCCTGCCCTGGACGTCGTAGATCTTAAGCGATTCCCAGCCGCCTGCTCCCGAAACGCTGATCCTGGCAAAGGACGCGGCGGGGTTGGGATAGCAGGCGACGGTGACGGGGCCGGCGGGCCCGGGGTCCACCGTGGCCGTCGGCGCGAGCCAGTCGACTATCCTGGACATGAGCAGCACGCGGTCCGGCCGGTTGTCGATGGCCTCGAAGCCGAACGAAAGATAGACCAGTCTCGTGCCGCCGCCTTCGTACTTGACGCCGCCGTGCTTGGCGGGGTCGCTGTAATCGAAAATGACCTCGGCCGGCGCGATGGCATCGACGACATCAGGAAAGTCCTGATTGTCGGCACCGTCCCCTCCCCGGATGGTGAGCGAAATGCCGTCACTTATAGCGTCACCGGCGCGGCCCGTGAGGTCATAGAGGTTGGCGTTGGCCATCCTGTAGTCCGCGTGTATGTATGTCTCGAAGAAAGCCCGGGTTGCGGTGGTGTAGTGGGAGCTCGTCAGGTCGCACATGCTGTAGGCGATATCCTGTCCCGTGAGGCAGAAATCGCCGCCGGAGTCCAGATAGGAACCCACCGCGGCGCGATCGGTCTCGTCAAGCGCGGGCACGGAGCGGCCCGTCATCCAGACAACAAACTCGGCGGCGTCCAGATCGGCCGAGTCCACTCTGGCCAGAGACCTGTCCCACACGCCGTAAACGGCTCCGGTTGAGTCCAGGGCCTCGGTGTAAAAGTCCTCGAGCGTATCGCCGCCGTCGTCATCGACGAGGAGACCGCATATGCCCGATATGCTGAAGAAGTCGAGCGATCTCGCGACGGCCGGGTCGCGCCGGGATGTAAGGGTCACCGAGGCTTCGCCGGTTCCGCTTTCAAACCCGCAATCGAAGCCCACGGTGATAACGCAGGAGGAATCTGGATCAAGGGCTACGGCGTCGCCGACCATGTCGGCGCCCGCGATATCGTAATACGCGGACCAGTCACCGGGTACGGGGGCCGCGAAGTCTATGTCGAAGGTGTCGCGCAGAGAACCGAGGTTCACGAAACCAGATGGGAATCCCGCGGAGTATCCGGAGAGCACGATGTCCCCCCGGTCCCCACCGTAGTAGCCCGCCCAGGATTCGTGCCGCGGGGTGGTCGTCGCCGCCTGGACCACGGACCTGTCATCGTCGTCCTGGACCAATGCAACGGCTGACACCATGGAAGCGTCCCATCCCGGGTCCAGCGCCGCGCTGAGACTGAAATAGAGAGTCTCGCCCTGGGCAATGGAGAAGGCCAGGCCGTCGGTGTGGGGAAGCATGGTCCTGAAGGTATATCTCCAGTATTTTTTCGTGTTGGGCGCGTCGTAGTAAATGCTGTCCTCGACTACCGCCACTCTCAGCATGAGGGTATCGGCCAGCGGGTCCTCTTCGGCAATTACGGTGACGTCGACGTAGAAGGAGTCGATGTCCATAGACCCCTCGGCAAGCACCTCAAGCGGGCTCGACACCGCAAACCGCTCCTCGATTCTCTCGGGGAAGGAGTTGGCGTCGCACTTCCGGGGCGTGTGTTCGCCGTCGATCACAACCGTGGGCATCTCGCTCATCTCATAGTAGTCGACGCGCGCCTCGATCTCAGCGGGGTTATCCAGGTACAGGGCGTCATATTCCCACGGCCACCACCCGTTGTACCTTATGCTGACGACAGCCTCATGGCCGTATCGGGTGAAGAGCGAGTCCAGGCCGGGATCGAGAACTCCGACGCAGCCGCAACCTGCGTTCGTCGCCTCTTCGACCAGCACGACCCGCCTCGCGGGGAAACACGCGCTGGCTATCAATACGACGGCCGTGAAAACAAACGCCAGCAATGAGTATTTCCGCATCAAATCCTCCAAACACATGCAAAAACGGGACGCATCCACGTCCCGCTCCTTACAAGTATGATACCACTAATGCCCCGTCGAAGTCAAGTGAGACGAAGCTTAATACGTCTCACGCCCGGACAATTGTGCATTCTGAGACCTGACCCCAAGCTGCCCAAGCTGCCCGGGCTGCCCTACTGGGTTATGACCTGGAACTTGCTCTCGCCCCTGATCTCCTGGAGGTCCGTATCCTCGATGGCCATTTTCTTATACTCCGGGGATATCGAGACCGCCTTCTCGAGTTCCTCGAGGGCCTGGGTCTTCTTCCCGGCGAGCGAGTAGTAGCAGGCGAGATCATAATGCAGGTATGCCATCCCCGGGCAGGCCTGCTTGGCGCACTCGAGCTCGCATATGGCTCCTGGAATATCCCCTGCCTCCTTCATGGCCATGGCCCTGTAAAGCGACTGGTAGGCCAGCTGGATCGAGAGCACGCGCTGCAGTTCGGTTATGGGATCTGCGTGATCGTCCACCCTGAGGTCTATGTACCTGTCGTTGAGGCCCTGGTAGCCACCGCCCTCCTTGGCTATGTAAATGGCGGCCGACTGCTTGCCCCGCGAATCCCCACCGGCCGCCTCGCCGGCCTTGAGCGCTCTCAAGAGCCTGGTGGCGAGCGGACCCGTAGTCTCCTCAAAGGTCTTCGCCATGGCGTCCACGGTCTTCTCATCCACCAGTATGTTGCCCTGGCAGGCGTAGTTCTCACCGGACCTGCCGCCGGCCCACGCCATGCAGCCCTTGCCCGTGTAAGTTGCCGACCCGCCGCCGGCGTCGACTATGCCGGCCTGCCTCTCGTCCCGTCCCTCGTCCATGGCGATAAGCGAGTCGAGGACGGCCTGGGCGCCGAGCCCCTTCCTGAGCAGCGCCAGCCCCTCGGGCCCATAGGTGGTGTTGGCGTAGGCCTGGGTCGCGATGGCGCCCGCGCCGGCCTCGGCCCAGGGAACGACCGAGCCCACCGCCAGGAACTTGGACGCGACGGCTATGCCGACCTCGCCGGTGGCCGGGTCGAAGCCCACGATGGAGAATGTCGCTATGTTCTCAAGGCGCCCGGCTGTCGCCCCGTGAGCGATTGACGCCGCGACGAGCACGCACAAGCCAAGCAGAATACCTGTTGTTCTGATTCTCACTTACCTGCCTCCTTACCCCAGAAGAAAATGAGCATATCGTCCAGATGCGCTCTCCAGTTACCCCAGGAATGTCCCTCATTGAACTCCTGGTACATCACATGATAGTCCTTCATCTCCAGTATGTCCCTCATCTGCCTGTTCTCGGCGTCGAGGTCGCCTATGACGCCCGTATCCAGGTAGAAGTCCACGGGCTGCCTGGGAAGCTTCTCCATCTTATCGAAGAGGTTGCCGCCGTCGATGGCGAAGGCGCCCGATTGCGAACCGCACTTGCCGAAGATGTCGGGATGGTTTGCCGAGATGAAAAGCGACATGGCGCCGCCCAGGGAAGCCCCCATTACGGCGGTCTTTTCAGGGTCATCCGTGATGCTGTAATTATCCCGGATGAAGGGCAGTATCTCGTCCACCACCACGCGCTCGTATTCGGGATTGGCCCAGTACTCGAAGTTCCTGTCCACCGGATCGATGAAAACGCCCACCACGAGCGGGATGCTGCCCGCGTATATAAGGTTGTCCAGGACGTCCACCATCGACCCCAGGCTCAGGTAGTCGCCGCCGTCATGTACGAATACAGTGTGATAGGCTCCGCCCTTCTCATACCCCGGCGGCGTGTAAACGTGGACGTTCCGCGAATTGTTCATGGTCTTGCTCTCGAAGTGATGCACTTCTATGACGCCGTGTGGAATCGTGTCATTGGGAGTGATCTCGGCGGGGAACACATAGTCGGGCATGCTGAGCTCGGAATTGGGGCCGAACCCTCCCGTCACCGTGTTGGGGTTCAGGGGGTCCAGCATCCACATCGTGTCCACATAGAACTTATAGTCGATGCGCGCGTCCCGCGGGAGCGCGAGCGTGAGGTAATGAAGGTCGGTGTCCCCCACCCTGGTCATCTCATGCACCTTGGTGTCCCAGCGGTTAAGATCGGAGGGCACGGTGACCCTCAGGCCCACCTTGCCGTAGTAAATGAAGGTCGCCAGATCGTCTTCGATGATGGGGAAGCGGTCGCGGTTCTCCTCTATGAGAGCGCTGATGATGGCGTCCGTCTCACCCGGCCTGGCCTCATCCAGCATTTGGTAAAGTCTTGCGATTTTTGGACTCAAGACGTCTTCTCCCGCATAATCCACGCCCGCAGTCCCCGCGATCGCCACCATCAGGACAAGCGGGACAAGGGCCAGGCGCGGCCAGCGCGCCATGTAGCCTGAGTTCATTGCGGCCTCCTTTCAAGAGCCCATGCTTGCAAGTGCTTGCCCCTCTCTTATACCACAGCGGGCCGGGGGCATACCACCCGAAACGCCCCGGAGGCCACCCGGTGGCCCACAAAGAACTCAGGCCCACGGCCGCTTTTGACGAAACAATAAGAGAGGCAGAGACTGCTCTCTATACGTTTGGATGAGCATGCCCTTAATAGGTCACACTTGTACGGGGGAGACAGAATGCGGGGAGAAACCGACTCCACAGGAATCGTCGTGAAGCAGCCGTCCCATCTGGAGGGAAGAGAGAAGGCCTACTGGAAGGCCGTCACTTCCCTGCTCCACAGGTTCATAGGCCGGAGCGCCCTGGAAGAAACCATCAAGAGTTCGCTCAAGGACATCTGCAAGCTCAGCGGGGCGTCCAACGGGCTCCTGTACCTGGCGCCGAAAGACGCGGCTACGTTCGGAGAGCGACACGAATGGTATCAGGAGAAGGTGTGCTCGCAAACCCGTCTTACCTTGCTACCACACGAAGTTCTCGATGCCTGGATGACTGCGCTCGAGCACGAGAACCTGATTCATATCGAAGACATTACGCAGGCACAGGCCGGAACCAGCGGGTATCACGAAGACCTGGACGCCACGGCCGTGCGCTCCCTGCTGGTCGTGCCCCTGCAGCCCGAAGGCAAATCTGAGGGTTTCCTGGCCCTCGCGACGACGATGGAGACGGCTTCCTGGACCAGGGAGGACGTCAACTGGTTCAAGTCGCTCACCCAGACCCTCGCCCAGGCCATAGAGCGCAAAAGGGGCGAACAGATCATGAGGAATGTCGACAAGGTAAGAGCCGTGGTACTCGACAGCGTTTCCGAGCTCGTGACCCTCATGGACCCCGACATGAAAATCCTCTGGGGGAATCGCGCGGCCGCCGACAGCCTCAAGATGACTCCCCAGCAGCTGGTGGGCGAGTACTGCTATGAGCTCTGGCATGACCGCCGGGACCCGTGCGTGGGATGCCCCGTAATGGCGTCCCTGGAATCGGGCGAGGCCGAGGGCGGCGAGATAATAACGCCCGACGGCCGCATGTGGCATCTTAACGGCTACCCCGTCCGCAATTCCGCCGGGGAAATCGTAGGAGTGGCGGAAGTCACCTCGGACATAACCGAGCTCAAGCGCACGGCCGTCGAGCTGCGCAAGTCCGAAGAGAAGTTCCGCAGCCTTGTAGAGCACTCGCTCCAGGGCGTCGCGGTAGTGCAGGACTATCGCATAGTATTCGCCAATTCGGCGCTCGCCGAAATCAGCGGATACCCCATCAATCAACTCATCTCCATGAGGCCCTCCGAGGTGCAGGCACTCGTCCATCCCGACGACCAGGATATGGTGTGGGGTCACTTCCGCGACCGCCTCGAGGGCAGGCCGGTGGACTCGCGCTACTCATTCCGGATTGTATGCAGCGACGGCGCGGTGCGCTGGGTCGAGATGTTCGCCACGCTCATAGAGTACATCGGTAAGCCGAGCGTTCAGGCCACCCTGATGGACATCACGAGCCAGAAGCGGCTGGACGAGAAGCTCAGCCAGGAGAAGACCGAGCACTCGCTCGCCGAACTCATCTCCTAGCGCGGTCAGCACCTGCAACACGCGGCGCTACCTTAGAACCCGCCAAACTTGACACAGCCCCTATCAATGTGGTACAATTACTTCGAAAGCAATAAAGCCGGGAACAATGCCGACCCGGCATTTTTTTGTTAGGAGAGGTAGTGACAAATCTTGCGAGAAGTTTGTCTGTATTCGTGCTTCTTGTAGTTCTTTTGGCATCAACCGCATCCGCCATATGGCAGAGCGGCCAGATCGACCTCGGGCAGGCCCCCGATGTGCTCGCCATGGACCCCGTGACGAGAAACCTGTTCGCCACCACCGGAACCCCCACCCTGGTTAGGATTGATGAGTCCACCCAGGGTCTCAGCTACATAACTCTCGCGGGGACGGTAAGCTCGCTTGCCATCGATCCGGCCAGGAGGCTCCTCTTCGCCGGCCAGAGCGGCAACGGCACTGTGACTCTGGTCAATATGGACTCGGGCGACACGTCCATCGTGGCGACGGCCGGGAGCCCGGGCGCGATCGCGGTCGACCCGCAGAGAGGCCGCGCATGCGTATGCGACCCCGCGGGTAGCAGAATAGTAGTTATAGAAGGTACTTCGATAGCGAGGACATTTACGTGTAACGGGACACCCGTGGCCGTCGCTCTCGACCCGCTGACGGGCCACGGTTTCGCTTCGCTTTCCGGCACCGGCCTCATCTTCGAATTCGACGCCGGCGGTACGGATACTTCCTATCATGCCGCGGGGACGCTTCCCGGACCTATCGAGATCGACCCCGAGAGGGGCGAGATCTTTGTCGCCAATTCCGGCGGTAACTCCATTACGGTTCTCGCCATCGATTCGGGTACGACCTCCACGGTGGCGCTCACCGAGAGCCCCGTAGCGCTGGCCGTCAACACCGAGACAGGGAAGATCTACTCCGCGGGCGGCAGTGCCATCGAGATAGTGGACACCGCGACCCACGCGACCCTCAAGGTCAACCTGCCGGGGCAGCCGCAGTCGGTTGCCGTGGACGCCCTTTCCGACAGGGCCTTCGCCTGCATGACGGCCGCCGGGCAGGTGGCGGAGATTACGTCCGCGGGCGACACGCTTCTCCTGGATGTTGGCGGGACGCCCTCGAACTGCCTTTTCAATCCCATAACCAACAAGTGCTATATCGCCAACCCGGGCAGCCAGTCCGTGGACATACTGGAGGCTGCGAAATATAGCGGCATAGACCTCGCGGCCACGGGGGGACCCGGACCCGTTAAGATCAACCTGCGCGACCACCGCGTCTACGTTCCCCGGTACTACACGGCGAGAACCACCGTCATCGACGGTTACACCAACGCCACGTCCGAGTTCCGGGTTGCCGACGGACCCAACGGTCTCCACATCGACCCCGTAACCGGAGACGTCTATATCGTCTGTGCCTGGGGCGCCATGGTCACGGTCAAACGGTCGGGCAGTCCCGATACCCTGCTCGTACCCATGCACGCTTATCCGCACGGCATCGACAGCAATCCCAATACCGGCAAAGTATATGTCACCAACCGCGGCTCCAAGGACATGACCGTGATCGACGCGGCCTCACTGGACACCACCATGGTGCGGACGGGGAATTATCCGTGCCACGTCGCCGTCAATTCGGAGACCAACCGCATCTACACGTCGAACAGGACCACGTGGAGCCTGACAATTGTCGACGGCGCCACTCATGCCACCACTTTTGCGCCGGTCGGGGCGGGGCCTACATACGTCGCCGTCAATCCTGTCACCAACACCATATACGCCCCCGACAGCAATGACAGGACCGTGTCGGTAGTAGACGGAATCACGCATGAGCGGACGGTGGTTCCCGCGGGCCTGACGCCGCGGCTGACCGTGCTCAATATCAACACGAACACGATTTACACCTCCACCGGGCTCGACGGCGAGATCCTCGTGATAGACGGCGAGACGCTGGAGCGGACCCCGGTCAAGAGCGACGTAGGGGTGTTCGAGGTCCGTGTCGACCCGTGGCTCAACAAGGCCTACGGCGTGAGCTGGAATACGGGCACGGTGACGGTAGTCGACGGCGTCTCCCTCAGGTCGCATATCGTTTACGTCGGCGAGGAGCCCCATAGCAGCGGATATGATCCCCAACTCGAGAAGCTCTATGTATCCAATCACGCCGGCAATAGCATAACCGCCATCAGTTTGAGAGAGAAGATTTCCCCGCGGCTCGAGATAACCGTGGACTCCCTGGCGGACCACATAGCGTACTCATCGACGCCGACCCTCACGGGTACGGCGACGTCGCTGCGGACTCCCAGGAACTTCGGGATCATGAAAGTGCTCTATAAGATCGACAACCTCCGCGGCGAGTGGAGCGAGGCAACGATCGTGGGCAGCGGGAGCAGCGTCACATGGCAGATCACGACGCCTCCTCTTCTTCTCGGCGGGCACGCGCTCTTTGTCACGGCCATCGACAGCACGGCCGGTTCGATATCTTCATCCTCTTCGTCTGGACTTCTCAGGGTAAGCGACTTCGAATGTTACAATTTCACCCGGCTGACTTCCCCGCCCGCGGCTCCGGGCCGCGTCGTGATAGAGAAGGTGCCGGAGGACGGTGGCCTCAATCTGAGCTGGGATCACACCTGCGGTGAAGGCGGCTATTACGAGCTGGAAGTATCGAGCGACCCCACTTTCTCGCAGGGCGTCATGAGGTTTGCGGGCCTGACCGAGCCGGGCTACACCTTCGGGCCCGAGGCATTCATCAGTGAAAACGACTACTGCAGGGTGGTCGCGGTAGACTACCCGCACGGCAAACGCAGCCTCCCCCAGGAAGGACTTCTTCTGAGACCTTCCGGGACGGCCGGCGGAGGCATGCCGCAGGCTCCCCTGAGGCTCTTCGTATATCCCAACCCATCGCCGGGCGAGGTGAGCGTGAAACTCGTAGGCGGCGCGCGAAGCCCGATCAGTTGCTCTATCTACGATGTGGCGGGGAAGCTCGTCGCGGACCTCCCGGTGCTCTCGCTTGATGACGGCACGGTCGCTACCTGGGAAAACGGCGCCGGCGGGCGGCGGGAAGTATCACCCGGCATATACTACGCCCGGGTGAAAACGGCCACCGAGACTCTCACTCACAAGATCATAGTCATCAAGTAGCAACCGCTCTCACCCGGTTCGTAAACTGCTCAACCCTGGTTATTCGATTTTCGGCAAATCCTTGAGATCGTCCATCGCCTGCTTCAGTTTGTCCTCCGAGAGCGGCTCGTCACGGAGCTTGCCGCTGAGATACACGTCATAAGCTCCGAGGTCGAAATGGCCGTGCCCGCTCAGGTTAAAGAGGATAACGCGCCCCTCTTCCTTCTCTTTGGCGTCGAGCGCCTCATCGATAGCCGCTTTTATCGCATGGGCCGTCTCCGGAGCCGGCAATATGCCTTCGCTCCTCGCGAAAGTCAGGGCCGCGTCGAAAACTTCCACCTGCCCGTATGCCCTGGCCTCGACCAGGCCGCGCCTCACGAGTTCGCACAGAAGCGGGCTGTCGCCGTGATAGCGGAGACCTCCGGCGTGAATGGCGGGCGGCACGAACTTGTGGCCCAGCGTGAACATTGGAAGCAGCGGAGTCATGCCCGCGGCGTCGCCGAAGTCATAGGAGAATATGCCCCGCGTAAGGGTCGGGCAGGCCGTCGGCTCCACGGCCACGGCCCTGAAATCGCGGCCCTCCAGCTTGTCCTTGAGAAACGGCGTTGCGATACCCGCGAAGTTGGAGCCCCCGCCCACGCAGCCGATGATGACATCGGGATAGTCCCCGGTTTTCTCCATCTGCCTCTTGGCCTCGAGGCCGATAACCGTCTGGTGGATCAGCACGTGGTTTAAAACGCTGCCGAGCGAGTACTTGGTGATGTCGCTCGTCGCGGCGTCCTCAACCGCCTCGCTGATGGCCATGCCGAGGCTGCCGCTGGTCTCCGGGACCTCCTCGAGTATCTTCCTGCCGGCATTGGTTTCGGTGCTGGGGCTCGGCGTGACCGAAGCACCCCACGCCTCCATCATTATTCTACGGTAGGGCTTCTGCTCGAAGCTGACCTTGACCATGTAGACCTTGCACTCGAGCCCGAACACGTTACACGCGAAACTGAGCGCGCTCCCCCACTGGCCGGCGCCCGTTTCGGTGGCGAGCCTCTTGACCCCCTCCTGCTTGTTGTAGTATGCCTGTGCTACGGCCGTATTGGGCTTGTGGCTGCCCGTCGGGCTCACGCCTTCATGCTTGTAATAGATCTTCGCCGGCGTGCCGAGCGCCTTCTCGAGTTTCCTGGCCCTGAAGAGCGGGGTCGGCCGCCACGCGAGGTAGGCCTCGAGCACCTCGGCCGGGATGTCGATGTACTGCTCTTGCGACACCTCCTGCGCTATGAGCGCCATGGGGAATATCGGCTTGAGGTCGTCGGGACTCACCGGCTGGCCCGTCGCAGGGTGAAGCACCGGTAGCGGCATCCCTCCCAGGTCCGGCACGATGTTGTACCAGGCCCTCGGCATATCTTTCTCTTCCAGCAGGAACTTCACCTGATCCATTTTTCACCTCCTATTCGTCGAAGTAAAAAGTCGGCTCTCCGTAGAACCTGATCTTTCTCTGTTTTATCTTGTTCTCTATCAGCGTGTCCACTCTCGCCTGTTTGCGTTCGAGGGAGTCGCGGTCCCTGAGGAGCGTCAGCGGCACGCAGAGCGACAACGCCCTCTTGGGAATGGCGAAACGCGTGACGCCGCTCGGGAAGCGCTTGCCCATCCTGGCGTATTCCAGAACTTCGGTCTTGGAGTATCCCCTGTAGCACACCAGCGCGCAGACGTTGGAGTAATTCCGGGAGAGGTCAGCCATGTTGGTGTAGCTGACCCTGTCCCTGGTGGTACCCGATTTGAGGACCTCGACGACGCGGCTCATCGCCTCGAGGCGCCCGTCGAGCGTCCTGGGCGAACAGACGACATAGCAGCGCCGGTCGGGCCGCACAATGGTGCATGCGCCCCCGTCAAAGAACTGAGGCACGTAGTCGCCGTCGGGGGTAAACATGGGCTCGCAGGCGATCACGTCTGCGGACCTGGAGACCTCGCGGACGAGCTCCGCCGGCTCGAGCCCTTCGACTACGTGGTGCCAGGTCGAGAGCGTGAGCTCACTGTCGGCGATGTCCACCTCCTGCACCAGGACATCGGGGACACCCAGCTGCCGCAGGGCCTCGATCCTGTTCACCCCGTCGATGAGGAGGGGCGAACCGCCGGCGCCGTCCCGCGCGACTATGGGGGGATTCCGCAGATAACCATCGAGGCTCATGCGCCTCTTGAGATAGTGAAAACGCTGGCTGTCCGGCCGCTCGTGAAAATCCAGAGAGGCAATCCTGACCACCTTCACGGTCGGGAGCTGGCCGACGTGAAGGCGGAGCCTCTCCGGGCTCAGGCCCGATGCCCGCATGGCCGTCGCGAATTGCTTAAGGCTCTTCTCGCATGTTCTGTTCTCTTTCAAGTGACTGACACCTCCCAATTCGCGCAACAGAAAAGGGGCCGCGGCATTTCCGCGACCCCTGAATACACTGAAGGCGGGAAACGCCGATGGCGTCCCGCCAATTAACTGTTACGCTGTGACGGGCGCACCTACGTCCAGGTGCGCCACCAATTACATATGTTCGTAAGGTTCTTCATCACCGATAAGTTTACCACATGCCGCCCGGAACGTCAAGCCCCGGACACTCTCGACATTACCGCGCCCTCACCGCCGGACTTCACTCCTCACGCTGCACGTACTACTTCCGGAGGGCACCCCCTATGGCCCCACCGATGAGGCCGAGAATGCCGAGATAGAGACTCATGATGAAGAGCCCGCCTCCGACTATGCTCCCCACGAAACCGCCTGCCGCCGCGCCGAATAGACCCGCGAAAATCCCGCCGAAGAACGCGCCGAGGCCTGTGAGCACCAGCATGGCCAGTATGCTGCCGATGGTCCCGCTTAAGAAACCCGCGACCGCGCCCCGCCCGGTGCCGCCGGCGATAACGCCGGCAACGAATCCCGCGAGCAGAGGGCCAAACAGGGGAAGCTCTCCCAGCGCAACCATGGCAATAGCTCCTACAATTACACCGATGACGAGCATGGTTTTCCTCCAGACAATTTGGGTTATCTCATTCTAATTACCCGGCCGCTCAGGTATGAGCCACGTGGGGTTACTGAATACCATGGCGCCGCCGTCCCCGCCGTCGTGATTGGTGTGGGCGTAGATATGCATCTGCACCAGGTAGCGGTCGAGATCAGCCGGCGGGGAAGCAAAAAGAAACGCTGGAGCAATCCCCAAAGAGATTGCTCCAGCTGTAATCGCGTAACCGATCATTACAAACCGACGTAGCCTTTCCAGCGCTTCTCGAGCTCAGGGTCGGCCATGGTCTCGAGGATGTAGTCGCCCAGCTGATCGGCCGTCCCTCCATCCTTCCTGCCGGTCATGACGACCTTCTTCTCGTACTGGCCGCAGATGTCGAGAGCCATCTCGAGCTTCTTGCCCCTCTCCTGGAAGCCGATGTGGTTGAGCATCATCGCGCCCGCCCTGATCATACTCGACGGGTCGGCGTGCTGGGCGCGGCCTTCCTTGACCATCCTGGGGGCCGAGCCGTGAATCGCCTCAAACATAGCGTACTTCTTGCCGATGTTGGCGCTGCCGGCGGTGCCGACGCCGCCCTGGAACTCGGCGGCCTCGTCGGTGAGGATGTCGCCGTAGAGGTTGGGAAGCACCAGTACCTGGAAGTCTTTTCTGCGCTTCTCATCGACGAGCTTCGCGGTCATGATGTCGATGTACCAGTCGTCGCACTCGATGTCCGGGTACTCCTCGGCTATCTTATAGCCCATCTTGAGGAACTTGCCGTCCGTCGTCTTCACCACGTTCGCCTTGGTGACGATGGTGACCCGGGACCTGCCGGCCTTCTTGGCGTGCTCGAAAGCCAGGCGGATGATTCGCTCGGCGCCCTGCGTCGTGATGACCTTGAAATCGAAGGCGATGTCCTCGGTGACGTCAATGCCGTTACTGCCGAGCACGTAGGCGCCCTCGGTGTTTTCCCTGAAGAACATCCAGTCGATGCCCTGGCTGGGGACTCTCACCGGCCGCACGTTGGCGAAGAGATCCAGATAGCGCCGCAGGGCGACGTTGGCGCTCTCGATATTCGGCCATGGGTCGCCCTTCCTCGGAGTCGTGGTGGGGCCCTTGAGGGTTACATGGCACTGCTTGATCTCCTCGAGCACGTCGTCGGGAACGGCCTTGCCGACTTCCGCCCGCTTCTCGATGGTCAGGTCATCGATGATGCGGAACTCGATCTTGCCGGCTCCAACCTCGTCGGTAAGCAGGGTCTCCAGCACGCGCTGGGCCTCCGCCGCAATGAATGGACCTATGCCGTCACCGCCCAGTATGCCAATGATGATCGGTTTGAGTTTGCTGTAGTCGGTAAACTCCTCACCTTTCTTCATGACTTCTACGCGCTCCATCTGGCTCTTCACGAGCTCTCCGAAATGCTTCATGCCTCTGTCAACTGCTGCCTGGTCCATATCAATCCTCCATCTGGAACCGAGTCCTCTGATGTTTTACCGGAAACCCGGAAGGTTAATGACAGTTCAAGAGCCGATATTACACTCACCCGGCCGCTTTGTCAACCCGCCGGGGTCACGCATGGGGTCAGGTCTTAAAATGCACAGTAGCTCCGGGGTCAGGTCTTAAGATTGCACAGTGGCGCGGAGACAGGTATTACGACTTTTTTGCGGAAGTTGTTATACTCCCAATGATGAAACAGAAGAGGCTCACAGTCCTGGCCCTGGGCGCGCTGTTCGCCGCGGCCGGAGGCCTGCCCGCGCAAGCTTACGGTCTTAACTCATTTGACGCCTGCGTCTGCGAGTGGACCGACGAATGCCGCTACAAGTCCATGGATTGCTTCATGCAGGACGTGAGCGAAGCCTGGAACTCCGAGAACCTGGTCATGGCCTCCCTGCCCGTGGTGTTCTACGGCGACGAGAAGGCCTTCCTCTGCCTGGAGCTCGCCTGGAAATCCCTCATGATATCCGAGGCCACGACGGCCGCCCTGAAATGGGTTGCCGACCGCCAGCGCCCCAATGGGGAGCCCCACTCGCGGGCGAACTCATCTTTCCCCTCGAGCCACGCTTCCTCCAGTTTCGCCGTCGCCTTCAGCATCTCGACCTACTACCCGAGGTGGTCCATACCGGCCTACGGCACGGCGGCGCTCATCGCCTACTCGAGGGTATATCTGGACGCCCACTATACCAGTGACGTAATCGTCGGCGCCGGAATCGGCATCCTTGGGGGCTATCTCGCCAATCGCTACCTCCAGCCATGGCATGTGGACCGCGGGGCCCTGGTCGATAAGATACCCATTCGCATACAGGTCGGCGAGGGGCTCGGTTCGGTGAGAGTATATTTCTCACGCAGGATGTGACCTGCCGGGAGCCCTGTCGTTTCCGCTTGTGTGACCCGACCCGAGGTCTTAGTCTGAGACCTGTATGAAGAAGATGAAACCGCTTATCGTGGTCCTCGCAGTCGCCCTGGTCGCCGGCATAGTGCTGACGGCTACCGGAGTCCTTTATCCCAATGTTATCGACCGCTATCTCATGAACCGCGTTCTGCAGACCAGGTGTACGGCCTACGACCACGCCATGCTCAAGCTGAGCCAACTGTGGTCGAACGAGAGCTACCTCGAGGGGTCCATGGCGATTGTCGCCCACGGCGACGACAGGGCATATGCATGGCTGGAGTCGAGCGCCAAGGCCATGGCTGTCTCCGAGGCCTTCGTCAGCTCTATGAAGTTCGTGGTCGGGCGCCGCCGCCCCGACGGGGAGCTCAACAGGAAGAACTCGTCCTTCCCTTCGAGCCACGCGTCTTCGGCCTTCGCATTCGCGGCTACACTGGCGAAGCGTTATCCCGAACGCGGCCCGGAGGTCTTCGAGGTCGCGTTCTACGTCGGCCTCTCCCGCATATACCTCGAGCGCCACTATCCAGCAGATGTTATCGGAGGCGCGGCCATCGGCCTTGCGGCGGCGATGGCATCGGAGATATATCTCTCCTGGCTGCACTTCGACCGCGAGACCATTTTAGGCATACTCCTCTTCATCTCCGGAGGCGAGCTGCCTGACAGGATAGAAACTCCGCTCTTTCAAACCGGAGAAAACACCGGGCCGCCGCGGGACGCCTGACCTGCCCCGCTAGAGTTTGAGGACGTACTTGGCGATTTCGAGGTATATGAGGAGCGCGACGACATCGAGTATGCTCGCGATAAGGGGGCCCGACACCACCGCGGGGTCGAGCTTGATTTTCTTGAAGACCAGCGGAAGCAGGGCGCCCAGCATGGTGGCTAAGGTCACGACGCACACCATGGCGCATCCGACCGTTATGGCCAGCTCGAGGCTGTTCTCAACGAAATATCCCCTGAGGCCCGCAACGACCGCTACGACGACGCCTATGGTGAGGCCCACGATGAGTTCCTTGCCGAACACCTTGAGCCAGTCGACAACCGTGATCTCGCCGGTGGCGAGCCCGCGGATGATGACGGTGGACGCCTGCGTGCCGGCATTACCTCCGGAAGCATTGATTACCGGTATGAAAATCGCCAGGGCGAACATACTCGTTATGAGGGCCTCGTAGCGGTGCAGCACCATGCCTGACAGAAAACCGACTGCCACCAGCACGATGAGCCAGATCACCCGCTGCCCGGCCAGCTTAAAGGGGCTGGTGGGCAGGTAGCGCATGTACTCACCAGCGGCGCCATAGTGATACATATCCTCCGTGGTTTCCTGCTCGACGACGTCGAAAACGTCGTCGATGGTCACGATCCCCACGAGGCGGTTGCCCTCGTCCACCGCTGCGGCCGAGACGAGGTCGTAATCGCGCATATGGTGACCGACCGCTTCAACATCTTCATTGACGTCGATACCCTCGATGTCCGACCTCATTACATCACTGACCCTGGCGTGCGGCGGCGCGACAAAGAGGTCCTTTAAGGAGATGGCCCCCACGAGCTTCCTCCCGGGGCCGAGCACGAAGACATTGTAGATAGTGTCGCGGTCCGGAGCGATTTTGCTGAGCTCGGAGATTGCCTCCCGAACGGTCATGTCCACCTGCACGGCCGCGTACTCGGTGGTCATGATCGAACCGGCTGTGCCCTCCTCGTACTTAATGAGCTTCGCGATCTCGTTCCTCTGCGCCTGCGCCATGAGGGGGAGCACGCGCTCGGCCTCTTCCTCCGGCATGGCCTTGATAAGATCGGTCCTGTCGTCCGGATCCATCTCCTCAATGACATGCACGCCCTGCTTGCGGGGCATCACGCGAAGGACTTCTATCTGCGTCTCGGTATCCAGCTTCTGGAAAGCGTCGGGACCCAGCGGGTCCCCGAGTATGGTTATTACGCTGGCGATTTCCTCGGGCTCGAGGAACTCGATATGGCGTGCGATATCGTGGGGCTGGAACTCCTCGAGGAATCTGCGGATTTCAGCGTCGTTGTCAGCTTCGAGAAGCTCCCCGATGTCGGGGTCAAAGCCGGCCGGGTCTTTTATCATGACCTTCCTCCCGGCGCCGACGCCTCCTCGGTCAGTTCGAGTCGCCGCGGCTGTCTACTCTGAGCCGGCCTCCGGAGCGAAGGTTATCGCGTCCATCTGTCCGGTCGGCATTCCATACGTATGGGTGAATCTGAGAACGCAGTCGCCCGCTTCCAGCGTCATAGTGCTGCTCCCGGCAGCATTCTTATAGACGAGCTTTCACCCGAGGCCCGCGCCCTTGTCCAGAACGAAGTCGACTTCCGGGTCCGTGAATGACTCCCCGGCGCAATTCCCAACCGTCACAGTGACCCTGATCGTGTCGTCCGGCAGCGTGGCGTAATGCAGGGTCAGCTCATAAGTCCCGGCGTCGGCAACCGTAATGGGGACATCTATCCACTCCCCGGGGTAGTCCAAGCCCTTGACCATGGAGTTGCCGCTGGCCAGGGCACAAGGTTCCGACCTGAGGAGCATACTGCCCGCCTCGTCATCATGCCCCTCGGTGTAGTTCTCGAGCTCTACCGTGAACGCGGCCGGATCGCCGCCATCTCCCGGTCCGGCCGGGCTGTCGCTCCCGCACCGCAGTCCCCCGACGGCGGCCAGAGCGAATAGCGCGATGATGAAGAGAATCTTAACGCGGCACATACCTCAATCACCCCCAGAGTACAAATACCAGTCCATTGTGCCAACACTGACCCGCCCGCGCAAGTCAAAAACCGGGGCCAGTGACCTGGCCCCGGCTGATGGTTTTCCTATTCTACCGGCTTACGGCTCCGGGTACTCTATCTCGGCGCCGGCCCGGAGTTCCTCGATAACGGCGGTCATGGCCTGCTGCTTCCCCTGGCCTCCGAGGAACTGCTTTATATTCTCCTTGGCCTCATCGTAGGAGACCTTATCCTCCGACGACCTGTCCGTTACCTTGATGATATGATAGCCGAATCTCGTCTCGACTATGCCGCTCATCTCGCCAGGCTTGAGCGCGAAGGCGGCCTCCTCGAACGGCGGGACCATTTGCCCGCGTCCGAAATAGCCCAGGTCTCCACCCTTTGACGAGCTCGGACAATCTGAGTGCTCCGTCGCTACCGTAGCGAAGTCGGCCCCACCCTTCAGCTGGGCCAGTGCTTCTTCGGCTTCTTTCTGCTTGGCTGCCTTGTCGGCGTCGGTCGCGCCCTCCTGCACCATGAACAGAATGTGGCTGGCCTGGATCTGCTCCGGGCGCTCGAACTGCTGTGGGTTCTCGTCGTAGAAGGCTCTCATCTCGGTCTCTGTCGGCTCGCCCGTCCCCGTGGACTTCTCTTCCATGAGCTTCTCAATGGCCATGCCCAGTTCGATCTCCTCGCGGAGTTCGCCCCTGGTTACGCCCATCATCGAAAGCCTGCTGTCGAAAGCCTCCGCGCCGCCCGCGGCCGTTTCCAGCTCGACAAGCCGCCCGTCCACTTCATCGCCGCCGACCGTGATGCCTTCCTTCTTGACTGCCTCGTTGAGGAGCTCCCGGTTGATCAGGTTGTTAACTGCCTGTTCCCTGATCATGGGCTTCATCGACTCGAGCTGCTGGGGGTCCATGCGGCCTCCCATAGCCATCGTCAGTCTTCCCTCTTCCTCGACAACCTCTGCTTCCGTGATAGTCTTTCCATTGACTTTGACAGCCATCTTTCCTCCTTCGGCGCTGTCCATCGCTATTCGTCCGCCTTCTACTTTTGTAGCATCAGCCTGCCCGGTCTCCTCCTTGCCGCAGCCGGCCATCAGAGCGACCACTACAATCAAAAAGCCCAATACAGCAATTCGTCTCATCAGCTAGTTCCTCCTCCGCCAGATGAGGCCTATGGGTCCGACCTTCTTCTCGACTGCGTCAAGTATGTCGCAGCTCGCTATCTTCTCGGCGATGGCCTGGATGTCCGGCCACAGCACTCTGTCCTTCTTAAGCGGCTTGACGACCTTCCGAATCTCCTTGTAAGCCGCGCCGGTTCCACTACCCGGCTCGCCTTCGAGGAAGTCCAGCGCCTGAGCCGCGCTCATCATCTCAATTGCGAGAACGTTTGTAACGTTCCAAATGATCTCCTTGAGCTTTCTCGCCGAGATCGGGCCCATGCACACATGGTCTTCCTGGTCCGCGGCCATGCTGAAGTTGTCGACCACCGCCGGATGCGAAAGCATCTTGTTCTCCGAGCAAAGCGAGGCGGCCGTGTACTGTGCGACCATGAGGCCCGAGTTCAAGCCCTCTCCCTCGACGAGAAACGCCGGGAGACCCAGGTTGAGGTTGGGATTCATGAGCCTGTTGATATGCCGCTCGCTCAGGCCGCCGAGTTCGCTCACCGCAATAGCCATGAAGTCCAGGGCAAACGTGCCCGGCTGGCCGTGGAAATTGCCGCAGGAAAGCTGCTTTCTCTCCTTGGAGAAAAATAGCGGGTTGTCGATAACCGAGTTCATCTCGATTTCAATCTGCTGCCTGGAGTAGTGATACGTATCGATCGAAGGTCCGTAAATCTGCGGTATGCACCGGAGGCTGTAGGCGTCCTGCACCTTGCCGGCCGTGCTCGCGAGTTTGCTTCCCCTCAGGAGTTTCCTCATGTTGGCCGCCACGGCGTTCTGGCCGTTATATGGCCTGATCTCGTGAATGCGCCTGTCAAAGGCCCGGTGCGGCGTGCGCAGGGCGTCCGCCGACATGGCGCTCGCGATCATGGCGTTCTTGAGGAGGCGTTCGGCCTGATGGAGGCGCAGCGCGCCGCAGCCGGTGAACATCTGGGTGCCGTTAATGAGGCCCAGGCCCTCTTTGAAGCTGAGTTTGACGGGCTTGATGCCGGCTTTCTCCAGCGCCTTGCCGCCCTTCATGAATTTGCCCTTGTAGAAGGCGCGGCCATCTCCCATCACGACCTCTGCAATCTGAGAGAGCGGTGAGAGGTCGCCGCTGGTTCCAACCGATCCCTTTTCGTTCACGGCCGGAATGACGTTGCGGTTTATCATCTTAACAAGGGTCTCGACCGTTGAGAGCCTGACGGCGGAGTAACCCTTGGCAAGCATATTCGACCTCAGCAGCATCGCCGCCCGGACTTCGTCTTCCTCGAAGAAATTCCCGACCCCGGCCGAATGGCTCTGGACGATGCGCTTCTGAAGCTCCTCCCCCACCTCCGGGGGGACGTGGACCCTGGCCAGCTCGCCGATGCCGGTGGTTACGCCGTATATGAGCTTGCCCTCTTTAACGAGGTCTTCAACCGTTCCCCGGCACTTCTTGATCGCCTTCTTTGCTCTCGGCGACAGCATGACCCTGGCGTTTTTCCTCGCTACATCATGCACTTTCTCGATAGTCAGCCCGTCACCGGTTAGAACTACACTCATCTCCCCATCCTCCTGGTTGCTGAATCAATAAGGTGAGTCCCTACAATCTACTATAGAGACGTCTGGAGGTCAAGAAGCCGAATTCCGCCGTTTCTCTCTGACCCGGTCATACAGGACCATGGCCGGGAAGAAGACGGGCGCGGCCACTAAAGCCACTGCATCCACGGCTTTGCCGCTCCAGCCCGTATTGAGCTGGAACTCCTTCAAGGACGAATAGAGCACCGGTACTACAAAAATGCTGATGGCCACGATGAGCATCCCGCCGAAGGACGGGATGGCCATGGGCACCATGACGTCGGAGCCCCTGCCGGTGGAGGTCAGAACCGGGATGAGGGCAAGCACGGTCGTCGCCGTGGTCATAAGGCACGGCCGCACGCGGCGGAGCCCGGCCTGTACGGTCGCTTCCCTTATCTCCTCGACCGACCCGGGTTTTCTCTCGGCGAACTTCTGGTTGAGGTAGGTGGTCATGATGACGCCGTCGTCGGTCGCGATGCCGAAGAGCGCCAGGAAACCCACCCACACGGCGACGCTCAGGTTGAGGGGATGCACCTGGAAGAGGTCGCGCATGCCGACCCCGAAGAGGGAGAAGTCCAAAAACCAGGCCTGGCCGTAGAGCCAGATCATTAGAAAACCCCCCGACCACGCCACCACTATGCCTGAGAACACCAGCCAGGTTTTGGCGGCCGACTTGAACTGCAGGTAGAGGATCATGAATATGATGAAGAGGGCCAGCGGGAGCACCCAGGCCAGCGTGCGCTGGGCCCGCTGCTGGTTTTCATAGCTCCCGGCGAAAACATAGCTGACGCCCCCCGGAATCTCGAGCTCGCCGGTCTCGACCTTATACTTGAGATACGCGGCCGCATGCTCGACGACATCGACCTCGGCGTATCCGGGCTTTTTATCGAAGAGGACATATCCTATGAGAAAGGTGTCTTCGCTCTTTATGACCTGGGGGCCCCGGACGTATCGGATGTCTGCCAGCTGCCCGAGCGGTATCTGCGTCCCGTCTGCGGCGGCCACCAGTATCCTCTCTATGGACTCGGTCCTGTCCCTGAGCTCGCGCATGTAGCGGACGCGCACCGGATAGCGCTCGCGCCCCTCGACGGTGGTCGTAATGCGCTTGCCGCCTACGGCGACCTCGATGACGTCCTGTACTTTCTTAAGGTGAATGCCGTAACGGGCGATGGCCGTCCGGTCGATGTTTATCTCCAGATAGGGCTTGCCGACGATGCGGTCGGCGATGACCATGGACGCTTCCACCGACGGCACTTCTTTAAGCAGCCTCTCTATCTCGAGACCCACGCGCTCGATGGTCTCCAGGTCGGGACCCTTGATCTTGACCCCCATGGGCGCGCGCATGCCGCTCTGCAGCATGACTATGCGGGCGGCGATGGGCTGGAGCCTCGGGGCCGAAGTCGTTCCCGGCACCTGGGCGGCCTTGACTATCTCGGCCCAGATGTCGTCGGGCTCCGTGACGCCCTGCCATGCTTCCCTGCCCGGGTTGAGATCGGTCTCGAGCGGCGGACGCCACATGCGGAAGGGTCTTCCCCCCCGCTCGGGAATGAGGTTCCCATCGGCGTCGCGCTCAAACCGCCCCTTCACCACATAGGGCTCCCCGTCAATCGCCGGCACCGGATTTCCTCGATCGTCCCGGAAGTAATCGTCGGCGCCGGAGTCGAACCTGAAAGTCAGTCTGCGGCCGTCGTCACCCGTGAGAAACTCGGCATGATAGTTTATGACGGTTTCGATCATCGATATGGGCGCCGGGTCCAGCGGGGTCTCGGCGCGGCCGAGTTTCCCCACCGCCGACTCGACCTCGGGTATCCGGGTTATGGCCATGTCCTGTTTCTTAAGAACATCCATGACCTCACCGATCGACGCGTGAGGCATGGTTGTAGGCATGAGGAGATATGAACCCTCATCCAGGGGAGGCATGAACTCTCTGCCCAGGCCCGGGAAGGTCTGCGCGAGAGCCGATGCCGGCCAGCTGGTCCTGACGCCCTGGGGCAGCCAGCCGAAGAAGGCGCCGAAGCCGAGCCATATCATGGCGCCCAGCAAGATCACGACGACGGGAAGCGAGAGAAAAGTCACCTTGTGCCTGAGGCACCACCTGAGAACCGGCGCATAGACCCGGTGAAAGAGAAGGACTACCGCGAGCAGCCCCCCCATGAGCGTCACCACGAACACCAGATTGAGGGCCAGGCCCTTCCCGGGTCCGAGCGGCATCCAATGTTTCGCGAGCAAGATCGCGACTATGAAGGCGACGATGTAATTGGCCGCCTTCGGAGCCAGGCGGCGCACCTTATCGGGAATGTACCCCGACGCAAGCTGATAGCCGCCGATGCCGGCAAGGACGAGACCTGAGAGCCACCAGACGAAGCCGGGGCCGGAGCCGCCGGAGGCGATGCGCCCGGCGACATAGCCTATTAGAATTGCCAGACCCGCGAGGCCCACGAGGCCGTATATCCCGAGCCGGAAGGCTCGTGTTCTTATCTTCCTGTCGGTGAAGAGCACATGGGCGAGCGGCGGGATGACGATGATAGCTACTATTACCGACGCCACGAGCGCGAAGGTCTTGGTCCAGGCTAGAGGCTTGAAGAGTTTGCCCTCCGCCGCGACCATGGTAAACACGGGAAGGAAACTAACCACGGTCGTGCTGACCGCCGTGACCACCGCAGAGCCCACCTCCACGGTCGCCCTGCGGATTACTTCCAGCTTGTCCTCACCGGGCGCGGCCTCGCCCAAATGCCTCAGTATGTTCTCGGTTACGACTATACCCATGTCCACCATGGTTCCGATGGCGATGGCGATTCCGGATAGCGCGACGATATTGGCGTCCACCCCGAACGCCTTCATGGCGATGAAGCACATCAGGACGGCAAGCGGGAGCAGCCCCGAAATCAGGATGGAGCTCCTCAGGTGCATCAGCATTACGAGTACCACGATGATGGTGACCAGAATCTCTCCGGTGAGGGCCGAGTTCAGAGTCCCGAGGGTTTCCCGTATGAGCCCGCTGCGGTCGTAGAAGGGGACTATCTCAACCTGGCTAACGGTGCCGTCCCGGAGGGTCTTCCTGGGAAGACCCGGCGATATCTCTTCTATCTTCCGTTTTACATTCCCGATGGCGGCGAGCGGGTTCTCGCCATAGCGCACCACGACCACGCCGCCGACGGCCTCCGCGCCCTCCTTATCGAGCGCGCCGCGCCGCAGGGCAGGCCCCTGCGCTACGTTCGCAACGTTCCGGACATATACCGGGACATTGTCCCGCATCTTGATGACCGTGTTTTCGATGTCCTCGATGCCCTTTATGAAACCGATGCCCCGAATCACATATTCGACGCGGTTGACTTCTATGGTCCGCGCCCCCACATCCACATTGGCCATCTTGACGGCCATGAAGATCTCTTCGAGAGTGACATCGAATGCGCGCATGGCGTCGGGGTCCACGTCTATCTGGTACTCGCGCACGAAGCCGCCCACCGAGGCGACCTCGCTCACGCCGTCGGCCGAGAGCAGCGCGTACCTCACCGTCCAGTCCTGGATGCTCCGGAGCTCGTCCAGGTCCCAGCCGCCGGTGACATTGCCGTTCTCGTCCCTGCCTTCCAGCGTGTACCAGAAAACCTGGCCGAGCGCGGTGGCGTCCGGCCCCAGCGCGGGCTGCACACCGTCGGGCAGCGTGCCGGCGGGCAGGCTGCTCAGCTTCTCGAGCACGCGGGAGCGCGACCAGTAGAACTCGACGTCGTCTTTGAAAATGACGTATATGCTCGAGAACCCGAACATGGAATAGCTTCTGATGGTCCTGACGCCGGGCACTCCCAGCAGCGCGACGGTGAGCGGATATGAAATCTGGTCTTCGACATCCTGTGGCGACCGGCCCATCCACATGGTGAAGACGATCTGCTGGTTCTCGCCGATGTCCGGGATGGCGTCCACCGGAACCGGGTCGCGCGGGAAGACCTCGACGTCCCAGTCGAAAGGCGCGACGCTGATGCCCCAGACGATCACTGCCAGCACGCCGAGAACTACGATCATCTTATTCCTTAAGAAGAAGCCCGTTACGGCCCCTATAATGGAAAATGAGGACTCGGGCCCGTTGTCGCGTCCGTCAGTCATGCTTGTGCTCCCCCGGCTCGTCTTCGGGGCCCGCTGCTACCGCTTCCGTCATTTCGCCGCAACGATACATCATCGATCCCCAGTAGGGGTTCTCGACCTCAGTATTGCTTTGCATCCAGTAAGCTCCCCGCCCGTCGAAAGCCATTGAGCAGTGGAAGCGATTGAGCGGCGTCGTCCCGCCCGTGCCGAACTGCCTCGCCGCGCCGTACATGGCCTCCGAAAGCGGCGAGAAAGCTTCTCTTGCCCTCGCGATGTCGCCGGCCGACCCCACCGACTCCGCGCCTCGTTTTAAGTCACCGAGATACTTCATCCACGCACTGTGCGCGGGCTCATCGAGAAGCGTCATGTCCAAGGCCCCGAGCGCCCCGAGAAGCATGTTCGCCCCGGCCCGCCCCTCTGCCAGGTCGTCGCGGCTCAATCCATGATGAGTGTGTAAATAGGCTTCATAGACTTCGTCGAGCTGGTTTCTGAATTCCGCTGGTGTTGAGTACTCGGTCCAGGCCCCGCCCGCTTCCGGAGCGCTTTCCGCGGCGGCCCCGCGCTCCCCGTGCTGGTGGCCCGGCTGCGGTCCTCCGCCTTCCGGGTTCATCATGCTGGGCTTCGCCATGATCTGTATGGCGCTGTCTATTTTGAAATTGCCGTTGGTCACGACGCGCTGGCCCTCTTCGAGCCCATCCTCGACGATATAAAAGTCGCCGGCGCGCGGCCCCAGCACCACTTCCGTCCCATAATAGAGGCCAGGTTCCTTCTCGACGTAGACCACGGCCCGTTTCCCGGTTATGAGCGGAGCGGTTGCCGGCATGACAAGCGGCTCCTGGCCGCCGGCCGCCGGGCCGGCTTCCGCGGTCAGCACCGCACGCACGAACATCCCGGGCATGAGCCGGCCGCCGGGGTTTCCGAGATTTACCCTGACCTTGGCGGTGCGGGTCGCCGGGTCCAGAACGACATCGACAAAAGCCACTTCGCCTTCAAACTTCTCCCCGGGATAGGCCTCCGCGGTAAATTCAACATGCTGGCCCGTCCGGACCCAGGGCAGGTCCGATTCGTAGGCGTCGAGTTTCACCCATACCTCCGAGAGGTCGGCGATGGTGTAGATCTGTGTTCCCGTCGTTACGTACTGGCCCTGGACCGCGTTCTTGTAAACCACAACTCCGCCGGCGGGCGCGAGTATGTCCACCTTGTCCGTCACTGTGCCGCGGCTCTCGATTTCGGATATCTGTTCCGGCGCGAGGCCCCACAGCCTCAGCTTCTCGCGGACGGCTTCCACCATCGCCCCGGCCGTACGCTTGAGGCTCGCGGCATCGCTGTCGGCGAGCTTCTCGACCGCTCTTATCGATTGGATGAGTTCTTCCTGCGCGGCCAGGAGCTCGGGGCTGTAAAGAGCGACCATAGGGTCGCCGCGCCTGACCGTTACGCCCGTGTAATCCACGTACAGCCGGTCCAGCCTTCCCGGCACCCAGGCCGTGATTTTACTCACCCTGGTCTCGTCATATTCCACTTTGCCCGCCATCCGGATTTCGGTGGTCACCGCCCTGCGCTCCACCGGAGCCGTCTGGATCTCGGCAAGTTTCCTCGCCGCGGGCGATAACCTGAGCTCCCTCGGCCCGGCCCCATCGTCACCGCTTCCCGTGACGGGAACCAGGTCCATGGCGCAAATCGGGCACTGCCCGGGCTTGGGCTGCTGTATCTGGGGGTGCATGGCGCAGGTCCACATCTCCGGTGCGGGAGCGTCTCCGCCTGCGCGCCCATGCCCCGCGGGGCCGTTCTCCGCGGGCGCGTCGGGCCCGCCCCTGCCGATGACAAGCCCCCCCCACAGACCAAGCCCTATCAGGGCGGCCGCCACTGCACAGAAGATGGCAACCGTCTTCCAGGAATTCCCCCATCCGACAATTTTCTTGATGCCATCTGTCATTATCGCAACCTCCTCGGCCTAGTCTGCGCCGGGCTGTAAGTGCACGACTTCCTGGCCGGTCAGCATCTCAATTTCCGCCAGATTCTGGGCCCGGTCGGCGAGCGCGCGCTCATATGACAGCTGGAATTCGAGCAGCGTGCGCTGGGCCTCGATCAAGTCGAAGAAGTCCACCTGGCCGGCGGAAAAAGCCCTCTGTGACGCAGCGACGGACTGCTCTGCCTTCGGAATGAGCGAGTCGCCGTAGAGATCGATTCTCCTCTCGGCGCTGCGGAAGTGGTATAGCGCCATCTTGAGATCTGTAAGCAACTGGTTCTCGCGGTCCTCGAGGCGCTTGGACGAAGCGTGGTGACGCGCCTGGGCCTCCTTCTGGGCGGCGCGGTACTTTCCGAACCAGATCGGCAGGTTAAGCGAGAGCGTCGCCATCACGGCGTCTTTGCCGCTGTCGGTCATCGTGGGGTCAAGGGCCTCACCCGTCTGTATGATCCTGGCTCCCAGGGTTATGTCGGGAACGTATGAGTGTTTCGCCAGGCTCATAGCGGCCTCTTCCCTGGCCGTCATGAAACCGAGCGCGAGGAGCTCAGGATTTCGCTCTCTCAAGACGCCGAGGATTTCGTCATCGGCTAAGACCACCTCTTCCATATCGACGGGTCCGGGTTCCGGCAGGTAACTGTCCGGAGCCCGCCCCAGAGCGGTGTTGAGTTTGGCCGCTACCGGCCCGCGCAGGTCCTCGAGTGTCATGAGTTGATCGTCGAGCTTCCCCAGCTCGACCTGGGCCTTGACGACGGCCGCATAGGGCAACCCGCCGGCCTGGAACTTGCCGCGGGCAACCGCCTCGAGATTCGAGACAAGCCCGATGTTGCTCTCCGTGACTTCGATGGACCGGTCCAGATAGTAGTATTCGTAGTAGGCGTGCTTCACGCGGTAAAAGAGCATCAACTTCTCGGCTTCATACTTCTCGCGCGCCGCCTCGGAAGCTTCGAAAGCCACGTCCCCGCGCCGCTGAAGCTTCGGAAGCCACGGGAAAGTCTGCACCAGCGCGAATGACTGCTCCTGGGGTCCCACGCGGGTCTCCACGGACTCGATGTAGTAAACGTAGGTGAAACGCGGGTCAGGCAGCGCCCGAACCTGCGGGATCTTCTCCAGGGCCGCTTTCCACTCGTTGAACGCGGCCTCAAGGCCGGGATTGTGAAGCGCGGCATAGACGAGGTAGTCGCCGAGCGTCGCATCCGCATCGATACGCGGCTCCGGGGCGGCCGCCGAGACCTCTTCCTCCCCGGGGTAGGTACTCGACTCGACCTGGTAGTAATCGTCGAAAGACTGCTTCTCGCGGCTCGAGGCACACCCGGCGAGCGCCGCCAGAACCAGCGTCAGCGCCAGAAGCCCCAGGTCCCTTCCCGCGAGGATAGACAGGCTGCGCCTTATGAGCGCCCGCATGTTGCCCGCTTCAGCCATCAGAGCTAGTGCCCTCCACAGTTCTTGTGGTCATGGGTTGCCCCGGCCGGTTCGCCGCCGAAGGGGGGAAGCTTCTCCATATATTTGTCGGGGTCGCTTTCGAAACTCGGAATGCAGCCGGCGCAGCAGAAACGGATTTCACGTCCTTTGTAATCGTAGACAACGGGCTCGCCCATTGACCCGAGTTCAGCGTCCGTGACGATGCAGGTCTCAAGCGGACAGGTGTTTTCCACTACTGCGTCCCCGACCGCCGCCTCCTCACCCACGACCGCTTCTTCGGCCGCGAGGGCCGCACCACCCGTCAGCACGGTCATGAGGACTGCCACCAACCGGATTATCACAGCATGCTCCCTTCCGAACGGATTCTGCCACATGTCAAGCCTCCCTATTTCATTCGAAGGTTGTTGTAAACGCGCATAAGCTCATCGACCTTCTGTTTGACCCCGTCCTTGTCGGTCGACCTGAACGCCGATAGGACACATGTCTCCATGTGATTCCGGAGCACAATCGCGGATACTTTGTGAAGCGCCGCCTCCACTGCTGATATCTGGTTCACTATGTCCATGCAGTAGCGCCGGTCTTCTATCATTTTCTGAACGCCTGCCACTTGCCCCTCTATGCGCTTGAGCCGTTTCAGGGCATCCCTTTCTAGCTTCTCATCAACCACTTCATACACCTCCTCTTCGTCGCTCTACTAATTTAGATACCCTATACGGGTATAAGGTTACTAAATTAGTTACCTTTAAACAACCGAGAGCTGTAAGTGTTGACACGCAAAGAGGTTTCGGACAGATTAGTATATACCCTCTTTTGACACGGACCGCAGGGAGTCTCGGCCTTATGACCATGGACAGAAAGGAATACCCCGAGCACAAGAAAGGCGGCTATGCCGAGGTGTGGCACATCGCCTATCCCGCCGTGCTCACAATGGTCAGCCACACCATCATGACTTTCATCGACGCCATCATGGTAGGGCGGCTGGGCCCCACCGAGCTGGCCGCCGTGGGGTTGTCGGGGACGCTCACCTGGGGGCTCTTCTCCTTCTTTAACGGCGTCGTAAACGGCGTCAACACCTTCGTCGCCCAGGACTTCGGCGCCAAGCGCTTCGACAACATCGGGCGAGTGACCTGGCAGGGTGTGTATTTCGCCCTCATCTCCGGGGTGATCCTCATCTTCATAAGCCGGTTCAATGTCGATCTCATGAAGCTTCTCGGGCCGGCCGAGGACGTCCAGCGGATCGGGGCGTCCTATCTCGGCATCCGGCTCTGGGGCGGCGTCTTCATCATCCTTTATATGTGCTTCTCGGCTTTCTTAAGGGGAATCGGCGACACGCGGACGCCCCTCAAGATAGTCATCTTCATCAATGTGCTCAACGTGGCCGGCGACTATGTGCTCATCTTCGGCAAGTTTGGTTTCCCCGAGCTCGGCACCGATGGAGCCGCCTACGCTACCGTGGGCGCAAGCGCGATAGGGGCACTCGCCTTCTTCCTCGTATTCCTCTCCAAGAAGAGCGACATGAGATTCGCGGCCAGGCGGGGCTGGCGCGTGAGATTCGACCTCATGGCGAGGCTTTCACGCGTGGGCCTTCCTATCGGGCTGCAGTGGCTTCTCGACATGGCCAGTTTCATCGTTTTCACGGCGCTCATCGGCAGGATCGGCACCATAGAGCTCGCCGCCAGCACGGCGGGGCTCAGGCTCATGCACCTTTCCTTCATGCCGGTTTTCGGGGTATCCATCGCCGCCACGACGCTCGTGGGGCAGTACATAGGCTCTAAGGAAACCCCCTGCGCCTCCAGATCCGGCTACACGGCCATAAAGATAAGCATGCTTTACGCGGGGCTCATCGCGCTCCTCTTCCTCGCGATTCCGAGGCAACTCGTGATGTTGATAAACCAGGACCCCACGGTGGTCGACCTCGGCGGCAAGATCCTCAGGGTGGCTGCAATATTCCTTCTTTTCGACAGCATGGGAATAGCTTCAAACGGCTGCCTGAGGGGAGCCGGAGACACGCGCTGGGCCATGTTCGTCGGTGTCGGTTTCGCCTGGTTTGTATTCGTGCCATTGGCCTACCTGGGCGCCATCGCCCTCGAGGGAGGCGCGGTCGGCGCGTGGGCCGGCGCCACGGTCTACATTGTCGCGCTGGGCCTCACCTATTTCCTCCGTTTCCGAACGGGCAAGTGGAAGAGCATTAAGATATAGAATTCCCACAGCCGATAATCTAGTATGTGGCGGGGAACGCGCTAAACTGCAAGCAAAGTGAACAATGGCCGAACTACCCAAGTCAAATATTCTCTTCGTAGCCCATGACACGGGGCTCATCGGCGGAGCCGAGCGGCAGCTGATCGAGCTCTTAAAGGGCCTGAATCGCGACCGCTTCAGCCCATATCTCGTATGTATCGATCCGGACGGGCCCCTGGCGCGGGCGGCGGGCGAGATCGGCGTTCCCGTAACCGTCACTACCCGGAAATGGAGATGGGACTTCGGAGTAATCGGCCGGCTCCACGACATCATCAAGCGCGATGACATCGCCATCGTACACGCCTACCTCGGACTTCCCGGCTTCTTCGGGGCGGTCGCCGGGCGGCTCGCGCGGCGCAAAGTAATTACCACCATAAGGATAGCCGGTCCGCGGCGGCGCATCAGCGACTCAAGCGAGAGATTAGCTTTCATGATATCCGACTGCATAATCGCGAACTCGCGTGCGGGCGTGGACCACTACTTCTGCCACTGGCCGGGGCGGGGCAAGACCAGGGTCATCTACAATGGCTACAACCTCGCCGAATTCGACCCGGCCGTCACCAGGTCGAGAGCCGAGCTGGGCCTTCCCGAAAGCGGGCTCATAATCGGGCATGTCGCCAACCTGTCTTATCTCAAGGATTACCCCACGTTTCTGGGCGCGCTCGCCGCGGTATTCGAGAAACGGGAAGACGTTACCGCCGTGATACTGGGCGACGGAGCCAGGCGCGAAGAATACGAGGCGCTGGCCCGGAACCTCGGTATCGCCCGGCGAACGCTCTTCCTCGGCCACCGCAGGGACGTGCTCGACATCGTCAGGCATTTCGATATCGGCGTACTGGCCTCGCATCCCGACTACAGCGAGGGCCTGTCAAACAGCATCTGCGAGTACATGGGCCTGGGCAAGCCCACGGTGGCTACCGCCGTCGGGGGGAACAGGGAACTGGTCCGGACCGGTGAGACCGGGCTCCTCGCCAATGCCGGGGACGCCGGAGACCTCGCCGACAAGATGCTGGAGATGGCGGGAAACGAGGAGATGCGCCGGGCTATGGGGGAGCGGGGCAGGAGTTTCTTCCTCAAGAATCTCAGCCTCGAGGCCATGGTCGGCCGCACCGAGGCGGTCTATGACGGACTCCTGAAGGAGTGAAGGTGCAGAGGCAGTCTGAACTGGGACACATAGTCAAGAACGCGGGTATGGACGTTTCCGGCCAGGCCTTCAGCATCGTTTTCGCCCTCGTCGCCAGCATCGTCGTCACGCGCACCATAGGTCCCGAGCTTTTCGGCAAGTACTCACTCGCCAACAGCTTCGTCCAGCTGCTCGCCATATTGGCCGTGTTCGGCCTCAGTGGCGGCGTCGTGAGGCTCACATCCAAGTACATGACATTGAAGGACTACGGGCGCGTCAAGGGGACGCTTGCATCGGGCGTCCTTTTCACGAGCATGTTCTCACTGGCGCTTGTCGCCATTTCTGTGGTAGCTGCCCCGGCCATCTCGCGGAGGTTCTACTCGCATGTCGAGGGCCTCGACCTCGTGCTGAGAGTCTATGTCATCGCCCTGCCATTCTACGCCCTCATGACCATATTGAATAGCTACACCCAGGGTCTCAAGACGCTCAAACCCGGCGTGATAGTCGAGATGATCGTCAGGCCTGTAGTGCGGCTCGCCCTGACTCTCATTCTCTTCCTCGCGGGCCTCAGGCTGTTCGCCGTCGTCCTGGGCAGCGTGGGAGCCTTCTTCTGCGCCGCGCTGGTGGCCTTGGTATTCGCCGTGAAGGTGTCGCCCTTTGATTTTCGCAAGACGGCTAAGATAGGCGTGGGCAGCGAGCTCTTCTTCTACTCCGTCCCGCTCGTATTAGCCAACTTCATGAATGTCGTGATTTCGAGATCCAATATCATGATATCAGGCTATTACCTGGATTCGGAGACCGTCGGCATCCTGAGCGCGGCGCTCGTGCTGGCGCCTTTCGTCTCCATGAGCCTGCTCTCATTCAGCAGGATATTCGCACCCATAATTTCAGAGCTCTGGGAAAAGGGCGATCGCCTCGGGCTGCTGTCACAGTTCAAGATAGTGTCCAAGTGGATCTTCACCCTGAGCCTGCCGGTTTTCTGTCTTTACCTGCTGTTCGCTTCCGGGCTCCTCAGCATATTCGGTGACGAATTCCAGCGGGGCGTCGGCGCGCTCAAGATACTCGCACTCGGCCAGATAGTGAACGCCATCGTGGGCCCCATCGGCTTCATCCTCAACATGACCGGCCGGCAGAAGCTCAATCTGGTGAACTCCGTTCTCCTTGCTGCATCGAACGTAGTGCTCAACATACTCCTGATTCCCAGGTACGGCATGGTCGGGGTGGCGCTCGCCACGACCCTCTCTATCGCGAGCATCAACGTGGTCCGGGTCATCGAGGTGAGGGTCCTCTACGGCTTCACCCCGTTCAGGTACGATCTCTATAAACCTCTGACGGCCGGCGCCGTGGCATCAGCCATCTTCTACTTCGCCAACAGGTCTCTCGGGTGGACGGGCATTGCGCACACGATCGCCCTCTGTATAGCTTTCCTCGTCGTATACCTTGTGGTACTTTATGGTCTGGGCCTCAGGGAAGAGCTCGAGGTCCTCAAGGAGATATTGAAGAGGAAGAAACGATGACGAAGAAGGTTTTCCTGTTGGGGCTGGACGGCGCCACCTGGCAGCTCCTTGACGTGCTCATGGAACGCGGCGTCATGCCGAATCTCAAGGACCTGGCGGAGAAGGGCGCGGGCGGCGTGCTCAACTCCACTATTCCCTATATTACGCCCGTGGCGTGGTCGAGCCTGCTCACGGGAACCGGGCCCGGCAAACATTGCATATTCGGCTACAATGTCATCGAGAACCGCGACGGCGTGGTTATATGGCTGCTGGCCAATCGTTCCAAGATGAAAGCCCCGACCGTAATGGACATGTACGGCCAGCTCGGGCGCAAGGTCATCTCGCTCAACATGCCCATGACATACCCGCCGCGCGAGCAAGACGGGATTATCACAACCGGCATGATGACCCCGTCCAGCGAGAGCAGGTTCTTCCACCCCCCCGACCTCATGGACGAGTTCAGGGCCCGGGGTATCGACTACAGGATCGACATCAGCGTGGAGGGCGGGGAGCAAGGCACCCTTGATGAGAGGCTGAACACTTATCTTGCCGATGATGCGGCCGCGTTCTTCGAGGACCTCCGAAGCGTCACCAGGGCGAGGGAAGAGGCCGTGCTCTACCTTATGGCCAATAAGGAGTGGGACCTGTTCCAGGTGAACTTCATCAGTATGGACCGCATTCAACATTATCTGTGGCGCGAGATCACGCGGGACGGCCAGTCCGCCATCAAGGACAGGGCTTATGAGCATTACGCTTACGTGGACACCATCATCGGCAACATCGTCGCGGCCCTGAAGGATAAGGCGACGATCGTCGTGGCCTCCGACCACGGGTTCGGGGATTACGCTGGCAACTTCTACCCGGGGGTCTGGCTTAAGAAGCTCGGCTATTACGCCGAGGTGGGCGACCGGCAGACGCCGGGGCTTTTCATAAAGAGCATTCTCAAGAAGATGGGCCTTAGCAAAAAGCTCCTCCGTGTTCTGGAGAAGTCCGACAAGTCCCTGGCCAAGAAGCTGATATACATCGGAACCTCCAGGGTCGACTGGAAGCATACCAAGGCCTACGCCTACGTCAGCAACGGCATCAGGATCAACGTCCGGGGCCGTGACCAGTTCGGCACGGTGAACCCGGGACCCGAGCTCGAGGCCTTAAAAGAGGACATCAGGGACAGACTAATGAACCTGGAGGATGAAGACGGCAACAGGATCATGAAGGCTGTTCACTTCATGGAGGACCTCTACGGCGTCCCCGAGCTTCGTGATGCGCCTGACATCTTGTTCGAGTTTGCTGACGACCACTTTCACACGGCCTATTACACCGTAACGCAGGGGCCCCGGTATCTCGACAAGGGTTACTCATGGCGGCAGGGCGATCACCGCAGGGATGGCATTTTCCTGATCGCCGGCAACGGAGTAATCCCGGGAAAGAGGATCACCGCCGACATCGAGGATATTCTCCCCACGATTTTCTTCGTGCAGGATCTTCCCCAGAGCGACAGGTTCGACGGGAAGATACTGAAGGAAGTCTTCACGCCGGATTACGCGTCCGCGCGGAAACCTCCTCCCACATGCTCTTACGACGCCGGCTCCATGGAAGCCCCGGAAGAAGAGGACGGTGAGGAGGTCATGGACCGGCTCAAGGGCCTGGGATATATATAGGGCCCGGCCGAAGTCTCCTGATTCCCTTCGCTAGAACTCCACCTTCGGAGCCTCCGTGGCTTCCGGAGCCGCCTCGAAATACGGCTCGGGCTCGGTGAGGCCCTTGCGCTTGGCGAAGAAGCCGCCGATAACCTCGCGCTGGTAAGTGTTGAACGCGCGCACGGCGTCATTGTAGCGCTTACGCTCCACCGAAATCCGGTTCTCCGTTCCCTCGATCTGCGCCTGGAGAGTTCGGAAGTTCTCGCTTGCTTTGAGATCGGGATAGGCTTCGACGACCACCATGAGCCTGGCGAGCATGCCTTCGAGGGCCTGGGCGTTCTCGATCTTGGCTTCCTTCGAATCCGCGCCGGCCCACTGGCTCCGCAGGCGGGTTATCTCGCTGAAGAGCCCCTCCTCGTGGCTGGCGTATCCTTTGACCGTGCTGACGAGGTTGGGTATCAGGTCGTAGCGGCGCTGTAGCTGCGTCTCCACCTGGGCCCATGACGCCCCGACGCCCTCGTGAAGCCGCACGACCGTGTTGAGTCCGTTGATGTACCACGATATCGCCGCGATCGCCAGAATGACGATGACGACGAGCGCTATATAACCGCCTGCTTTCATAACCGGCACCTCCTGTTCGCCCCGGGGGGCTTTTTGGTTCACGCTATAGTCCCGATACTCCCGTTTCGAGCCTGCTGTGCGTTCACTACCAGCCTCCGCCGGCGCCACCGCCACCGGTCGAGCCGCCGCCGAATCCACCGAAACCGCCGCCGAAACCGCCGAAGGAACCACCCCTCCGGCCGCTTCCGCCTATCCAGAAACCCGGAGCGCCCCTCACGCCGCGGCGGGCCGCCATTATAATTACGAATATGACAATGAGGAGAGGGAAGAGGGCCGATATGGCCTGGCGGCCCGTCATCTGTTTGCCCTGCCCCAGGTTGCGCTCCATGGCGAATGCCACCGAGTCGTCATAGGCGAACACCTGGCCGTACTCGATCATCACGCGCTCGGCCAGCATGCGCGTCGCCCGGACGAGCCCGGCGTCGGTCTGGCCCGCCCGGAAAGCCGGCCGGAGCACATCATAGTAGATCTCGTGCGCATAGGCGTCGGGTATGGCGCCCTCCAGGCCATAGCCGGGCTTGATCCACATCTGTCTGTCGTCGACGGCTATGAGTATGAGGAGCCCGTTGTCTTCGCCGCGCCGGCCTATGCCCCAGTCCATGAAGAGGTCGATGGCGTACTCCTCTATGTCCTCCCCGCCCGTGGATCGCACGGCGACCACGGCGATCTCGGCGCCGGTCTTCGCCTTGACCTCCTCAGCCATCCCATTCAACACTCTCTCCGTCTCGAATGAGATGAAACCGGCGAAGTCATTCACATGCCCGACCGGCCGCGGGAACTTTCCGTCCTGGCCGAGCGCGGGCGCGCATGCCCCGAGCAGCGCCGCGCAGATGATGAGGGCGGCACATATCGCGTGACGGCGTGATGGAGTTCTAGATGTCATCAACCCTGCCCGCCAGATCGGTAATCTCGTCGATGTAGCGGGCCAGAACGGCGTGGGCCTCCTGGCCCTCGATGCGCTCATCGCCGGCCCTGTCCCGTAGTATCGCCAGGAAGGTCCCGGCCTCCACCCCGAATGCGCTCGCCAGAGAGGCAATAACCTCGGCCTTGTTCCGGGGCGGTACAGTGCCCCGGAGCCTGAGCATTCCCCTGAATACCGGAATGAGAGAGGTGAGCGATGTCGCGAGCACCTTCTCGGCGCCTTTCTTCCGCCAGCCGATTTCCAGGTAGGCCTGGCGGGTCCGAAGCACGGCGGCCTTGAGCTGCGATTCGCATTCGAGCCTGAGGTCTTTGGGCCCGACGTCAAGTGAAGAGAAGAAGTCTTCGCCGGTTATGACGACATGGCTGTCCTTTATCTCGAGGAACTCGATCGGGAAGACGTCGAGCGAGGCTTGAATATCCGCGGGCGTCAGCATGAGTGGCGGGACTATCTTCTTGCCGGTCCCCCATCTCACGACATCCAGGAGCTGCGTCAGCACCGCCTCGTCGAGCTTCTCGAGGACGACGACGAGGTTGACATTGCTCCTGGCTGGAACGAAGTCGGGCCCCGTGGCGCTGCCGTAAACCGAAACGGCTTTAAGACATGAGCCGAGCTCGGTATCCAGGCCGGCCACGTATTCACTCAGATGCGCCCGGGCCCTCTCGTGTATTTTCTCGAGGTTCTTAAGTTGCATTGTCATCCCCTCACTTCACTGTAAGTACCCCATCGGGGCCGCCAATATTCAATGTGTGCCTCGAAATATGCCTCGAAGTCACCGGCGCCTGTCCCGGACGAGCTGCCAGTTGCGGTTAAAGAAACTCCGGTACGAGAAAGCCGTCCCCACGAGCATGGTGATGGACGTGCTGGCTACCAGCATGTATATGACCACGAGCTGAATCTTCACGGCTTCCACCGGGTCGGCGCCGGCCAGCAGCATCCCGGTCATGGCGCCCGGCATTTGCACCACGCCGACTATTTTCATGAGGTTCAGTATGGGGATGAAAGATGCCTTCACCGAACGCCGGACCAGGGGCTCCAGCGCCTTCTGCGGACCCGCGCCCAGGCAGAGGGCGGCTTCTATCTCTCCGCGCCTCTGCTTGACCTCCGACCCGATGCGCTCGAAACCCAGCGACAGCGCGTTCATGGAGTTTCCGATTATCATCCCGCCCAGGGGGATGAGGTAATTGGGCGACGCGTCGATGATTTTAAGGGAGAGCATCACGCCAAGCGTAGCCGCAGTCCCCGAGAGGATAGCGACGAAGGATATCCTGAAAGCGCCGCGCATCGACCTGGCCCTGCCCCGGGCCGTGTAAGCGGCCACGGCGATCATCACCAGGAGGAGCAGCACCTGGTACTGCAGCTTGTCGAGATCGAAAATGAACTTGAGGACGAAGCCGACAGCCATGAGCTGGAGGAAACTTCGCACGGTGCCCTTGGCGAGATCCCACCCCACTCCCAACCTTCTGACTTCCACCAGCACGATGGCGATGGCCACGAGAACGGTGGCCGCGATCAGCTGGCTCATGTCGGCTGCAGACTCGCTCATCGAAGCTCCCCGTCTATGAACTTGCGCGTCCGCTCGTCGGACGGCGAACTGACCATCTTTTCGATCTCGCACTCCTCGACGCACGCGCCGTCGATTATGAGAATGCCCCTCTGGCCGAGCCGCCTGGCCTGCTCGATGTAATGCGTCACGAAGATGCAGGTGAGGCCGAGAGCCCCGACCAGGCCGGTGAGCATCTTCTCGATCTGAAATGTCGAAGTCGGGTCGAGGCCGCTCGTGGGCTCATCCAGCAGCAGCACGTCTGGCTTCACAGCTATGCTCCTGGCGATCGACACTTTCTGGGACTGCCCGACCGACAGGGTGGCGACGTCCCGCGCCAGCATATCGTCGTCGATGCCGACCAGCGCCGTGATCTCCTTGACGTCAACGTCCATGCCGTGGAGTTTCGGGCCATAGAGGATATTGTCCAGCACCGTTCCCTCGAACAGAAAAGGCTGCTGCAGCACCATGCCGACACTCTTGCGGAGTTGGCACACGTCAAGCGACTTCACGGGCCGGTCCATGTAGCGGACCTCGCCCGCGTCGGGATCATCGAGCCGGTTGAGGAGACGGAGCAGCGATGTCTTGCCCGACCCGGTCGGGCCCATAACGATCGACACCTGCCCCGCGCCGACCTTCCAGTCGATGTTTCTTAAGATGTCCTCGCCGTCCTTGGCCAGCGAAACGCGGGAGAGGTCGAAAACGGGTTGTGGGGCCAGGGCGCATCCTCCTTCAAGATCTGCCTTGGCGATTTTAACGCCCCGCAGCGGTCATGTCCACTACAGTCGTACCGCGTCACTCCGAGTCACTCCGACAGTGGATAACTGTGTCCCGGGGCGTGAGCCCCGCACCGCTGCCGCGGCGAGAACCGCGCACTATCTCCCTGAACCCAGACGGATAAGTGGCGGAGAGCCGGCTTACTCCGTGGCGGAGGCCACCACCGGATAGACGTTCATGGCTTCGAGAAGAACGTCCCTGGTCTCGGCGAAGGCGGCGAACTCATTTTCGGGCACCGGGTCGGTGCGCGGGAAGTCGAGGTTGAGCGGATTCACGTACGAGTTGTGCTTCTTGACGCGGAAATCGAGATGCGGCCCGGTCGAGAGGCCGGTGGACCCGACGTAGCCGATCACCTGGCCCTGCGCCACCCGCCGGCCTTTCTTCACGCCCTTGCCGTAGCCGGACAGATGCCCGTAGCATGTAGTATAGATGCCATTGTGGCGTATCTCGACATACTTGCCGAAGCCTCCGTTCCATCCAGCCTTGACGACGGTCCCGTCACCTATAGTTACGACAGGCGTCCCCGTGGGCGCGGCATAGTCAACGCCGTAATGCGGGCGGTAGACCTTGAGAATGGGATGATATCTTCTTGAGGTGAAGTAGCTCGAAATCCTGCGGTAATTGAGCGGGGACTTCAGAAACACGCGCTTGACCGACTGGCCATCGGTGTCATAGTAACCTGTGCGGCTGTCCCCGTACTTATGCCTGAAGGCAAGATGCTCTTCGTTTCTATTGACGTACCTGGCGGCATGGACTTCGCCGATTCCTAGGTGCATGCCGTCGCAGAACCACTCCTCGACGATGATGGTGAAGGTGTCGCCCTTGCGAGTATCCGTGACGAAGTCGATTTCCCAGCCGAGGACGTCGGCGAGCTTGAGAGCGATCTGGGGATCTTCGTTCACATCCAGAAAGGCTTCCCATAGCGAAGTCTCCACCGTGCCGGAGACCCTTCTAAGCGCCCCCACGACGGGGATGTCTTTCTCCTCCACGATATAGCCCGTGGAATCCCGCCTGGTTCTGTAGAGCTTGGTGGTATCTTTGCGATACGAGAGCTCCTCGATCTCGCCCGCGTCGTCAATCACGACTTTGTAGGAGTCGCCGGGCTTGACCGATTTCAGGTTGACCTCTTTGCCCAGCACCCCCAGAGCCGCCATAACGTTGGCGGGCTCGATGCCCTTAGCCGTGAGCGATATGTATAACGATTCTCCCGACTCTATGGTGTCGCATACCGCCGTGATTCTCGGGTTGGCCCTGGCAACAGGTGGAGAAGCCGTCATGACCTCTTCGGCTTCATCTTCCCTGAAGCTCAGTATAAGCACGGCTATTACGATGCAGAGAACGCCTACCACGGGCACCAGGAGCCTGGGCCTGCGGTTACGGCGGGGCTGTCTGTATGTGCGCAAATTTGCTCTCCCTGGCTATGGACCGACCTGACCCGTACAAGTTAGAGTATCGGCCTCGCCGGGTTCAAGCTTTAAAAACGGCCTAGTTCCCGTAGAGGGTCTCCAGGCGTTCTATCTCGGCGGCGAGGTCTTCAACGAATGAGGGCGAGCCCGGGTTCTGGACATTGCCCCCGAGGGAGTCGACTCGCGCGTTTGCCGAAGTGTAGTCGTTGAGGGCGAAGTAGCTCTGGGCCATGATGAGATTCAGATCATGCCAGTCGAAATCGCTGTCGTGTTCGAATACATACCGCCCGCCCAGAGACAATGCGCTCGAAGCGTACACGGCGGCGCTGTCGAAGTGGGACGGTCTCGTATCGAGGTCGCGGTAAACAGGCGAACTCCCGGCATAGGAATCCGTGAGCACGGCGCTGGTGCCGCTCCCGGCTATGGCCTTCCCGAAGTTATCTAGAGATGTGGATAGCGAGTCGAGCCTGGCGTAACTCCAGCCGAGTCCGCCATAGGCTTCGGCGTAGGTAGCGTCCAGGGCAATGGCGCGGTCGAACTTCTCGATCGCGCCTTCGTAGTCGCCGGCCTCGAAGAGGGTCCAGCCCTCAATTGTCCGCGACGACGCGCTCTCTGCCGGCGCCGTATCTCCACCGCTGCCGCAACCCGGCCCCAGCGCCAGAACGAATATCAACCCCAGCAGAAGCCCTGATCTCTTGACTGTCCTCATTACCCCTCCTCCTACCGCAACACCGCTAACTTCCGGCCCGCGACACCGGAAGGCGAGATGATTCTCACGAAGTAAATTCCGCTGGCGACCCTGGCGCCGGCGGCGTCATTGCCGTCCCAATGGAGGCTGTGCCTGCCGGCCGTGGCGCTCCCGCGGTGAAGCTCCCTGACCACTCTTCCGTCTATCCCGATTATCTCCGCCGTAATGTGGCTCTCCCTCGAAACCTCATATGCGATTTCGGTGGCGTGCTCGAACGGGTTGGGCGAGTTATACAGTATGGTAACTTCTTCATTCCCGACCGGCCGGCTCGCCGGGCCATCCACCCTTGCCAGGCTGAAGACGCCCAGCTCGCGGGTGTAGGCTATTATCTTGCGTGACGCCGCGTCCACGTAGGATTCCAGCATCACGGCCCCCCCGCCGTTCCCATGCCATATGCTCAGATACTCGGGATCAAGCACGTCCTCGCCATATGAGAACTCCACCCGGGCGTAATCGTCGAGCTCGAACGAGCCCGGACTCGCTTCGTATGCGCTGAGCGCTTCACCGCTCTCCGGCGCGCGCTCCCATACCAGAACGTAGCCATCGCGGTCGGCCGCCCCCGGAGGCACGGCCAGGCCGAAGGTCCCGTCCACGCTGCTCGCGGAACCGCCGGAGGACGCGAATATGAGCGACGATGAGAACTGCCGCTCGGCGCTTCCCGGGTTGAGCGCCAGGTCCCTGGCGCGGGCCTTTATCGTAACGGTCCCGGTCGCGTAGAGGTCGTAGTCGCCCCTGTACACGAATTCATCCGAATCCGCGACCCCCATGTCCACTTCATCGCTGCCCACCGTGACCTCAAGGCTGTCTAAGAGGAGCGCCTCCGACGCCAGTACGTAGATATCCAGGTAGTTCGAGAGATACGGGTTCCGGAGAACCGATATGGTCAGCTCCGGCGGCGTCCCGTCCCGGGGAAGCGCATAGACCGATGCGCCGTTTGAGTAGTTCAGCAAATCGTCCGCCGTGAAGGCCGTATAGTAATGCGTAACGCCGTTTGTGAGACCCGAATGCAGGAAAGTGTCCGCGCTGGCGGGCGCCGCGGGGAAGATACCGTTGTTGCCGTTATCAACCGCGAGGCCGTCCTGCGGCGTATTCGGATAAGCCGAAGTCGAATACCGGAGAAGCGTATGGACGAAGTCGGACTCGCCCGGGTTCAACCAGGAAAGCGTTACGGCCGAGTCCAGAGCCGTGGCGACAAAGGACCTGACCTCGCCCGGAGGCGTATCCTCAACACGCGGCATCCCGGTTGTTTGCTCGGGGTCCGAGTAATTCGGCTTGGCGTCGAAGGAAAAAGCCGAGTAGAAATAAGTCACGCCGTTGGTGAGCCCGCTGTGCACGAACGATGTGTCATTGCCGGGGTCTCCGAGGAACACGCCGTCCGAACCGTTTTCCACCGGGCTGCCCTCGGTCGGCAGATAGAGATAGCTGACCGTCGAATAGCGGACGAGCACACCTGCCAGGTCATCGTCCGACGGGTAAGTCCAGGACAGCGCGACAGTGCTGTCTCCCGGCTGCGCCGAGAAGTTGAGAACCTTGCCCGGCGGGTTCACGTCCGCGGGCGTGGCCGAATCCAGCAGGCCCGAGCCGCTCTTGTAGTCGCGGTTGTAGGCATAGGCGGAGTAGTAGTAAGTAACGCCGTTGGTGAGCCCGCTGTGATCGAAGGTGTCAGAAGAAGCCGGATCTCCGCTGAAATAACCGAACATGCCGTTTTCGACCGGCGTACCGTCGTCCCAGTCCTGGGGATAGCCAGTGGTCTTGTAGACTATGAACGCCCCCTCTATGGGCTCTGAGGGCAGCGTCCAGGTGAGCCTGATCGATGCGTCGCCCGGAGATGAGATGAAATAGGGAAGCATCGACGGGACTTGCGAGGCACAGCCCGCGTCCAGCGCTCCGATCCGGCCGCATCCGTAACCCAGGATGCAGGGCGAGATATCCTGCAGGAGGTAATTGCGGTCGACCCGCGCGCAGTACATGGGGTCTTCCCAGAAATTGCCTCCGCCGTCGGTGCCGCCCGTGCTCGCGCCCACATTGCCGAAGAGGTCGCAGCAGGCTATGGAAGGCGAAGCCGAACCGCAGTATATGCCCGGCCCGCCTTCGGTACCCGTGACAATGCATTTACTTATGAGACCTGAGCTGGCCGCGTCGAGGTATATGCCGGCGAGCCCGGAATTGTCCACAACCGTGCAGTTTATGATAAACGGCGATGACGCCGTCGCCATTATGCCGGCCCCCGAAGCCGCCGAGTTATTGGCCACCACGCATTCGGAAATGGTGGGCGACGAGTTGGTCATCACGATGCCCCCACCCGCCCCCGCACTCTCGGCCCCGTCGAAAGTGAGACCTGTTATCTGGCAGGCGCTTGTAACGCCGGCCAGGCTCAGCACCGCAGCGTGCACCCCCGGCGCCGCGAGCAGGCCCCGCGCGTCCACAACCGTACTCTCCGCCCCGGCCTCGCCTATGAGGACAATGTCTCTGTCAAGCGTCAGCGAGCCCTCGCTGTAGGTTCCCGGCCCGACGAGCACAGTGTCGCCCGTGGCCGCAGCAGCTAGGGCCTCGGTAATAGTGGCGTACTCGCCCGGTACGCGAATAACGGCGCTCGTAGTCGTGGACGTTCCCCTCACCCGGATGCATACATCGCTCTGGACACATGGCGTGCATCCGGAGACTTCGGTGACATCGGTCCAGCTGGTGCCGTTGGGGCTCACGTAGCAGTTTCCAGGCGAGATGGGCCCGTAGTTATCGAGCGCTATGGGAAACTCATAAGAGTCGTTGGTTATCTTCACGACCACATATATGTCATTGGTCGCGCTCACGGCCACCGGGCTCGAGAGCTGGATGGAGTGATAGCCGTATTCCTCTATAGTATTGTCCGTCTCGCTGGCCAGGAGCCCCAGGAGGGAGTGATCGTTGTACCCGTCATATATGTAGACGTCCACATCCGTGGCGGCGTCAGTCGTCCAGAACTCCACCTGCTCGAGCAGCACGGGTTCGTCGGGCACGAATTTGGCAAAGGCCCAGGCCGTGGTGTTCTCGTAGCCGAGAGCCGTACCCATGAAGCCGGCGTCATCGTGGAAGAATATCCTGCCGTCGATGTCGTAGGGCTGCCAGTCGTAAATGGTGGAAGCGTAGGAACCGATTCCGGCCGAGCCATAGGCGATGTAGAAGAAGCCGTCTTCGCCCCAGTCCGTCCCCCAGGAGTTCTTCACGATCCACGCGCCCTGGCCGCCGGCATGCGACAGCGTGTCGTCCCAGCCCACGATCATTATGGCGTGGTCGAGGGTACCGGGCCCGTCATAGTAGAGGGTATAGGAGCCGTCGTAAGTGCTGAACTCGGTGGGCCAGCCGAGGCCATTGGCGCCGATCATGGCGACAAACATGGGGCCGGAGTTGTAAATGTAGTCCTTCAGGGCCGGGGTCGGCGCAACTTCACTTCCCGATATCTGAAGCCAGCCGGTGAGCGTGAAATAGTACGGGCAGTCGTCCTTGCACGTCCGGTTACGCGGATCGAAAGGATCACATGTCTCCATGGCCATGCCCTGCTGCGACAGGAAGCTGGCAACCATCGAAGCGTTTCCGCCGCTGCAGCTCGCGAGACCCGTATTGATGGCCCACCAGTCGCATTCCTTGACATTGTTCTCGGAGAAGTCATAGAGCGGGCCGCCGCCGATGAGGATGGCCGACTCGAAGTTGCTCACTGCGGCGATGGCGTAGCAGCAGCCGCAATTGCCCTGGTCGAGGACTGGAGTTATGACATCCGCGTCGCGCCAGTCGAAGCGCTCGGGAAGAGCTGCGAGACTACGCGGCGTTCTCGCCTTGAGATGGGAGAAATCGCCCGGCGGGGGAACGAAACCCGTCCTGGAGGGCCCCTCTATGGACTCAGGGGGCTCGAAAACTCTGACCCTGGCCACCGGCTCGGCCGCCCCAGCGGGAGCCGCCGCCCACAGGGCCGCCCCGAGGGCGAGCAAAACCGCCAGCGATGCCATACGTGAGAGATCGGGAAGCAGTCTATTCACTATTTTCTCCTTCGGCAGAATGGATTAGGTCTCAATTACAAAGATAACCACAAATCGCCAAATCTGCAACGCGGCAGGCGGAATAAACCGCCTGCCGCCTTTTTAGACTACTCCCGATTGCCCGGGTTGCGCTCCTGGGCCGTCCCGGGCCGCTTTTTACGCCGCTCCTGCCGCCTCATCTTCCACCGGAGGGGCCTCGGGCGCCTGGCGGCCGCCGCCCTCTTTCCATATCTCGCTTATTGCCGCCACGCCGCCGAGCGCGGCCGTGGCCTCGTAGGGCAGGAATATCTTGGTCGCCCTGCCGTCCGCTATACCCTGAAGGGCTTCCAGGTACTTGATGGCAATGAGGTCCCTTGTCGGCCGGCCCTTGTGGATAGCGTCATAGACCTTGGCAATGGCCTGCGCCTCGCCGTCGGCCACCGTGGTCAGCTTGAACTTATTGGCCTCCGCCACCTTTATAATTGCTTCGGCCTCTCCGCTTGCCTTGAGAATCGCAGACTCGCGCGCGCCGTCGGCCACCTTGATGGCCGCCTCCCGCTGGCCCTCCGACTCCAGAACCATGGCCCTCTTGTCGCGCTCGGCCTTCATCTGGCGGTGCATGGCCTCGGTCACGTCCGCGGGCGGCTCGATGCGCTGGAGCTCGACGCGCACGATCCTCACGCCCCACTTGTCAGTGGCGTCGTCGAGCACCGTGCGGAGCCTGGTGTTGATGACTTCCCTCGATGTGAGCGACTCGTCAAGGGCCATGTCGCCCACGACATTCCTCAAATTGGTCTGGGCGAGTTTTACGGCCGCGACCGTAAAGTTGGCTACGTTGTACTTGAGCTTGACCGGATCTGTCGCCTCGTAATAGACGACGGCGTCCACCGTCACCGAGACATTGTCCTTGGTGATCACGTCCTGCGGCGGAACGTCCACGACCTGCTCGCGCATGTCCACTCTCTTGATGTTCTCGGCGATGGGGATGATGAGGCTGAGCCCGCTGTCAACCGTGCGCTGATACCTTCCCAGGCGCTCGATAAGACCCTTCTCATAGGGTTTCACAATCTTCATCCCGGTTATCGCCAGGATGAGTATCACGACTCCGACTACTATGGCTAGGGGTTCCATTTCTTCCTCCTCCCGAAAGGGATTTCCTAGTCTTCTGCTCTCTCTACGACGAGATGCGCGCCCTCGACCCTTATTACCCTGACCTTCGCATTGGCGTCGATCCTGACGCCCTCGAGGCTCGTGGCTCTCCACTCGTCCTTCTCTATGCGGACAAGGCCGCTGTCGGTCACGGGGTCGATGACATCGATGACGAGGCCTGTCCGGCCGATGAGCCTCTCAACCCCCACCTTCTCAGGCGGATCGTTTGAGAAACGGTTGGCGAGGCGCCGGGAAGTGAGAACGAAGACCCCCGACAGCACCAGGAAGCTGATCCACTGCAGCCACGAAGGCAGGCCGAGATAGTTGATAACCGCCGCCACTCCGGCTCCGACCGCGAACGGAAAGAGGAAGAAGCCCGCTGTGAAAATCTCAGCCACGGTAAACACGGCGGCAATCGCCACCCATATCCAGAACATCAATGAGAAGTCCAATTGCTCGCCCTCCTGCTAAGGTTGTACTCGACGCCATTCTATCCGCGCCCCAACCGGGGGTCAAGCGCAGTCCCATCTTCACACCTCCAACTCCAATACGACGCGGCGCAGGCGTTTATTCATATAGGCAGGGCCCCGGGGGCTGGGTATAGTAAGGTGGCAGCCGGAAATCCCCTTGAAGAACGCCTGAACTCCCCCTGTACCGAACGATCCAGGCAGTTAAATGCGCTGAGGCCTCATCTTTAGATAGCAGTAACCGGGGCCGGGGGCTTCCAGGTTTTTACCTGGTAGACATGTTGCTCTACAGCAAAGTCAAACCTCGGGACTTGACTCAGAGTCTTCACCCCTGGCCCCGGTAAATTCGGCCTGAGGGAGTTGGCGCGCTAATCCAGGAGGGGCGGGCCGCCCGGAGTCACTTCTGGATGTCATCAATCTCATCTTCCACTTTGCGGCTCACGTACTTGGACACGAGCTGCGAGATGAGAATGGTTATGTAGAGGGGGCCGGCAATCGCCTCGATGATGGCGACGGACCGGGCGACCGCCGTGACAGGCACAATGTCGCCGTAGCCCAGTGTCGTGAGAGTCGTGAAGCTGAAGTACATATAATTGGGGAGTTCGAGCCCGGTCTCGGGGTCAATGCCCATGGGGCCGGAGAAAGACCCGGGATTCAGAGCCTCCAGGAACCTGTAGCCGGCTGCCCACACGATTCCCAGAAGCAGGTAGACACAGATCGCCCCGTATATCGCACTCGGCGTGACGCGCCTGGACCTGAGTACGTGCCAGAAAACGACCCTGGTCACGAAGATGAGGAATGGTATACCCGCGACCGTAGTTAAGAGGCGCATTGTACGGCCCTGCACGACAAGAAGATCCACGAATACGGCGACTATCCACGGAATTCCGAGCATAATCGATACTAACAACGACCGCTTAGTCTGCTCCAGGGTGAACACTACGGAGACAAATAGGCTGACCACGATGAGATCGAGAATCAGCTGCTCTACCAGGCTCCTGGCGCTGAAGCCGTAGAGGACTATGAGTAGCACGAGAAAGATGAGGAAAATGTACATCCTATCGTGCTTTCTCTTCCGAGATGTCATATCTCACCTATAGCCATGATGACCCGGGCTGTCAACGCTCCCCTTCAAGCGGGTCGCACTTGTCACACTGGCCGCCGGCCGCGCGCCGGGCCAGGCGCGCCTATGCGGGAACGCAGTCCCCGAAGCCGGTCTGCGCCATCTTCTCCTTCTTCTTCATGAGTTCTTCGTACTCGGCCGGGTCCACGAATGCCACGATGCGGCAAATGCTCGACTCGCCGTTAACGAAACGCCAGGGGAAGCATCCTATGGTGACCCGCTGGTTTAAGACGAGGTCGATGTCACCGCCGAGGTTTTCCGCATGCACTATGGGGCAGTGGAAGAGCGCGATGTGCATGAGCTGGTAATGATCCTCGGGAAAGAGCTCATCCAGACCCTTGCCGTACTTGCCCTTGAGGAAGGCATCGGCCTTCGCGGCGTCCTTGGGCATCCAGTCCCGTATCTTAGTGTTCATGGGATGGTCTGCAGAACCGCAGTCGACGCCGATCCACTTGAGTTTCTTCTTTTTGGCCCAGTCGGCGAATTCCATCTGCGGCCCGGGGTGGCGAATCATGTAGCGCAGCTCGTCGGCCCGGGGCTGGTCCCAGGCGTACTTGTGGTAGCCCGTGTTGATGATGAGGATGTCGCCGTCGCGCACCTCCACCCTGTCCTCGACGTCCTTGGACGAATAGAGCCCGTAGTCCTCGGCCATGTCGCTCAAGTCCACCACCACTCCCGGTCCGCAGAGGTAGTTATTGAGGGGAAGGCTGGCGATGTCGCCGCCGTGCGTGCAGAAATGCACGGGTCCGTCCAGATGCGTGCCGACATGATTGCTCGTCGTGATGAGCTGGCCGTTGGCGCCGTTCGGGGCGAGCCGCTTGAAGAACTTGATCTGAAGCGGTTCATACGTGGGCCACGGCGGCGTCATCACGCTGAGGGGCTGCGTAAGATCGATCAACCTGAATCCCAGTTCTTTCATGACAACCTCCAATGTGTTTCAGTCACTGGCCGGTTCAGTCACTGGCAGGTGACTGCTTGAGAGTTTCAGCAAATGCCTCAAATGCTTCTTCGAAAACCTTGGCGGGCGGCTCCACGAGCCCCGCCCCCACCTGGCCTATGCCGGGCTCCTTGTGAGCGATGCCCGTGTTGACGGCGGGCACGATCCCGCGCTCGACGACCTTGAGAATATCTATGCCTGTCGGAGTGCCCCGGAATCCCAACCCGGGAATCCTGAAGTTCTTGCTCTCCCCCACCGTGATGTCATACATGGCCAGCGTGAAGCGGTTGGCGTCGGCGGGCGTGCCGCCCACGAACTCCACTATCGCGGGGGCAGCGGCCATGGCGAAGCCGCCGATACCATAGGTTTCGCAGATAGTGCTGTCGCCTATGTCCGGGTTGGCGTCCTCGTCGCCGTAACCGGTGAAGTATAGCCCCATCACCCTGGGGGCAGGCGCCGTGAACCACCTGTCGCCGAGACCGCTCACGCGAATCCCGAAGTCCGTTCCGTTCCGGGCCATGGCGGTCACCACCGACGAGCCCTTGATATTGGCGGCCGGGTCCAGCGCGCACTTTCCCGCGGGCATGGTGAGATTTAGGAAGAAGTGGTCGTTGGAATTCATGAACTTGAGAACGTCGACCTTGTCTTTCTCGCTCGCGCTCGCCTGGACAATAGATGGGGCCAGCTCTCTGATAAGAAGTGATGTGCCGGCCTTGTTCCTGTTGTGGCCCTCATCCCCCATCTGAAGCGCCTGGGCGATCAACATTCTTAAGTCCACTTCGCCATGCATCATGAGCGCCCGCGCCAGAACCGGAGCCAGCGACTTCTCCATCCACGCGAGCCTCTCGACGACTTCCTCGCTGTAGGCGCCATAGCGCAGCACCTTCCCGAGACCTTCATTGAGCGTGCAGTAGGCCCTGTTGCCATGCTGCTTATTCTCGACGATCCATACCGGCATGGACGGGGAAACCACCCCCGCCATGGGGCCCACGGCGGCGTGGTGGTGACAGGGCTCGAAATCTATCTCGCCCGAAGCGGCAAGCGCGCGCGCCCCCTCTTCGTCCTTGGCTCTGCCTTCATATATGAGAGCGCCCATCACGGCGCCCTTCATGGGACCGCACATGCGCTCCCAGGTGACCGGAGGGCCCGCGTGCAGAATCAGGTTCTCGCGCATGCCGGGAATGTCTTTGATTGCCTTGCCCACGCCCACGATGAAAGGGTGGGAAGTGTTGATGATTTCGAGGGCCCTGGCATTGGCTTCACTGATCAGGCCCTCTGCCGGAACCCGCCTGCCTCCTCCTGTCACGACCTCTCCGGTGCGGATGGCGGTCAGCACGGAGTAGAGCTTCTCGTTTCCGCCGCAAGGTATTTCCCAGTTGATGTCGACAACCGGCCTGCCCTGCATGCGCACCGAGTCGGCGAAGAGCGAGCTTCCGAGGTTCCCGACCACGAGTTCTGATTCAAAGAGTTTGCGGATATTATCCATGCTGCCCACCTATGATTCGTGCGACGAGGCCGCACGCCGATTCATTGGTTTCCGCGACGACGGCGCCGGCCGATTCCAGTTTGCGCTTCTGGCCGGCGTAGTCCTGGGGATCGTCATACGTCCCGCATAGCCCGGCCACCACTCTAGGCGCCGCGGTGGGGCCGCGCTTCTCCCTGAGCTTAAGGAGCGCCTCCGCGATCTCACCACCGGGATCCATATTGCAGCCATAGCCGAGTACCACGTCCAGGAGAATCACTGCTGTCTCCGGGTCCTCGAACTCCTTCGCGATTCGCGCGAGTTTGTATGACTGGTCGATCATGGGATGCGCCCTTCCCCGCGTGAACGTGTCATCACCGAGATCGACTACAGTGTGTCCCACGCTCCTGTAAGGGTCCTCGAGTAGCGAAGTCCCGGGGAGCTTCATATTCGTGCTTATCTTGCCGAGCGATGAACTCAGCAGAAAAACCGCTTCCTGGCCTAGCGTGCCACCGCCGAAAAGGCCACGGACGAATTTCCGTCCGGGAGCGAGGCCGGCCCCGAGGTTATCCGCAAGGTTGTCCGCGACTCCGGCAGCGCCGTCCGCAGGCGGGACCCCGGGTTCTATGCCCGCCGCCTTCGCGGCCTCGCGCGCCGTGTCCGCGAGCGTCCCCGCATAGATGAGATTGTCCTCCCCCGGCCTGGCGTCCTGGCCGGCGAACCAGATCACGCAGGGCTTGTCGCTCTGACGGGCGATGCCGAGAATGTCCCGGCCGGTGGCCTCGTCTGGCACTTTGGATATGATGACGATCACGTCCGTCTTCTCGTCGGCAGCCAGGGCCTTAAGGCCCGGTATCGTGGTAGCACCTCCCACGGACTCGGATACATCCCTGCCGCCTGTGCCGATCAGCTGGGAGATACCGGCGCCCAGCCTGGCCAGCACCGAGGAGACTTCCTGCGCGCCGGTCCCCGAAGCCGAGACGATGCCTATGTTCCCGCGCGGGACCGCGTTGGCGAATCCGAGCCCCACGCCGTTTATGATTGCCGTTCCGCAGTCCGGGCCCATTACGAGAAGTCCGCTGGCGCGCCCCATGGCTTTGAGTTTGACTTCCTCATCAACGGAGACATTATCGCTGAAGATCATGACATGCCTGCCGGCGGCGATCGCCCTCCGGGCTTCACCGGCCGCGAACTTGCCCGGTACCGAAACGAATACCAGGTTGAGGTCGGGACGCGACTTGAAAGCGCCATCGAGGCTCCGCGGCGTATACTCTCCATCTTCGGCGGGCGCCGCGCCTCCCTCGATCTCATGCCTGATAAGCTCGAGCGCGCTTTCAAGACTCGCCTCATCGGCGGCGGCGAGAGCGATGATGAGGTCATTGGCCGAAGCTCCCGCCGCGGAGCCGGGATCGAACCCGGCTTCCTTGAGAAGCAGCAGATTGGTGTCGGTGGCCATCGCGACCATGGCGCTGTCTATGCCGTCGGCCTCGGCGGCCTTCTTGGAGACCCGCATGAGACTCACCGAATCCAGGTAAGTGGATTTCTCGATCAGTATCTTCTTCATTTGTCCTCTCCGGTCGATTCCCGAGCCTCAAGATAGCATATCACACCTGCGAGCATATCCTGTCCCGATGTGGCGCCGAGCTCCGTGAGCCGCCCCACGGCGCGGCCCACCCCGCGCTCGTCCTCACGGGCAAGGGCCCGGAGCAAACACGAGAGCGGATCGGGAAGGAAACCGGCCAGCGCCCCCTTGAGCATGAAAAACGCCGGGGCCGTCGTCATCGACCTGCCGACCGGGAGCGACCGCGCGGCTTCGGCCCGGCCATCATCGCCAGAGGCGAAGAAGTGGGCCGCACCGAGGAATCCCACGAGGAAGTCATCCCCGGACGGGGTGAGGCCGCTCCCGAGCCCCACCGCGCTCATCATGGCGCGGGCGGCGCTTTCCATATCTCCGAGCCGCCAGGCCCTGCGCAGGTCTTTCTTAATCGCCAGGCATTTCCGCGTGAGGGCTTCTTCCACGCTCCCGGTAAACCCGGCCCGGCGGAGGAATGGCGAGGTGATTTCGCTTCGGCCCATTGATCTCATAATTGTATCGACGCGGCTGCCCGCCGGCGATTCGCTTGCGCCCCCGAACGGTTGGAGCCAGGGGCTCCACACAGCGGCCCCTCCCAGGCCAACCGTCACCCTCCCGGCGCCCAGCACGATCTCCGTGGCGGCGAGGTCAACCCGCTCTCCGACCCGGGCGCCGAGCAGTCCTTTCGCAGCTCTCCCGGCTTCTCCATCTTTCCATTCTTCCCCGTCTCTCCAGTCTCTCCAGTCTTCCCCCGGACCGAGCAGCACCGCGTGCGGATGCATCGGAACACCCGGGGCGTGTAGGCTCACCCAGGCGGCATCGGGATGGACATGACCGCATAGAATATTGACCGTGCGGTCGAACACGGAGTGAACTGAACCGCTACCCGCGGCGCAATTCAATTGGTCGAGTACGATGGAGCTGACTGTCTGGGCCTGGAGTATCATCACTTACCGGCGAGATTTCCTTTCAGGGCGAGGTAAACCCTTTCAGGGCTCAAGGGGAGCTCCCGGATGCGGACGCCGGTGGCGGCGAAGAGAGCGTTCGAAACCACGGACGGCACGGAGATCATGGGATGTTCGGCTACGCCGCGAGCTCCGAACGGACCCTTATCGTGCGGCGTCTCAACGAATACCTGCACCATTTCTCCGGGCACGTCTCTGACTGTCGGGATCTTATAGTCCGTGAAAGACGCGTTAAGCAAATGGCCTTCGTCGTCATATACATAGTGCTCCGACACGGTCGTCCCGAGGCCCTGCACCGTTCCCCCGAGGACCTGTCCCCTGCAGAGCGCCTCGTTGATTACCCTGCCCACATCGAAAGCCGAGACTATCTTGACTATCTCTATGTCACCGGTTTCGGTATCCAATTCGATTTCGACACCATGCGCGCCGTATGTCCAATTCAGCGCCGGCAGGCCCTGCCCCGTCTCGAGGTCCAGGTTGGTGAGGCCCTCGGCTACATACCTGCCCCTTCCGATTACCGGCCCGCCGATAGCATGCCCGTCGGGGAATTTGTAGCCGAGTATGAGCTCCTTGAAGTCGAGCCCCTTCGACTCATCGCCGCGCACGAACACCCTGCCGTCGCCGTAGTCGAGTTTGTCGGCCGGCAAGTCCAGGGCCTCGGAAGCCGTCTCCATGATCTGGCTAATGGCGTCCGCGCAAGCGCGCTCAATGCAGATTCCACCCATGACCGTGAACCTGCTCGCGACCGTCTGCCAGTCATAAGGGCTGTAATCGGTATCTTTCGCCCATACGAAGTGGACCTTCTCGACGGGCATTCTGAGATGATACGCGGTCATCTGAGTGAGCGATGTCCCCGTCCCCTGGCCGTAGTCAACGCCGCTTACCATCACGTTCACCGTGGCGTCTTCATTGAACTTGACGATGGCGCTCGAGGCCGTGTTGGGAGGCATGGCGGGCGCCTTGTGCAGAACGGCAATGCCCTTGCCCCGAACCCTTGAGCCCGAGGAAGGCTCTCCGGGGCTCTTGCCCCACCCGATGCCCTTCGCCACCTCCTCGAGACATTTGCGCACGCTCCCGGTGGACTCGGTGATCTCCTCGCCCGTGACTGTCCTGGAGCCGATATCCAGGAGGTTCTTCATTCTGAACTCATAGGGGTCCATGCCGAGGTCCTGGGCAATCATATCCATCTGGGACTCGACGGCCCAGAAGACTTCGACATGCCCGAAGCCGCGATAGGCCGTGCCGAAGGGCTTGGTGGTGTATACCGTAAGGGAGGAGATGCTTATGTTCTCTATGTCATAGGGCCCGGCGCCCGAGTACCCCGATGCTCTCCCGATATTTACGCCGTAATCGGCGTAGGCTCCCGCGTCCCACACGTACTCGATCTCCTCGGCAAGGATGCGCCCTTCATTCGTAACGCCCGTTTTGATTTTCGCGTGCAGCCCCTGGCGGCAGGGCAGGGTCTTGAACTCTTCCGAGCGGGTCGCCGTTATCTTAACCGGCCTGAAGCCCGCCGCTTTCGAGAGAAGCGTGACGAGGGGCTCGAGATGTATGCCGGCCTTGCCGCCGAAGCCGCCGCCCACGGTGGGCACGATTACCCTTATCCTGGCATGCGAGATGTCCAGCGCCACGCTCAGAAGATCCCTCACGGCAAATGGCGACTGGGCCGAAGTCCATATCTTTATGCTGCCGTCGGGCTTGTAATGCGCGATGGATGAATGGGTCTCCATCGGCACATGCTGGACCTGGGGCACGTAGAACTCGTTCTCGATAACCCTGTCGCTCCTGGCGAAGCCGCCTTCGAGGTCGCCCTTCTGCAACCTGAAATTATTGGCGACATTGGACTTCTCCACCGGGCAGAACACGCCCTTCACGCAGTCGTAAGTATGAAGAAACTCGTGAACGAGCGGGGAATCCTCATCCAGCGCTCGCCTGGCGTCGAGCACGGGCTCTAAGAGCTCGTACTCGACATCGATGAGTTCGACGGCTTCGCGCGCAATGTCTTCGCTCACGGCGGCGACGGCAGCGACGGGCTCGCCGAAGTAGCGCGTCTTGCCGGCGGCAAGTATGGGCTTGTCCACCATGTAAAGGCCGACCCTGTAGGGAAGTTCCGCTCCCGTGAGTACGGCCTTCACCCCTGGCAGCGCGCGGGCGCTATCCGTATTTATGTTTGCTATCTTCGCGTGTGGATGGGGGCTTAAAAGCATCTTGGCGTAGAGCATACCCGGCACCTTCATGTCCGGGGTATACGTAGCGCTGCCCGTGACCTTCTCAACCCCGTCGATTCTGGGGACGGACTTCCCTATGAGGTCATCGTACATGCTCTCGCTCCCTGCGCGCTCCCTCCAGGATCGCTTTGACTATGGGCTTGTATCCGGTGCAGCGGCAGAGATTGCCGCAGATAGCCTCCTCGACTTCCTCCTCGGTGGGATCCGGGTTTCGCATGAGAAGCGCGCGGGCCGACATCACCATGCCCGGAGTGCAGAAACCGCACTGTATCGCGCCTTCGTCTATGAAAGCCTGCTGAAGGGCGCTGAGCTCCTCCCCGTTCGCCTCACCCTCGATGGTGAGCACCTCTTGTCCTTCGGCCTCAACAGCGAGCACCACGCATGAGTTCACCGGCCTCCCGCCCAGGATCACGGTGCATGCGCCGCATTCGCCATTACCGCAGCCTTCCTTGGTGCCCGTAAACGCCAGGCTCTCCCTCAGGGCGCGCAGAAGCGTCCAGTGGTCCTCAACGCCGACGCTCATCCGCTCGCCGTTAACGGTGAATTCGATCTCGCGCATCAGTGTCCCCTCCGCATCCTCGCCTCGAGGAGATCGAGGGCTTTCCCGACCAGGAGCTCTATCATGTGGCGCCTGTACACGGCGCTCGACCGGACATCGTCGATGGGCGCCGATGCCTCCAGCGCCGCCTTGACGGCCGCGTCACGCAGGGCGCCGATGCCCGCGCCCCCCACTTCGCCGAGCCCTTCCAGGAGTACGGGCCTGACAGCGACCGCGCCCAGGCCCAGTCTCAAACCCCTGCCCCCGCCGGCCGCCGCGGCCACGTTAACCGTGGCGAGGTCATGGCCCCTGATCCGCTGGCGCTTGACGAAAGCCGAAACCGTGTCCCCGGGAGGAGGCAGCGCGATATTCCTTATGACCTCGCCGGGCGCGAGGCAGGTCTCTTTGACGGCCGTGAAGAACTCGCCCAAAGGAACCGTCCGCTGGCCCGACGGCGAAACCGCGTTCACCTCGGCTCCCAGGACCAGGAGCGGGGGCCCCATGTCGCAGGCCGGGGACGCGTTGGATATGTTGCCGCCCACGGTGGCGCGATTTCGGAGCTGATAAGTCGCGAGCACCGAGGCCGCGTCACGCAGGGCCGCCATGCCCGGCGGCAGCGGGCCGAACTCGAGGACTTCGTTCGCTGTAACGCAGGCGCCTATGGAAACGCCCCCGTCGGGAGCGACCTCCATCACGCGGAGCTCGGGTATTGCCTTTACGTCTATAAGGTGACGGGGCGCGCAGACGCCGTCTTTCATGGTTACGAGGAGGTCGGTTCCGCCCGCGAGAATCCGGGCATCGGGAGAGTATTCTCCGAGCAGGCCCAGCGCCTCATCCACCGTCTCAGCCCTATGGTAACGGAACCTCGGAAGCATGTTCACCCGCCTGTTTCGCTTAACTCTTGCATAAAAACAAAGTCTAGAGTAGAGTAGATGGTTCCTGGATTCAAGTGATTTCAGGCATTGAAAAGGTCCATGAGCCCAAGGAGATGAGGAGATGTCTCAGCTCGAAGAAATCCTGAGACCGCCAGAGAGAGAGCTTCCGCCCTACCCCGCCAAGTTCATCGTGCTGGCAAGCGGCGAGAAGATGGTCATAAGGCAGGCCCGGCGCGAAGAGGTTCCCATACTTCTGCCGGATGTGGCTGCCCTTACCACAGTCGAACGCGACTACTACGACATCGTGGCAGCCAGGGCCTATGCCGAGCTCCTGGGATGGCTACGGTACAGGGTCAGAGACGAGTACTGTCTCGTCGGACTGATCGACGGCGTGCTCGTGGGTCTCGTGAACGGCCGTTCACTGAGCGGCAAGGTCGGAGTGAGTTTTCACACCATCGCCATGAAGAGAGGCCTCCGGGTGGGAGCGCATCTTTTCGCGGCCAAGATGGAGTATCACATAGAATATCTGAACCAGAGCGAAGTCTACATTGTTGCCGAAAGCCCCATCGGCTTCCGGAGGTGGATGATAGAGTACGGGCTGGAAAAGCGCCCCCAGGTCCACCACGAGCTCGGCGGCGTGATGTCCTGGTCGCTCACGCGGGACCTTTACTTCGACTCCAAGGACAGGCTGGTGGTAGGCGAGCGCCCCCTGTCCGAGGATCTCACAGAGAAGTCGAAGGTGATAACGCCGGTCGAGGAAGACATGCTCATCAAACAGGTGACCGGCAGGATGAGGCAGGCAGAGAGTTGAGAGACGTATACGTAGTCGGCGCCGGCATGACCAAGTTCGGAAGGGCCGGAGACTGGACGCTCATAGACGTGCTCGAGTACGCCGCCCTTCAGGCCCTCAAGGACGCAGATCTCGACACCGGGATCGATAGCGTTTTCGTCGCCAACATGGGCGCGGGGATTCTGAACCACCTATCGGGCGTGGGCTCGGCCATGGTCGACAGGCTGTGCCTCTTCCCCGCCTCGGCTGAGACAATCGAGAACGGGCCGGCTTCCGGCGGCTCCGCTGTAAAGATAGGCGCAATGGCCGTCGGGTCGGGCGCCGTGGACACGGCCCTGGTGATCGGCGGCGAGGTGATGCGATCGGTTACCGGCTGGGAGGCCACCGACTTCGTGGCCACGCTGTCGCACCCCGAAGCCGAGTATGTATACGGCGTGACGCTGCCCGCCCTGGCAGGCATGTTCGCCCGGCTCTACATGGAGAAATACGGCGTCACCTCCGAACATCTCGCCATGGTAGCCATCAAGAACCACGAGAACGCCATGAAGAATCCCAATGCCCATATCCAGCAGACCGTCAGCATGGAGGGCCTGCTCCACCGGCCCGAAGCCGTGGTGAATAACCCCTTCGTCGCCGAGCCGCTCCGCATGTTCGACTGCTGTCCCGTGAGCGACGGCGCGGCCGCGGTCGTCCTGTGCTCTAAGGAAATCGCGGAGAAGTCAGGAAAGCCCATGGTCAAAGTCGCGGGCTTCGGTCAGGCCACCGACACGCATGCGGTTCAGGAGCGGAAGGACCCGACAGACCTCACTGCGGTAAGACTCGCGGCCGGTCAGGCTTTCGACATGGCCGGACTCGAGCCCGGGGACGTGGATGTGGCGGAACTCCATGACGCTTTCACCATACTGGAGATCGCCGAAAGCGAGGAGGCCGGGTTCTTCGAAAAGGGAACCGGCCATATCGCGCTCGAGAAAGGCGAGACCAAACCCGACGGCAAGCTCCCCATCAATGTCTCCGGCGGCCTCAAGGCGCGCGGGCACCCCGTGGGTGCGACTGGCGTCGCCCAGGTCGTGGAGATAGCCTGGCAGCTCGGGGGCAGGGCCGGCGAAAGGCAGCTCGACAACCCGCGGGTCGGGTTCACCTGCAACTTCGGGGGATTCGGCAATAATGTGCTCTGCTTCGTGCTCGTGAGGGAGGACTAGACGATGGGCGAGATCTACGCATCCCGATGCAAAGGTTGCGGCGCCGTCGCCTACCCGCAGCATAAGTGCTGCAAAGCATGCGGGAAAACCAGGTTCGACACCGTCCCCTTAGAGGGCAATGCCACCCTCCTCACGTTCACGCGGGTCTACAATCTCTCGCTCGCCTTCGACGAGCGTTACCTGACCATCGGCATCGTGGAATTTGATAGCGGCGCCCGCGCCCTGGGCCGCCTGGACGTGGACCAGCCCGAGATCGGCATGAAGCTCTCGGCCTTCGTGGCTCCGGTCCGCACCGATGGGTACGATACTGTCGAAGGCCTCTGGTTCCGCAGGGCCTAGCGTCGGGCTAGTTCATCTTCTGGCCGAAGTTCCTCAGGTAGTGTTTCTCTCCCATGTACTCGACTTCAAGCAGAAGCCCTTCTCTAATGAGCTCCTCGACAACCGAGAACTCCTCACCGGATCGCGCCAGCAAGTCCCTGACGGCGGCCTCGGGCATGGGATGTACCGCCGAGATACTCAGGATATCCGCGCGGGCGTTTCCAGTTGAGGCGAAGGGGTCGCCCGAATACCCCACCATGAGTTCGGCGCGAAGCCCGGCCCGCGTGAAGGCCTGGTAAGCGAAGTTCATTTTGGCGGGCGAAGCCGGCCTCACCGAACCCAGGGCCGGCGGCCGCGTCGGCACGCCCAGGAAGGCCTTTGCGGGCCCGATTTCCTTGACGAATGACGCAATTCCCTCTATCTCATCTTCTCCGTCGTTCAGGCCGTCGAGCAGCATGGTCTCTGTCATGAGAGAGCCCCCGAAGCCCCGCGCGAATTCTAGCATTCCCCGCCTGACAGTTTCGAGCGAGAGGTCCCGGTGAGGGCGGTTGAGGCGGTACCAGATGTCTTCCGATACGGTGTCTACCTTGAGCGATACCCAGTCGGCGCCCGCGAGATCGCGCCGGACGTCTGGCAGGTGGAGCAGCGTGCTATTCGTGATCACGGCTATTTTGACGCCCAGCGGCTTGATGAGTACGATCTCCTCGCCCAGGTTGATGTCCAGCGTGGGCTCGCCGTCCGGCACGAAGGTGATGTAGTCGATACCATCCCCCAGGGGGCCGAAGGTGTCCACGCGCCGCGCGACTTCCGCGTAAATGCGCTGCGGTTCGTAAAACGCCTGGCGTGCGGTCTCGATCCTGCCCGTGACTCCGATCTGGCAGTATACGCAGGAGTAGGTGCAAACCTTGGGCGGGATGTTGTTTACCCCGAGGCTTCTGCCCAGGCGGCGGGACGGAATCGGGCCGAAGACGATTGCGGTTCCGGCTTGTTCATCATGCATGCGACAGGTTCCTTATTGCGGCCGGCGTGTCATCCGCCCGACTTGCTGCAAACCACTATCTGCTTGGGGCTGTACCCACGAAACGGAGACTCGTCATAGTCGCCGTACTTCTCTTCGATCTTGAATCCATTGTACTCGACTACGGCGTCGATCTCCTGGGGAAACCACATCCTCAAGATAAGATCGTACCGCTCGCTGGAGCCATCGGGCAGGGCGTAATACAGCCGCACGGTATTTATCTGCGTCGCCGGGTCATAGACATTGTTCTCAGTTATCTCTATCCTCCCCTTCCCGTCCGGATCGTCGTACGAAGAGTGAGCATATTTCTTGGTCGGGTCCCTGAGCAGAATGTCCAGACGCGGATTGAAAATGTCGAAGGCGAAGCGCGAGCTCTCCTTCATGTGGTGCTTGACGCAGCGCAAGCACGCCTCCATGTCGGCGAGCGTCTCGAGATGGTTCATGGAGTTATAGGGTATGAAGATCATACGGTAGGTCTGGCCGAGGTCGAAGTCCCTGAAGTCGCCTTCGACCCAGCCGATGTCGGCAGCCGCGGCGGCTGCCTTATTTCTTCCGACATCAAGCATGGATGGCAGTATGTCGAGGCCCGTGATTTTGTGGCCAGCTTTCGCCAGGGGAATCGTAATCCGGCCCGTCCCGCATCCGAGCTCCAGCACCGGGTCCCCGTGCTTGCGTACCTGCTTCTCCCAGAAGCCGGCGTCTTCCTCGGGATGCATCTCGCGAAGGTCATAATGCCGTCCGTCATAGAACCGCAAGACAATCCCCCCAGAAAGCATCGGGGTCAGGTCTTGAAACGCACAGGCGGCCGCTTAGAGTTGCCGCAATGTTGTGCATTTCAAGACCTGACCCCATCTGTTGCACTGCTTATTTTGTTAGAACCCGAAGGTGACGCCACCGGTGAACATGGATATGTGATCCGTATTCTCTATTTCGAATTTCTCCCACTCGAGACGTACAGCGATCTTAAAGATGGAGACATCGCCGCCGAGCCCCCACATGAAATCAGACCCGCTCTCGCTCATAGGGTCATCCAGCAGCCCGCCCTCGGCGGTCCACCAGAAGTACCCTGCTTTGGCCCAGAGATGAGCGATGCCCAGCGGGAGTATTCCCATGGCCTCGACATCCCATCCCGTGGTTTTCGACTCGTACGATATGTCATTCACCTGGTCAGAAACCTGCCCGAGGCTCCGGTAGCCGCCTTCGAAAGACAGGAATGAAATCACCTTGTAGCCCCCGAAGATCTTATAGGCGAAGTCGGTGCCCTCGACCGGGATGTCCTCTTCGCCCAGATCACTCCACTCCCATTGCACAAATGACGCGCCGATGCTCCCGCCGACATAGGGCCCTTTAGCATAGGCGGTCGAAACACATAGGAGTAACATCAGCATGACTCCAATTGCTGTTGACTTCTTCATTGACTTGCCTCCTTCTCTTCCGGATTCAGGCGCGCAATCACTCATTCACATACTCCAGCTATACCTGCTCGGGCAGGTTTTTTCAATCTTTTTCTTATCTTCGGTACGAGGCCGTCCAGGGAGGCGCGTCGGGTTTCTGTAGCTCCAGTATCTCGCGCCAGGCTTCATCCGTCAGCCGGTTCGACATGGGCTGCTTGAATTCGTAGTAGGACATCTCCGGCCCCGCAGCCAGCCAGATGGCGTCGTCATACTTCCAGGCCACCACAAGGAGCTCGACATAGCCGCAGCCCTCTTCGAGAACCATGCCGCTGTTGGTATCCGTATGCACATCGGCGACCATGGTGGTTTTCTGGGATTCCCGGTCGACGCCGTCGAGCACGCCCTTGACCGTCTTGCCGAAGCCGCCGATGAAGTCCATGTCGGCCGTGTCGAGACTCTCGCCGGCCAATTCCTTGAGCGAGATATTCACCAATCTCTCCAGCGCCCGCTCCAGCCGGGCCATGTTGGAGGCCGCGACTTCGTTCGCCTCAATCATCCCCATGTCCACCAGCCCGAGCCTCATCATGCGGGTAAGGCTCAAAAGCCTGTTATAGACCTCCGGCACCGGCTCCACGAAACCTCTGGGCCTGTCGAGCCGGGGCGGCGGCGAAGGCACCCCCGTGAGCGCCATGGTGTAGCTCTGCTTGGCATAGAGAATGGTGTCATGCCTGAGCTCCGCCCATGAGGCCAGGGCCATGGTCAGCAGCCTGTCCTGCCACGCCCCGGACTGCATGAAGGCGGGATAACCCTCTCCATACTGCCCCACGAACGACTTCAGTACCCAGAGCCAGTTCCAGTAGAGGTTCTGCTTCCAGTGGGCGTCATCGAGCTCGTCGAGCTCGTCGTACATCTTGCGGAACGCCTCACCGTAGTCCTTATAGTTAGCATCCCCGAGGTCGTCGAGCACATCGAGGGCCCGGTCCGATCCCAGGACAGCGAAGAGGTCGAGCCCGCGCGGAAAGACCCGGCCGATGCCGACGCCCGGTATTTCATAAGCCGTGAAGGGCATCTTCTTTCCCCTGAACTCGCCCACATACGGGACCACGAGGTTCGAGAAGACATATGAGTCGGGAACGTAGCGCTGCCCCATCAATCTCAAGCCGCGCGTTGCCGCCAGGCACTCGTCGGCCTGGGCGGGCGAGAATGGCGGCGTTAAGGTGCACTTGCCCGTCCCGCCGTATATCCTGGGGCTGTGGTATTCCGCGAGCCTGGCCTTGAGCCTGTCGTGCGCTCCAGCATCGATTCCCGCGACCTTGTCCGTCCCACCGAGGACTTCGTTCATGGCATTGGCGTATTCGTAGGGCCCCAGGTCGTCTGAGAAACCCACGAAGAAGGATGTCACTTCATAGACCTTATCCCAGCTGGCCAGGAGGTCGGCGCGCTCCGCCATGATGCTCGCGAGAAGACATGCCCCGATGGTCTGGATGCGGGCATCATAAGTCGAAATCAAGGCGTCGCATGTAGAGCATGTCGACCCCGGCTGAATCTCATCGCTCCCCTTGATGAGCATGCTCATTCTCCCGAACCACATCATGGCCCGGAAGTAGTTCTTGAGCTTCTCCGAAACGGTGTAATGGCCCCGCGGCACGTACTGTGAGTAATCTTCGGCGTACCTGAAAACTGGCGAAGCCGTAAAACCGGCATGGGCCGCGATGAGGGCCAGTTCTTTGCCGGCATCGTCCTTCAGTTCGGCCGGAACATCGAACCTGTACTTGCCCAGGTCCATGTTTGTGAATTCGCGGTCCAGATCGGCGCCGCTGTAGCCATTCGGCAGATTGATCTCGCGTACGACCCGGACGCGTCCGGTCTCGTCGATTTCTTCCCGTGCTTCGCTTCCCACCTGGAGGTAATTGCCGCCCGGGTCGGGTGCGAGCAGCGAGAGACCCACCGCGAGGAAAACTGAGTTTCTCCTTGCCGCTTCCTTGAGGTCGCCTTCTGACTCGCCGTATGCCCGCCAGCACTCGTCGAAAAGACTGGCGCTGAGATGCCACATGCGGTCGTAGAGATTCCTGGCCTCGATGGTCTGCAGCGTATGATCGAAGAGTATGTGGTAGGCGTGAAGCAGCGACGAAGATGTCACGAGAAGCGGAACATCCCGCTGCCCCAGCGTGAGATAGGCTTCGTCGAACTGCTCGCTGGTCCTGTCAAACGGGAACTCGGCGACCACGAATCCCGCCTCAAGCAGCTGCTCCCTGGCTTCTTCCCGAAGCATCAACCGGCCGGCGGAGTGGTCGAAGTCCTCCAACTGCCTGGCCTCGAGCGGAAGTTTGTACTGGTCGGCGTCCCGGCGGACATCAAGAACGTCATAAGTGAAGTACTGGAGAAAACCCTCGGCGGATGATGGCATCTCTCCACTCTCCTGACCGGTCCCGGGCACCGCCAGCAGCATCCCGCAGCACAGAATCACACCCGCTCCCAGTCGGCTTGCATTAGGTTTCACAACAGCCCTCCTGTCATAGGCCTTCTCCAAACTCAGCCCCACCTTACACTTTGACCACGCTTTCATCAACACTGTTCCAGAACTTCGGGTTATGCTTGACATATCCGTCGGGCAGCGGGAGAATGACCACGACAGGCGAGAACAGTAAGGAGGCCCGTCATGAAGAAGATCTGCCTTGTCGCAATACTCGCGGCAGCACTGTGGCTGTGCGCAAGCCCGGCTCTCGGGGACTCGACTTATTATGACGCCACCAACAGCATCATCGACATCGCTAACCCCGTGGGGACAGTCTGGCATGAGCTCTATCCGAATTACTGCACCGCTCCCTATGAGATCACTGACTGGAAGGACGGCGGGGACGGCGTGCTCAGCTACTGTGACACCATCGACATGACGTATGACCCGGGCGGAGCGGACCCCCAGACGACGACAGAGCATGTTGTCGAGGTCACGTACACGCTGGAGGTCCTGTGGGCTGCCGACCCCGGCGAACCCCACTTCTGGGACTGGCAATACGTGGAGGAGCGGGACCCCCTCAGCGAGCCGGTCTGCACCTGGTGGACAGAGATCTACCCGGGCTTCGGTGAAGAGTGGCACATCGCCGCCTGGGAGGACAACGGCAGCGGTGTGCTGGATTTCTGCGACTTCATAGTGGACGACTTCGGTGGCCAGTGGCATGTGGAAGGCGTACACACCGACATCGTCACCGAGCCCGTGCCGGGAACGGCCACGGAACCGTCCACCTGGGGCAAAATGAAGTCCTTGTTTAAATTCTGGGACTAGGCTCAGGCTCTTCGGCGCAGCATGAGAAATCCTACTTCTTGTCCTCTGCCGGGGGCGGAGGCGGGGCGACCTTGATAGACACCTTCTTCTTGCCGGAGATATTACACACGGCCGTAACTGCGATCGTGTCGCCGATCCCGGCATCCGTAATGCGGTAGACGAGCTTCTCGCCGGCCAGGCTCTCCTGTGTTTCGAGTGTCTGCTCGATGATCTTCTTGCCATTGAGCTCCACGATCACCTGGCTCACGTAGTGCTTGGCCTCATCCTTGACCTGATGCTGAACTCTCACTTTGAGGAGCTGCTCATTGAGGTCAAACTCGGGGTCGACCTTGCCGGGCGCGTGGGCGTAAGCGGATGAAAAAGCCAGTAGAAGCAAGCAGGCCATGACCGCCGCCGATGCGAATCTCATCATTATCTCCCTCCCTTTCATTCTCTTCGATGGTATCCCCTGACATTCCCTATTCGACTAGTTAGATGGCGGAACTCAGGCCGAGGTTGCACAAATAGATTATGCAGAGCGAGAATCTCTATCTGATCAGAACGACTTTACGGGTCGCGGCGGCGGTATCGTTGGCCCTGATGTAGTATATGCCAGCGGGTACCTCCCGGCCTGCGCTATCGCATCCGTCCCACTCGAGGCCGGCGCCGGCTATTCCCACTGTCTCCGTAAGGCCGGCAATGAAACGGCCGCGGGAGTCATACACGCCGGCTGAAACCGCGGCGGCTCCACGCGCCTCCGAGAACATCAGAGGAATATGCACACCTCCGTAAGTGGGGTTGGGCCACGGCAGGCCCATGCGCTTACTGTGACCGGCATCATCTCCCCCGACTCCCGCGAGGTCGCCCACGATAACGAGGCCGTCTCTCCAGGCAAGGGGATCGATGCCCTCGCGGTACCTGTCGGTGAGCGCAACTGAGAGAAATTCGATTGGAGAGGAGCCGGTCCTCAAGGCCCTGAACTCGAGCCTGCAGAGCTCCCCCGGCGGTAGAAGATATGTGAGGGCCGGGAAGATGACGTCCCATACCTCCCAGGTTCCCAGCGACTCCTCCTCCACTGTAAACCAGGTCTGGAAGCCGGAGTTGGCGTACAGGGAACCCTCATAGGCTGTAACGAACTCAAGGATGGCAGGGTCATAGGTGAATATGACCTGGTAGTTGGCAAGCGTATCAAGGTCTTCCACCATCACTCCGATCTGAAAGACCTCAGCTGAATCCACAGTGATGGTTTCGGGTTCGCAGTGGACCGTCGGAATCGCTCCCGCCACGGCCGGCGCGGCGAGCAACAGGAAGATGACGGCGATGACCCTTGCACTATTCATGCTCTACCTCCGGATGCACATCTATTGTACACGAGTACCCGGGGGAGTTCAAGAACTCCCCCGGGTAGGAACGAACGAAGTCTAATTCACCTTCACAAGTTTGGTCGTAGACTCGTAGCTGCCGGCGCGCATCTTCACAAAGTAGATGCCGCCATGCACAGCATTGCCTTGCGAGTCCATACCGTCCCACATCTCGCTGTAGGAGCCGGCATCGAGAACGCCGTCAACCAGCTGGCGCACGAGTCTGCCCCTCGTATCATATATCTCGACCGCTACATGCTCGCTGCGGCCGAGCTCGTAGTGAAGCGTTGTGCCCGGTGTGAACGGGTTCGGACGAGCACCGAGCAGCCGCGTCATCGCGGGAACCACCTCGGGCTCATAACTCTCGCTCACTACATCCACAGGACGGTTGTCAGTGCCGCGGATGTCGGTCCGGGCAAATGCGATCTCGGTGTTCGAACCCTTAACCGTGAACACCAGTTGCGCTACCTCACCCGAGCCGCGCATCGCCTGGCCCGTACCCAGCACGGCAAGATCCAGCCATGCCTCACCCGGTGTCGTCTTGGCGCTGTTAAAGAACACATGGCCCGTACTGAGGGCCCTGCTCGGAGACGCTGACTTCAGCTCCAGTGACTGAGCGTCGTACTCCAGAACAATGCTCACGCCCTTGACCTCGGCGACATTGCCGCCAAGAACCAGGCTCACAATGAGCTCATCCGTGCTTGAGCCCGCAGGCTCGAGCCTCAGAGCCACGGGGCCTATCTCCTCACGCTCCAGAACAGGAGCGCCCAGAGCGGTCACCACGCCATAGTTCATGGCGAAGATCATGAGATCCTCGAAGTCCACGTAGTCGTCCGGAACCGGAAGACCAAGCCTGCTGTAATCGTCCGTCGGGCCAACGTCGCACTCGTTATGGCGCGCGGCAGGAGGACTCGTCGGGCTGTACAACCAATAAGCAGCACTCAGAGCACTGATGTCGTCGAAGTTCACTAGACCGTCATATGTCCCCGTGAACCCGAGTCCGTCGGTAATATCGCCAAGCCAGTAGTTGGTCGCCCTGTCTCCCTGGGCAAACCCTGGCGGTATGCTGCCGCCGGGCACCGTGCCCCCGGTATAGTTACCCGCGCAGTCATAGGCGAACGCATGGTAGAAGTAGATGTTACGGTCAACAACACCGTCGTCATAACTCGTACCCGTGCCGCTGTAGACCACCGTACCGTCACTCGGATCAACCGGATAGCCGTCTGCCGGTGGCTGCACGTACTCAGGGTAGGCTCCCGCAGCCCACGGCTTACGAACCACAACAACATGGTCAAAGTCGCTGCCGGGGTTGGTCCACGACAGGTGCACCTTCTGGTTGCCCGGAGCAGCGTCGAAGCCCGTAACTGCCGGCGGAGCTATCGTATCCTTGATGAAGTCCCAGCTCGCTTCCGCGCTCGTGTTACCGACATCGTCCGTACAGTAGAAATAAACCGTGTGGGCCCCTTCACCCAGGCCGGCGAATCCCGGCAGCGTCCAGGCAGCATTGCTCCAGACACTACCCGAGTAGTCGGTGAACAGGTCTGCATCCATAGTCCACGTACCGCCCGTGCCGATCTTGTAGTATGCGGTGTGGAGATCACCACAGGCATCGCTCGCACCCAGATCAAGCACCGGGGTCACTTTGTAGCACTGGCCATCCGGGAACGGACCGTTGACCGTGAATACCGGATCGGCCATGTCGACGATGAGCTCGCCGTCATCCTCATAGAAGCCGCTCAAAGGCGCGTTGTCCTTGTCGCGGATCTTGTTGATAGTGATGTCTATATCGCTCAACCCGCAGGCGAGACCCGTGAACTCAACGGTGAACATAGTACCCGGACCCGTTACGCCGGGCTGGGCACCGAGAAGTGCGCAGTCAACCGTGATCTCATTCGTGCCACTTGTCATCTTGAAGAACGTCGTCGTACCCTGATCGCTAAGGAGACTACCCTGCGTGACCTTGCCGGGATCTGTACTCACCTTCGTGCCGTCCCAGGAGAACTTCACCGAGTAGCCGTACATCAGACCACCACCTCCACCGAGATAGTCGACAGCCACCGTCTTCACCGGCAGCGCGGTGGTCAGCTCCTCGGGATCGGGAACGCAGACGATGTTCTCGCCACCGGTCTTCCCTATCCAGGGGTCATAGTCAATGTTGTCTCCGACATCATCGCCCGTACCAAGACTATTGGTGACTGGATGATATGGCCCACTCCCGTCCCCCCACCAGTTCATCTCGGCATCGGTTTCATTCCCCGGGTCGGTGTCATTGTTAACCACCCCATAGGTATTGCCGCTTAAGGAGTTAAACTCAATCTCCGAGCCGGTAGGATATATGCCGTTTGACCACGAGTCCGTCAGCCAGATGCCCCTGTAGAAACCGCTGATGATGTTATTGGCCATATGCGTGTTGGTAACGTCACCCAGCAAGCGTATCCCCTTGCTGCCAGTCGGAGTGTCGGAACTCGATATCACGTTCCCGATGATCTGGGTTCCATCGAATCCGCCGTAGTCACCGTCGACTTCGAGCTGAATGGCCTTCTGGTAAGCACCACCGACATTCGTAATCGTGTTATACGAAATCTCCACGTCGGTGTACTTGCCATTTGTCCTCTCATTGTAGTACGTGCCATAGGCGCTTACCATCACGATGCCATGCCCGCCGCTCGCGTCGATCGTGTTGTGGTGTATCCACTGCTTGGCGGTCACGTCGTTGTTGTCGACGCCTGTCTTGTAGCTCATGCTGTATATGGGCCATGGGCATACGACCGTGTTGTAGCCGACCTCGGCTGCTCCCAGGTGCTTCTCGAAGATGATGGGATTCTCGGTCACGTTGGTCACGGTGTTGTAGTTGAACACCACGTCAGCATCGTTGTTCTGGGAGTAAAATCCCCATGCGGTGTTATCGATTACGATGCCAGTGACGGTGACCGCGCCGCCGGAGCCTCCACCGCTCGCGAGTATCGCGAATGCCTCACCGCCACTCGGCGCTGCTGCATTCTCAACCTTAAAGCCGGAGAAATCGACAGAGCCGGCCGGCGCAGTTATGCGAACCTGGCCGCTTGAGGGCAGAGTGAGTCCCGTCCCATCAATAAACGTCGTGGATGAGCCCGCACCCAACACATCAACAGCCTTGCCGATCTCGACCTGTTCATTGTAAGTGCCTGCCAGCACGTTGACTGTGCTGCCGCTGACGAGGTCGATTCCCTCTTGAATGCGGCCAGCCGTCCCGGTTTGGGGACTGTCGTCGTCAACGGTGAGTTCGGAGAAGTCGCCCTCGAACCCGGGGCCCGCGCCCGTGTTTGTGCCGCTAACCAGCCATGGAGTGTAGTCCGCACCACTGCCGCCGTTGGCTTCCGCCTGAACGGCAGAGGCCCCGCTCGAGCCCCACCAGTTAGCCGACGCGTCCACGGTCTCGGTGACCACGCCTGTGTTCACCTTCACCCCGTAGTTGGCGTTTCCGCTCAGGTCGTTATCATAGACTGTGACCCGCTCAGTATCAATTGCATCGCGGTCTATATTCACGCCGGTATCACCACAGCCAGTTATGATATTGTTCTCAATGTCAATGTCCTGGCCTTTGATGCTGACGCCGAATCTGAGTGAACCGCTGAGATCATTGTTGCTAATAGTGATGAACGTTGTAGTGCCCCAGAATGACACAGCATCATTGTTTCCGGTGAAGGTGTTACCCGACACCGTCACATTTGTCAGGTTGCTACCGGTAGCTCCCTTGCCGTTGATGAAGCCGGTAGCAGTATTGCCGGTGATGCTGGCTGGATTGGTGCTGGTCAGATATATCGCCGACTCGCCGCCAAGCGGGCTTGACCCGAGTGCAAATGTGTTGTCAGAAATGGTGACATTGGTCGCCGGGCTGGGCTGAACAATCACACCATTCTTATTGACGGTCACCCGGTTCTGATCGACCGTGAGGTAATCATTCCCTTTATAGAGCACGCCTATTGAGCCGGATACGATGTTGTTGCTGACCGTTATGTGATCATCCCAGGCGCGGACGACACACTCATCGGCGTTGTTCAAGACCTGGTTCTGATCGAGTGTGAAGCCGTCGATGGAGACATTGCTCACACCCGCAGCTACGCTGATCAGCATATTGGGATTTACATATCCCAGGCCCGTCATATCGATTATTGACTCGTTGGCAGGGTTGGTTCTTGCACCCGGTTGCGTGGGATCGACGCCGTACTGGGCGCCCCGGAGGTCCACCGTACCATTTATGATGAGCCGCTGGGAATAGAGGCCGGCTGCCACATTGACAATGCTGCCCTCCACGGCGTCGATACCCGACTGGATGTCGGTGAAGGCATCGTAACCCCAAGTATGGCCGTCGTTACCACAGCCGTCGCAGTAGAGAGCGTCTACCCATACTTCAACGGGCGGCCCGATGGTCCAGGCACTGGTTTCGGTCATGCCCCAGAAAGAGTAAAAAGCACCGCTGTTGACACTGACATTCCACGTCTTGGAGCCCACCACTGTGCCCGTACTGCTTCCGGCCGTATCCAGTGTGACGGTCTTGACCAGATAATTCCCCTCAAGAACGAATTCGGTATCCGCCGTCAGCATCAGGCTCCCGCCGGGTCCCCAGAAACCCACATAAATCTTGACTGAGGCATCGGGGTCATAAGAGTAAGCCTGAGTGAGGTCCAGATCGTACGAGTAGTCCAGGGTGACTGTTATTACCTGGGTTGCACCCGAGGTAAGCCAGTTGGCGCCTCCCATACTGAACCCGGATGCCCAGTGCCCGCCCGGCGCGGAAACGTCATGCACCTCCGCCACCGAGTTGCTTATCAGGGTCGGCAGCATTCCCGGCGCATCCACGCTGATATCCGAGGCGGCAGAACCGTAGGCATCGCTAGCACTCGTAGTCAAGCTTATCGGCGAAGCGCCCTGGGCCCGGTCCTGCCAGTCCGACACTTCAGGGTCTCCTACCCCGCTATAGCAACCATCGGACTCGTACCATTGGACACTCGTCCACGAACCCGAGACCGTCACCGTACTGTGTACATCAGAACTGGCGGCATAGACGCCCGCCAGGGCAGTCCCGGCGACAAGGATTGCCATCAACACAACCACACATCCCGCAAGTACCTTCATTTCAATCCCCCCTTCGATACTTCAGCCAAACGGCGCTCTGCCGTGGCTTGAAGACGCATGAGCCCGGGAAGGACCCATAGAAACGCCCCCCGGGGGAGTTCAAGAACTCCCCCGGGTAGGAACGAACGAAGTCTAATTCACCTTCACAAGTTTGGTCGTAGACTCGTAGCTGCCGGCGCGCATCTTCACAAAGTAGATGCCGCCATGCACAGCATTGCCTTGCGAGTCCATACCGTCCCACATCTCGCTGTAGGAGCCGGCATCGAGAACGCCGTCAACCAGCTGGCGCACGAGTCTGCCCCTCGTATCATATATCTCGACCGCTACATGCTCGCTGCGGCCGAGCTCGTAGTGAAGCGTTGTGCCCGGTGTGAACGGGTTCGGACGAGCACCGAGCAGCCGCGTCATCGCGGGAACCACCTCGGGCTCATAACTCTCGCTCACTACATCCACAGGACGGTTGTCAGTGCCGCGGATGTCGGTCCGGGCAAATGCGATCTCGGTGTTCGAACCCTTAACCGTGAACACCAGTTGCGCTACCTCACCCGAGCCGCGCATCGCCTGGCCCGTACCCAGCACGGCAAGATCCAGCCATGCCTCACCCGGTGTCGTCTTGGCGCTGTTAAAGAACACATGGCCCGTACTGAGGGCCCTGCTCGGAGACGCTGACTTCAGCTCCAGTGACTGAGCGTCGTACTCCAGAACAATGCTCACGCCCTTGACCTCGGCGACATTGCCGCCAAGAACCAGGCTCACAATGAGCTCATCCGTGCTTGAGCCCGCAGGCTCGAGCCTCAGAGCCACGGGGCCTATCTCCTCACGCTCCAGAACAGGAGCGCCCAGAGCGGTCACCACGCCATAGTTCATGGCGAAGATCATGAGATCCTCGAAGTCCACGTAGTCGTCCGGAACCGGAAGACCAAGCCTGCTGTAATCGTCCGTCGGGCCAACGTCGCACTCGTTATGGCGCGCGGCAGGAGGACTCGTCGGGCTGTACAACCAATAAGCAGCACTCAGAGCACTGATGTCGTCGAAGTTCACTAGACCGTCATATGTCCCCGTGAACCCGAGTCCGTCGGTAATATCGCCAAGCCAGTAGTTGGTCGCCCTGTCTCCCTGGGCAAACCCTGGCGGTATGCTGCCGCCGGGCACCGTGCCCCCGGTATAGTTACCCGCGCAGTCATAGGCGAACGCATGGTAGAAGTAGATGTTACGGTCAACAACACCGTCGTCATAACTCGTACCCGTGCCGCTGTAGACCACCGTACCGTCACTCGGATCAACCGGATAGCCGTCTGCCGGTGGCTGCACGTACTCAGGGTAGGCTCCCGCAGCCCACGGCTTACGAACCACAACAACATGGTCAAAGTCGCTGCCGGGGTTGGTCCACGACAGGTGCACCTTCTGGTTGCCCGGAGCAGCGTCGAAGCCCGTAACTGCCGGCGGAGCTATCGTATCCTTGATGAAGTCCCAGCTCGCTTCCGCGCTCGTGTTACCGACATCGTCCGTACAGTAGAAATAAACCGTGTGGGCCCCTTCACCCAGGCCGGCGAATCCCGGCAGCGTCCAGGCAGCATTGCTCCAGACACTACCCGAGTAGTCGGTGAACAGGTCTGCATCCATAGTCCACGTACCGCCCGTGCCGATCTTGTAGTATGCGGTGTGGAGATCACCACAGGCATCGCTCGCACCCAGATCAAGCACCGGGGTCACTTTGTAGCACTGGCCATCCGGGAACGGACCGTTGACCGTGAATACCGGATCGGCCATGTCGACGATGAGCTCGCCGTCATCCTCATAGAAGCCGCTCAAAGGCGCGTTGTCCTTGTCGCGGATCTTGTTGATAGTGATGTCTATATCGCTCAACCCGCAGGCGAGACCCGTGAACTCAACGGTGAACATAGTACCCGGACCCGTTACGCCGGGCTGGGCACCGAGAAGTGCGCAGTCAACCGTGATCTCATTCGTGCCACTTGTCATCTTGAAGAACGTCGTCGTACCCTGATCGCTAAGGAGACTACCCTGCGTGACCTTGCTGGGATCTGTGCTCACCTTCGTGCCGTCCCAGGAGAACTTCACCGAGTAGCCGTACATTAGGCCACCACCACCGCCCAGATAATCGACGGCTACCGTCTTCACCGGACTGGAAGTGGTCAGCTCCTCGGGGTCGGGAACGCAAACGATGTTCTCGCCACCCAGGGCCCCGATCCAGGGATCGTAGAAGGCGAACGGGCTGACCGGATCGCCGCTACCTGGACCTGAACCGCTGGGACCTGATGCATCGCCCCACCAGTTCATGGTGCCGTCGGTAGCTACCGAGAGGTGATTATCGAGCCCTGTCGCGTTTCCGACGATGCTATTGAACTCGAAGTCGATTAGACCCGGGTACCCGTCATAAAGGTTGAACCCCGCCGACACATTGCTGTGAACCAGATTGTTGGCCACGCGTATGTTCTTGGGATCGAAGGCGTTATCCGGCATGAACTCGTAATAGCCGTCGCCGTAGTTGCTGAAGAAGATGCCGTTACTGTTTCCTGTGAGCTGGTTTCCGGTCACGTCAAAGTCCCACGCGCCGTCAATCCATATTCCGCTCGCGGCACCGTCGTGAATGTTGTTGCCGCTCACCTCGAGCGGGCCTCCCGTATGGGCGCGCATCGACTGCAGGGTCAAGCAGGCCCCGGTGGTGCTGTAAATTTCATTCCCCTTGATTTCGAGCCCGCTGAAATCCAGAAGATCGGTGAGCGAAGGATCGTATATCCCGATGGGATCAGCAGGATTATACCTCTCGCTCTCCGTACCCAGGTACATCCCGAAGCCCCAGGCGCCATCGCTGATGTCGTAAATCGTGTTGTCAAGAAGCTTCAAATCCGTATAGCCGAAGCTCACATTGTACTCGGCTGGCGGGAGATAGACCTGGATTCCGGTGTCACATCCATGTATATCGAAGCCCTGCACTGTAACATCGCTCGCAGCGATATCCACGCCCACACCCGTAGCCGGAGCGATCTCCGGGGTGCTAGCCGCGCACAGGGTCAGCGCCTTGCCGATGAAAACATTCTCCGCATAGGTACCGGTATGGACGTAGACAATGTCGCCCGCCGATGCCCAGGAGATAGCGGCTTGAATATTGTCATTGGTGTACCAGGTCCACGGCGAAGTGTGAGGGTCACCCACGTAGTCGCCGCCCCACCAGGCAGAGTAGTCGGCATTGCCATCGACTTCATTGCCCGTGCCGTCCGGGTTGGTGGTGGCGTTATAGGGACCGCTTGCGTCACCCCAGTAGTTAGATTCGACATCCTGGGCGGCAGCAGCATTGGTCCAGAGCCCGGCGTCGTTGCTGTAGATGCTGTTGCTGTTCGCGGTTACCATGACCGTGCTGACATCTTCGTAAGCGACGATGCCGATTTCATAGTCATCGATTTCGCAATCGGTGACCGAGGCAATGACAGGGTCACCCATTGCCCACACGGCGATACCGTAGTCACCGCCATGATGCTGGCCGGTAAGTTGCGCCCCCGTGACGGTGACGCTGGTGGCGGCCCCTCCCAGAATGACAAGGTCGGGCGCCCAAGTCTCCTCGAAGGGCGAGACTTCGGCGGGTTGTATCATTTCGCCGGACAACATGGCATAGCCATAGTCGCGAATGCTTATTCCCTCGGCATCGTCTATATCACCCGAGGTAACGGTAATATCCGTGATGGTACTCTGCGTTTCCTGGCAGAGCACGCTGGCCTGGCAATTGGAGACCGCTGTGGAACCGCTGATATTCACAGTCGAGCCCTCATAGAAGAGTATGCCGCTCGCGGTCCAGGTTCCACCAGTCCAGCCTATGTCGCTGACCGAGCAGTCGATCACTGAGCCGCCGGCACCGAATCCAATCTGAATGCCGTTCTGCGCGGTTACGCCGGTGTGGCCCTGGCCCGTGATGTCGCAACCGTCAACAGCAACGCTGAGACCGTTGCCGTTGAGCGCCATGGCAGTCTTCTGGAAGTCGTCGACATTGGTATCTGTGACGCCCAGGGTATACGGACCACCCGTGTTGTTATAGGCGTAAACGGCGACTCCATGCTGCGCGCCGCTGAACGGTGTATCGCGGACCCCCGTAAGGTAGCAGGCCGAGACATCGCCGCCGGCGTTCCAGAATGCAATACCGCAGAACCTGGAGTTGGCGTTCCCTCTCCCGGCGCCGTCAATCCTGCAGTCCTCGATCGTGACTCCCGTGACTCCGTCGAATCCGACAATCGGATAGTTGATACTTCCGCTGTCGAACGAGTAAGTCAGGGAAACCGGGGACTTAATGATTGTATTTGATGCCGGGTCCGCCCCCGAGCCAGCCCCATCCAGAGTCAGGCCACCTGTTGTAACGACAACCTGCTCCTCGTAGGTGCCAGCTGCAACGTTGATCACATCGCTCGCCGCAGCCGCGTCCACGGCTTCCTGGATATACGTGAAGTGGTCGCTGGTGACATCCCAGTCGTACTCTAAGTACCATATGTTACCTGTGCCTTCGTTGTGCGGATCACTCGGGTTGCGCTCCGACGTGAAGAACAGATAACTCGTGCCGCCATTGTCTGTAAACCCGATGGGCCACATATCCACCCATGTGTTCGACCCATACTTGCCCTCCGTTACTGCGACAGACGTGCCGCCAGAGAGCAACGTGCTGAGAGAGGTGCCGGCCCAGGCGATATTGTATTGCCTGCCGCCGCCGTCACCCGTCCACGGGGCCTGAACGAAAACGTAGTAGCTTCCCACCTTGAGCAGGGTGGGGTCCCAGCCGTCCGACGCTGCCTCGTCGACCAGACTCCACGAGTCCGTGCCCGAATTGTATTGGAATATCTGGTTCATCCTGGGCGCAGGGCTCTTCAGAACCGCGAGGTAAAGTGTGCCCCCGTCGAGGAAGAAATGTGCCAGCCCTCCGGCAGAGCCTACCGCGACTTCCGTGCTCCACCCGCCCGTCTTGGGGGTGGAGCTATGGGTGGTGTAGAAGTCATCTCCCCGGCGCACCATTACGAAAAGCTCGCCGTTATAGGCTACTTCATCGTGGTGAGCAGCACCGTCGGAGAGTCCCGTAACCATGGATGAAACCTGAGTCCAGGAGGACCCATCCGTGGTGTACCATCCGTAAACCTCAGCGGTCGTGCCCACATCTATCGTGGAGAAAGCCCAGACTTCCCCACCGTAATAGGCGGCGCCGGTCTCTCCCATATATGAATTGGTCGCGCCGGAGATAGCCGCCGGAGTCGCCCCCACGAGGCCCGGAACCGTCGAGGCCTTCTTGTAGTAGACCTCGTAGTCGTTAATGTCTGGGGTGCCGGCCTGATAGTTGCCTGTTTCGGACGCCGACCTACCGTAGACGAGCCAGTAATCGGCGCCGTCATAGACAATTGACTGCCCCCGCTCATAGTAGGAGTTCGTCGTCACCTGCACGGGCTGGCTCACTTCGGCTGTCGCCGCCCAGGCCTGGGCCGCAACCAGCAGCATCAGCGTGCCAACCACAAATGCCGTCAATAGTTTCTTGATCATTGCTTTCTGCTCCTTTCCACTAACAAACCGTGAGATGCCTCACCTCCGGAGGTCTGCCCCTAAAGGCAGGTTGAACCGAATACCACCCCCTTCCCTGTTTCCTATCTCGACCTCTGGAATTCCTTATCCCCTTATTAATGTTTTCAATTACCCGCTTACCTCAGCAGCACGATACGCCTGCATGCGGAAAACCCGGGCATGGCGATTCTCGCGAAATAGACTCCGCCTGCAAGCCGGCTCCCATTCTCTCCTGTCCCATTCCACTCATAGCTCCACCGGTTGGGGTCAGCCGCCGTCAAGCGCGGAGATGCCACCACGCGCCCCTGCACGTCGTATATTTCGAGCTGGGACGGGATCGACCCGGTGCCCGAGGGTGGCGCGCCCTGGATGGTGATGTCAAACTCCCTGGCAGGGTTGGGCCGGGCCATTACGCTGAGCGTGAATTCGCCGTCCTCTGGTCCCTTTCCCACTCCGGACAGGTCACCGACATCGATGATGCCGTCGTGCCAGTCGACATCCTTGATCCAGATACCGCTCAGCGTAAACCAGAAGTAGTCCACGGAAATCGCGGTTGAACCTTCGGAAATGGCCTCGAATGTGAGAGCCGACAGGGCCCCGGGCCCCTCAACGGTGATCCCTCCGCACATCAGCACATGTGAGATGAAAATCGAGCCCGAGCTGGGCGTGACCACCCACCATCTGTTCCAGCAGGAGTCCACCATCACGGACTCTTCCGTTGCTCCCAGGTATCTGATAACGGCCGGGTCATAAGTCACGACGGCCTCGTAGCCGTCGAAAGTGACGTCCACAGAGTCTTTCCAGAGAAAAACCGAGAAAGTGTCTCCGGGTTCTACAAGCGTGCTCTCGGGACTGACCGATACGCTCGCACCCGCGGAGACCGGGGTGGTGACCAGGGAGAGCCCCAGCCCGATGCATACAACTGCCGCAAAAGCCACGTGCCGCATAATATTCATTTCACAGCCCTCGGTGGATTTTCCAGGGCATATTGCCGGCCCCGGGACAGAAGCCCCGGAGCCGGCTAGCCTGGAGCTTAGGGCAAGAGCGAAAGTTTTCTCACCACGCGCTCGCCTTCAACCTGGAGAATCGACATGTAGATTCCAGGAGCGACGCGAGAGCCGTCTGAACTCCTACCATTCCACTCAACATTGTGAGTCCCGGCAGAAACCATGCCGTCGACAAGGTTTTCAACCAGGCGTCCACTCACGTCGTAAATCCGGATGGACACGCTGGCAGCCCTGGGCACTGTGAACGAAATCCGTGTATTGCCGCTGAAGGGGTTCGGGCTTGCGCTCATCTCGACAAGCGCCCTGGCGCCGTCAGTAGCGGACTCACCGTCAACAATGTCCTCTCCAGCGACTTCGGGCTCCGCGCTCAGGTCGAGGCTCCTGTTGAAGCGGTCACGGAGATTGGCGACTTCGAGAGCCGGAGTCTTGGTTACCGCGCCGATAACGCGGAACTCAAGCACAGCCACTTCACCTGAACCGTCCACGCTCAACCCGCGGCCCATGACCGCCCCGTCGATGTGAACGCCTTCGGCGTCAACCATGTGCTCGAAGAACACCGGGGCAGCCTGCTTCGCAAGAAGTCCTCCGCGATCGACCTTCACGAACTCCAGCTCGGAGCTATCGTATGTGACCACCGTCTGTATGCCCTTCACCGAGGACGTGTTGCCCTTGAGAAGAACGGTGGCCTTCACCATGTCAGTGTTCCGGCCGCGCTCGAACTCGATCGAGAGGGCCGGGCGCTCGATGGCGCGCGGAGAAGCAGCCGCGAAGAAGCTGACCTGCTGGAAGTTGATCGCGAACATCATGAGGTCTTCGAACTGGACCCGGTTGTCGGTCGTCGGCCGCGCGTCCACCGAGTAGTCGGTTGTCGGGCCCACATCCAGGTAATTAACCGGATCATTGTGAGTGAGCGTCGCCCAGTAATTCGCGCCGAGCCGACTGATGTCGGCAGTATTGACGAAATTGTCGCCCGTGCCCGGCGTCGCGCCGTCGGTGACGTCGCCCAGATGGTAATTCAGCGTACCCGTGGTCTTGTTGGATACCGCCGACACGTTGCCGCAGGCGTCCTTGGTGTAGACCACGTAGTACCAGAAGTCACGATTGACCGGCATGTCGACCTGGCCCGTCGCCGTCACCGCGGTAAGCGCCCACGGAGCGGCCGGAGGATAGGCCGCCGGCGGGGCCGGCTCTGCGCCTGTCCCGTCGTCGTACTCCGGATAGTCTCCGAACGGCGCGCGATATACTTCTGTAACAACGGCATCGCCCGGAGCCGTGAATGTCATCGTGATATTGGTGACGCTTCCGGCGGGGTTGCCGGTCTTAACCTGCGCGGCAGCCAGATCGGTTACGGCCACAGGCGGCGTAGCGTCGATGGTGATGCTGGTGGGCGGTCCCGGAAGAGCCGGAACCGGCGCATTGGCGCAGTCTCTCACCGTGACGGAAGTCACCGTGATGGTCCCCGTGCCGTCACCGCTGCTTCCCTTGACGTCGACCGTGAAGAGCACGCCCGAGCCCACGGCTCCGCAGGGCAGGCCGAGGATGGCGCAGTCGACCGTGTAGAGGCCGCCGCCCTGGTCCTGAACCTGGAAGTTAGTCCCACTCACGCTTTTGAGATAGGGTCCCTCTACGATATCCGGGGGCGTGGAGCACAGCATAAGCTCCGAACTCAGCTGGAAGGAGACGCTGTATCCCCTGACTGGCGTCGCGTCGACACGTGTGAAGAGCATGTCGACCGTGTCGCAGGGATAAGCCGCGCTGAGACAGGTCGTGCTGGCCGGGTCGATGGCGATGTTGTCCGCGCCATAACCATTACAGAGACCGGCCGGATAGGGCCCGGTGAGCCACGGCCAGAAGGTGACGTCGCCGTCAACCGCGCCGCCGAGGCCCGAAGGATTCATAGGGTCGCTGGGCCCGCTGGCATGACTCCACCAGTCGCAGGTGGCGTCCAGATTGCCCGTCCCCTGGTTTCTGAGGGCAAAGGCTCCGGTCTGCGCGCCCCCGTCCATGAAGTTGTTGTTGTTAACATCGATCGTTGTCGCATCGATGCCGGAGAGGATCCTGAGGCCGTGGTCCAGATCCCCCGGCGAGGCTATAGCATTGTAGAAAATAGTATTGTACTCGACCGTAACGCCAGTGCTCGGGCTGAGACCATACTGGTCGCCCCAGAGCATCATGCTATATGACGGATACCCCGCATAAGGCGATGGACCCGCGCTGTAGACGGTGTTATTCGAGATGGTCGAGTTCTTGAGGCCGACCTGCATATTGGTATAGGTGTTGTTCTGGAAGGTATTGCCGTCGATGAGGGAATTCTGGAACTGGCTCGACAGGTTAAGCGACGCGCCGTCAAAGAGGTTCCCGGTCATCGACATGTTCGTGCTGTTATAGGCATCGTCATAGGCGACTATCCCGCCGTTCGCGAAGTCGTTATTGCGAATGGTGAGATTGTCGAAGACGTCGGAGCCGTCGAAATGCGCCAGCGCATACGAATCCGTCATCGAGGCCGCATCGAAATCGCAGTACTCGATCAGCACATTGGGCGAAGTGACGTTGAACCAGAACGCCCTCGCAGCGGTCCCGTCACCGATGCAGTTCTTGACCTGGAGGCCAGATCCGTTGTTCTCGGCGCGTATGAGCTGCGCCGAACCTGCGCCCGTGATGTGGAAACCGTCGATGATGACATTGTTGGCCCGAATATCCAGGATATGCCCGGACGTGCTGGTCAGTATAGACTCGGTGGCAATGCGGCCTCGCGCGTCCACGCCGGCCTGCGCGCCCAGCAGCGTCACAGTCGTGTTCACGACAATGTTCCCGGTGTAAGTGCCGGGCAGAACATTGACCGTGCTGCCGGTTACGGCGTCGATACCGTCCTGTACGCTTGCGAAAGCGTCATAGCCCCAGACGTAGTCGGTGGTATTCGCGGTATTGTAAACATCGACATCCGTCTGGGACGTGAAGTCGTCGTCAACGATGACATCGGTGACGTCGTTGGTGGTGTAGTAGAGCCCGGCGGTGCACTCTCCGCCCACCTCGGGATAGTGGTTGCCTGACGAGTACACCCAGCCGCCGCTGGCATCCTGGGTCGCACCCATGTAGTAACCCATCTTGTTGATGTCGCGCTGGTAGGTGGCCTGGTCATAAGCGCCCAGGGTCATGGCCGCGTACGCGGTGGACTGCCAGTCCTCGTCCCCGGTGTTCGCCCCGTAGCTCCCGCTGATGCCGCCCTGGGAGTACTGGCTGTCAAGAAGCAGGGTGATGAGGCCTGGGATCTCGTCCGTGTGGACACCGGAGGCCGAGAAGGCGTCGATAAGGCCTGTGAGGCCCAGGGTGTACCACCAGAAGTTCTTGTCGGTATAGGTAGGATCCCATCCGGCGTCGTCGACAACATCGAAGAGTCCCGGATAGTCATTGAACGAATCCTGCCAGAGTACCTCCGCTATCGTATCGGCCGCGGCTGCGTAGTCGTAGGTGTCGCCGGGATAGACGTCCCCGAGCATTGCTGCGGCGACCGCCCACGCTCCTATGTCCCAGCCGATGATGCCATTGGGGTAGCCCTGGGTCACGCCTCGGCCATCGCGGATGTACTTGACCAGCGAATCCGCCGAGCCGTAGGCCACAACGCGCCCGTCGAACTTGGCCTTGGCCGCATCCGCATAGGCCGTTCCACTAACCGCGGGAAGGGCCTGGTACTTGAGCAGGAATATGATGTCCGCAGCCGTCCTGTAAGTAACGGCACTGGTGATAAGCTGGTCCGCCGCATCGGTGATCGCGGTGAAGTGGCCAGCGTCCCCCGCTTCCAGGTATGCGTAATACGCTCCCTGGCCCGTCGCCCCGTAAGTATTGGTAGGGCTCGCGGCCGTGGTGTGGAAGAAGGGTTGGGCCGGGGTGTTCACGATCCAGTCCCAGCCGCCGTCATCGGGGTCATCGGGGCTCTCAGTTATGCCCGACCCGTTGCCGGCATTGTCTTCGGTGAAGTCGGCCTGCATCTGCTGCAGGTAATCCGCGCCGTCGGCTATCGCCTGGTCGAAATCCACGATGTCGCCCAGCGCGCCCAGAATGGGCAGGTGCCTGGCTACAGGTGCGGCGAATGCCGGCGGGGTTTGATTCCAGTCGAAGGGTTGGACTGTTCTCTGATCGGCGGGCGCGGCAAGCGCGACGCCGGCTACGAGAACAGTGATAACCAGAAGTATGGAGGAACTCATACCGGGTTTCATAGCACTGGACTCCTTTCAAGTTACTGCAGTTGGTAGACTCAGGATTGCTTTGAGCGCGAGACAGGAACTGTCTGACTACCCGGTGCTCTGCGCGCCTCGGACATAGCTAGCCGTTCCCGCACCACCCCCTCTCGAATGTTGTTTATTGTCGCAGCTCTGAAGTCTTTACAAATACTACCTGTACAGCGCCTTGATCCCGCCCCAGGTCGACGCGTCCACGGCCGTAGGGCACGAAATCGTGACCGTACCGTCCGTTGTTGAAATTTCGATGGGCATGTTGTTGCTGTCTCTAACCAGCGCCAGGGTAAACGCCAGCGGAGTGACAGCGCCGCATTCCCACGGGGGGCCAAAGCAGAGCGTGAACAGGTGGCCCGGGCCCGATACGGTACCCGTAAGGTCAGAGGCATCCACGGCCACGGTATCGTATACCGCGCCTGCCCGCACGTCATCGTAGAACGCGAAGCCATGACCTGCCGATGAGAATATGTCGCCGCTCTGGACGTAGAGCAGGGCCATGTGATCCGGCCTGAAGACCATCTCGACACTGTAGCCCTTGATGTCCGTAGCGGCTCCTATCCACACCTCGGCGCAGTAAACGCTATCCTCGCAAATGTCGACGTCGCCGTCCTGGGGATCCAGGTAGATAGGCGTCTGACCCTGAACGCACGGGACCAGCCCGAGCACAATCATACACATTAAAAGAACTCGCAATTTACTCCCTCCTCCCTGAGAAACCTTCGTGCAACTCTGCTGAAAGTGCGTAGAGACTATCACATAAATTAATTGAAGTCAAGGCAATAGGGCAATATATAGCGGTTAGACGAACTTTGTGGCAATCTCTCCGCGCCTGCGGGGATTTGGGTGATATAAGTTGACCCAAATCCCCCATACTTGTCGTATGCGGGTCGAATATGCCCTGAATATAGGCCGAATGCGCCTGGATAAGTTCCCGGATGTTCTCCGGTGGCGGGATTGCGGCTTGACTGGGTCTCGGGAGCAGTGGTTGACTGAACCGGAAGATGCAGACGGAGGGGGCGAATATGAGAATCAAGCTTGCGCTCGGGGCCGTCCTGGCCTGCCTCGTTTTGGCGGGACCATCAGCGCGCGCCGAATCCCGGGAGTTCCTGCCATCGATTGAGGATACGTTCCGCATAGATGAATGGCAATTCCTGGGACCTTTTTCGGCCGGCTACCGCGAGGGCATACAGGGCGCCGTCCCGCACCCTGCCCATTTGAGCCCGGCCGGCCCGGTGTCGAGCAGCGCGTCCGTATCCCGGGAGTACAGAAGCACTCTCACGCAGGGCGGCTCCGTAACCTGGAAGACCGTCTCCCCGGACTCGGCGGGCTGGGTGAGCATCGAGTTCGACAATGTTTACTGGGATACCATTGTGGACATATACGGCTACGCCGGTCTTGTGAACAAGACATTTGCCTATGCCGAAATCGACGCCGCGCGGGAGTGCCGCGCGCTCATCGTAGCCGAGCGTATCGGGACTTTCTACGTCAATGCCAGGGAGCACTGCGGCGGGCCCTACGGCCACGATTTCGTGCGCGTGCCGGTGGTGCTCGGCAAAGGCAGGAACCCCGTGGTGCTGAGCCTCTCCGGATTCGCCGGTCACAGGTTCCGCTTCGAGGTGCTCCCCGTTCCCGCTCCTCTCATGCTCCTCAGTGATTACACTACCCCCGATCTCATCGAGCATGAAGCGGGCACGTTCTGGGCCGCCGTCACCATCCTCAATACTACGCCGTCGACGATCGAGAATGCCGTTCTCACAATAGGAGATGACGCGACAGTGCGGATGCTGCGGGAACCAATCGGCGGCCTGGCGCCTCTATGTGTGAGGAAAGTACCGGTCGCGATTGAGGTGATCTCGCCTCCGGCGGACAGGGAAGAGGTTTCGATACCTGTGAGCGTTAGTTGCGCCGCCGGTGCTCACGCTGATTCGATGCGACTGAGAGTCCGCGGGCCCGGGCAGTCTTTCAAGCAAACCTTCATCTCGAGAATCGACAGCTCCTGCCAGTATTTCGCGGTGCTCCCGCCCGAGGACTTCAAGCCGGATGAGGAGTACGCCCTCATACTGTCGCTCCACGGAGCCGGCGTCAGAGCCGAAGGACAGGTTGACGCCTACAAGCCCAAGCCCTGGGCATTCGTGGTGGCCCCAACCAACAGGCGGCCATTCGGTTTCGACTGGCAGGACTGGGGCCGGCTGGACGCTCTCGAAGTACTGGAGATAGCCAGGGACACATTCCCCATCGATACGGCCCAGGTTTACCTGACGGGCCATTCCATGGGCGGTCACGGCGTATGGCATATCGGCCTCAATCATCCGGACCTCTTCGCGGCCATGGCCCCCGAAGCCGGCTGGACGTCGTTCGAGCTCTATATCCCGTGGTTTCTGCAGAAGAGCTACATATACGGTGACCCCAGGGCCGTCGGAATGCGCGACCTCTCCCTCCGGGAGGACAGGCCCCTCAACTTCGTGGAGAACGCAGGCAACCTCGGCATATTCATCGTTCACGGCGGAGCGGACGACAATGTTCCGACCATGCACGGGCGCATGTTCGCCGAACGCCTGACGGAGCTGGGCTATGAGTATGAGTACTGGGAGGTTCCGGGCAGGGGCCACTGGTGGCATGATGACAGTCTGGACGTCTCGTGCGTGGACTACCCGCGGGTACTGGACTTCCTGGGATCGCACAGGCGCTACCCGGTCCCCTGTGAGATAAGATTCAAGACAGTGAACCTGGGCACGGCGAACAGCGCGTACTGGGCCAAGATAGGCGCGCAGGACGAGCCCATGCGCGACACCGAAATCCGGGCAACCATATGCTCTGAGCCCGACCAGGGCCCGGGGGTTCCGACTATCACCGTATCAACTCTCAATGTAGCCGAATTCAGCCTGAGTCCGCCACCCGACCTTCTGCCAGGCGGCCCGGCCAGGCTCATTGTTGACGGAGAGGAACACTTGCTCCATCTCGAAGAAGAGAACGATCTCGTTTTCGCGAAGAGAGCCGGGAAGTTCCGGCCGGGACGCATGGAGCGCGGCGCTCTCGCCAAGTCGCCCGATCTCTACGGGCCCATCAAGCAGGCCTATTTCTCTCCGTTCGTATTGGTATACGGCACTCAGGGCAGCCGGCAGGCGACCGCCGATCTCCTGCATCAGGCCAGGTCCCGGGCCTTCCGGTGGTGGAGAAGGGGCAATGGACGCGTCGACGTCATCCCCGATACGTCGGTCACCGACCGCATGATCGAAGACTATAACCTGGTCCTGTTTGGAGGCCCCGCCGAGAACAGCATCACGGCTTGCATCGGGCGCGACCTCCCGGTCCGGATCGGCCGGGGCGGTATCGAGATAGGCGATTACCTTATAAGTGGACACGGGCTTGCCGCCAACTTCGTTTATCCCAACCCCCTCAGTCCCGGCAATCTTGCAGTTATTCACATGGGGACGGATATCGAGGGCCTTGGCCTCGCCGACTTCTTCAAAACCATTTACGCCGGAGCGGGCCTGACCGATTACATCATCTATGACGAGGCTGTCAGGACGAAGGGATGGGCAGGCGTCATCTGCGCGGGGTTTTTCGACAGTAACTGGGAAATGGACAGCGGCCTCATGTTCCGGGCCAGGTAGGTTTCGGGCCCTGAAGGCCCCAGGGTGCGCCCCAAAAAAAGAGGTGGGGCAGGAGCTCGGTGCGAAAACAGCAATTGGGGCAAAGAAAGGAGGCTCCCACCCCACACAACCCTATCCCTATCTGATTAGATTCATATCGGAGTCAAAGGTAACTTAATCAATTCGCAAAATCCGCGCAATAGCTGCTTGCGTTTTTTAGCGTCTGTTGCCCTCTCTATGCCTCTGGCGTGGCCGGCGGCGTGAATACCCGCGTGCCGAGCTCCCTGTCCATCATGAAGAGCCCGTTACCACTGTCCCCAATAAGCTTCAGCCTGTCCAGCACCGTACTGGCCGAATCCTCTTCCTCGACCTGCTCGTCAACGAACCACTGGAGGAAGCTCCTGGACGCATGGTCCTTTTCGTCGATCGCCAGGTTCATTAGGTCATTGATGAGGCCGGTCACCTTCTGCTCGTGCTCGTAGACATGCTCGAAGGCCGCGACCGCCGAGGGCCAAGTGGTCTCGGGGCCCTCTATGGCCTTGAGGGTGACCTTCCCGCCCCGCTCGTTGACATGGTCGAAGAACTTCATCGCATGGACCATTTCTTCCTGCGCCTGGACGCGCATCCAGTTGGAAAAACCGGCCATGCCGGTGGACGCGAAGTACGCGCTCATCGAGAGATAGAGGTATGCGGAGTACATCTCCGCGTTCATCTGCCCGTTGAAAGCGGCTTCAAGCTTCTTGTTCAACATCCCTAAGACCTCCAGAGACCGTGCACATTGCAGTACTCGCGGGCGGAGATATCGCCCTTGAGGATCTTGAAATTCCCCTCAGGGGCGCCACCCGGCTTGAGGAAGATGCGGTAGACATCGTCGCCCGCCATGATCTGGACCCACTCGATGTGATGCTTGTCTTCCATGGGATGGGGAACGCTGCCGACCCTGACCGTAACACCGGCGTCTCCGGTCTCGACGACTGGCACATGCTTCTCGGTGGTTGCGTCGGCCGTTTGCTCTTCCATCAGCTTCATGGGCTTCCCGCAGCAAACCAGTTCCCCCTTACCGCCGTGCAGCACTTCGATGATATTGCCGCACGTCTCACACTTGTAAATCTGGAGTTTCTCAGCCATTTCCCTTCCTCCTTCGGACAAACCCCACTCAATCCGGCAGGGACCGTTCCCTACCAGTTCTCTCCCAAGAGCTCATAATAGGCCTGCGGATGGGCGCATGCCGGGCACTCCTCGGGCCCCTCTTCTCCCTCGTGCAGGTAACCGCAGTTAATGCACCGCCATACTGCCTTCTTGTCGCGCTTGAAAACGCGGCCCTTCTCGATATTCGCGGCGAGGTCGAGATAGCGCTTCTCATGCTGCTTCTCGGCTACCGCTATCGCCGTAAAGACATCGGCGATCTCACCGAAACCCTCTTTCTTCGCGACCTCAGCGAAGCCGGGATACATCTCGGTCCACTCGTAGTGCTCGCCGCCTGCCGCAGCCTTCAGATTCTCCGCGGTCGAGCCGATGACACCCGCCGGGAACGCGGCAGTGACCTCGACTTCCCCGCCCTCCAGGAACTTGAACAGGCGCTTGGCATGTTCCTTCTCCTGGTTTGCCGTCTCCTCGAAGATGAGGGCCATCTGGACGTAACCTTCCTTTTTGGCCTTGCTGGCAAAATAGGTGTAGCGGTTTCTCGCCTGGGACTCACCCGCGAAAGCGGTGAGCAGATTCCTCTCTGTCTTGCTTCCCTTAAGACCTGCCATTTCCTTTCCTCCTCCTCGTCTTAGCCTTCTTTCTGCATGCAGGGCAAAGCCCCGTGAATTCGAGATGATGCCCCGTTATATCGTAGCCGCTCAGTTTCTCTACTCGCTCCCTGGCCCTTCCGAGCAGGCCATCGCTCACATCACCCACCTTACCGCACCCGGTACATCTGACGTGTATGTGATCGTCTACCCACCCGTCGTAGCGCCTGGGGCAGCCGCCCAGCTCCACCATCTGAATCATGCCGGCCTTTGCGAGCATATCGAGATTGCGGTAGACCGTGGCCAGGCTGATCCTCGGGATCCGCCGCCTGACGCTCGCATAAACCTCGTCGGCGGTCGGATGGGTCTTGGTCTTCCTGAGCTCTTCGAGGATTATAGACCTTTGAGGCGTCATTCTCAATCCGGGTTCCTCCTCCAGTTCACTCTATATTAGATGAGGCCGTCCGGGTATTGATTCGCATTATTATATGATAATAATAACTATTATCGTTGATTTCGGCTGCCAGTCTCAATACCGCCGTTTCGGACTGCACTTCGAGCCTGCATTCCGCCCTACTCTTCCGGGCGCTCTCCCGTAAGGCCAGTCGCGCGCCCCTCTTCTAATTGACGCGTTCTTAACCGGGTACGCTGACACCGCTGAATTCTGCCATCACGGCACGCGCCTTGCGTTAAGACCCTCCCCGTGTGCGTCCGCGCTCGGATGTCGCGTTCATGTTCTCCCTCAAGGGAGGTGTTGCCTATTGCACGTTTGTCGAGAGGGGCCGAATCTGTCGGGCCCGCGAGGATAGTGAACTTGAATAGGTTGGTACGGAGGTAGACCATATGAAGAGGAAGCTGACAGTCTGTGTCCTGATGTGCGTGGTAATGGCTCTCGCAGCCGGTTCCGTCGCCCTGGGACATAAGTCGGCGAAGGCCAAGATTCCGAATGGCGCCGCCGGCAGATCGCATGTCGGACACCTGTATCTTTTCGAGAAGGATCCCGAGACCTGGGAGGTTGTGGACGATGGCGCCCGTGGCAAGATGAAGTACAATCTTACGGGCTATGAGTTCGACTTCGTGTTCAACGGGCACGCTCTCGAACCGGGCCTCGACTACACCCTTATATATTATCCTGACCCGTGGCCGGGCGCCGGCCTGATCTGCCTCGGGGAGGGCACGGCTGACTATGACGGCAATGTTCATATCAAGAACGTCATAAACACCGGAAACATGCCCTCGGCGGCGGATGAGAACTATCCCGGCGGAGCCAAGATCTGGCTGGTCCTGTCGAACGACATCGACTGCGCGGCGCAGTCCATGATCGGGTGGAATCCTGGAGAATATCTCTTTGAATACGACCTGATGACGTTCGAGGACATCGACGGCTAGCAGAGGGCCAGCTCTCTGAGCGGGCCCGGTCGGCACTGAACGGAACGCGGGGAGAGGCTCAGACCCGGCCTCTTCCCGCCTCCCCCTACCTCAGGACCATGACGCGGGCTGTCGCCTCGAGGTCGCCGTCCATGGTGAAGACGACGAAGTAATAGCCGCTGGCGACGCGGGTTCCCGAGGAATTCCGGCCGTCCCAGGAAACGCTGTGCTCGCCGGCGCCCTGCGCCGAATAGAACAGCGACCTGATGCGCCGGCCCATGACGTCGTAAACGCCGATGCCCACGTTACCCGGGTCTGAAACATAGTACTGGATTTCCGCGGGGGAATAGGAGATCCGGGACGGGACGCTCAGGAGCTCCACGCCCGGCCGGTCGGGAACTCCGGCTTCCCAGCCATCCTCGCCCACGGCATGGCCGCGCACACGGCTCCGCATGACCTCATCGACGTTGGCGATCTTGACGCGATTGGCCAGGGCATACTCCACAACTTCTGCGAGCTGGTCGGTGCGGACGCACCAGTTTCCTCCCTGGCAGTCCTCCCGGACGACGTGGTTATTGAGAACATACCACCCCCCGGTCATGATAACGCTGTCGATATGCGCCCGGTAGAACTCGAAAGGTCTCCAGCTCAGTGAAGTCTTACTCTGTATCATATATGGATCCGCATCGTTCATGTCGGGGTTGATGCCCCGGTCGGTCTTGCACGATTCGTAATACTGCCTGACGACGTCGAGAACCGTCTCATTGTAGGCTTCATTCGGCAGCGAGAAGGCCCTGGCCGGGAATCCCCTGCTCTTGAGTTCGACCTGTGACTGCCGGACTTCCCAGTCGAGATCGAAAGGATCGACTTCCGTGAGCTTGTGATGGGTCATACTGTGACTGCCGATGTCCCAACCCGCGTCCTGAAGCTCGGCTATATCTTCCCAGGTCATGTAGGAATCGGGGCTCAGCGCGGTCCAGGCCGGAACGATATAGGCCGTGGCCGTGACGCCGTAGGATTCAAGCAGGGGCAGGGCGTCCGTGAGAACGGTCTTGTGGCCGTCATCGAACGTAAGCGTCATCACCGCGCTGTAACCGGACACAGTTATCCGCTTCGTCAGCACTCCATGCTCCGCGGTGACTGCCTGTACTGTTATCTCGTAATCGATTGGCTCGGTGAACACATGGGTTATCTTGGATTCCACGGATCCCAGAGGGGCGTCGGGGCCGAACGACCAGTAAACCGCCTCGACCGAGTCGCTGCTCCCGTAAGCCGTGACGGTGAATGTGGACCGGAAGGGAACAACGCCCCACTCACGTGTGACCTCGACTTCGATATCGAAGGGCTGTGAAGAGCACCCCGTGGGGGTTACGGCGCTCGTCGGCAGCTTGCTCGCATACGCTGCGAAGGAAGCACCTAAGATGACTAACCCTGTTACAGCGACGAGCCTGGCTCTCATCCACCCTCCTGACCCGGTTACTTCAACCGCAAAGCAGCTCTCTGTAACGCTCCCCGGCACCAAACTCCGCAGTTGGGCCAAACTAACAATATTAGATTCACAAGTAAAGCCGAAGTTGCGCCGGGAGTGCCGCGGGGATATAATATTGCCGTCAACTCTGGTTGAATCTCCCTCCAGGAAGGAGTCAGAAGCATGAATGTGCCCCTGTCCCGTTTTCGGCGTTTCTCTGTCTGGTTTCTCGTCATCACGGCGCTCGTTCTTGGGCCCGCGGCCTGCGGCGCCGCCGTTCCGCCCCCTCCCGACACCCGGACCGACAATGTCCGCGAGGTCATCCACGGGGTTGAAATCACAGACCCCTACCGCTGGCTGGAGGACCAGGAGAGCCCCGAGACAAGAGCCTGGATCGACGCGCAGAACGCCTATACGGAGTCGGTTCTCGGCCAGCTCGCCGGGCGCGATGAAATAAGGGAAGGGCTCATTCCCTTTATAAGGTACGACTGGTATGGCAAGCCCGAGGCCGGCGGGGACTACTATTTCTTCCGGAGGGAACTTGCCGGGGATAATCTGAAATCAGTGTGCATGCGCAAGGGCCTCGAGGGGGCCGATGAGGTGCTGATCGATCCCCTGGCGCTCAGCGATGACCGCTCCGTTACCGCCGGCATAATGAAGGTTTCCGAAGAGGGGGATATCCTGGCCTATGGGCTCCAGAAGGGCGGCGAGGACGAGGTCGTGGTCCGGTTCTACGACGTTCCGAAACGGCGGGATCTCGATGACGTGCTCCCGCGCGGCCGCTACGATGACATTTGTTTCGAGCCCGGAAACACCGGCATATACTACTCGAAATACCTGGACGATGGACCGCGCATTTATCATCACGCCATGGGCGCGGATCCGGCCGGAGACACAGAGATTTTCGGAAGCGCCTATGGGCCCGGCATCGGGATGTCCGTGGACCTGTCAGATAACGGCCGCTTCCTGGTGATGACCGTCTGGCACGGTTCCGCGGCCAAGAAAACCGAGGTCTACTGCCAGGACCTGGAGGCGGGCGGCGGCATAGAGCCCGTGGTCAATGACATCGACGCCCGGTTTTTCGGCCCCATCGGTGGGCACGACCTTTTCATGTTCACCAACTGGGAGGCGCCGAACGGAAGGGTAATCAAGGTCGACCTTGAGAACCCGGCCCGTGAGTCATGGGAGGAAATCATCCCCGAGTCGGACGCTGTTCTCAAGAGCCACGCGCTGGCCGGGGGAATGGTTTTCGCCAACTACCTGGAAGACGTCGTCTCGTCGGTCAGGATTTTTGACCCTTCGGGCGCGCCCGCCGGGGAGATCGATTTCCAGTCGCTCGGTAACGTAAGCGGGGTCAGCGGCCGCTGGAATGACGATACGGCTTTCTTCTCCTTCGTATCTTTCCACATCCCATCCACGGTCTACCACTACAGCGTCAGCAATGGCACCAGGGGCATCTGGTTCCGGACCGAGTTGCCTTTCGAGACCGATGACTACGAGACCCGGCAGGTATGGTACACATCCAGGGACGGCACACGGGTGCCCATGTTCCTCGTGCATCGAAAGGACCTGGACCTCGACGGCAACCGGCCGGTGCTGCTGACCGGGTATGGGGGCTTCACCAACTCCGTCCTGCCGCGTTTCAGCTCGCGCACTGCCATGTGGATCATGAACGGCGGGGTCTACGCATCACCCAGCCTGCGCGGGGGCGGCGAGTTCGGAGAGAAATGGCACCGGGCCGGGATGCTCGAGAACAAGCAGAACACTTTCGACGACTTCATCGCCGCCGCCGAATGGCTCGTGGATAACGGCTACACCGGGCCCGAGAAGATAGCCATCTCGGGCGGCTCCAACGGCGGCCTCCTCGTGGGCGCCGCGCTCACGCAGAGACCCGATCTCTTCAAAGCCGTCGTATGCACGTACCCGCTTCTTGACATGGTCCGCTATCACAAGTTTCTCGTCGCGTCCTGGTGGGTTCCCGAATACGGTTCGTCCGAAGACCCCGAGCAATTCGAGTACATCTACGCCTACTCACCCTACCACAGGGTCGTCAGCGGCACCGTATACCCGGCCGTGCTTTTGGTGACGGGGGACGCCGATACGCGGGTGGCCCCGCTGCACGCGCGGAAGATGACCGCCCTCTTACAGGCTGCCACGCCCGGGGGAAACCCAGTCCTGCTGCATTACGACACCATGGCGGGACATTCGGGCGGCAAGCCGACGGATAAATACATCGAGGATGCCACCGACATTTTGCAGTTTCTCTTCTGGCAACTGGATGTCCCGGTCGAGCGCCACTAGGACGCGGGGCAACCCCGGCCCGGGGCGTCGTGAAGCGGCTGGCTATCGAGGTATGAGAGCATTGTCGCAGAGGGCCTCGTTTATGCTCGCTGCGAGTGCGCCCCTGCTGAAGGGCTTGAGCACCAGCCCGGCCATGCCCTCCTGAAGGATCTCCCTGGCTTCTCCGTCCGCTCCGTATCCCGTTGCGAGCAGTGCGCGCAGATCAGGATTCAATTCGCGGAGCGCCCGGAAGCATTCCCGCCCGCCCATATCGGGCATCACCATGTCGATGAGAACGAGATCGATTTTATCGCCGTGATGCCTGTAGTACTCCACCGCATCCGGCCCGCTGGAGAAGTCCACAACCTCATAGCCGCAGACTTCGAGCATGCTGCGCGCGACATCGCGCACAAGGTCTTCGTCGTCCACGACCAGGATACGGCCCGACCCGGCCCGCGCCGCGACGTCGCTGCCGGGCCCGGGCTCATCCAGGGCTTCGCTTCTGTCCCGGGGCAGATAGACCTTGAAGGTCGCCCCCTCGCCGGGCGCGCTCTCGACAGTGACGAATCCACCGTGGTTTCCGACAGTTCCGTAGACCATCGCCAATCCCATCCCGGTTCCTCGGCCGCGCCCCTTGGTCGTGAAGAAGGGCTCGAAGATGCGTCCGAGATTTTCAGCAGCTATACCGGAGCCCGTATCCGCAACTGTGAGCACGGCATAGCGCCCGGGCAGAATATCCGGCTCCGGCAGGCGGCCAGTCGCGTCGAATTCCACCGTCCCCGCCGAAATGGTGAGCTCGCCCCCCGACGGCATGGCGTCCCTGGCGTTGAGGGCCAGGTTCAGCACCACCTGTTCCAGCTGGCCGGCATCCCCGGTAATTATGAGGTCATCCGGGTTCATTTCACATGATACCTGTATGCTCTCGGTGATGGTCTGTCTCAGCAGCGTGACTGCGTTCCTTGTGACGTCCTGCAGATTGACCGCTTCGCGCCGCTGCCGCCCCCGCCTTGCGAAGCCGAGGAGCTTGCGCGTAAGGTCTGCGGCGCGTTCCGCTGCCCGCTCAATTGTCCTGGCCGACTCGTAGACGGTCGTGCCCGGCTCCGCCGTGAGCCTCAGCATGTTTGCATATCCTAGAATCCCGGTGAGCATGTTGTTGAATTCGTGCGCGACGCCGCCTGCCAGCTCCCCTATGGCCTGCATTTTGGCGCTCTGGCGAAGCTGCTCCTCGAGACGCTTCCGCTCGGAGATATCGCGGGTCACGCCGAGCACGTACATCGGGGTTCCGTCGGCGGCGTATACCACCGACACCCGGGATTCGGTGCACACGGTACCCCCGTCCCTGCGGACTAGTTCCATCTCCACGGTGATGGGCTCAAATGATCCGCTTCGCACGTTCTCCATTTGGTTTTCAAAGAGCCCCATCGCCCTCTCGAGCGACCCGGGCACGATCATATCTGCAAGGGACATCCCGGACACCTCGCCGGGAGTGAACCCGGTGAGGTTTCTGACCGATGGGCTCACGTACCTGACGCCCTTGAGCTCCATGTCCGTGGTCCATATGACGTCGGAGATACTCTCGGCCAGCAGCCTGTAATGGTCCGCGTCAGCCGCGGCTGGCACGCGCTCTTCAGTTTCTGAATGCTCGCCGTAAGTCTCCCTCATGGAGAACCTCCTCGCAGACTCGTCATATGTAAAACGCGGTTTTTCAAAGGCCAACACCTCTGCATACGTTTCTGGTATCGGCAAAACCCGGCAAGACTTGAGTAAGTAAGTTCGCAAAACCCCGCCATTGCCTTCACGAAATTCAGGCGGCGCCCTATGCTAATGGCTTCATTTGTTTGAAGTTATGCCGATACTATAGATGAGGAACATGGGAGCGTTTGAAGGGTATCCGCCCGGGGGGCAGTATACCCTCCTTCAAATCGAACTTCGGGACTGATATATGAGCGAAGGCAAAAGAACGTCCGCCGGCCAGGGAATCGCCGTTCTGGTGCTCACGGCCGGCGGCACCATTCTCAAGGCCAATCGACACGCGGAGAGCCTGCTCCGCGCCGGGCAGCAACAGCTCGAGGGAGCCCATCTCTCTTCCCTCCTCGCCGACTGCGAATCCGCAGGCGGGATTCTCGAGAGCCTGGCGAGCGGGGAAACCACCACAGGTCTGGAGATGAAGACCGCATCAGGCAGTGGCGCGACCGTCAACGTGAGGCTATCCGGCCTGGCGCTGCCATGCTCATGCGGTGTCGAGGCACGTATCATCTGCGTGATTGAGACAATCGCCACCCCCGGCGCGGGCGGCGGCACGTCGCGCGAGGGTGCCACGCGGCCGGCCGACCTTGCCGATTTGCTTCCCGATATAGTTTTCGAGATGGACATCAGCGGAACCCTGACATTCGTGAATCAGAGAGCCTACGAAATCACCGGCTACACGCGGGAGGATTTCGAGGGGGGTCTCAAGGCGCTCGACATAATCGCCCCCGAGGACCGCGACCGGGCGGCCGGGAACATCGGAGGTATTCTCGCCGGGAAGGGCGAAGAACCAAACGAATACATAGCCATGCGGAAGGACGGCGAGAGATTCCCGGTAATGATCCACTCGGTGCCGGCGTATCGTGACGGCAAGCCCGCGGGTCTCATGGGAATCATGATCGACATCACCGAGCAGAGGCGAGCGGAAACCGACCTCCGCATAGTCGATAGCGCGATGGCCTCGTCAATCAACGCCATCGCGATCGCCGACATGGAGGGCAAGCTCACATATGTCAACGCGGCCTTCCTCAGGCTGTGGGGATACGAGAGCGACGAAGAGGTGATGCGTAGGCCGGTGGTAGAGTTCTGGCTCATGGCCGACAAGGCCGTGGACGTCGTGAAGGCGCTGCAGCGTGACGGAGGCTGGATAGGAGAACTGGCCGGCAAGCGAAAGGACGGTTCGGTTTTCGACGTCGAGACCGCGGCCACCCTTGTTGTCGACGACGAGGGGGCGCCCATAAGAATGATGGCCTCCTTCATCGACATAACCGACCGCAAGCGCACAGAGCTGGAGCGGCAGCGGGACCTGATGCGGCGCGAGAAACTGCACGGGGTACTGGAGATGGCCGGCGCGACCTGCCACGAGTTCAACCAGCCCATGCAGGTGATCTCCGGCTACACCGAGCTCCTTCTGCGCGACAGTGAAGAGTCCGGCGCGGGGGCCGACGAACTCAAGCGAATAAAAGCCGCCAGCGACCGGATGATAGAGATCACCAGGAAGCTACAGCAGATAACCCGCTACGAAACCCGCGAGTACGTCGGCGGGGCCACCATCATCGATATCGACAAAGCCTCCTGCCTCACGTTGCCCGAGAAGCCCGAGGAGTAGGAGCGCAAGCGGCGGGCTATTCTCTCATTCCTCATGTGCTTCGCATTCTCCGTATTCTTCCTGTTCTTCACATTCTCCCCATTCGTCACCATCGGGACGAGCTTAAGTTCCCGCGGCGCATCTAAAAACCAAATGGAAATGGCGCGCAGATACTGAATCATGATATTTATGTTGCTACTCGCGATTTTACCCGAGGGAGGTGACGCAAACTTGGCAAAGGAGCATACCACCAACCGGCTGGCTGGCGAAAAGAGCCCTTACCTTCTCCAGCACGCCCATAACCCGGTCGACTGGTACCCGTGGGGCAAAGAGGCCTTCGAAGCGGCCAGCGCGCAGGACAAACCCGTTTTTCTTTCCATCGGGTACTCGACCTGCCACTGGTGCCATGTGATGGAGAAGGAGTCCTTCTCCGATCCAGGCATAGCGGCGCTTATGAACAGCCGTTTCATCTGCATCAAGGTCGACCGTGAAGAGAGGCCCGACATCGACAGTATTTACATGAGCGCCGTCGTGGCCATGACGGGAAGCGGCGGCTGGCCGCTCACCGTCTTCCTCACGCCCGACCAGAAACCTTTCTATGGAGGCACCTACTTCCCTCCCGAGGACAGGTGGGGAATCAGCGGGCTCACGACCGTAATCGAGTCGGTCACGGACGCCTGGGAGAACCGCAGGGCCGAGGTCACCCGCTCCGGCGATATGCTCACCGAGGCTCTCGGCGGCAGATCGGCCGGGGGCGGCGACGCCGTATCGCTGGGCGGGGGCACACTGTCAGCTGCGTACGCGCACTTCGAATCGACCTTCGATAGAGAATGGGCCGGCTTCGGCACAGCCCCCAAATTCCCCATGGGACATAACCTGTCTTTCCTCCTGAGGTACGCCGATAGAGAGAAAGAGAGCGACGCCCTCATGATGGCGGAACGGTCTCTCGGAGCCATGGCCGATGGCGGCATGTACGACCAGATCGGCGGCGGCTTCCACCGTTACTCCACCGACGATCAGTGGCGTATCCCCCACTTCGAGAAGATGCTGTACGACCAGGCCATACTCTCTAAAGCCTGCCTGGAGGCATACCAGGCCACCGGCAATGAGCGCTATGCCGATATAGCCCGCGAAACCCTGGACTATGTGCTGCGCGACATGACGGACGCCGGCGGCGGCTTCTATTCGGCCGAGGACGCCGATTCGCCCGTTCCCGGGAATCCGGAGCAAAAGAGAGAAGGCGCGTTTTACCTCTGGACCCGGGAGGGCGTGCTCGCGCTCATCGGCGACGACGACGGAGAGGTAGTCGCCTATCACTTCGGCATAACGCCGGAGGGAAACGCCATCGCCGACCCCCACGGCGAATTTAAGAACGAGAACGTCCTCTACAGGGCGCATACGCTCGAGGAAACGGCCCGTCACTTCGACCGTAGCCCCGGCGATGTCCGCGAAATCATAGCCGGCGCCAGCGGCGCGCTCTTCGCCGAGCGCGCGGGGAGGCCGAGGCCCCATCTCGACGACAAGATCCTGACCGACTGGAACGGCCTCATGATCTCGAGTTTCGCAGCCGCTTCGAGGGCTCTCAATGAGCCCGCCTACCGCGAGGCCGCCGAACGCTCGGCGCGTTTTATCATGGAGAACCTCCTTGACGACGACGGCAGACTGCTCCACCGGCATCGCGACGGGGCCTCAGGGATACCGGGAACGATAGAAGACTACGCCTTCTTCATCCACGGCCTCATCGACCTGTACGAGGCCACCTTCGACGGGACTTACCTTGCGGAGGCCGGCAGGCTCGCCGTCCTCATGCGCGACCTCTTCTGGGACGCGGAAGCCGGAGGCTTTTTCTTCACAGCCATCGGCTCGGAGCCTCTCATCATCCGGACGAAAGAGGTATACGACGGCGCCATACCTTCGGGTAACTCCGTGGCGGCCCTCGACCTGATCCGCCTCGGGAGGATGACGGCTAAGCCCGAATGGGAATCCCTGGCGGCCGATCTCATGAGCGCTTTCTCCGCTGATATCGCGGCCGCGCCGAGCGCCTACTCGTTCATGCTCATGGGGCTCGACTTCGCCGTGGGGCCGGCCCGGGAGATAATCATCGTAGAAGGCGACGGCGCCGTAGCGGTGCCTGCCATGGCGAAAGCCATTTATGCGAGGTTCATCCCCAACAAAGTCGTGGTCCTCAGACCGGCCGACGACGATGAGGCCGCGCCGCTCATAGACCTCGCGCCCTTCCTGGAGAGCCATCGGGCCCTAAGCGGCAAGACGTCAGTCTATGTATGCATGAACTACGCATGCCGCGCCCCGGCCACTTCGGTAGAAGACCTCGAGGCCCTGCTCTCCGAGTAAAGGGCAGGCATGGGGTCAGGTCTCCAGATGCACAACCCATGGGGTCAGGTCTTGAAATGCACAGTGGCAGGCGCGGGCTCTCCGGTCCCTAGGGTGTGAAGAAGCGATAGAAGTGGCAGCCTGAGCGATTGGCCCTTAGCGCCTTCCCATCTGCGACCTGGTCGAACCCGATGCGCTCCGGGGAGAACTCCTCCTCGCCCACGCGAAACCGGCCGTCCTCCAGAGGATGAAGCGGCTCCTCGTCTCCATGGGACTCTACGATGAAGAGCTGGCCCCTGCGGAAAATCACGCGGAAATTGGTGAGCCACGGGTCATGCGAGCGATAGTGCCCCGGGTAAGCTTCCCATTCGGCCGGGAAATCCGCGCCGGGCTTCGGGGCTCGCTCCGCGGCGGCGCCCGAACGCAAATAGACGTCCGGCCCGTAGACGGCTTCGGTCACGGTTCCGGCCTCGCCCACGCGCCCGAACGAAAGCAGATAAATGCAAAACTCGGGGTCATCGACATAGAACCTGTCGGGGCCGCGGGCCTCGAGCGCGACATTCCGGCCGCCGGTCTCGAGCACGAGGCTGTCGCCGCGCGCCGCAAGCCGGATTGACCGGTCGCCGCATGTGTATTCTCCCTCGTAGTCAGCCACGTTTTCAACGCGCGCCGGGTCCGGGGGCGCCTCCAGTTCCGGGAGGGGCTCCCCTCTCGCGGCGGCCCGAAGGAGCTGGAGGGCGGGAAAGCTGAGCCCCCTGGCGCCGGGTGTGGTCATAAGCACGACGATGCCCAGCCCGCTATTGAGATCGCACCACAGAGACGCTTCATATCCGGGCATATCGCCGCCGTGAGCAAGGTACTCGACCCCGTCTTCCCGGTACGCGTATATGCCGTATCCGTAGTACCATTCGTCCCGCTCGTGGGCCAGCCTGCTCGTGAGAAAGTCAAAGCTCTTCCCGCTCAGAACGGGGCCGCCTTCAGCCGTGCCCCTGTTGAGCAGCAACCGCGCGAACGCCGCCATGTCCTCCGCCGTAGAGGCTATCGAGCCATCCCCTGTGTCGGTCTCCAGCCAGGCCGCGGGCACCAGCGGGTGGCTCGAATGCGGCGGCCGGTCGTCGTGAAGATACCTGTAACCCCTCGCCAGTCGCGGCCGGATCCGATTCAGTATTACGGGCTCGGTACTCCCCATCCCGGCGGGCTCGAGTATGCCTTCTGAGAGAATCTCCCCGTAGGGCTTGCCCGTAACGCTCGCCAGAACATAGCCCAGCACCTTGTAACCCACGTTGGAATAGTGAAAGTGCTCGCCCGGAGCGAAGCCAGCCTCGATCTCGCGGAGCCCCCACACCTCCGCCTTCCCGTCCGGCGCGAAGTCGGTCCCTTCGATCAGCCCCGCGGTGTGCGTCAGGAGATGATGCAGCGTGATGGGTGTGAACTCCGTCCGGATCTCGAACCACGGAAGGTATTGGGTGACGGGCGCGTTCAAATCGACCAGTCCCGCCTCATGGGCCCGCATCACGGCGATCGCGGTGAAAGTCTTCCCGATCGACCCGATCTCGAAGAGCGTGCCCGGCGTGACGGGCTTCTCCGAGTCGATGTCCGCAAGCCCATAGGCCGATATCTTGATGGGGCCGGCCCTGTCGGTCACGGCGAGGGCCAGCCCCGGAGTCCTGTAGAAATCCATCAGCTGCTTGACATGGGCGTCAAGCGCCGCGAAAGCGCTGTCGAATGTAGCCATTATGCTTTCAGCCGCCGTATAGAGCCTCCATGCGCTCTATCTCGTCGGCCAGGTCCTCTACGAAAGTCGATGAACCCGGGTCCTGGACGTTGCCGCCCAGCGAGTCCACCTCCGCGTTGGCAAGGTCATACTGGCCCAGGCCGAATTGGCTTTGCGCCATTATAAGATGAAGGTCCCGCCAGTCGAAGGTAATGTCGTGCTCGAATATGTATCTGCGGTCAAGCGCGAGCGCCGACGACGCAGTCGAAACCGCGTTGCTGAATTGCGGGGGGTCAAGATCCCTGTAGGCCGGCGCCCTTCCCGCGTGCGGGTCGCCCGACATGCCGTTGGCGATGCAGTCGCCGAAACTGGTGATCGATCTCGCCAGCGAGTCCAGCTTCGCGAAGCTCCAGCCGAGGCCGTTGTAGGCGTCGGCATAGGTATCGTCTATGGAAACGGCCGAGTTGAACTTGCCGATCGCACCGGCATAGTCCCCGGCCTCGAACAGAACCCAGCCCTCATTCGTCCGGGACTCAGCCGTCGCGCCCGGACCGGTACCGCCGTCACCCCCGCATCCCATGGTCAGAGCAAGTGCGCTGGCAATTCCCAGCAAAATCGCGCGCCTCATTCGGGTTACCTCCTATCTTAAGAGAATCATCTTCTTGGTTACGCTCTTTGAACCGCTGCGCACTCTGTAGAGATAGACGCCGCTAGCCACCCTGTCGCCACTGGCGTCGCACCCGTCCCAGTCCACGCTGCGCTTCCCTGGCAGGACGGTATCGTCGAGCAGCTTCCGGATGATGCGACCGTCCACGGACACTATATCAACTTTCACCCCGCCCAGTCGCGGCATTTCGAAGGCGATGGTGGTTGTGCCCACAAACGGGTTGGGGGTGTTCTGGAATACCGCAAGGTCGCCGTCCCCGTACACCGGGGTCTTTACGTCCGGCCTCCACAACAGGCGGAATGAACCCATACGGTCCACATGGGTCACGATCTTATTCTCACCCTTGACTACATAGGATTCGAGTGGGACCGGG
>Ga0272444_10000091_pt1 | contig 114562 bp, 179 predicted proteins | sample SSMForm13_FD_201033 | JGI IMG/M metagenome (GOLD analysis project Ga0272444, IMG submission 201033) | Marine sediment archaeal communities from Little Sippewissett salt marsh, Falmouth, MA, United States - SSM-Form-13 | ecosystem: Environmental > Aquatic > Marine > Wetlands > Sediment ...
CAGGCCTGGAACAGGGACACCGTGGCGGGGCAACGCCCGGCCCGGCAACTGTCCCTTGTGCTGAAACGCAAAGGAATCAGCACAGGGGGCATACAGGAATAGTGAAGGATTGCAGGTGGTTAATATGCACTCGCCACCTATGCGGTATCCATTGGCACGACGTATGCATATGTCCCCGGTCCCCATGGTAGCACGCCAAGGCCTTTGAGTATCACGAAGGTAGCACGCGACACGGAAAAGCAAAAGAATAGCACGGACCCCCCTGTAAAAAACCGAGTAAGTCAGTATGAGGGGTTCCTGCGGATACAATTTTGGACCCCCTCATTTCGGTCAACCCTGGAAAATTTCTGGGCACCCCCATTTTCTCCCGAAGCCATCCAGCAATCATCCGACAACCCTCCCGGTGATCCATCAATGGGTCTTCAGGCTCCCTTATGATCCACTGTTGAGACGTTTCGGAAATCCAAGCGGAAGGAGAGGGTGTGTTTTGGTAGTTGGATGCCCGTTGGGTCTTGGTTCCCGTTTCGGAAGGAGCAGGATGTACGTGTGATGCGCTTGCGGGCTTTCCGGTGTGTTTTCTTTGCCGCGAGGGGAAATGGTGAAAAACTTTGCGAAGTGAAGTAGATTTTCCTTTCCTTATGTTTGGTGGGGTGATATGGGTGGAACCATGAAGACCAAAATACCATATCTCACGTTGATCTTGGCTGGGGGCTACACGTTCGCGGCGTACTGGTCGATCACCTATTTGGTGGTCACCAACTACGAGCCGGAATCCATCGTCGAGTTGCTTTTCCGGCCTGCATGGGTGGATACTTTTACGCCCGGATCGATTTCATGGATAGCGGTCGGGCTGGCACTGGTGTGTTTGGTGGTGGGCGTGATCCTTGCCAATGCGCTGGTTCCGAGTGAGCGTCCCAGAGCCCATGCGACAGGTTCAAGCAAACGTCGAGTCTCGGCGCTGATAAACAACCGCTGAACCAGCAGGGTACGGGCCAAGGCCGGGTGGTGGGTTCTACCGAGGATTCCCACCGCCCGGCCTTGTGTTATTGAACTTCCTGAACCTCCAGTTCGTTCAGGTCTTCCTCCCATTCATCGTCCCGGCGGGTGCCGGTGACCTTCCATTCCAAGTCTCCGAACTTTCCGTCGTCGATCATGGCCTGGACCTTGTCGTTCGCCGCGTCTTCATCCTTGGCGCGGACGGTGACGAGAGTAGTCAACTCCAGCCTTCGGATCACAGTCGCCTCAAATTCAGCCATGGTTGGTTCCTCCGGTTTGGGTTTTTGATCGGCTGGACCGTACCACACCAGAAAAACCAGTCAAGTGGGGTGGTTGGATGAACGCCACGCGCTGAAACGGCTGTTTTTGTGGCTGGAGGCCCGCTGAACGTAGGGTGAGCTACGTTCGGCTGCTCAAAGTGACCCATCCCCGCACATTATACGTGCAATACCGCACGTCCCCGCACGCCAGAACTATTTTCGTTGGTTGCGCTTTTTTTTGGAAAGGGGGTTGACATTTTTCTGGTTGCGTAGTAAATCCTACTCACCTTCGCAACGAGAAACAAGGAGAACACATGCTCAAACCCTATGACCTGACCCTGGACCAGACCCTGGCCGCTCACCGCGAGATGTGGGCGTGGCTGGCCCAAAACCCCGACAAAAAGAAACACCACTGGCCCGGCTGGCAACGGTTCCGCATGCGGTACGGAAACGTGATGGTGCTGGTTGATTGCTTCCTGTGCGCCTATGCCCTGGCGGAAGTGATACGGCTGAACCCCAGCCAGAGCAAAACCTGCTTTTACCTTGTCGAATCCGGGGGATGCGACAATTACACGTCTTGCGACGACTGCCCCGGTGTTGACACCGGAAATGTGGAAATCATTGACCGCTGCCAGTACTGCCCGCTGGATATCGGCGAGTGCTGTTCGAATCCCTGTAGCTCCTGCGCCGACTTCAAAACCTGCGACAGCCCGGTAGACTGCGAAAAATACCCGCTGTTCGACCTCTGGTGCGAATGCGGGAGCCCCACTGTCAAGGTGAAGACCGCTCTGAAGATCGCCCTGGCTCCGCTGTCCGAATACTACAAGGCCAAGGAGGCCGCATAGCTATGATTCTGACCAAGGAAAAGACCATCCAGCTTCACCGCGAACTCTGGTCGTGGATGGCGAAAACCGGCTCCCACCGGAAGGACCAGTGGCCCGGCTGGAAGGAACACGGGATCGATCCCCACGACATAACCATGTGCTGCCCCTGCTGCGAGTATGCCTTGCAGCAAGGTGGTGGTCTGGGCACCGGCTGCAAAAAGTGCCCGCTGGACCTCAAATGTGTAAAGCGGGGTAGCGCCTACAATCTGTGGACGGGCTCCTTCGACGACGATTTCAACAGCACCCCGGAAACCACGTTGCTGGCCCAGAAAATCGCTGACATGCCCGAGAGCAAGATCATCAAGGAGGCCGCATGACCGCCAGCGAACTGCTTCCCGCCGAGTTCTTCGATAGGGAGTTCATGTGTGATCTGGTCTATGGGGACCACCCCGACACCGTCACTCTCATTCACAATGAGCAGATTGGCACCAGTCGCTGGAGCGAACAGCGCAGATGCGTTTTCGAGTGGGAAGGCGATCTCTTCGGCGTGGACTACTCGCAGGGCCTGACGGAGCAGCAAGACGAACGGGCCTTTGAGTTCACGGACCCGAAGCCGTTCTGCGTTGAGGCGCGTGAGAAAACCATCGTCGAGTACATCAAAATCAAGGGGTCCGAGTAATGGCCGACCACATCTACGCCACCGACGTGATCACCAAGGACAACAAGGACAAGGCGATCCAGTTCCTGCGCTGCCGCAACTCGATCAGCCCCGCGTTGGCGCGGGGAATCGTCGAGGACGCCATGCTCGATCCCAAGTCCACCCTGTCCTATGCCATGAAGATCGCGGATCGGTTCACCGGCAGAGGCCGCGAACCCATCACCATGACCACCGAAATCACCGAGAGGAATAAGATCGAGGTGACCAAGTTCATCCGTAACGAGTGCCAGTGCCATCTGCGGATCGCGTGGTCCGCCGTCAAGGAGGCCATGACCCGCTCGTTTCCCACGGCTGAACTGGCGGTTCTGATCGCCGAGCGCATGATCATGAAGTCCGAAGATCACAAGGGCGTTTACAAGATGCACCAAGACTTCGGGCGACACGGCGAAATCACCAGTGTGTTCGTCGCCAAGCGCAGCGAGATAGCCCGGATCAGGAACAAGATCGTGTTCCTTGGCGAGGCTCTGGGGGAGCGCTCCGAGGTCGAAATCTACATTGATGACAATACCTTGGAACTGATTTCCGAAGACCCCGCCGTGGTGTGCGTCATCGAGGAACACAAGTTGGTCTGCGGCCCCAGCCCCTTCGACTACTTTGAGGAGGAGGAAGTCGAATGACCATCCTGTGGTTCATCACCATGTGCATCGCTATCGTTTTTTGGTGCAGGTTGGAGAACGCCAAGGACGAGCTTATGGGCCAGTACAACCGTGGCGACCGACTGGACAGGAAGAACTACGTCCTTTGGAGCGAGAACAAGGAACTGCGTGAGAAGCTGGGTATGGCGACATACCCAAGGGAACCCCAATGAGTAAGTGCAAACGCATCGTCATGCATCTGCTGCGCGAAACCGGAGACGGCACTGTCAGAGTCATCAATTTCCTGCTGTATGTCTGGCTGATCTTTATCATGTGGCCCGTCTGGGTTCATTATGGGGGTCCGTGTGACTTCCACATCCACTGGTACACGATTCCGGGCGTCTTGACACACATTGCCGTCGCTTGGTGGCTGGACGACTACCTTGATGACAACTGGTACAACATCAAACGCAAAATAGGCTGCTACGACAATGACTACTGAAGAACGACTCCAGCGCATCGAAGCGTACTTGGACCTTGGCCCGCCGCCTGACGGCTGGGTGACCATCCAGAAGATCAACGCCATGAGGGAGGTGGGGTTCTCTGTCACGGGTGCCCGCCAGTACCTGATCAAGAACTGCGGCGAAATGCCGTCCAACATCTGCATCGGAGAAATCCAATGAGCGAAACCGAAATCAACGTCGGCAAACTGGTCCCGGTGCCCATGGAAGGCACTATCGAGGAAACCTGCCGGGCCATCCTCCAGCGCGAGTTCCCCGGATGGGAATGGATGGAGTACAGCGATGGCCTGGAAAACCTGAACGAAGCCGTCAACGATGGCCCGTACTACTTCGCCCACGACGACAAGCTCTACCGCGTCGAAATGGAGATCGAGGACACCACGGGAGGCTACGACATTGATGTCGCCACCCTGAACCCCGATGGGACCATCAGCTTCGTCCTCCAGTACTACAACGGCGGGTGTAGCTTCGACGAGGCCATGGCTGACGCCATGGGTAAGCTCCGGGTGCCCGACGAGAAGGATCAGGAATCCCGCGTCTTGCCCATCTGCACGGCTTACGAGCAGGGCTATGGAGACGGCTACCAGGGCAAGCTGCACAAGCAGAATCCCTATGCCGTGGGATCGGACTGCGCCTGGGCGTGGGACTACGGCAAGGCCGAAGGCATCGCCAATGGGAACCCCCAATAACCAAGGAGATATCAAGTGAAAGTCGAACTGAGCATCAAGGACACCGTTATCGGCAAGATCGCCGACATCCCTTTGCATGTGACCATCGGTGATCGCAAGTTCGCGGGGCTTGGCTAATGATCGCTATCATCATGCAATTCATCGGCTGTGCCACCTTAATCGGCGTTGGCGTCTGGATGGCCTATGGCGGGCTCCAGATCACACGGTTTGCCGCACTCATGACCGGCGAAGCCTGTTGGGAGGGTTTTGTGCTTTTGATCGCAGGTCTTGCTCTGCTTTGCGGCGGATTCTACGGCCTTCCTCTCACCATCACCTTTGGAGGCTGACCGTGACCAAACGCGAGAAGATGATTCAGGCTTTTATCGCGAACCCCATCACCGTCCTTGAGCGGATCGCCGCCGAGGAGATCGTCACCCTGCGGGAACGCCTCAACGAGCTTCTGGGCGCGAACACGCGGGTGTTGGAGCGGGCAAGGGACGCCGAGCAGCGGGTGAAGCTGCGGGATGCCCAACTCGCCGGGGTGGAAGTTGCCGCCCACCACCTGATCGACGGCCTCCAGACGGACGGCGGGCACCACAAGCAGTGGGAAATGGACCAAGCCCTCCGCGCCCTGGTCGGCAAAGCCGGTTACAACTATCTCCAAGAAACCGAAGTGGGATGGGAACCGGGTATTCCCGGCTGACCGGCAGAAACCCCTTGACAAAACGGGTGGTTTAGGGCAAGCTCCTACTCAACACGCCGCATACTCCTTGTTGTGGTTTGTTGCGAAGGAGAGGCACCCATCGGGGGTGCTTCTACTTTGCCCAAAGTGTAGGAGTTTTCCCTTACCACCGCAATAAAAATTAAAGGCTCCCGAGCCGCGACTGGCAAGGGCTTCCGCTATCCGGCACCTATAAAAATTCAAGAGAAACCATGAGCGAACAATACGACTCCAGACCTGACACCCAGGCCCACATTCGGCGGGTGATCTACCTGAACTACTGTTTCTGCGGCTTCTTGGCGAAGCAAGTCTGCGAACACGACAGGTCCAAGCTGCGCGATCCCGAAAAGGCCATCTTCGACGAGTTCACGCCCAAGCTGAAGCACTCCACCTACGGTTCCGACGAGTACAAGCAGTTCCTCGCGGACATGCAGATGGGCCTGAAGCACCACTATGCCGAAAACCGGCACCACCCCGAGCATTTCGAGAATGGGATCAGGGACATGACCCTGATCGACATCGTGGAAATGCTGCTGGACTGGAAGGCCGCGTCCGAACGCCACGGCGATGGTGACCTGTTCCGGTCCATCGAACTCAACCAGGGCCGCTTCGGCTACAGCGACGATCTGAAGATGATCCTCGCCAACACCGCAAGGATACTGAAGGAGCTGTAATGGCTGATACCAATTTGGTTTTCCAGCGGGAATACGACTGGGAAAGCATCATCGATGTCGAGGAAAACATCTTCGACGCCATCAACGACTCTGACGTGGTGCCCGACGACGCTGGCGACGGCGGCTTTCCCGGCACCCTCCGAGTCACTGTCGAGTACATCGAGGAAGAGGAATGATCAAAGAAGGCATGAACATTCAGCCCATGACCCTGGAGCGGGCCAAGGAACTGCTGGAGAGCGAGGGCACCTTCATGTGCGCGGTGCCTTGCGCCCCCAACTACCCGGCCCACATCACGGACATCGACGAGGAACGGATCACCAAGCTCAAGGTTACCGTCCAGTACGCGGACGGCCACATGATCGGGGACAAATACCGCACCCTGCTCAAGAACGTCCGTGAAGAAGTGATCGAAAACATCAACGAGGATATGGAGTAATCGTGTACGACATCGAAAAAGGACTTCCGAACCCCGGCTCCCGAGCCGCAGTGATCCTGGGCTGTACTTGCCCGATTCTCGACAACCACCATGGCGTTGGTTATCACGGCATTCGCGGCAAACACTGCATCAATGCCGTGTGCCCACTACATGGCGACAAATGCGAAGACCCAAAGAACTTTACCAAGAAGCTATTATTCATCCAGCGCAAATCCGATGGCAAGTGGCTTAAGGGCCGCAGTTACTACACCGGCTTTGGCGAGTTCTGCGAAGCACGCCCATTCGTTCGCAAAGGAGATGCCACCAGCGCGGTCAACAGGCTTCCCAAAAACAAAAGCGAATACACCGTCAGAGAATCCGTCGTTCATTTGTGCTAAAACTCGCTTGACTTCCGTTTCAGCACATGTTAAGCATGGGTCAACAAACGGGAGACGAGTCATGAAGAAAGTGTTTGGATACATCAGAGTGAGCAGTGAGGGCCAAAAAGATGGGGACGGCCCCAAGCGTCAACGGGAAGCCATCAGTCGGTACTGTGAAATGCACGGCCTAGAACTGGCTGGCGTGTACGAGGACGCCTTCACAGGAACAGACTCCAACCGACCTTCGTGGATCAATATGATCCTTGACATCGTCGAAAACGGCCACGAAGTAAAGGCTATCGTGGTGGAGAAGCTGGACCGGCTGGCCCGTGACCTCGTTGTGCAGGAACTGCTGATCAAGGACGATCTGAACGCCCACGGCATCGAACTGATCTCCACCATGGAAGGAGAAGACCTTGGGGCCGAGAACCCCACCCGCAAGCTGATCCGGCAGCTTTTCGGAGCCATCGCCGAGTACGACAAGAACATGATCGTCGAGAAGCTGCGGGTGGCCCGCGAACGCAAGCGGGCCGAATTGGAGCGCAAGGCCGGGAAGCCGGTCAAGTTCGACGGCAGGAAGAGCTACGCCGAGAGCAATCCCGAGTTGGTGGCTTACGTCAGACGACTCCTACAGGGGAAAAAGCTCTCCTACGCCCAGATCGCCGAGCGGCTGAACGGAGTTGGGTTCAAGAGCAAGGCCAAGGACGGCCAGTGGACCCGGTTCAGCGTGAGAAACTTGCTTAAGTCCGTGTAGCTGACGGGCGGCGAAAGCCGCCTTTTGTCTGGAAACAGTGTAGTTTAAACCTCTTACCTTCGCAACCAAACGCAATGTCAACGACAAGGAGCATTATGTACCCCGCAGGACACGAAAAACTCAAGGGACGCCTGGAAGACCGCTACTTCGAGGTCAAAGCCCTGCTGGCGCAGGAACATTCCATCCCCGAGATCGCGGATATTCTGGATGTCAACCGAGCCTCCGTCTACGAGTTCGTCAAACGCCACGATTACGGCGAGTTCGTTCAGCCCGGCAGGCGTAAGGCCGAATGGCGTGCCCACTGCGAGGCCATCCGAGCCAAGCAGCCCGGAGGCAAAGCCTGGGCTGACGCTGCCCGAAGCAAGATCGAAGCCTACGCCTCCGCTGTCTTCGGCGAAATGCGGGCACAGGGCTTCAAGGTGGAGCGCGACGACGTGGTGTCCGAGGTCAATCTGAGCTTCACCAAGGCCATGAAGGGGTTCGATCCCGAGCAGGAGGCGTCCTTCTACACCTACTTCTACACCACCCTGCTGAACGACATCATCGACTTCAAAAAACGGCTGGCCCGCGCCCTGAAAAAACAGGGCTACGAGGACGTGGGCAAGAAACATGAGGACCAACAGCACGCCGAAGCCGCGTAGTTCCCGCCTTCCGAAAACCACCCCAGATGCCGTAAGGGATTTTGGGGTGGTTTTTTAGTTGTCGCCTACGAACTCCCTATAATGAAAAAAAAATTCGCCCCGCTTCCGCTGCCTACCCCTAGACATTCAGAAAATAGACAAAACGTAAATGTCGAACTCTTGTCGAAATGTCGTATAATATATTCACCAAAGGGGTAGTAGTTTTATTTTATATTACTCCAATCAACAAGAGAAATTGATGGTATAGCAACAACTTTGTCATTTCCCTTTATGGGATAAAAGAAAAATCATCAAGTCGCTTTTGGTTCAGGAAACCGGAAGCGATTTTCTCTTTCTAAAGTTCAGGCAACTATGGAGAGAACGCGATGTCGGTTCACGGAAGGATCAATTGGGACAAGGTCCGCACGGAATACATCACCGGAGTGGACAACAAAGGCCGCAAGCACAGTTTGCGAAGCCTTGCAAAGCAATTCGGCATTTCAATTGCCGGTGTCGAGCAGCGCAGCAAGAAAGAAGGGTGGGTCAAGCTCCGCGAGGACTACTTGGACCGTATCCAGCGCACCATCGAAAAGCGCAAGGAAGACTTGCTGATTAACCAAGCGTTGCGGTTCGACGAAGAAATTTTCAAAGCCACCCTGGCGATCCTGTCGATCCTGAACAGCCGACTGATCGTGATCAAAGTGGACGGCACAGCGGAGCCGAACCACAAGCTCCCCACAATGGAAATCCAACGCATCGCGAACATCCTCCAGATGATCCAGCCGGTGCGCGAGAAGGCCATCGGCGATGCCGGTGGAGCCGACGAGTCCAGCCTGACTGATCTGAACCGCATGCTGGAGGACGCCCAGAACGAGTTCGACGGCGAAAACCCGGCGGGTGAGTTTGACGGATGATCAAACGCAGCGGCGGTGGACTTGGATACGAGAAGTTCCAGTGGAAGCCCTTCTCTGAAAAAGCCCTCCGCTCCATGCGAGAGTCCACCCACAAACTCAATATCTGGGAGGGCGCAGTCCGATCCGGTAAGACGATCTCCTCGATTGTCCGATGGATGCAGTATTGCCGACAGGCACCACCCCACTACACGCTGTTGATGGTCGGAAAGACACTTGACTCGCTCAAGCGAAACATCATCGACGTGATCATTTCAATGGTGGGTCCAGCGAATGCACAATTCAAATTTGGTACACGCGAGTTCAACTTTTTCGGGCGCGTCATCTACACCGTTGGTGCGAACGACGAACGCTCTCAGGAGAAGATTCGCGGTATCACTCTTGGCGGGGCTTATTGCGACGAAATCACACTGTATCCCGAAAGTTTCTTCAGGATGCTCCGTACTCGTCTCTCGATGCCCGGCTCCAAGATGTTTTGCACCACAAACCCTGATTCTCCGATGCACTGGTGCAAGGTCGATTACATCGACAGGGCCGCTGAAGGGGTTTGCAAGGTCTTTTCCTTCAATATCGAGGATAACCCATCCCTTGAAGAGGACTACAAGGAGCAGTTGAAGCTGGAGTTCACAGGACTCTGGTATGACCGCTTCATCCTTGGGAAGTGGGTCCAGGCCGAGGGTTCCATCTACGACATGTGGGACACGAAGCAGCATTGCATGTTCTGCAATGACTTCCTGAAGAAAAAGAAGAAAAAGCAATTCAAATACTACGTCGTCGGTATCGACTACGGCACCAGTAACCCCACCGCGTTCCTGATGATCGGGTACGATGAATGGGATGGGCCGAAATACGTGGTGAAGGAATACTACTACAAGGGTGGGTCTACCGCCGGGACCGGGGCAACGCGACAATCGCTACCCCAGAAGACGGACGCCGAGTACCGCGCTGACCTGCACAAGTTCATCGCGGGCTACCCCGTCACAGCCATCGTGCTGGACCCGGCTGCTGCCTCGCTCAAGATCGAGCTTCGCAAGAGCGGCTTGATCACCCGAGACGCCGACAACTCCGTGTTGGACGGCATTCGATACGTCGGATCACTGCTTCATCAAGGCAATCTTTTTGTGGACCACTCATGCAAGAACCTCGCGAGAGAGTTTTCTGCCTACGTGTGGAACCCAAAGAAACAAGAAAAGGGCCTTGATGAACCCAAAAAAGAGAACGACCACGCTCTCGATGCTCTCCGGTATGCCCTGTACACCATCTTTGGTCAGGGACGCCTGGGCATCATCGGCGGCATGAACAAGAGGTAGATCATGTATCAGGTTTCAATCAAGCTGAAGAATAAGTCCACAGTGCAAGGTGTTTTTGACACCTACACGAAGGACGATCAGTTCTTCCTTGCCTACGAGGTCGAGGAAGGCGAGATCATGAGCGAGTTGCAGGTTGCCCTGGACACGATCAGCCACATGACCATCCAGCGCGTTTTCCTCCAAGAAGAGGAAGAACAGCCTGCGGTCGAGAAAGAACCATGCATCGGATTCGATCTGTCCCCCGAACCCGAGTTCAATGACGATGACGAGGACTGCGAACAGTAGCCCTGACGCGCCTCCTGATGCCTTTTGGCTCCCAATGCGGCCCGTGAATCGTCTCGCCATTAAAAACGCGCCTGCGGGCGCGTAGGGACGTTTCTGGAAGGTAGCGCACAATGGTGTGCAACGGGGCTTGAAACCCTGGCTATCGGTGACGAGCCGATAGGGGTTCGATTCCTCTACCTTCCTCCATGCCGGGATGGCTCAATTGGCAGAGCAGTGGATTTGTAATCCACAGGTTGTCGGTTCGACTCCGTCTCCCGGCCCCATAGGGGTGTCGCCAAGTGTGGTCGAAGGCAACGGGCTTTGATCCCGTCATTCGTGGGTTCAAATCCTACCACCCCTGCCAGTATTTTGCATGTCTGCGGTGAAGCTGTTGGTTTGTGCGCCCCATGGAGGCAATCGAATTGGCGGTGGACCTGACCAGGGAACGCGGTGGTCCGCGAAGCGTGAAGGCCAAGCGTGGAGATCGCCAAGAGGCCGCTGCGGGGAGCCCGCAAGCCGGTTGGTTCAAATCCAACCAGACATGCCACGATAATATTCCTTCGCTAATCGAGCGTTAGCGAAAGAATATTATCGTTTTTGGGGGAGTGGTGGAATTGGTAGACACCCTGGTTTCAGAAACCAGTGTCGATAGCGGCGTGAGAGTTCAAGTCTCTCCTTCCCCACCATCATCTGTGCGTGGGGCAGTCTGGTAGCCCACCTCCTTCGGACGGAGGTCGTCGGATGTTCAAATCATCCCGCACAGACCACGTCACCATCGTCTAATGGATAGGACACCGGGCCTTCAACCCGTCAATCGGAGTTCAATTCTCCGTGGTGACGCCAAATTTTGCTTTCATCGTCTAAGTGGGCAGGACGCTGGGTTTCCACCCCGGAAGTGTCGGATCGTGGCCGTCTGAAAGCTCCAAGGATCATATCATGGAAAACCCCAACGAGATCGTCCGCGACCTCGCGATTCTGCTTCGCGAATACTTCAATGGGAAAATCATCCTTCCTGACGATCCGGTCTACCGCCGGGCTGAACGCTATTTGGTCAGCCTGGGCGCACAGGCCGCGATCAAACGAATAAATACCACCCCGGCCCGGCACACCTAGCCTGTAATACCGAGAGACAAGGGGCTGGGGTGGTTAATTTTTCGGTCCTGTAGCTCCAATTGGATAGAGCGCGTGGTTGTCAGCCATGAGGTTGCCGGTTCAAGCCCGGTCTGGACCGCCATTTCATAACTGGTCTGAAATTCAAGACCCAACAAACTCAAGTGAGGAGAATCCTATGCCCTGTGTCCCCCTGTCTGCCGCCAAGCTGCCCTTCCCGCATGCCGTGGAGAAGGCCGGTCTGCTGGCCGTCGAGAACATTCTGAGCGACGACACCGACACCCCCGCCGTGGACCTGGAGGTCTACGAGTCCCAGATTCGCACCACCGGCTCTGCCGGGGCCGAGAATCTGGCCGTGCCCGATGGCTCTGTGGTCGGTCAGCGCAAGCTGCTGACCCTGGCTGTTCTGGGCGCTACGGGTGACTCCGTTGCCCTGGTCGCGACCAACATCCACAACGCCAGCGGCACCCAGGCCACTGGCGTGACCTTCGATGCTGCTGGCGAGTCTCTGCTCGTCGAGTGGACCGGCTCCGAGTGGCAGGCCATCTATACGACCGCCACCATCGCTACCGCCTAGTAGTGAAGTAGGGAGGTTGGTGTGGGAACAGAACGCAAATTGCTTGTAATGGGCAGCGCGTACTGCCTGGATGCAGACCTGTCGAAAGTTGATGTCGCTGATTACGACGTAATGGCAGTCAATCATGCAGGCGTGCATTATCCAGGGAAACTCCGCTACTGGGCGTCAGTGCATCCTGAGTTCTTCACCGGGAAGAAGAAGATCGACTATATTGGAGAAAGAAAGTCTTGTGGCTACGACATGGACTTTCTCCTTGTGTTCCCTTGGAAGGACATTTGGACACCGGAGTGGCCGAAATTCATCGAGATTCGATTCGACAAGCTGGCTGGAACATCGGGTTTATACGCCGCAAGGGCTGGACTGGCTCTTGGGTACACAGACATCACACTCGCCGGGGTTCCAATGCGGGCTTCCGAAGGGAGCCTCCAGTACGGTGAAGTGTGGCCTGGGTTTCGGACCAGCAAAACAAAAAATGCCCATCGGAGCGCATGGATTCGCGCCAAGGACGAAGAGTTCAAGGGCCGAGTCAGATCGCTGTCTGGGTGGACGCGAGAGATATTGAGCGGTGAGTGAACCTCGCCGGTTGCATGTTTTCGTGTGTTATTACGCTGGGATGTAGCTCAGTCGGCAGAGCGGGTGCCTGTTAAGCATCAAGTCGCGGGTTCGATCCCTGCCTTCCCAGCCAAAATTTTATGGAGAAACGAATGAGAGCCGCCCCTTATAACCTCTATGTCGAGACGGGTGCCGATCTGGACCTGAATCTGACGCTCAAGGACACGGACGGGAACATTATTGACCTGACCGACTACTCCATTGAGGCCATGATCGCCCGCGACTACGGGGACGTAGCCGTGGCGGTTTTCACCGGGACCATTACCGACGCCGTGAACGGTGTCGCGAGTCTGTCCCTCCCCAATACCGAGTCGTCCAAGCTGACGTTCACCAAGGGCGTCTGGATCGTTGAACTGGTCGAGCCGAGCGGCAAGATCAGGCGCATCATCCAGGGCCGGGCGACGATCTCGCTGGGAGTGACCGATGCCTAGCACTGAATCCATCACCATCGAGCAGATAGGGGAACATGACCTCGCGCTCATCGGTGTGGATGTAGTTGATGCTTGCGTGGTGGAAGTGTGGGAGCCCAGCCCCATCGTGGTGCAGGTTTCCGATACTGAACCCCCGGCCATCCTGATTCAGGATTCCAGCCCTGTTGCAATTGAGGTCGCCCAGGCCGTGGAGGCCGTCTCCATCGCCGTTCAGGGCGACGAGGCCATCGAGTGCATCGAGGTCGCTGTCGGGCTGACGGGTCCACAAGGCCCACAGGGCGAAGCTGGTCCCCAAGGTGAGCGGGGTATCCAGGGAATTCAAGGCCCGCAAGGCGAAACTGGTCCGCAAGGCGAACAGGGCATTCAGGGAGTCCAAGGAATCCAAGGTGAAACCGGCCCCCAAGGTGCTACTGGTCCACAAGGTCCACAAGGCGAAACTGGTCCGCAAGGCGAAACTGGTCCGCAAGGCGAAACTGGTCCACAAGGCGAAACTGGTCCGCAAGGCGAAACTGGTCCGCAAGGCGAAACTGGTCCACAAGGCGAAACTGGTCCACAAGGCGAAACTGGTCCACAAGGCCCGGAGGGTTCACAGGGTGAACAGGGCCTCCAGGGCGTTCAAGGTCAACAGGGTGAACAAGGCCCCCAAGGAATCCAAGGGGAGACTGGCCCTGCCGGGACAACCGATTACACGCAGCTTGAGAACGTCCCCGAGGTGTTCCCGCCGGATGAACATGCACATTCCTCACTTCAATATGCCGATGAAGATTTTCTATCGTGTAGTGGATCATCAATTGATCTGAAACATAAGTGTGAGGGGAAAACCGCAAATACTTCTATGTCGTATAACGGCACAGTCGCATCAGATACTGATTGGCACTGTATGTTCAACCAGTGTACCCGTGGTCGTGGCAGTAACCCAGACAATTTATCTCCCGTGCAAGACGGTGATTATCTACTTGCATTTAAGGGTATTGGTTGCGCGGCTGCTGGTGTAAATTTGAATGGTGGCGGTTTTTCATTAAGAGTTAATAGCACACCAGCCGATGGGGCATTTGCAACAAAACTTGATTTTGATGTGCTTAGTGCTTCTGGTGTGGTTAAGCGGCTACAAATTCGAGACTCATCTCTTCAGTTTGATGGGCTCAATTTGCAAGCATGGAATAGCGCCAATATTGTAAGTGTATATATGTGGTCTAATGTTGACGTTCCAGCATCTGCTGTTGATTTTGCATGGTCTGGTGCCCTACTCAATGGAGCAAATTGGGGTTTTACGAACGGCGATGATGTGCTTGAAATTCCGTCTACAAGATATTGGGATATTTATTGGAGTCTTGCATATGAGTGTTATGCATATACATCTCAGCCAAGAGTAAGACAATATTTATCTAAAAACGGTGCGGCCATTACGCCGATATATCAAGACCACACATTCGGGGCCGCTGGGGAATACGCCACACTGTCTGGAACGATAACCACGTATTTGACTGCTGGCGACGAAATAGGAATTTCTCGCCTGTTGCAGTCTGGAACAGGTACAATTCGCTCCAGGGCCAGCATGTGTTATTTTGGGATTAACCCAAGTGACAAAAGGATATAACCATGGCATTGCGTGTTTCTTCTCTTCACATCCCCGGTGAGGTCCAGATTGAGGACATCATCTACACGGCTGGGTTGACACTAATCGACGCCTACGTGGTGCTGGACCGCTTCACTTTTCGAAAGTCCGCCCCAGAGGCCGAGCGAGGCAAATGGGCGGCCCGCGTCTACACCGGCCATGGCGGCAACTTTGTGGCCCACGTTGGCTACGTCATCGGCCCTTGTGATACCAGTTCAGATGCCCCCGAGGCGACGGCGCAGGGTTATGCTCTCGCTAAACTGGACCCGCGTTTTGCAGACGCGGAGGACTGTTAAGTGGGCTTCGATCTGTCGCTAGGTAGATCATGAGGTCGTAGCTCAGAGGCAGAGCATCTGGCTTTTAACCAGTTGGTCGAAGGTTCGATCCCTTCCGGCCTCACCATATTCACCAAGTGCAGTTCTCCTTGCTTTGGTTGGCCCGTGGCGGCGGGGCTAAACGCCGCCCATTTTTCTTAATGCCAAGGATTCTTGGCGTTAAGCCCCACAATGCCAAGGATTTTTGGCATTAAGTACCCCTCACAGCATGCTGTGAGGCCAGCGGTGGCCTGTGCCCCGCTGCTTGGGGCGTATGGCCCGAATGGTAAGGCAGCGGACTGTAAATCCGTGCCCCGTAAGGGGTTGGTGGTTCGAATCCATCTGCGCCCACCAGAATTTCAACACAAACTCGCCAATCCAATTTTGGATCGGCGGGTTTTTTATTGGAGGAACCATGACCGTCGAGGACAGCAAAGCAGCCCAGGTCAGTTCGATCATCGTTCGGCGACATCCCGAGTACCACCGGATGGTCAACAAGTGGGACTTCTGGCTCGACTCGTATCTTGCCCCTCTCGACGAGTATTCGATCAAATATCTCTTCAAGAACGAGAAAGAAGGCGATGACGAGTTCAAGCAGCGGTGCGAACGGGCATACCGCGAGAACCACAGCAAGCGTGTTGTGGACCTGATCAACACGTATCTCTTCAAAGAGGACGCCGTTCGTAAAACCGAAGACAAACAACTGAAGAATTTCATTGCAGACGCCGATGGGCGCGGTCACAACCTGCGCCAGTTTTTCAAAGGCGTCTCGCTGTTCTCGTCCATCTTCGGGCGCGTTTATGTGGTCGTGGACCGCAAAGACCCGGAAAACTACACCGGGACATACAAGGACAATCTGCAATCGTCCGTATACTGCTATCTGCTGCACCCGCAAGACGTGCTGGACATCGCTTTCGATGACTACGGCAACGTCCGTTGGGCGTTGGTCAGGGAGCGTGTCCGTGACGATGAAGACCCATTCACATGCTCCGGTGAGATGCGGGATCGATACCGCCTCTGGACCGTTGGCAAGTGGTATCTCTGGGACGATGAAGGCAACGAGACGGGCAGCGGGAACACCGGCCTGGACTGCGTGCCGATTGTCCCAGTGAACAATGAAGAGACGTTGTCGGACTACTACGCGCCGTCTCTGATTTCCGACGTGTCGTATCTCGACAAGTCAATCTTCAATAACTACAGCCGCCTGGATGTAATCGTCGGGGATCAGACCTTCTCCCAGTTGATCTTCCCTATCGAGGGTGCCCTGACGACTGCGGTGGCCGACGACCAAGAGATGCAGAAACAGATGATGGCCCGTGCCGTCAACCGCATCCTGTTCTATTCGGCCAACAGCGAGGCCCGGCCCGAGTACATCTCGCCCGACGCATCCCAGGCCGAGTTTATTCTGAACATGATCCAGCACCAAACGAGGCAGTTGTATGCTTGTCTGGGTCTTCAGAACGAAGGCAATGGCGATACCAAGGACTACAAATCTGGACTCTCCAAGTCATACGACTTTGACAAGCTGAACAAGTTGCTGGCCTCCAAGGCCGACAACCTTGAACAAGCCGAGATCAAGGTCTTCAACATCGTCAAGCAGTGGAAGGTCATCACTGCCGATGTCGAGGTTGATTACCCCGACGAATTCGACGTGAAGACTCTCGCGCAGGAAATCATGCTGGCGCAAGAGCTTTCGCTGCTGGATATCAGTCAGAAGTTCATCAAGGAGGTCTTCAAGCGCGTTGTCGCGAAGGCCCTGCCGAAGATTCCCGAAGAGAAGCTCAAAGAGATTCTCAAGGAAATCGAGGAGAAGGACTACGAGGCTGAGATGGTGAAAGAGAACGTGTTCGACTTCGATCAGCAGAATAACGGCACCGACAAGGTCGCCGACAAAAAGAAAAAGGGGAAAGTTGGAGGTCGTCTCAAACAAGATCAGACGAAGTTTGATCAGGCCAATTAACTAGGGGGCGACATGACCACAGACGAGCGTCTCGCCAAGGTGGAGGCCCATCTTAGCGAGGTGAAATCCGAATTGTCTGGCATGCGCGGCCACGGAGAGCAACTGAGTCGTTTGACGGCTATGGTCAAGGATATCAAGGACCAGCTTGTCGCGATTACCAATCAGGGGTTCAACCGTTGTGCCGAGCGTCTTCAGATGGTTCGGGCACTGGAACAAAGGGTAGGTCGCCTGGAGGGCGGCGAATTTCCTGCAATGACTGCAATGGAAGCGAATCAAAAGGCCATTCGTGATGAACTGAAGGACATCAAGGCCCGCCTGATGCCGCTTGAGAAACGCATTCTCATGTGGATTGGCGGCTTGGGTCTGGTGGCCTTCGCTGCGCCGTTCGTTTTCCGCTACCTCATGGCGGGGTAGTGTAAGCAGGGAGAACAACAACACTTTTAGGAGAAATCATGCCGGATCAGGAATCCAAAACCGAGGGTCAGGAACCCAAAAACAACGGCGAGAACAACGAGCAGACTCAGGAGAAGACCTTCCCCGAAAGCGTGGTGAAGGAACTCCGTGAAGAAGCGGCGAAGAACCGTGTTGCCCGCCGGAAGGCCGAAGAAAAGGCCGACGAACTGTCTGTCGAACTGAAAGACCTCAAGTCCAAGTTGGACACCATCGATCTCGACGAACTGAAGGCCCTGCGCACCGAGAAGGCCCAGGCCGAGGAAGCCAAGAAGGAAGCCGAAAAGAAAGCCCTGGAGAAGAAGGGCGAGTACGACAAGCTGATCGAACTGGCAAAGTCCGAGGCCGAAGAAAAGGTCATCGAGGCCCAGAAGAAGGCCCAGGCCGAGATCGAAGCGCGAGAAGCGAAGCTGGCCGAAGCCGAGAAGGCTATCGAAGCCATGCGGCTTTCTCAGCGCAAGTCTCTGATCGACAACGCAATCGTCACGGCTGCTTCCAAAGCCGAGGCCATCGACCCCGAAGATATTCAGCTTCGCCTTGAGCGGATCGCTGAAGTCCAAGAGATCGACGGCAAAAATGTGGTGGTTCTCAAGGGCGACGACGATGAACCGCTGCGGGACGAGGCTGGTAAGCTGAAAACCGTTGCTTCTTACGTCGAAGCCATGAAGAGCGACGAGCGCACCGCGCATCTCTTCAAGGGAGACAAAAAGGGAGCCGGTTCTCAGACGAAGCCCAATTCCGGCGGCAACTCCGACAACCCCTTCAAAACCGGCAACCTGACGGAACAGTCCCGTCTGTTCCGTGAGAACCCCGCCCAGGCCAAGGCCCTTGCAAAAGCTGCGGGTATCGACCTGTAGTTTTTTTTGACATTCAAAAACAATCGTGATATGATAGGAGATTTTTCGTATGCCGACTGCAACACTCACCAAGATCGCCGATTCCATCGAACCGGCCATCTGGAACGCCTATTTCCGCACCAAGATCAACGAGAAGAACGCCCTGGTGGATTCCGGCATCGCCGTGCCCGATCCCGAACTGGACATTCTCGCTGGTTCGGGCGGCACCATCGTCAACATGCCCTACTGGAACGACATCGACGGCGAGGATGAAGTCCTGGCCGACGACACCGCGCTGACCCCCGGCAAGATCACCGCTGGTCAGGACATGGCCCGTCTGCACGGACGCGGCAAGGCCTGGGGTGCCAACGACCTCGTCAAGGTCATCGCCGGTTCCGACCCGATGGCCGCAATCGCCGACCGCGTGGCCGCGTACTGGAAGCGCCGGGAGCAGGTGTTCATGCTGAAGACCCTGGAAGGCGTCTTCGGTGTCGCCGCCATGGCCGACCACATTCTCGACGTGTCCGCTGACGACTCCACGGGCGACAAGGTGGACGGCTCCATCATGATCGACGCCGTGACCCTGCTGGGCGACAACGCCGACGTGCTGACCGCCATCTGCATCCATTCCGGCGTCTACAAGCAGATGCAGAAGAACAACCTGATCGACTTCGTCGAGGAATCCGACGCCAAGGTCCGCATCCCGTACTACCAGGGCAAGCGCGTGCTGGTGGACGACAACATGCCGGTGGCCTCTTGCGCCAGCGGTGGCGGCAAAATCTACACCTCCTACCTGTTCGGCCCCGGTGCCATCGGCAAGGGCGAAGGCTACGTGCCCGTGCCCGTCGAAGGTGACCGCGACTCCCTGGCCGGTGAGGACGTGCTGATCACCCGGCGTGCCTTCCTGCTGCACTGCCGTGGCATCAAGTGGAACGAGGCCAGCGTGGACGGGCCTTTCCCGACCAACGACGAAGTCGCCACCGCCGCCAACTGGACCCGCGTGTACCAGCCGAAGGACATCCGCGTGGTCGCGCTGAAGACCAACGGCTAATGGACGGCGCATCTGCGCCTACGCCTACTCCGGGGGCCTCCACATTGGAGGCCCCCTTTCTTTTTACAAGGAGATCACCATGGGACTGATGACGTTCCGTCACTACCGCGCCCAAGTGGACAAAGAGGCCGAGCAAAAGGCCAAGAAGGAAGCCGAGGCCAAGAAAGCCGAAACCCAGAAGGAAGCCGAGGCCAAGAAGGAAGCCAAGAAGGCCGCTCCTGCTGCCAGGGCCAAGAGAGCCACCAAGAAGGCCGAGGTCAAGGAAGTCAAGGGCGACGAGTAGATCACCTTCTGACGCAAGGAGGCTGTAATGCCAATCGTCACCGTTGGAACCAACTCCTACATCTCCATCGAGGACGCCGACGAGGCTCTTGATGAACGCTACATGACGGACGACTGGTTCCAGTTGGATGATGACAATAAGGCCCGTCTCCTGATCATGGCGACAAGACAGATCGACAGACTGCCGTGCAAGTATGACAGTGCAACGGAGGAGCAAACACTCCGATACCCAATTGTACTGTCAGACGGCACCACCCCGGCTGGCCTGGAACACGCCCAAGAAGCTGTTCTTGAACAGGCATGGTACATGTTCCGTAACTACGAGAACATTCAGGGTGCGCAGGACCAGTCGATCAACAACATTCGCTCTGAGAACCTTGGGGCGATCCAGACGGCCAAGTCCAATGCCGGATTCAACCCCTTCAAGCTCTATGCGCCTGAAGCACTCAGGCTCATGTCGGAGTTTACTGATTTCAAAATGAAAATCAGCAGGGGGTAGGTCATGGCGCAGATCAGGTATGAGGATGTTGCAGAGCATCTTCAGATCACTCAGCGCGAGTTTGAGCTTCTGTCGCAAGCAGAAATCAAGGAGTTACTGGGGATTTATGACGATGGCCTGAAGTCCATCATGCTCGACTTCCGGTACTATCTGCAAGACGAAACATTCTACACCAACAAGAAACAACGGGCGTTGATGATTAAGGTCAACGCTTCTCTTGGTCGCTTTGAAGAGCGGTTCACCGAGCGGCTTTCATCCTCGATAAATAGCGCAACGTCTCTTGCGAATGAATCTGCAAGGGACGACATCACACGGTCTGGGTTGCCGATCAAGCATGACGAAGAGTTTCATAAGAAGCTCCGTGCCCGGCTGGTCCAGAATGCGACTGAAGATGCCTACGACTACATTGCCGGGCAGACGAAGCGCATGTCCATGCAGATGAAACAACACCTCCGGGCGACCTCTGCCGAGGTGTTCCGAAGGGCTGCTGCTGGTGGCCTCACACAACGTGAGGCTGCGCGTGAGATTCAATCCCAGATCAAAAGGGATGACCCGCAGTTCAAGTTCGTGGATCGCGCTGGTCGTAGGTGGGATTCTGAGAAGTACTTCCACATGCTGGCCTTCACGGTCATCCAGAACGCCCGCCGGGAAGCCTACGTCGAGACGTGCGTGCAGGAGGGTCATGACCTCGTCATGATCTCTGCGCATCAAGCTATTGATCGCTGCCGCCCGTGGGAGAATCGCATCCTCTCACTGACGGGGAAGACCAAGGGCTATCCCACTTACGCGCAATCCAAGGCAAGCGGAGACATTTGGCATCCACGATGCCGACACTTCCTCATTGCCGTCAATCCATAAGGGACTCTCATGCAGTTCAAGTCAACTGTCTCCGTGGTCTACAACACATACAATGGCTATGGCGAAGAGGTCGAATCATACCGCGAGTATATGAAGTGCGCAATTGTGAAACTTAACAAGAGCATCGCGCAGACCATTACGGATCGAACACGCGACTACGACATGAAGTTCATCACATCGTACAAGAGTTTCGCGCCGTACAAAGACCTCTTGAGCGACGACTCTCTGACCTTCGTTTACGAAGACGTGGAGTACAAGCCCCTTGTGGTGTCCCGCATCAATGATTCGACGGGCAAAACAAAGTACGTCGAGATCGAACTGAAAGAAAAGGTGAAGTAGGTTGAGGCAAAAAGTCAAGGTCGAAGGCATCGACGCAATGATCGGCAGATTGAAACTCATTGGGGCCGACGTACAAGCTGCCGCGAAAGACGCCCTCCAAGAGGCAGTGGACCTCATAAAAGAAGAGAGCGTCAGTCGCGCCCCAGTTGATACGGGCGACCTTGAAGAATGTCACGAAACAAAAGTCCATGCGTTCAAAGCCCTCAAGAAGGTGGTTGGGATCGTCTACATCGACGACTCTAAGATGCATGAGTTTCACTACACACCAACATCCAGCTACGCCATCATCATGCATGAGCATCTCGCTCCGTATGGTTCTGGTGAATACCACATGCGGGAAAAATCGCTGAAGAAGAGTGCCGCAGGGCACGATGTCGGCGGCAAGTTCCTGCTCCGCGCCCTTGAGGACAACCGGGAACGGATCAACGAGATCATCCGAGAGCGCCTTGCAGCGGTGTTTCAAAGGGGGATCAGATGATTTCAGCAGTGCTACGAGACTACCTCGCAACCCAATTCGGGCTTGTGTCTGGCAAGGACATCTTTGCCGAAACAGGCCAGGGTGAGAAATACGTCCTTGTGAAGGACTCATATCCGAGGCCGTGGACAGGGATGCCCAGTGAGTTCCGTACCAGTCATATCCAAATCACCGTAAAGGGATATGACGTTGAAGAAGGCTACCTTCTCTCACAGAGAATTGTGAATGCTCTGAAACCACTCCACGGCACATTCACGCTTGGCAACGAGACGTTTATCGTTCGTTCAGTCAAGTCTGTCGGATTGCCACTGCTGGCGACATACAAGACATTCCGTGCATATTCAACAAACTTTTCCGTGAGTTACATTTACGACCTCACGGAGTAACACATTTCCAATAGGAGATTGCCAAAATGGCGAAAGACGCTACCGCCGTTCAGATGGGCGTGTGCGACGTGACCTTCAATGCCGTGGACCTGGGCTACACCAGTGGCGGCGTGTCGGTTTCCATGTCCACCGAGTCCAACGAGGTCACCGTGGATCAGGAAGACGTGCCCATTTCCGAACGCATCACCAAGATGAATTTCGAAATCAAAGTCCCCATGGCCGAGTACGATCTCTCCCGGTTCGCCACCCTGCTGCCCGGTGCCACCCTGGTCGTGGACTCCGTGGACGAAACCAAGATGAAGCTGGTCCTGTCGGGCGAATCCGGCACCAACCTGCTGAACATGGCGAAGGAACTGATCATCACCCCTGCCGATGGCACCGACAATGACAAGGTCACCCTGCATCACGCCATCCCCGTGCCCAGCATGGAGTTCGCCTACGAGAAGGACAATCAGCGCGTTTTCGAGGTGACCTTCAAGGCCATGAAGGGCGTCAACGGTTTCGTCACCTTCGGCGACGTGACTGCCTCCGCTTCGTAAGCAGCAGCCCTGCTAGGCCCTAGACCAACAAACCAATCAACCAGAAAGGGGTGCCTCCCATGGGCACCCCTTTCTTTTCGCATGGAGTGAAAACATGAAAGTTATCAATCTCGACAAGTTCAAGACCGAAACTCAGGTTCAACTGGACGGCAAGACCTACACCGTCAAGGGCATGACCGTCGAGCAGTGGCTCAACGACTCCGATGGTGACGGCGTCGAGAAGACCGAACGCGAGAAGTTTGTGGAAACCCTGGATCGCATTGCCGGGATGTCCGACATTCCGGTCGAAGTTCTGAAGGTCCAGCAGTTCAGCGTCCTGACCGCTCTGATGCAGGTTGCGCAGGGCCTGGACCCCAACGCCCCCAAGGAAGAGGGTGACGAGGGAAAGTAACGCAGCAGATCAAGCAGTTGGACTTCGGGTTCCTCGCCTGTCAGGTGATGCGGTATTACTCCGTCACCCATACAGAACTGCTTGATCTCCCCATTTACACCTTCTGGGAACTCTCCAGAAACATTGATCGTGTTCGTGCGGACGAGGATCGGCGACTGTTGGTCCTCTTTTCCCAAGCCTTTGGCGGCGATCCAAACAAATATCTCAAGCATTTGGACAGCCAAGTCGGCTCCGTTGCGGAGATCGACAGGTCTAATGCGGCCCTGGATAAACAGGGATTGCAAAGACTGAAGGCGATGATGTCCTGACGGAGACAGGAATGTCGAACGAAGTAGGGAAGCTGAAAGCCAGCATCGAACTCGATACCAGTGCCTTTGATAGTGGCATTCAGGCCATTATCAAAGGCAACAATCAAATCCTGAATGCGGTTTCAAAAATGAGCGACGAAATGGTCCGCGCAATGCGGAAGCAGATCGACGCCATGGATGATCTCGCACAGCGGGTTGCCGAAAATACCCGCCGAGAACTTCAATCCGAACAGAAGCGTGTTGCAGCCGCAAAGCAGAAAGAAATCGCCACCAAGAAAGCTCAAAACTCACAAGAGAGCTACATTAAGTGGTGGCTTGGCGCGATGCAGAAGCTGGAACGCGAAGAAGCTGAACTCGACTACCAATACCACGTTTTCATGCAAAAGCGCATGCAGACGGAAAAGAAGGTGGCCGATCTCACGGAGAAAGAGCGGCTGAAAGCCACCCGTGCGGCTGAAAAAGAAGAAGACGAACTCGACTGGCAGTACCACCTTCACATGCAGCGGCGTCAGCAGTTGCAGAAGAAAGCTGCACAGGAACAGATTCGCGAACAAAAGCGGGTTGCTGCCCAGCGTGAATCTCTCGCGAGGCGGGAGGCTGCTGCCGAGGCCCGGCGCATTAAGGAGCAAGCGAGTAAGCGTGCCACCGCGATGCGCAACGCCATGAAATCAATCAATATGGACATGGGCGATGCGTCGTCCATGTTCTCGCTGTCTGGCGGCTCCCGCCGCGATGTCAAGCAGTACACAAACGAACTGCACCGCTACGCCGCCGCTCTCGACAAAGTCGAGGAAGAGTACAGGGACGTTCGCAAAGCGAATCATGCCCTGGACCTTGACCTGAAGAAAATGCGCAACACGCTGAAGCGCAACGAAAAAGCCCTGAAGGACAACCACAGAGGGCTGGCCGGGTTCACCAAGGGCATGAAGAAGATGGGGAAGGGGATTAACGTCACTTTCCTTGCTGTCGTTGGTTTGAACCAAGCCGTCGAGCTTGGCAAGAGCATTTTCCACGGCATGCGGGCCGCAGTGGAAGGCATTGCGATGCCGTTTCTGGAAGCAGCCGAGAAGGCCGAGTCTCTCCAGACGCGAATGAGTTCTGTCTTGAACTCGTCGAAAGAAGGTCAGAAGACGTTCGACGACATGGCAGTGTTCGCCACAACGATTCCATTCACGTTTGAAAGCGTGCTTGGGGCTGCGACCAACCTCCTGCCTGTTCTGAAGAATGGTCGTGAGGAGCTTGGCGAGTGGATGCCCATGATGGCAGACCTCGCCGCCGTGTCTGGCCTGACTCTGGAAGAAACGGCCAGCAACTTCATCAAAATGTACAGCGCGGGTGCGGCGGCTGCGGACCTGTTCCGTGAGCGCGGCATCAACGCCATGCTGGGTTTTATCCCTGGCGTGGCCTATACGGCTGACCAGACCATTGAGCGCATTCGCAACTTGATGGAACAGGGATCACTCTTCTTCGAAGGGGCAACCAAGAAGCTGGCCTACACTTGGCAGGGTCAGGTTTCCATGATGCAGGACAAATGGTTCCTGTTCCGCAAGATGCTCATGGACCACGGCCCGTTCGATTATATCAAGGGCATCATTCTCGCGATCAACGAATACTTCGACGAGATGCGTGACGATGGCTCTCTTGAGGCCTGGGCTGACCACTGGGGCCAAACGGTTACCGGCTGGCTCAAAAGCATCACGGCCATCGTGGTGTATCTGGGTTCGTTCCTTGAGAACATTGGCAGTGCCCTGAAGTCCATTGAAGACTTCCTGTACAACAGGAAAAAAGAAAGTGGCTTTGGTTTTTGGGACATGATGCTGTCTACGGTGCCAGTCGTTGGGCATATAAATATCGCCAAAAAGGCCTTCGGGGGAATACTGGATGAAAATGGAGTGCTTGGGGCTGACGACATAGTTGACCCTGACGCACCGATGACCATTGAGCAACGCCTCCAGGCCATCTTCGCCGCTATCGAAAAGTTTTCAGCGAAAGCCAAACAGATGCGCGAGATGGACAACACCACGTTCATTTCTCCGCGTCTGACGGCGTCTGTGTCGTCGGCTATCGAGGGATACAACAAAGAGATCGCGAAGCTGAAACTGAAGGCCGACAAGGCCGGATTGACAGCCCGCGAGAAGGCCGAAGTCAAGTTCCAGCAGGAGCGTGCCGCTCAGTTGGCGAACCTGGGCACTGACGACAGTGGGCTGGAAAAAGCCGAACAGTTCAGGAAGAAGTTCGATGCCATCTTCAAGCGGCGTAAAGCGACTATCGCTGAAATGCAGAAGCAAGCCGCTTCCGGCGGTGGGACAGCGAGTCTCATACTGGCCGAGCAAAAGATGGAACTTGAAGCCTTCAAGAAGAAGTCCAATGCCGAGCTTGCCGCCCTTGCAAAACAGGCGGGCATGACTACGGAAATGCTCAACAGCCGACTGCAATTGAACGCGGCTCTCAGGGACTATCACAAGGCCCTGCTGGAGGCTGGCGAGGCTGAAGACGCCAAACGCTTCAAGGATCGCCAACTGACCCTTGAAGCTCAAGAAGCGGCCCTGCTGGACAAGCTGACGGCTGCTGGTGGCTCCACCTACGACAAGGCCATTGCGAAGGCCGCAGGGGACGCGAAAAAGCTCCGGGCCGGAATTGTGAAGGCTCTTGGCGAAGACGCGGCTCAGAGGCTGGACCCCCTGTTGGATCGCATCAAGGAACTGAACGAACAAGTCGCCGACAAAGACCTTCTCAAGAAGTACACCGACAAAATGCGCGAACTGCGTCAGCAGTTTGCAATCACTATTGGTGGTGCCGGTGGCGAGTATGTCACAGCCATGCGCGAATTGGAAAAATTTGCGCGTGAAAACGGCATGCTCAACGACGAATACCTCAAGCAGCAGAAGCTCCTTGAGGGCATCTACGACCTCCAACTGAAGCTCCAGCAACTGGCCTACAAGAGGTCGGTGGTTGACCGCATGAGCGGCAGTCAGCACAGCGCGGCCATTGACGAGTTCATGGCCCAGCGCACTGCTGTGGCACAGCAATCGGGTCTTTCGCCCGAGCAACGCAGCAAAGAAAATGCTCTCGCCGGTCAGAAGTTCACAAGTGGACTTGTCGGCACCGGCCAGAACATGGACCCCGACGAGGTGTTCAAGCAGCGGTACGCCATGATGCAAACCTGCGTGATGTCGTATCAAGCAGAGATACTCAAGCTGGGTGAAGCGTACAAAAATGGGACCATCAATGCCGATCAGTTCCGAGCCAGTCAGGAGGCGGCAAAGGTTGCCCTGAATGACTCGCAGACAATCACGGATCAGGTGAGCAAGATCGAAGCCATGTCTTCGGCGATCCATATGCTGGCCGATGTGATCGGGAACGAATTGACGCAGGCTCTGACCGATCTGGCCGAAACTGGCAGGTTTGACCTTGAGGGATTCCTGAACAGCTTGGCGAAGCAAATCCGTGCGCTGGCGATCTCCAAGGCGGTGTCACTAACCATCGAAGGCTTGTACCAGACCATTATGGCCTTGATCTACGATTCCGCGTCAATGACGGCGGGAATTGATCCTGCACTTGGCGCGGCCTACAAGGCTGCGGCCATTGGAGCCCAAGTCGCCGCTACCGGGGCCTTTGCTGGTGCCGCAATGTTCGGCAGTCTGGGCCTGGGGGCTTTGTTGGGAGGTATGTCGCACGATGGTATCTCCAGCATTCCCAAGGAAGGCACATGGCTGCTGGATAAGGGTGAGCGCGTTGTGGACTCCAGAACCAACGAAGACCTGAAGAGTTTCCTCGACAAGCAGAGTGGTGGTGGCGGCGTCAACATGACCGTCAACATCCATAACAGCGACGAAGAGGGTGTTCTGAAGGCCCTGCCGCAGTTGAAAAAGGTCATTTTGGAAACTGTCAACGTGGACATCTCCACTGGCGGTCAGACCTACAAAACCATTAAGAGTTCTTAGTAGTTCTCCCACACCATACGAAACATAAGGGGGCGGTTCTTCGGAGCCGTCCCCTTACTTTTCGGGAGGAAACATGCCGACTACCCAAACGCATGTCGTGCCGATTGGCCCCTGCCGCCTATTCTTTGATGGCGTGGACCTGGGCTACACAATCGACGGCGTCATCCTGACGTTCCAGCGTGAGACTGAAGAAAAGTACGTGGATACATCCGATGCCCCTGTGGACATCATCACCACGAAGCGGACCTTCAGCGTCACCGCAAACCTTGCCGAATATAGCTTGGAACTTCTGCACAGCATGATCGGCGCATCTCAATTCGTCAAAACCATTGACGAAGACGGCAATACACTGCTTTCCCACCTTGCCATCAGCGGCAATCTGGAAGGCTCCAATGTGTCCAGGGCGAAGGAACTCCATTTGGTTCCGGTCGGCATGGACGACAATCACATGGTGACCGTTCGCCACGCCATCCCGATGTGCAACATGGAGTGGACGTACTCCAAAGACGCAGTGCGCTACTGCTCTGTTGTGTTCATCGCCGTGGATGGGGAGAACGGCTTCGTGGCCTTTGGCGATACAGACCTCGCCTTCGCATAGGAGCAACCCATGCCCGAGCAAGACACATATCCCTTGATTCCTGATCGGATCACATCGACTGCGCCGGAATACAAAACGACCACAGTCAATTTCGAATCCGGCAATGAACAACGCCTTGCCAACTGGAGTAATCCCAAGACCACTTTCAGTTTGCAGCACACCTATCTTTCCAAAGCACGCTATGACGAACTCATGGCGTTCTACAAAAGCAAAAAGGGCAGTTGGAAGAAGTTCTACTTCGTGAATCACGTTGATGGGGAAACGTACACCGTGCGATTCAAGGCTGACGCCATGACCATTACCCACATCAACGCTGCTCTTTACAACGTGGATGTGGAGTTGGTCACATGTTAGAACTGAATGCCGCAACGATTGAAGAGACACAGAGCGACGAACTCATTGTCGTAAACCTTTACGAGCTTATCTACGATCCCAACGAAGCTCCTCTTCGCTACACAAACTGGGACGAGCCAGTCTCATACGGCGGCAACATCTACGATCCTGCCGTCATCAAACATTCCGAACTCACCCAATCTTCTGACGGGAAACTGAACAATGTGACGCTGATGGTTGGCAACGCCGACAGGATCATCCAGCGATACATTGAAGAGTACGATCTTATCGGCAAGCGGGTGAAAGTTATCCAGTTTTTCATCGGGTCTGCCAGCGGTCAAACGCAGGGCACCTTCAAGATCAAGCAGGTAATCGCGAAAAAGGACACCGCGACATTCACGCTGTCCATCGGCATCGATTACCTGCGCGTGCAGGTTCCCCGGCGTACCGCGTCTGCCCGCCACTGCGGCTGGCAGTTCCGGTCTGCCGAATGCGGCTACGAAGGGGCCGACACAGACTGCGAAAAGACTTTTGAGGACTGCATGGCAAAGGGGAACATCGCCCGGATCGGATGCTTTCCGGGGATCATCAATGAAAAAATCTACGTGTAACCCGTTCAAAACGATCAAATATTTGGCAATTCCCTACAAGCATAATGGCGACACTTTTGATGGTTGCGACTGCTACGGGTTGATCGCCCTCATTTACCGGGAAGAGCTTGGCATTACAATTCAGCCGTTCAAAATGTATGAATCATACAGAGCGGTTGATGAAGATGTCTTCGTCGATCACGCACAAGACGAATTTGCCCCCGTGAATGAAGATGCGTTGCAACCATACGACGCGATCTTGCTATACACGGATCGCAAATTTCCGACACATGTCGGAATGTACATCGGCCAGGGCAGGTTTATCCACACCCGAATGAGGTCCAAAAGGCCGGTTGTTGAGCGATTGTCGGTATGGCGTGATCGCGTTTACGCCTTTTACAGGCACAAGGGGTTGACATGATCATCAAACTGATCCCGAACTTCTTTGAAAAGAAAAAGAAGATCGAACAGGAATGGAAACACAAGGTCGCCACGGTTCGCGAGGTGTTCGACGAGTGTTTCCCCGAATACAAACACAAAGACTTCACCCCGTCCGTTTCTGGCAAGGTTGTCGAGTGGGACGAATACTTTGGCCCCAAGGACGATGTGGTATTCATCCAGAATATCGAGGGTGGCGGCGGCATCGTTTCGACTGTTCTTGGCGCTGTGCTAACCGTTGTTGGTGTTGTCTCCGAGAACCCATACCTGATTGGTATGGGTATTTCGATGATGGTGGGCGGCGTTGTCGGTATGATGTTCGCTGCCACAGTGCCAGACACGAATACAACGCCGATTCCCACCAGCGAGATGTCGGATTCCAAGACGTATTCGTGGAGCGGTATCCAGAACATCATCGGTGAAGGAAACCCGATTCCTATCGTCTATGGTATCCATCGAATTGGTGGCATCATCATCGAAGCGTTCATCCATGGCGAAAATGGGTGGGGCCAGCAAGAAAACAAGATTCTCAATGTCTTGACTGGTCTTTCTGAGGGTCCGATTGAAAAGATCGATACCGATTCCATTCAGATCAACAAGAAGGAAATCGCTTATTACAACGAAGAGTCGGATGCCGTTGAATACGATTTCCGGCAAGGTGAAAACACGCAGGAGACAGTGGCCGGGTTCAACAAGATTGCCCGGCAGTTCGACCTTTCTGGTATGAAGCTCACTGCCCCGACAGACGATGAAAGGGACGCGGGGATTGAACATAAATACCAGTATTACAAGACCAGCCGGGCGTGTGACGAAGCGAAAGTCATGGTTTCCTTCCCGGCTTTGTATCACGCCAAAAAAAATGGCGGCATGACAGACCTGTCTGTCAAATTCGCCGTTAGTTACGCAGTGTATGGTACTGACGATTATTCTACTCCCATAGAATACACGGCGACGAACAGCACGAAATCACAGTGCGACTATGCGGTGTACATTCCATTCCCCACGAAGGATAAGTATATGATCCGCGTCGAGCGGATCACAGACAACTTTACATCCCTGCGTGACCAGGGCGACTCCTATGTCTCCCGTGTGGTGGAATTTGAAAACGTCTCCCTGACGTATCCGAACACTGCGCTGTTGGGCTACAGATTCCTCGCTACGGACAAGCTGTCTGGTTCGATGCCTGACTTCACGGTTGTCGCTCACGGCAAGAAGGTCTACAGCGTTCGCGACATTGTTGACAATGGGGATGGAACATACACCTATGGGGAATTGGTCCACTCTCAAAACCCCGCCGACATCTTGTTCGATTTGCTGACCAACAAGCGTTTCGGCCTTGGGCGGCAAATAGATATCTCCAATATCCATTTGGAGAGCTTTCAAGAGTGGGCTGAGTTCTGCGACGAATTGATCAGGTACACGGAGTTCGACTCGACGACAGGCCGCAAAGTGACCAAGACCGAAAAGCGGTTCGATTTCAACTTCGTGATCGACAAGGAGTACAAGGCCCACGATCTGATCTCCAAAATTTGCTCTACCTGCCGGGCAATCCCAATGTGGGAGGGAGACAAATTTAAGGTCGTGATCGAAAGGGCTGCGGAGCCGGTCCAGTTGTTCACCATGGACAACATCGTCGAGGATTCGTTTCAAGAAACCTACATCGGGATCGACGAGATTCCGAACCAGATCGAAGCGGAAATCCTTGACGAGGACGATGACTTTGATCGAGCAACCCTGGTCGCAGTTGACAAATCGCGCCTGGACGAGCCGTTGGACTCCAAGAAGATCAACTTCTACGGCCTGACGAAGCGGTCCAGGGCAAAGCGCGAGTTGGCTTTCAACCTGCGTAAGTCCTTGTCTGCCCGCCGCATGGTGGAGTTTCAGGCCGGGATGGATGCGATCATTTGTGAATGTGGCGACCTTGTGGCCGTTCAATATGGCTATCCTGAGTATGGGCTGCGCGGTATCACCATCGAGGCCGTGGAACAGCGCGACGGGTACTTCCTGTTGACTCTGGAAGCCCCAGTAACGATCACAAACGGAGAAGCCTACAGGATCAAGGTGCGCCAGACCAATGGCACCTTCGTGACCTATCAGTTCGTGTCCCAGACGCTAAACGGCGAGGACACGGAAGAAGGCAATATCGTCCGTATCGACGGAAACGTGCCTGACGGCGTCTCTGAGGGACTTTTGGGTTACATTGGACCCATGACCTTCGACGAGACGCAATATCGCGTCATGAGCATCACCAAGGGCACTGACGACGGGACTATCGCCATCAAGGGCGAACTTTACGACGAGGCCATTTACGAGAGGCTCGACAGCACCGGCTACTACATCGACGATTTGTCTGTCGTGGTGTCGGAAAAGAACTACACGAAGCTGGGCGTTACCGAGCGGTACGAGCTTGATGGCTCCGCTGACGATCCGACGCCAGTTCCTGTGGCGAACAATGCCACGGTGACTTCCGAGTACTATAGCATCCCGCCCTTCGTCACCGCCGTTGAACTTGAGGAGATCAACGACCTTGAGGAAGACAAAGTGGTGACCAGCATCGCTATTGATTGGCCTGACGCCACTATGCCGGAAGGCTCCTTGGCGAAGGTGGTCAGGTACGAGGTGTTGCATTCTCTGGACGGCTCGACATGGGAAGTCCTGACCAGCGTGAAGGGATCACAGTACACCTACCGGAACGTGGCCCGGAGCGTGGACCACTACTTCCTGATCAAGCCGTACACCAACTACGACAAAACCAACGAGATTGAGGCCAGTCGCTACGCGACCAGCTTTAAGATCACGCCGACCGGACAGGTGCCCACTCCAGACGCTGTCGAGGGCTTCATGGCCTACCAGAACGGCGATATGGTCAAGTTCCGATGGGACGAAGTTACGAACACGAAAATCAAGTACTACGAAATCCGAGAGGGCAAGTGGGCACTTGGTAAAATCGTGCGTCGCATCAAGGGTGACGAAACTGCGGCTTTTGTCGGTGAATCGGGCAACGTGACCTACTTCATCAAGGCTGTGAACATCAACGGGGTTTACTCTACTGAAGCTACTTCATTCACGGTTTCCATTTACGATGATGGCAACAGGAACATCATCTTCACCAAAAGCGATGCAGATGATGGCTGGGACGGTGTCAAAAACAATGTCCAAGCCTCTGCTGGCGGTGATTTGGAGCTTCCGAATGGAGAAGAAGAGGGATATTACATCTCTGGCTATATTGACCTGACGGAAGCAGTGAAGTGCGTGAACTACGTTACTTACAATCTGGAAGCCGTTGTCGGCAACATGGATTCATGGAGTGACGCGGATTACGCATGGAACGACGCAGACGCTGAATGGTACGATATCACCGACACCGATGGGGTTGGAGTTGAGCATCATATCAGCCTCTTTACGGAGTTGAGCGACGAGTTCGTCGATGTGGTCCGGTTGGCTGACAAAACAGAATCTGTCAGAGGGACCGAAGCCACGACTGCGGAGGGTATTGAATATGCCTCCGGTACGTTCCACAACGGAGCCGTGCAGCAGCTTGGGGCCATGCTGGACTACGATATCTCGTTTCCCGAAAACTATAGCTTCATGTTCCGGCTACGCCTGGGTAATGTTCAACCCGGCTACATCGCGCACCTGAAGTCTGACACTGCCACGATGACCATCATAATGGTCCGTGAGGGTGTCTTCTGGCTGCGCACGGAAGATCACCAGTACATTGAAGTGAGCCTGACAGTGGAAGCCGATGACAACCTGCTCTTTGGCATCGCCAAGAACGGCACTGACTTCCTGTTCTTCATTGGCAATATGACCAAACAAACGGCAAGCCATACCCACGGCGCACTGGCTTTCGGCACGCCGGATGGGTTCGTTTTCGGCAACGCCGTATAACACACAGTCAAGTTCCCAACACCGAGGGGCATCCGTTTACGCGGGTGCCCCTCTTATATTTCAAATGGAGATTGAGACATGATCAAGGAGACTTTGAAGCTCGACGGCATGATGCGTGCCATCCTCACCAAGGCTGACGGAACCACCGAGAAGTTCACGAAACACAATTTGATTGTGGACGATGGCGTGGACCTGATCTGCGACTGCCTATCCAAAGGCACGGATCGCCCGGCTGTGGCTGATTACATCGCTGTGGGCACGGACGACACTGCCGTGACCGCCGACGACACTGCCCTGGGTTCCGAACTGACCCGGCTCCAGGCCACCTACGGCCACGCCGCTGGAACCGCCAGCTTCACCCTGACGGCTACCTTCAATGCCGGTGTTGCCACCGGAGCTATCGTGGAAGCGGGCGTGATTAACGCCTCTTCAGGCGGCTCCATGCTTGACCGCGTGGTTTTCCCTGTCATCAACAAGGAAGCCAACGACGTTTTGACCGTGACTTTCACATTCACTCTGACCATTTAGTGGGGTGATTTCATGAGCGTGGACATTTCGTCCCGACTCATCAACCTCATTTGGAGCCACCCCGTCATTTGGGAAAATGCTACAATGACGTGGGCTGAAGCTGAAATCGAAGATCACCTTCTCAATGTTGGCGAAGCTATTCCCATCACAGACGCAAAAGCTGCGGAGATTGCCAAGGCGATCTCCCAGCAATTCTCTGCTGGGGATATGTTCGACCGCGTTGTGGTTGTAAGCCGTGGCTTCGGAGAAAGTCTTGCGTTGACCGGAGAGTACGCCAGAGCGTTTTTCAAGGCCATCGAGGATGATTTCGCGGCTGGAGGTGCAGTCACGAAGGCTGGTTCCAAGGCGTTGATAGAGTCGGCAACCGTTGCTGAGAATGAAACTGACCCAACCGATTACCGCCGACACTATTACGAGTCTTTTCAGGTTGCCGACGCCATCGTCAAGCATTTGGAAAAGAGACGCACCCAAAACATTACCCTGGTTGACTCGTTTATCGGGCCGAACGTGCCGGGGGTCATCTCCGACGTTGCGATCAAAAACACCATCGTCACCGAGGGACAAATCGATCCCATGGTAAACAAGGGATCGGCTTTTGGTTTTGGCGACTGGATTCCTTTTGTGGACGGTGAGTACTACTACCGCGAAGCATTGTTCAAGATGACAATCAAGAACACAAAAACAGGCACCATCAATAGTGTCAAAATTCCAAGCCACAAGTTGACTTGCGATGTCTATGAGATCGTGGACAAAGGCAGTGGGGCAATCAGTAGTTCTAATGCTGATGGCACTGAAATCAGTTTCAACAAAACTTTTCGGCAAGCACCCATTGTTACTCTGACGCTTTCTACAAGCCCGGATGGGTTTTGTGTGCCACAAATTGTTAGCGTTTCTAGCAGTTCTGTGACGGTTAAACTCGTAAAACCTGATGGCACATTGGCTACCGGCGGCGTTATGTGGAACGCAGTTGGATTTTAATTTCTGAGACAGGAGAACACAATGGCTCAGGCCTATTACGATATTCCCAATACTGAGGCTTTGAAGGATTCGCATCCGAAAATTGTTGCGAATTTTGGAACCTTGCGGTCCAGCTTTGAGGGAGATGCTGCCCCGGATGATCCCGTTAAAGGTCAGCGGGCGTTCGTGAATGGTGTTTGGCAGACATGGGATGGCTCCGTATGGAAGACCGACCCCGAACTGCACAATCACGACGACAGATACTACACCGAGACAGAAACCGATACTCTGTTGGCCGACAAATCCAATACCGACCATACGCATGACGACAGATACTACACCGAGACAGAAACCGATGCTCTGTTGGCCGACAAATCCGACGATGGTCACGTTCACGATTCCCGATACTATACTGAATCAGAGGTTGACTCTGCTTTGGCCGGGAAGTCTGACACAACTCACGACCACGATACCCGGTACGCAGCCTCCTTCACCATTTCCAACGGGCAACTGACGCTGAAGGATGCGGACGGGAACGTATTGCAGGGGCCGGTGAACATCTATGCTCGATACGCATAGGAGGGCTGCATGACTGACCTTTCTTCATTCAACGGGTCTGACATCACCTACAGCGCCGATATCAAGGCTCTCAACAATTTGGCCAACTCTAAATGTAGTGAAGCTGGTGTGACTGGCACCGGCCTTAACAACGCATATTTGGACGTTGGCGACATCATCTACGCTTCACATATCAACCAAATTATCAACGCCTATCGTCGTGCATGGGACGCATCAAGCAATGCACCCGGAACGAAACAAAGTGCTGTCTCTCAAAATGCCCTTATTGATAACGCTGTGTACTACCATATGTGGTACCAGTTGAACGATATGGAATTTGGTCTTCCGGTTGTTGAATCTGGGGCCAGCACTACGATTTATGTAATTGAACCAGCAAATGGGCTGTTGGGCACTGGTGGAAATCTTTCTACCACAAACCGGACCCTTCAGGACCACGGAGTTGCGTCGGTTTCTGATGGATATAGGGTTTACCCAGCAAACACGTATCTTTACAGCTATACGGCTAGAGTTGCCAATGCACTTGAGGGCGCAAGCAAGTGGTGCTACTTGACCCAGCTAAAAATCAACTCATCGTTCTCGAGTGGGCGCATGGTTGCCACTTCGTTTTCCATTAGAAATAATCTTGGAAAGCCGCTGTCGATAAACTACACTTGTGGCACGGCGTATGGTGGAATTTTATATTCCATGATTAACTACATGCCCAATCGTGATCCGTGCCAGACTTACACAAATATCGACACTGGCCGTTATTGGCCGGTTGGACAAGACCTTTGGCTTGCTGTTTGGTATGATGGAACCTCCGTCAAGATGGGCTGGAAAACTGGAGCCAAGCCAAAAGCGTGGGGTGACTTCCTTTCCGCAAATAGAAGGGACTCAGGTTGCAATCCTGGTGTTCTGAACAATTTGGATTTCACAACCTCCGACAATATTCACGTTGCTAGTGCAAGCGGCACCGGATGTTCGGTTGGGGTCAAATCATACACTCTCGCTAAAAATGTGGATATCACAGGCTCATAAGAGGCGACTATGAACTTACAACTTCCAGATGGATGGACCCTCAAAGAGGACCAATACGGCAATGACGGCGTGTTTGCCCGCTGCTCCTTCAAGGACAAAACCATCACCATAACGGTTCCGTGGTATCTCCGACCGCTCAAGCGGTGGATTCTGCTTCACGAATTGGGTCACGCCAACGGAATACCCCAGGACTGCTCCGACAAAACCTGCATCATGTACGGAACCCCCGGTAACGATGGGTGGCATGAGAAGGTGTCTGTTCTGGCCCGCCTGTGGGGCCGCGTGAAGCGGGGCGATTGGTTCTGCAAACGGTGCCGCAACTGCCTCCGGGCGTACAAAAAGTTCGGGGTGTAGCCATCTACACAGGCTGGCCCATGTAATAGGCTAAATCCCTAGACAAATTAAAGGGTCACCTTTCGGGGTGACCCTTTTCTTTTGGAGTGAGAGACATGAAAAATTATTTTCCCGACAATGAGTTGCAGTGCCCATGCTGCGGAAAACTCAATTTTTCCAAAGATACCAAACTCAAACTGAATCTTGCCCGCGCTCTGGCCGGGATTCCGTTCATTCTCAATTCTGCGTGCCGCTGCAAAGCCCACAACACCGAGGTGGGCGGCAAAGAAAACTCCTCGCACCTTTGCGAAGGGCAGGAATGCACCGCCGTGGATATCAAAGCAACCACTTCCAGACAACGCTATCTCATTCTCGCTGCCCTGATCGGGGCGGGGTTTAATCGCATCGGCATTGCGAAGACATTCGTCCACGCCGACGCAGACCCCACCAAGGACGAGAAGGTGATTTGGCTTTACACGTAGGAGCGCAATGTGACCGCCAGAAAAATCAACGAGCAACTGCGCCTCCGCAAGAAGCGTCTGGAGCGTGCCGGGTTGCTTCCTCACAATGAAACTTGGCTGGAGTTCTACAATCGGACCAATGGCACCGAGAAGATCGTCAACCCCGAGTTTACGGCCTGGACCACAAACAACCCCGATGGCTGGACGGTTCCGTCTGAGAGTCATGACGAGGTTGATCCCGAGTTTTACATTTCTGAACACAACGGGAAAGCCAAGTTCGTCGCCACGGACATCGGAGTTGCCTCGATGCATCAGGCGGACATCTTTGCCGCCGACAAAGAATATTCCGTGATCGTGGACGTGCGGACTATCACCGAGGACGGCGAGTTCCGCGTCTATTGCGGAGCCCTGCTGACCCAGATCACCGTGCCGGGCTACTACGTTTTCGACGTGAGCGGCCAGACCGGCAACTTTCAAATTCGAACTGAAGGACCGTGTGAGGTTGTGGTCGCCAAGGCCAGCGTCACCGAGTTCTAGGAGTATATCAAATGTTTGGAATCGCAAGCATTGTGGGGCTTTTGGCCTCCAAAGGCATCGACATGCTGTCGGATTGTATCGGCAACGCCACCGAGAAGGGCGTCGAGGCGATCACCGACAAAGTCAAGGAAGTGACGGGCATCGACCTGTCCAACAAGGAAGAGGTTGCCAGTCTCACCCCGGAGCAGGCCCTGGAACTCAAGAAGTTTGAGACGCAGCACGCCGAGTTCTTGCTGGAAATGCGCGTCAAGGAGGCCAAGCTCTATCTGGAGGACCGGCAAGACGCCCGCGACATGCAGAAAACAGCCCTGAAGCAGGACGACAAGTTCTCCAAACGGTTTGTCCCGGTTTTGGGCGCGGCTGTGATCCTCGTCTGCCTGGGCTACGCCGTGGCGATCACTTTCATCCCCATCCCCGAGAACAACATCCGCTTCGCCGACACCACCCTTGGCTTCGCCTTGGGCACCGGCATCGCGACCATTCTGAACTTCTTCTTCGGAACCTCCCACAAGCGGGAGAGCGGCGAGATCGAAGCTGCCGTGGCGTCCATCGCCCAGCAGAACAAATAGCACATTCACAGACCGCTCTCACTCGCCCTCTGGGCGCGTTTAGCTCCGAATCCGACCTCCGGGTTGGGCCGGGTCCGCAAAACGCCTCAGAGGGCGTTTTCTGTGGGGCGAACGAAGGACGACCATGAATATTTCGCAATACAATTTCGACAAGGATATCCGGGTTATCAATATTGGCGATGTACACCGGGGCGATCATTGCTGCGACACGGAACTGCTGTACAAGCACATCGACCTAATCGCCAAGGACGAGAACACATTTTGGTTGTCCACGGGCGACCTCCTAAACACCGCGACACGGGGCGGGAGACATGACAGCATCCACGGCAGCGACATTCTGGAGACGGAGTTCGACAACATTTGTGATGAACTGGCTCCGATTGCTGACAAATGCTTGGGCGTCGTTTCCTCCAACCACCCTCACCGTGTCAAGAATCTCACCGGCCTCGATCTCGACAAGGTGATGTGCAAGCAGCTTGGGATTCCCTACTTGGGGGACTTCGGCACGCTGAACGTCACTTGCGGGCGATGCAGCTATTTCATCGTCATGCACCACGGTTCGCCGGGTGGCGGCGGGCGCATGAAGGGGGCCAAGATCAACGCCCTCGACGGCATGAGCGGCATCATCCAGGGGGCCGACATTTATCTGACCGGCCACACACATCAGTACATGACGCATATCAACGAACGGTGCTTCGTGGACCGGAAGCGGAACATAGTGTCCTACCAGAAGGTCTACTTCAATACCTGTGCCCACTACCTGTCGTGGGACGACTCCTACGCTCAGAGGTTGCGGCTTGGCCCGGCCCCCAAGGGCGCGACGGAGATCAAGCTGGGCGCATCCATGAACGGGCAGAACTCCAACAAGCGCGTGGAAATCAACCTGCTCTCCTAATTTCCTGTCTCACTCCATGGGTGGGGTGGTCCTCTTCGGGGGATCGCCCCTATCCATCCTATCACTTCTGACACGGTTGGGGCCTCCAATCGTATCATCCTTCGGGTTTCTTCAACCCACCAAAGAAAAAAGTCATTTTTCCTACATAGGGTTTGCAAAGGGTTAAAATCTGAGCTTCAGAAACAACAAAACCCCTTGCTTTCACAAGGGGTTACGCTTCCGAGTATTTCAGCTTGGGAAGCTGACACTCTACCAACTGAGTTACACCCGCTCAGTCTCACCTTGTCCTTGAATTTCGGCTATTTAGCTTTCCATCCAAGGTTCACCGTTGCCGGTGGCTGTTCCTCTGAATCGGATCAAATCGGATCAAATCGGAGGAACAGGGTTATAATTTCGGGTTGACATTTCCGCGTCAAGGGTTATTACGCAGTCAACCAGCCCGGAAACCGCGACCACGGAGGCTCAAATGGCTGGACGACTCAAATTCAACCTGAACAGCTACCCTTGCGGGAAAACCGTCCTCGTCTACCCCGACCACAAGGAGTGGGCTGGGATTCGCATCAGAAGGACGCTCGACGGAAAGGACGCAGCCTTCACGTTCACGTATAAAGACCACGCGAACAAAACCAAATCCGGGCACGCCGGTCTTCTCAGCGAGGGGGCAACCCCCACAAGTGCCCGCGACAGGAAGCGAGAGAAGGTAGCCCGGATCAAGCGAGAACGCAAGGGCCATCCTTTGATGCCTCCCACAAGCAAGGGGATGACGTTTAGCGAACTCTGGGCCGAATATCAAGCCTCCAGGCCGACCAGAACCGTAAATCATGACGGCCAGTACTATGAAGGCTATCTTTTGCCGTGGTTTAAGAAGGATTTCAAGGTGGTTAATTTCACCGCCCCTACTATCGAATCGTACAGCAAACACCTTGTGGATAACGATCCGATGGCCTTTCAGACCATGGAACACATCTTGAGTGCCCTGCATCGAATCGTCCACTTCGGGGCCAACTTGGGCGCGATCCCAAGCCCGCCCGACAAAAAGTCGTACAAGGTTGAAGAGGCTATCGATAATGAGCGCGAGAGGTATCTCGATCCCGATAAGGAAGAAATCGATATTCTTTACGAGGGGATATGTGAGGCGACGGTTGGGGACTGGCTGTACCAGTTGGTCCGCACGTCGTTGGTGACGGGGATGCGGAAAGGCGAGTTGCTCATGATGATGCCCGACTGGATCGACTTCAAGGCCAACCGAATCGACATTCCCGCCTTTGATAGGTTCGGCAGGATCACCAAGAACAAGAAGGGAAGGTTCACATTCTTCGACGATAAACAGGCGGTATTCCTTGAGGAACGAGCCCATACTAACCCTAGAGAGTTGATCTTCGCGACCAAGACGGGGAACAGGATTTACCCGGCGAATGTGGACAGGGCCATGAACAAGGCAGCGTTCCTCTTCAACGAGGAATTGAAGGCCACCCTGGATGACGCTGAAGAGCAGTACAAAAAGAAGACCATCGACGCCTCGCGGCTTCGATTTGAGCGGGCCTACTACCGAAAGTGGGCCGTGGTATTTCACACCTTGAGGCACACCTACGCGACCATTCAGGTGTCGAGTGGGGTGCCCATCGAAATGGTGGGAGCCACTATGGGGCATAGTAGCGAAAGGATCACGCGGCGGTATGGGAAGTTCATTCCCGGCAGCGTGCAGAAGTTCCAACTTGCCGGGCATGCCGCGCTCAAGCGGCACGGGCTATAAGAGGGTGCCCGTTCTTGAGGAATTTTTCGATGTCGTCGCGATGGTAGCGGATTGACCGGCCAGCGCGGCTGAACTCCGGGCCGATGCCATCGTGCCGCCAGCGGTACAAGGTGTCGGTCTTCAAACCCCAGATCGCTTCCACCTCCTTGGGTGAGAAGTATTGCCTTTCAAAGACCATAGTCCCTCCAAAAAGAGGGCAGGGATTTGACTCCCTGCCCTATTGCTATTTGTTTGATATCATTGAAGAAAATGTTTCACGGGAAACATCAGGCGTCGAGGCCGAAAAGGTTGTAGAACAGGCTCAAGAACTTCTCGTAGCTCTGTTCCGGCGTCCACGGCTCGATGCAGAACTTCAGCGGGCGCAGCCCCCAGTCCTTGTAGTAAGGCCACTCCTTCCATCGCTCGTCCCTGAAGAAGCTCTTGGCCTCGGTGAGCAACATGGTCTTGTCCACCAAATCCACCCGGCTCCAGGGAGAACACTCGTCCTTCTTGTCGAAGAAGGGCAAGCCGAACCGCTGGGCGATACGATAGTGGATCATATCCTCCACGTTCTCGATGTGAGTCTCCATCGTCCAGGGCTGATGGCTGGGGTGTACCTTCATGCAGGTATGGGCCTTGATGGGAATCGGGATGTCGCCGATATACGCCTCGCTGGCGTCATGCATCAGTGCCCACTTCCGCAGCACGTCGTCATCTACGATCTGTTGGGCGCAGAGAATGGAATGCTGGGCGACGGAGTAGAACTTCGGCACATGACCGCCGTACCGGCAAGTGTTCGCCAGAGAGCGGGCGATGTCCTTGATATTGATGTCTTCGGCGCGGGGGTCCAGAGGGTAGAAGTGGATGCCGCTCAAGGTGGTCTGGAATCGTCCGATACGCGACATCACGCAGCCTCCTTGAATCCGACACGCAGCATGGGGAGGATCATGTTCACGATGAAGGCCTCGTATTCCTCCATGGATGCCCAGCCGTGGCCGTTGACCACCAGATTCGCGTCGTCGCGCATACTGGGGACTTCCGTCTCTGAGTTGTGGTTCGGAATCCACTCCAGGCCCAGATGTTCGGCCCGCGCCTTGCGGATGTTTTCCGGGGTGTCCACATAGACCACGCTGAAGCCAAGCTCCTTGACCTTGGTGAGTTCGTAGGTCCGCCGCACGTCGTCGCAGAGGACCATATCGTACATGTTGATCCACTCGTTGCCGTGAGAGGCTAGGGCGTCGGCCCGGAAAGACTTCTCGAAAGCGTTTACAAAAACCATTTCTCCGAAGTGACGCTTGGCGAGATCGCCGAAGTCCTGCATGAACGCACGGCACTTCGGCTGGCCCAGGCCGTTCTGGGCGTGGTAGATGGGGTCCGCGAACTTGATGACGCGGCTGTGCGGAACGTGCTTCCGCAACATGTTGGACAGCGTGGTCTTGCCAGAACACTGCTGCCCGATGATTGCAACCTTGATCACGAAATAACTCCTAGTTTTTTCTGAATCTTCTTTTGGACTCTGTGGATCATTTTGAAGTACCCTCGAACCACAATGGTGGGCGGGGTGTTTGGGTCCATAGCCATGGACGAACAGATACCTGCTCCGTTGACCTCGCAGCACGCCGTGTAGATGACCTCCCGGTTCTCAAAGTCTGAATGCTGCGTGATCTGAGCCGTGTTCAGGATTTCCTCTGCGCACGGGCGAGGGTCTAGCGGGACCGTCTCCATCCATGGAGTCGCAGGGTCATTCGGATCACGCGGGAGCGGATCAGGCGGCATGAGGAGGTTCAGGATGCCCGGAATCCGAAGCCGCTCTCCATGGAGCGCGACAGCAATGAAGGCTTCTGCGAATTTGGCGTCGTCAGTCAGCAAGCACATCTTCGACCAGGGTTTTGGCCTCTTCCGGCAGCGCGTCGTAGACTTTGTAGGCCAATTCGCGAATCTCGAAATGGGCCTTGGGGGAGGTGCGCAGGAACAGGAAATTGCGCAGGGACCGGGCGTTGATGGTCCAGATCAGGTTGGTCTTGAAGGCTTCCGGCAGGGGGTATTTGAGTTTGTCGTTGGAGATGTCGGGGTGTTCCATCATGAGATCGATGACGTTTTGTAGGTTCTGAAGAACCACGACATTGACCCGTTCATCGCCGGTATCAACCACGAAATCGCTGATTTCGTTGACATTCGGCTTCAAAAGCCGTTTGAGGCAAAAACGAGTTGACTCAACACTCAAACTGGCTATACGGTGCCTCGCCAGTTCTTGGAGAATAGCCCTGGACATGCCGGTGATCTGGAAAGTGAAAACTGCATGTTCCAGGGTGGACGTATGTCCGAAACCGATGATCCGGTGGATCAAATCTTCGTCATTGGGTCCAATGGTTGTTTTTTTGCCATCGCTGCCAAGGACAGAGTCGAGCTTACCCTCGGACCTCCAACACTGCCTGATGGCCTTGATTGCGCCCATGATGGGAGTGTGGGCGACCAATTCGACTTGCATTTGACTCCTTCTGACGGCTGTATTGAACCGCCATGTGTTGTGATTTGAGCGGGGGGGGGGTGGCTGCTTGCCCATAGCGGGCTTGTGAATGTTTGCTCATAGCCTTGGGAGAACTTGACATGATGGATGCTCTTGGCATCCTTGGGAGTGGAGACGCACTGTTGACTGCAATGCCGCTGTCTCACATTTCTAAGGTTCCGTTTCGGCCAGCACCGTTGTTTGACAGGGGATTGTTCTGGAACAACAAGCGGGTTACTATGTTCGCCGTACCCGTTGAAGAAGCCGCTTTGGTCTTGATGTTGCGAAACGATTTCTGGCGTCCGACGCTCGACGCAGACCCAGCGGAAAGCAAGGTGCTGGTCAACAACTTCCTGCTGCATCAACTATCCAAATCGCCAGAGGCAATAGCCCCGTTTGGCATCTGTGGTTCGTGGCACACGCTTGACATGATGGGGCAGCACGAAACGATAAAACTGTCTGACGGACAGGCATACTTGGGGGTGGCGCACGGGATGGCGAATTTCTACTATCCAGACTTCGCCAATAACCGCGTTTTTGTGTGTAGCGTGCCCCCTCACGGGCTTTTAGGGGAGAGGGCGATTGCAGGTGTGCAATCGCCCCCAGAAAGGCCCCTAGAGCCGCTGCGCGGCCTGGGCAGCAAGGGCACTGCGCTCGGACTTGGTCATGTTCAGGATCGCCACGTTGGATAGACCCTGCATGCGCTCCATGGCGTGCGCCAGTCCGCAGTTGGATTTGGTCAAGTAGGGACTGTCGATCTGCTGAAGGTCGCCCAGCAGGATCAGTTTGGACGAGTTCCCGATCCGGGTGACCAGAGTCTTGATCTCCTTGGGGGTCAGGTTCTGGCACTCGTCCACGACCACGATCCGATTCATCAGGGACCGGCCCCGGATGAAGCAGAGGGCGTCCACTTCGATCTGGCCTTTGTCCTTGAGGTCCATGACGGTGGCACTGTCGTGCTTCAGCAGGAACTCAAGGTTGTCCGTGAAGGGTTTCACCCAGGCTTCCATCTTCTCGTCGAGGTCGCCCGGCAGGAAGCCGATCCCGTTGCCCACGTCCATGACCACCTTGGTGATCATGATTCGGTCGATGTGGTGCCCGTTGAACTTCTTGGAATGGACCACATGCTCCAGGCCAGCGGCCATGGACAACAGGGTCTTGCCGGTGCCCGCGATGCCGTTGCAGATCACGCATTCGATCTTCTCGTCCATCAGCACGTCGGCGAGGAACCGCTGTTCGGCGTTCCGGGGCTTGATGTGGAAGATGTCGTCCACCTTGCGGATGACCCGCATGTAGCCTTCAGAGAATCGACACAGAGCCGACTGCCCGTTCATCATGTTGCTCATGATCTGGTAGCAGCCGTTCACGCGAGGGTTTTCCACCCCAATCTCGGCGGCGTCGAGCTTGCGAAGCTCGTACAACTTGTCGATCATGCCGGGGTCAGCATAAACGGCCTGGACGGACACGCCCTCGTCGATGTCTGCCTTGTCGGTGAAGTAGGGCTGGGCCACGATGCCCAGAGCGTCAGCCTTGCATCGCATGTTGATATCGTTGGTGACGAGAATAATCTCATGGGGGCCGAAACACGCAGTGACGCCTTCGTTTTCGGCCCATTCCTTGAGCCGCCGGGCCACGCCGATGATGTAGTTGTCGTTGGACCGGCGCAGGGCTGCATGGCTGAACTCGATGTTGTCGGAGTAGACCCGCAAGGTGCCACCATTTTCCAGAACCACCCCCGGAGAAGCCAAGGCCGACTTGTCCATGTCGCGCAGTTCGTCGATCTTCCGGGCCACGGCGCGGGCGTTCGCGCCCAACTCGCCCGGCTCGTTCTTGAACTTGTCCAGTTCCTCCAGGGCGGTGAGCGGGATCACCACTTGGTTGTCGTCGAAGCTGGTGATGCTGTCGCAGTCGTGCAGCAGCACGTTGGTGTCCAGCACGAATATCTTATTCACTTGCCCTCGCTTTCAAGTTGAAGGGGAGTTTGTCACAGGTGAACCCTGCGGCCCCTGCATGCCCGCCACCGCCGTACTGCTTGGCGATCACGGACACATCCACGTCGAGACGCTCGGTATACATGGAGACGTACCAGTGGCCGCTGGCCGTCCACGCGAAGGGCATGACGGCGTCGTATTCCTTCCAGTTGATCATGGAGTCGAACAGCTTGCTCCCGCAGCCCTGCCGGTTCGCGGCAAGGAAGCGAAGGCCATGAAACTCCACAGAGAAGGCAGAGGATTTACAGGATCGCCTGAAGTCGTTCTCGATGTATTGCTGAACCGTCTCCCCCTGCCGGGTGATTTCTCCGACGTACCCACGGGAATGGAACCGTTCGCTGAAGAGAGTGGTCCACATGAGCATCGCATTTTCATGCGCGGGATTCGTATCCTTGAGCCGCATACCGTACTGGAAGGGCAGGACCCGCCCATCAAAGGCATGATCCCACACGTCGTATCGTCCCAGCAGGGTGACAGTGAGAGGCATGGGCAGGGGGTCGGAGGCGAAGAAGTATTCCCAGCAAAGCTCACAGGCAGCTTTGCCAAGCTCCCGCTTGCCCTCGATGAAGATGCCTTCGATGATCTCGTCGGCGCGGGCCTCCTCCATGGCCGTCTTGTGGTGGTCGATCCAGATCAGCCTGTTGCGCTTTGCCAGTCGGCGCATTTCATCCCATGGAGACAGGCTGAGATCGGCCATGATGACCTTCTCGCCCGGCGGCACCTTACTCCACGGGAATGGTTCGTTATAGTTGAAGGGGACCATTTTGCAGTCGGGGAACTTGTATTTGACCACGGCCCCAGAACAATGTCCGTCGAGATCGGCAGCGTGATAAAAGCACCACATACTACCACCCCAAGGCGGTACGAATTTTGACGATCTCGGCCTGGATTTCGTCGGACCACTCCACGCCGATGCAGATGCCCAGAATCAGGGCGAAGATGAACCAAGACATGCTTTTTCCTTGTGGTATGGACGAAGAAAGGCGGGCCACCGCGAAGTAGCCCGCCTTGTGATGTTGGCTACACGCTCTTGAAGTCGGCAAACTTGCGGTCGGCAAGCTCCTGCTTCTTGCCCGCATTCCAGCGGGTGATCGGGCGGTAGTAGCCAACGATACGGGCCATGGTACAGGTCGTCTTGACCTTCGGTTGCGCCATGGTCACACCTCCTTGTTCGGCTGAACCCATTTCACGGTCCAGCGATTCAGAAGATCACCGGAGAGCTTCTCCAGTGAGGCCCCGTAGTCGTCCTTGTATTTGGGGAAATCCACGATGCGGAGTTCGCGATATTTCGCGCTGGAGTAGTATTCCAGAGCGCATCGCAAGCGTCCGATGTATTCCTGTTCCGGCATGATGCTGACCTCGCTGGTCGGCTTCAAAGACAGGATCACAGACTCAAAGGGATTTCGGATGTTCCTCGGTAGGACCAGTCCGTTGGATTGCAGTGCCAGTGGGCGTCCGAAGAAGAATCGAACGGCGTTGTGAAACTCCGGGTGGCATGTCGGTTCGCCCCCAGAGAGGACGATGCCGACCTTCTGCGTGTGAAACGCAAGCTGCATCCGGTTGAGGTGGTGCGCAATGTCCTTGAGGGAATAAACGGCCTCGCCGCGCACCACGATCTTGTTGTGGCAGAAACTGCAATTCAGGTTACATCCATTGAAGAACAGGGTCATTGCCAATTTGCCGGGGAAGTCGATCATGCCCGTGCAGAACCCGGTGAATGCCTCCATCATGGAACCCTCCGATCTACCTGATCGATCAGCTTGGATAGCATTTCGACCATCATGTTCCTGATCCGCTCTTTTGTGTGCTGCCTAATGTATTGGCGTTGGGCGGCAGAGCAGAGTAGATCGGTGTTCAATGGAGAAAACCGCACTCGCTCTTGAAGAGCCAAAAGTTGCTCACGAAGGGCGAATGCTGCCAATTGACGGGCAGTCATCGCTGCCCGGCTCATTAGGCGTTCAGGGAGGCCTTGAAGGTGCCGCTGACCGTAAACTTCACGGACTTGGTGGCCGGGATCAGAATCTTCTCGCCGGTCTTGGGATTGCGGCCATCACGCGGGGCACGCTCCACGGGCACCAGCTTGCCGAAGCCGCTGATGGCAACGGTGTCGCCACCGGCCAGCACGTCCTTGATCTCGCCGAAGATCAGGTCCACGGTGGCCTCGGTCTTGGCTTTGGACAGGCCCAGCTTGGGAGCGATCTGCTCCACGAACTCCATACGATTCATTGTTGCTCCTTGTTCTTGTATTGCGAAGGGTTAGAGGTTATCCCTCGACCAGTTCGGGATGCTCTTTGCGCAGAGCTTCGATCTGTTCGGGGGTATGTTCGTTCGGGCACGCTTCGTGAATGCCCTGGACCGGCCCACAGATGGGGCACATTGAGTAGGTCACGTTCAGCCCGAAATAGGGCAGATTGGTGTCGCAGATCATCCGCACCAGAGCCTCGGCGTCCTTCTCGTCGATCTCATGATCGAGATAGAAGTGCTGGACCGTGCCCCCGGATGGGATCACCTGAAGCTGCGTTTGGGTGGCGAAGACCAGATCAAGCTGATCCTGCATGTCAGCCGGGACAAAATGGCTGTTCGTGAAGTACGGCCTGACCTTCAGCCCCTGATGCTCGATGTCGGGGAAGCTCTTGAGAGCCTTCTTTGCCAGCTTGTAGGACGCGCTTTCGGCAGGGGTGGCCTCAAGATTGAAGAGCGTCCCTGTCTCGTTGATGAAGCGATCCACGTTGGATTTCATGCGATGCAGGACGCCCTTGGCAAACTCCAGGCCTTCCGGCGAGGCAAAGCCGAAGCTGTCGTTGGTCGCGATGCAAGTGGCCTCCCAGAGGCCCACAAAGCCGATGGTCGTAAAGAACGTGTCGAAACGGCGCGGCAGGTTTGCCATGCACATGGGGAAAAACCCCTTGTCGTAAAACTCGTTCACGACCTTGCGCTTCCATAGTTCCTCGTCCTTGATCAATTCCATCCAGCGGTCCAGTTCCTCCCAGAAGCTCAAGTCGTTCGCCTTGCAGTGCTGGGCGAGGTACGGGAGGGAGATTGTGACAACCTGAAGGGAGCCAGTGCTGTCTCCAGCACCAAACAACCCGCCCGTATGGGAACGGAGGTCGTTCAGGTCGAGAGACAGGCGGCAGCACATGCTGCGCACGTCTCTGGGATCAAGCCGCTTGTCGCCGGAAGTCACGCCGTTTATGAAGTTCTGAAAGAACGGCGTGCCGTATTTCGCGGTAAGTCTCCAGACCCTGGACCTGATATGGTCGATTTCAGGATCGTCGAGGAAGTCTTCCGTGACGTTGATGGTCAGGACAGGGAACGTAAAGCCCTTGCCGGTATAGTCGCCCTCGATGAAGATATCCAAGATCGTGGCACACACAAGCTGCTGCCAGTGTTCCAATTCCCCGTAGGTGCTGTTTTTCACCTTGATTCCGTCTTCGTGATACGAATAGAAATCGTCGAGGGATTTGCTGCCGATGCTGGCGCGTTGATCTCTCATATCTTCCGGGCACTTCATCGCCAACGTGATGTTGGTGAAGGGTGTCTGACCGCCGTAGCGGTTGGTCTGGTTCAAATGGAAGATCAACTCTTGGATGCTTTGTCGCACCTCCTCCCGCGTTTGCTGGAAGGCGATCTGGCGCGGCACCCCTTGCTTCTTCTTGTCGAGGTAGAACTTGTATGCGTAGGCCCCAAGGTACACGTCGATGTCGTTGAATGCGATGGCCCCAGCCACTTCGTTGCACACGGAGCCGATGGTGTTCACCATGTGGTTGATGACCGTGCGGAAGTGTTTTGGGGGACCAGACGGCACGGGGCCTGTGTTCATGCCGTTGTTGATCAGCATCGCCATTGATAGGCCGATGCAGTAAGGGGTCAGGTAGCCCAGTGACAGATCGTGGATATGACAGCCACCAGCCTTGTGGAGGTCCACAAGTTCCCCAAACTCTTCTTCAAGTCGTTTCAGGTTGTCCCGGTTGAGACAAACCCCGCCAACTGTGAAGAGCAAACCGTTTGGTGTGACTCCCATGTTGGCGTTTTCGTTGTTGTAGTCGCCGCCCGCCACGTAATCATCAATGATCGTGTCTATGCGGACGCGAACCTCCTTGGTCATTCGGAGATCACTCCTTTGTTGAGCAGTTAATCCTCAAGCCTTAACCGGATGATACTTGTCGATTGTACTTGATGATTACTGCCCGGAGTGACCGAAGCCGCCTTCCCCGCGTTCGGAGTCGGCCAATTCGTTTGCCACCACGAACTTCAGATTACGATTGATGACGGGCTTGATGACGCCCTGCGCGATCCTGTCGCCCTTTTTGATGATCAAGGGCATGTTCATTGTCACGATGCCCAGGTCAGCCATGTTCGTGACGTGGCCGTCGATATCCACCTCGATAGTGTCCTTGCCTTCGTACTGGGCATTCATCAGGCAATGGACGATTATGTTCAGTGGGCCTCGGTAGCCTTCGTCCACGGTGCCGGGCGAGTTCTTGATGATGTAGGGGGTTTCGAGGGCCATGCCGCTACGCGGACGGACCTGCATTTCGGTGTTTGGGGGAAGTTCCATCGAGAGCCCGGTCTGAATCACGACAGTTTCGCCGGGCAGGACGATCACATCCTCGATGGTGTAAAAGTCAAAACCAGCATCGCCTGCTTTGGCGATGGTTGGGATAACGGCGTCAGGATGCCGTTTTCTCCACTTCACAGTCTGCAATCGCTGCACCTCCGGTGATAATGGTTTGGAGTTGGGCCTTCACGTTGGCCGCAGCCGTGATCTCGGCGACGATGGCGTTGTTGCGTTGCTTCAGGGTGTCGATCTTGGTGTTGTTGGTGGTCTTCTCGCCCTGGAGCAGCTTGGTCCCTTCGTCGAGCTTCGCAACCATGGTCTTGAACTGCCCGATGACTCCACGAATCTTCTTGAAACCCTTGTCTTTGTTGAACATGTTGTACTCCGCTAGGGGGTCTGGACGGCCATGGTATTGTCGCCAGTCCCACGGTAAGCCGTGGTGTAAGCCGACATGGTTGCGCCGGAAGCGATCAGGCCACTGCTGCTGCGGTCAAAGGACGCGCACTTGGAAGCGTTCAGGCCCAGCTTCGCGCCCTCGGCCTTCCCGTCGATCCCGGCAGCGAGGAAGATGAAGTCCCAATTGTACTTCTCCTTCTGGTGCCGGACCATCTCGTTGATGATGGTCGCGCCGTACTCGCGAGACTGATTCTCATGGCCGTCCGTGAGGACCACGAACAGGACGCGGGCGGGCCGCTCGTCTTCGGGCAAAGCGTTCAGTTCGTTGCCCACCCTGGTGATCGTGATGCCAACGGCGTCCAGCAGGGCGGTCATGCCACGGGGCTGGTACGTCTCGCCCAGGATCAGGTCGGGGCAGTCCTTGATGGGCTTACGGGTGTAGATCACCTCCACCACATCATCGAACTGCGTGAGGGACAGTTCGGCCTCGTCGGGGCCGGTGCGCTGTTCGTCGAGGAAACGGTTGAACATCCCCACGGCCTCCGGGGCAATGCTGCCCATGGAGCCAGAACGGTCCAGAATCACGTTGATCAGAGTCATGTCTTTCATGGTCAATTGTCCATCCAGTTGTACTTGTTATTCATGATGGCCTTGAGCATGACGTTGGTGGGCGTCAGGCTTTCCAGACCCGCTTCCATGATCGCCTTCATCACCGCCGGGGAGTACCCGCTGACGAGGGCAGCACCAGACTGATGCTGGCGCACGGGACAGTTGCCGGGCCGGGCGTTCAGGTTCCAAAACACGACGTTCGGAAGCTCGTAGCCGTACCGGGTAAACTCGGCAGTAGCGTTGGTGAAAAGGTGGTTGCTGCCCGTGACACAGGAATCGAACTCCATGTCGGAGAAGATGATCAGCGTCCTGGGCATGTCCTCGGCGGGCACCTTATTCCCGACGGCCACCTTGAGGATTTCTCCCATGGCCTTCTCGATGTTGGTGTTCATGCCCCAATGGGCACGCTCCAGATTCGCCTTTTTGGCAATGATGTCTCGACCATGCAGGGTGTGGAACTGCGGATTCTTAGAAAAGGTCAAGACCAAGTCCTTGAAGGCCCCGGTCTGCCGGGTGGCGATGAACAACCCCATGGCAACAGAAACGTCGAGGGCAGAGAGATTGGGAGAAATCTGCGCCCACATGGACCCGGAGACATCAACCATCGGCAGCACGCCGTTCAGGTTGGCCGGGAACGGAATGGCATCCCACTGCGCCTGGACGGCCTTCCGCTGCGTGCCCTTCAGCACGTCGTGGGGGAAGATTGCACTGGCGTTGATCTTGGCCTCGCCCTTCTCCAGAGCGTTCAGGTACGCACCGTAGCGGTCACCGCAGTTGCGGGTGAACGCCTTCTGGTAACGGGCCGACGCGACGGACGGAACGTGGTTGAACTCGATCTTGTCCCACTCCCCGGCGCACATCTTCTGCTCGACGGTGTTGGACAGGCCCACCAGCAGCTTGCGATACTGCTTGGGGGCCAGACCCATGAACTCGCGCAGGGCCACGGCATTGTCGCCCTTGCGGGGCATCCATTTGGCACACAGGCCGTCACCGGCTTCCAGTGCCTCGGCGATGAAGGGGAAGATGTCGTGTTCGCGCAGTTCGTCGTCCCCGAAGTGCAGGAGGTCATCCCAACGGCCCACGACGGGCACCAGCGGGATCAGTTTTTCGACCACTTCGGGCCGCTCATGGCAGAGCGTGTCCATCAGGTTGCGGAAGGTCTGGCGCTCACCGGCACCACCACGGCAGTCTCGCGCCCAGAGCAGGGTGCGGATGGCCTTGTCCTCGTCCGCGACAAAAGCGTCCCAAAAGGGATCGGAAACGTCCTTGCCACGGCTGGCCCCGATCATGAAGAACAGATCGACAAGCGGGTTCAGGGTGGTGGAGAACGCCTCCATTCCGTTGGCAGTGTGGGAGTCACGGATGTTGTTGACGCCATTGACAAACTGGTTCATCTTGTTTTCCTTTTCAATGGAGGTTGTAATTGCTGAAATGAACCATAGACAGTGGACAATACAGAGTGGTGGGTTTGCATACGCGCTCTACCAGACTAAGCTACATCCCCCTGGCCCGAAGGCTTTAGTGTCGGGAGACGACAGGATTTGAACCTGCGACCTCGTCCTTCATATGGATTGCGGTTTTAGTTGCTGAAACCACTCTAAAAGAAGCGGGATGGATAACTTGAATGAATCCATTTCATTTTGTTGTTTGATTGCTGAAACCATCCCAAACAATACGGAGTGGGTTCTGTAATGCCCCTAGTGTATGGGGCCTCACCAGTGGCATCGGATGTGCCTTACAGTACGGCAAGCGAACTGGTGCCGGATTCCCACCGGATGCTCAGATTGCATTATGGATTTCAGTTCTCAAGAGACGTTGTTCCCGTGTTTTCTTGTAGAAGACTGAACCCACTCCGAAAGAAACGGAGTACAGTTTTTGCATTACAAAGGTTCTACCAGTTGAACTACCTCCCGGTACTGTGGTTGGTCGGGAGGGGTGGACTTGAACCACCAACCGTTTGTTCCTATTGCGTTTGGCTTGCTGCATGTACTCCAAAAATTTGTCGAGAGGTGCCGGAATTGAACCGACGTTGCCGGGTAAGGCCGCCCAGTATCCTCGCCAACTGGATGAACCTCTCGATTCTGGGGAGATCGGGCAGAATCGAACTTCCACTCCACGGGTCACAACCGTGTGCTTTGACCATTAAGCTACGAACTCCATAACGATCCCCCAAAAAAAACAGGATGGGCTACTTGTCAGGTGGTTAGACCAGAGTTTTTCGCATTTGTTTGCTGAATCCATCCTAGCGATACAGAGTGCTTACGTTTTTGCTTAACAGGCAATTGTTTTTGGTTGCTGAATGCACTCTTAAAGATTCGCGGCCATACATCCAGTGGTTCGCGATACCACTACATCATGATGCAGGGAGGGTCCGTTTCCATCACCGTTGTGTCACCGGGGCTCTACGGTGCGAGTGGGTGAACTATTCGCACCGTACCGCAAAAGTGGTGCGGCTTGCCTACCGCACTTGCCGGGGCTTAAACCGGATCAGGATAATCGGGAGCAGATCGGCCACATGCGCGGGCCATAGCGTTCAGCTTTCAACTTCCTTTTGCTGCTCAACCGATTTTCGTTTACTCCTTTCATCGAGTTAGTCGTACCGACGCCCGTGTCTGGATGAATGATTTTCGAAGTTTTTGAATATTTTTGAATAAAATTTAGCTGCCAAATTTGCTTTGCATTACCGCAAGAGCGGCAATAAAGAAAATCATACCAATGAAGAATATCGGAGCAGAGCCTCCAGGGATCACCAATTCGGTTCCGCAATCAATTAAAATACTATACATTTGGCTTCCTTGTTGTCTTAGTAGGCTGGCGATCTACCACAAGGAGTTGGAACCATAATTCCAACCCCTTGGGGTGGCCGGGAATATCCCGTCCCGGCCAATCGGGCTTCGGAGGAGGGTGTGGGCTACTTGCCCACGGTGGGGTCCAGGGCGAGTTTCTTCGCCATGTCCACCTGAATCATGTTCAGGATGCCCATGATCTCGCTGTCGGAGCCGGTGCCACCGTTGGCACCACCGGACACGATCACGGTGTCGGGCACCTGACGCTTGGCGATGGCTCCAGCCATGTTCGCATAGACGCGCTCGTAGGTCGCCAGCTTCTTGTCGAGGGCACCGTCAGCGGCGATCCGCATCTTTGCGGCCTGGGCATCACCCTCGGCACGCAGAATGGTGGCCTTTTTGTACTCTTCAGCGGCCTGACGATCCAGCTTGGCGACTTCCAGTTCCTGCGCGGCCTTGGTTTCGGCGACTTCCTTGGCCTGTTCGGCCTCGGTCACCTTCTGGGCCTTGATGACCTTCTGCGCCCACTCGGCCTTGGCCGCATCGGCAGCACCCTGACGCTCGGTGGTCAGCTTATCCTGCTCGGCCTTCTTGGCATTGGCGATGGCGGTCTGCACGTCCATGGTGATCTTGCGCTGCTGCTCGATCTGGGCCTGGACCTTGTCGTCGTACCGGATGTCGTTCACTGCGAAGTTGTAGAAAGTGATGCCAAACGCGGCGATAGGCGACTCTTCCTGACGCTTCCAGCCGCCGGGGGACTTGGGATCGGCGATGCGTTCCGTCAGGGTGACGGTCTTCGTCTCGCCGGTCAGTTCGTCCGTGATCTTCGTGTCACGGGTGGTGGTCGCATAGATGCCGAACTTGGCCTGATCCTCGATGAAGTTTACCAGTTGGCTGCGCTTCTCGGCGTAGGACTCGCGAGACGACACCAGCGGGCCGGATGCGAAGATCGCCTTGCGCACGACGGTGCGGATCAGGTTGTCCTCGATACCGGGCATGGAGCGGTACTTTTCGTGCAGCTTCAGCATGTTGACGGGGTCAACGGGCAGATCGTAGCGCACGGAGCCGCTGACCATGGCCGTACCGGCATCGTTGAAGGTGATCTTCAGGGACTGGTCGGCGGTGCCGCCCTCGTCGGTCTGGGACGAGAACCAAAGCTGGTTCGACTTGGTGTAGTAGGTCAGGTCACCGAAAAGCTGGGCCTTGGGGCCAGCGGTAACCCATGGCGTCAGTTCGCCCGTGGTGATGGCCTGCTTGACACAGATGTTTCCGGCAGGGACATTCTCGATCAGGGAGCCGCCCATGGCGACGACCACGACCAGAATGATGCCGAACACAGCGGCCATCACACCCTTCTTGGGGGTGAATTTCATACAGTTGTTCTCCTTGATGGTTGTTGAGGCGAAGGTGTTGTGGCTGTCGGGCCACTAGGTGATCTTGGTGATCTTCTTCTTGGCGTCGGCCAGGGTGTCGCTGATGCTCTCGGTAACCTCTTCGGCGAGGTCTTCGGCACGGTCCTTGACGGCGTCCACGGTGTTCTTGAGCTTTTTCTGCACGTCGATCTCGGACAGCGCGATCTCGGCCTCCCGTGCCAGCTTGTTGGACTTGCTGAACAGCGGAAACAAGGCCTCACCCTTGATCATGGGCAGAGCGATCTGAGTGACGAAGAAGATCGCAAGCAGGGCGAGGCCCGCCAGCATGAAGATGTAGTACATCTTCACTCTCCTTTGTTTTTGGGTTTGCGGAAAATCCAGAACAGAAGGCCCGGAATGGCGAACGCCATATAGAGAGTGCAGACCTTGTAGTGCTGGACCTGATACTCGGCCATTAGATCGGGGTTGAAGACGCCGAAGACAATCAGCAGCAGCCCCACGAAGAGATAGAGAATGACCGGCATGGCCTAGCCCCCTTTCTGGCGATTGATTGCAGGTTGAAGGATCATTCAGGCCTTTCCGCTGCGAAGGTGTTGTGTATTTCCTGCGCTTTAGCCAAACGAAACCACCAGTTCATGCTCCTTGAGCGCATGGTAGGAGGCTACGGCGTCAGCGATGTGTTCAAAGCGATTCTTGAACTTCGGCCATTGGAAATCGGGGTAAAGGGCGCGGACAGCGTCCATCATCTGGTCCTTCTCAGCACCGCGAAGGCCAGTTAGAGCTTTCTTTCCGGCCAAAGGGGTAGACCATGCGTGTTTGATCTCCCGCATGGAGACGACCACGGCCACTACAGCGGTTGCCATCGCCATCTGGGTGGCCGCACTGGCTGATTGCGCACCGCCCGTTGGGAGTTCCCCGATGATTGCCTGGGGTTTGTACTTGTTGATGACCTCGATCAGCCCGGCGGCAAGCCCCTGCGATCTACGGACATTGTCATCGGCGACTCGAAACTTGCTCTTGGAAAGCCCAAGCTCGTTCTTCTTCGTCTTGATGCACCCGCAGTCAATGGGCTTGCCGCCGTCGAAGGCACACCATCCCGTGTTGGCGAAACCAACGTCCAGGGCGATCAGCATTCCTTGCGGTTGGCCGGGAGCATGCAGAGCAGCTTGATCTTCTCGGCGTCGAGGACTTTGCCGCTCTCGACGCTGTACCACTCGTTGCAGAGGATGCAGCGGGCACCCGTGCCATCGGCGACGAGCTTGCCGCCACAGGGGCAGAGCTTCATGAGGTGGCCGTACATGCCCTGAAGGATGGAGTTGGTGATGTCCTGGGAGCCATAGGCAAACGGCTTGTCCTCGACGATCTCGCCGTCATCCTCCAGGCCCGGATGAACCTTGTCCTTGTAGCACTCGCCGTCGATCTCGCAGGCGGTGCCCTGATCGACGACGCCACGGCACAGACACTCGCCGTCGTCGCACGCGGAACAGTCCACTTCGACGTTCTCGATCTCGCAGACCTCGTCCTTCATGAGGGTTTCGGTGGCTTCGTGGCTGGACGGGGACAGGATAAAGTTGCCCTTGTCGTAGTTGATCATGAGGCCGCGAACATCGTCCAGCAGGGACTCGTTGATGACCATGGGCCTGCCGGTGCGTTTCTTGTAAAGGCTGGCGAGAGCGGCCAGCAGTGCCACCTCCAGGGTGAGTTCCTTTCCGTTCACGACGACCTTGTCGCCGTAGATCGCTTCGATCTGCATCGTGTCTCCTTGAATGTTGTTGTGCTGCGAAGTGTTTCAGTCTGCTCGTCGGATTAGTCGTACCGACGCCCGTGTCTGGATGAATATTTCAGAAGAAATTTTAATTTTTCTTCTAGTGACCTGGACTAATAGGAAAAAGTTCCTCGCCGTCCAGTTTTAGAAACGGTCAAAATGTCGCCCACAAGGCTCTTGAAATGGGACTGGTGGGTGATCAGGAAGACGTGGGGGATTTCCTTCGTGATCCTGAAGCAGAGGTCCATGACCGGCTCCGCAGAGCCTGAGTCCAGGCTTTCAAAAACCTCGTCGAGGAAAATGAAGTTCAAAGAACTCGCGGCCATAGACCGCACCAGCGCATTGAAAGACACCGCCAGGGCAAGGTTGATTTTCTGCCTCTCGCCGCCAGAACTCCCGACAAACGATGACGCGCCATGCTCGTTTTTGACCTCGATATCGAATTTCTCGCGCACTTCACCGGACTTGAGTTTCTTCAGCGTGGACACCGTAATCTCGATGTCGTCCAATAACATGGCGTTATCGTAAATGATTCTATTCAACTCCGGGGTCACGGAGTCGAACACGTAGGATTTCAATCCGCCGTTCCCGAAGGTGGCCTCCAGCATGTTGACTAGGGCCATCCGTTCTTCCAGCGGAGAGAGCAGGGCGTTGTGTTCGGACAGCTTGGATCGGGCAGCGTCTAAATTCGCCTTCTGAGCGTCTCTAATGGGGCGATGCGGACACGACTCCGTTTCAATGGCTTGGAGCCGTCTACGGGCCTCTGAGAGCCTCTGGGAGGCATATTGAAGGTCAGACTCCAACTGCTGTCGGCGGGCCACGTCGGCACCGTTCTGAATCACCTGCTCACGGGCCTGGGCTGCTTCGGCGGCTCTGGCGGCAAGCTGCTCTCTGAGGTTGGTGAGATTCGCAACAGATGTCGCGACGGTAGCCGTCTCGATGTCAAGCGCAGCTACTTCGGCCTCCAGCTTGTCGGACTCGTCCTGAAGCCTCTTGAGCATGGCCGCGATGTCCTGCGGGCCGAATGCGCGACCACATGCTTCGCACTTCGCGCCGTCGTTGGTGAGCGTCGAAGCCGTCTCGGCCACCTTGCGCTGTCTGGTCAGAACGCCTTCCTGCTTGAGGGTCAGGGCGTATTGTTCCTGAGACACCCGCTCGATCTTGGCGTTAAGCTGCTGGGCCAAATCATTGAACTTCGACACGGTTGCGTCGGCGACAGCAAGGTTCTGCCGGTACTGCTCGACATTCGCCGGGCACTGATCCAGGGCTTCCTTGGCTCGGCGCTCCTCAAGCTCCAGTCGGCCCTTGTCGCTATTCGCCTCCAGCACCCTGGAGCCGAAGTCCGTTTGCCAGACGGCCATGGCCCGTTCAGCGGCCTCCAGGCTCTGCTCGGCGTTGGTGATCTCGTATTCCGTGATTACCCTTATGGTGTCCCTTATCCGGGTGATCTCGGCCTCCAGACGCTTCTGTTCGGCCTTGATCTTGGCATGATCCTCGGAGAAGAACGTCAGGCCCAGAGCCTCCTCAAAAACCGTTTTGAACTCCTTGTCTGTGGACGCGGCAAACGCCTTCACGTCGCCCTGGCCGAAGTGGGCCACCTTGGAGAACGTGCCCTCGGACATGCCCACGATCTGTTCGATCATGATCTGCGTGTCGAAGGACGTGCCCTTGGTGATCTCCTGCCCGGCCTTCCAGATACGCAGGGAGTTCTTCAGCTTGGCGTCCTTCCGGGTACGGATGATCACCACGTCGTCGAAGTGAAACTCCACCCGGCAGTCCTTGTCGGCCTCCTCGTTCACTACGGCATCACCCTTCAGGCCGCGCTTCGTGGTCCCCCACAGCGCCCAATGGATCGCCTCGTAGATGGTTGATTTCGAGGCACCGTTGGAAATAGAGGTCGGGCTGGAGTTGTTGATGCCCTCGATCAAGACCAGACCCGGCTTTGTAAAGGTAAGTTCCCCTTTGCCGATGCCCATGAAGTTCTGTATTTTGAGTAGTTTGGCGATCACAAAGTCACCCTGATCACCGGCACCCAAATGTTGCGAACCCATTCGGCGGCGCGACCATCAGCCCCATTGACCAGCAGGAACTGTGTATCGGTCTTAGAGACGCCCAGGACTTTCTCCAATTGGTCATCGTTGATACAGACGGCATCCTTGATACAAAACGCCTTCCGTGCCAAAACAGCCTCCTTGTAGGACGGGGCGATGATAATGGTTCGTTTTTCGGGATTGATCATATACTCCACCAGTCTTTCTGGACGTTCTTCATGCGGGCTGCGCCAAGTCCGCGATCCACAAACAGGTTCCCACCGTAGTCGTGAGCTACAACCTTGCCATTAAGCAACCCGAAGTTTTGGTACTTGAGATCGGTGAAGAAGTTAGGGAGCTTCTTCGGGGCCATATCTGGTGGCAGAGGATGTGTCCGATGCTGGATCAGCACTTGTGCGCAGGGCGAAACAGCAACGCAGGGGGCGAACCACTGCGCCCACTTCGTGTACTGGACCTGATCCCATACATCCCATTCAATCGCGTTTTGGAATCGGTTATGGGAACTGAACTCAATCTTCACAACGAGGTTCTTGGGATCAAGCGCGTACTCATAGACGTGTCGGAAGCAGCCACCCCCGATGAAACACCCCACGAACATTCGCAGGGCGTCATCGAGGCAGACTTTGGGTTCGTCGAGGATGTACATCACCCGCTCCCAAGAGCCGCGCACGTACCACCAACAAAAATCCCCAGCGGTAATGCAGCCACGATGGCTCCCCAGCCGAACTGGTGCCCCATGATGGCCGACATCAACCCGCCGATCACTGGCGTGAAAATCAACGTGAGTACCAGTGCCACGATCATGAACGATCCAGAAGGCGGATCGATGGGAATATCGCCTTCGGGGCTAATGAAAATAGGAACAAACATGGCTACTCCCTGTCCAGTTTCAGCACCCGGAACGTGGGGAACTGCAAGGCCCAGACGCCGTCCTCGTTAGGCTCGTCGGAGAAGGTCTGGAACTGGATTTCGGCCAGCAACCCCTTCAGGCGGTCCCGGTTGGCGTACATCCAGTCACGGGTGGGTTTTTCCTGCCAGCCCCAATCCCCGCCGTCCCAATCGAGCTTCTGGGCGATCTTATTGCCGTCACGGTCCAGGCTGAACTCGGAAAACCCGGAGCCGCACTCGCACCGCACGAAGCGCTCCTCATATTGTCCATCGACCTTCCACTTCACCGTGCCGCTGATGACGATGGTGCCGCACGTATTCGCGAAGCGACCATCAGGTTCGCCAAGCTGCACCTCTTCAATGATGAAGTCGGCTTCGTGGAAAGGCTTGTACTTGAGAAGCTGGTTGCTGCGCTTCCACTCGTAGGGAATATCCGGGTGGCGCAACATCAAGCCTTCGAAACCTTCCTTGTACATCGCCAGCATGAAGTCTTCGATCAACTGCGGCTTATTGACCACTTTGAAGTACTCCAGCGGGCGCAGGTACTCGTACTTGCTCCAGTCGATTTCGCGGAGCTTGTTGATCATGTCGTCGGTGGTTTTGATCTCGTCGCCACCAATGGCGAAGACATTGAAGAAGATTTTCTTCTTGTTTTTCTCGGAGACGTTGCGATTGCCGCGCACGAAGCTCTGGATGCGCTGGAACGGAATCTGACGGTTGAAGAGTTCGCCGTCGATGAACTGGAGGTCGTATTCGGCTGCAAGAGCGGCCAATTCGGACACGACGTGACCAAAACCGAAGAAAGGATGGCCCTCACGGGAGCGGATGACGTTGACGCCCTCCAGCACTTCGCCGTCGATGTCCCAATAGCCGCGCAGGCCGTTCAGTTTACGGCTACACCACCAGTGGTCCACGCCCTTGTACTTCTTTTCGGAATCGTACTTGTTGGCGAGTTGGACGGTGAAGATCGGGATGAAACCATGCCCCAGAACGGTGTTGACCAGCTTCGCGCCGATGCCAACCTTGAGGTCTTTCTTGATGATTCTGGAAAATACGTCCTGTGCAATGCCGTTGCATTGGCCCAAGAACCTTTTGACAGCGTCCTTGGCGTTGTTGCCGGTGAGCTTTCGGGTGGTAAGCTGGTAGAAAAGCTGGCAGAAGTCCTGATAGGCTTGGTCGAATGTTAAACCACCCAGCGCGGGAGGATCGACTTTCGGCAGCTTCTTCATAAAGGTCGGCGTGAACGGGTTCAGGGCCATGACCAACGCGCTATGCACGCGAGGAGAGGCCGACCTGATCAGATCGGCCTTGGCGTTGGTGCCGGGGGTGGAAGTGGCTTCGACTAGGAATCGCTCCATCGCTACTTCACCTCGGTGTTCTGGAAGCAAAAGTTGCAGCGGACAACCCGCGTGCCCCACCACTCGATAACCTCCCAGACTGTGCTGGGGTGGGTGGTTCCGCAGTGCGGGCACTTGAAGACTTTCTTTTTGTCGAAGGTTTTCTCAAAGGGCATTATACTTTTTCTCCACATAGTTCGTTGTACATGGACAGCAGTTCCCTTTTGTGAGGGACAAGATCGGGCTTCATGTCGATGTATTCCCCAAGCATTTGTGTCGGGGTACTCAGGCCAATGGTTTGTGAGTGCGCTGTTGCGAACTCTTTTTCGTACCTAATGGCGAAGCCTGGACAGTTGTTCTGCTGGCAATATTCCTTGATCTTTTCCGATAGCCGCTTATTTTTGATCTTCCATGTCGTGAATATATTCTCGACAGTGACGTTCCGCATTTCCTTGACGTTCGACACGGACACAGTCTGGAAGGAGGGATGTGATTCGATTTTGTGATGCAGCAGTTGGTCGTCGTCCGTCAGGACGTAACAAAACCGGGTACTCCCGGCATCGCCGAAGTTGTGCTGCACCAACGCTCCAGGGCTGAAGACCTTAGAGTGCGTGGGGTTTATCATCGGGTAGTGATAGTGCCCGGCAATCACCCAAGCATTAGTCACTGACTCCAAATAGGAGGCGGTGAGTTTGGTTTCCGGCATGTTGCCGTGGGGCCTGAAGTCATCCACGCCCTGGTGGATCAGAATGATCCGTGGGTTGCCTTTGGCGATCCGCTCGTACTCGCGCCGGAAGTCATCCAGATCGTGACAGTAGGGGATGGCAGCAATCTTGCCGATGCTGGTATCCAGGGCCACGGGCTCCATAACGATATGGATACGGAATTGACCGCGTCCGAAACCATCAAGCATGTCCAGACTGGACACGTCGTAGTTGTAGTTTTCCAGGTCATGGTTGCCGACAGAAATGATAGGCTCCATTCCGTGGTCCATGGCGTAGATTAAACAACGCTTGACGACTTTACCGACTGAAGGACGAATATGAGCGCGTGTGTGAAACACATCGCCGGGAATCAATAAATAATTGCAGTTGTGATTTGCGCCAAATCGCACGGCTTCTCGAAAGGCTGCTTCGATAAGAAGGAGGCGAGAAGGGAACCCTCCCGCCTCCATTTTTGAGAACGCCTTGAAACCGTGGAAATGCGGATCACTAAGAACCAGTGCTGGCATCGTCGTCCTTGAACGACTCAGCGATGAACTTCTGGTACTCCTCCGGGTTACTTTGGAATAGTTCGGTCAAGTCCTTTGCGCGGTACTTTTTCCCGTCCCACTCCAACCATCCCTGCGAGTCACCCAGCAACCCAAGCTCGTTGGCGAATTTGAGGTGGGAGCCGATGAAATCGATCCCCGTCTCAAACAGGTTGATGTACTCGCCCGTGACCAGCGGCGGTGCGGTCTTGTTCTTCTTGCCCAGCGCCCGAATGATTTCCCCGAAAGCGTTTTCGCTTCCTTTGAGGGTTTTGATCTTGGTAAGCTGGATACGCACGGATGCGTAGAACTTGGTCGCGTTGCCACCGGGAGTCTTCGTCTTGTCGCCCATCATCTGGCCCACGTTGTCGCGAGTCTGGTTCAGCAGGATCAACGTGACGTTCATCTTGTTGATCATGCTGGCGAGTTTGGGCAGGGCCGAAGACATGACGGTGGGAAGATTGATGCGTGTGTTCATCTTCTCTTCCCCGAAGGCGGTTTCCTGCTGGCTCTTGGTGACCATCGCCGCCACAGAGTCCACCACGATGGTGATGTGGCGCTGGGAATCACTGTTACGCACGATGTTGATGATCTTCTCGATCAGGGCGAAGCTCTCTTCCGCAGTCGTTGGCTGCTTGTACAGCCACTTGTTCGGATCGTCGTCCAGACCAAATTGCTTGGCCCGGCTCAGAGAGAAGCTGTGTTCATGATCGAGGAAGACGCAGAAGCCACCAACACGCTGGGTTTCAACCATCGCAACGGTGGCGATGGCCGTCTTACCGCAGGACTCCTTTCCGTAAATCTCGGTGATGCGCCCCACAGGGAACCCACCGTGATATCTGCCGGAAAGCACTTTGTTCAGTTGGACAAGGCCAGTGGAGAGCCACTGGTTCACGTCCTGATTATCGTCGCTGAGTCCGCATTCCTTTTGGATTTCATCCACAAGACTCATGGGTTTCTTAGCCACTATGGCCTCCTAATGGGGGCCGCAGAGCGGGGGCCTTGCGGCCCCCTTTCAGATTGCTCTGGTTACTCCTGACAGGCACCCAGAATGGATGCCTCAAGGTCGGTGTCAGCCGGGGTGGACGCCACGGGAGGCGCGGCGTCAGGGGCCGGGGCGGGAACGCCATAGCCCGGAGGCAGTTCGCCCAACTGACTGGAGGCGGGAGCCGCCGGGGCGGCAGGAGTCGCATCGTAGGTCGTCGGGGCCTGGGCAGGGGCCGCAGCAGGAGCAGCGGCAGGGGCAGCAGTGCCGGGAGCGGCGTTCTGTTTGCCGCCCCGGCGGGCCTCGATGTTCCGGTTCATGATCTCGATGGTTTCCAGAGCGGCCATGTGTTGGTCGTAGAGCTTGCGAATCGGCTCCATGTCGCCACCGGGGCCAGCCATGAACTGGCCCTTGGTCAGGACCGGCTCAAAGTAGGTGATGCCGCCGTTCTTCTTCATGACGCTGGAAACGTCGATGGAGAGCATGTAGGGCTGCACCGGCTGGGGGCCGTTGGCGGTCTGGATGGAGAAGAACGAGCGATCACGCAGCATATCGAAGAACGGCTTGTAGCCGCTGCGCTTGGCGTAGTGAATGCACTGGACGTGTTCGCCGTCCTCGGTGATAGCGATGCAGAAGATGACCATCTGCGCGTTGCAGCGAGGGTTGGCGGTTTCGGCACGGTGAGGGCAGGTCTTGCCGCACTTGTAGCCGTAGTTCACGCCGAAGGCACCCTCGGAGAAGTCCTTGAACAGGACGCAGGAGCAGTTCTTCTTCTGGTCGGACGGGTGGTACAGGCTGTAGCTGTGACGCAGCGCAAGAATGATGATGGACTTCACGGCCTTGCCTTCGTCCACGATGTTCTGCTGCTGGTCCTTCTTCATGCCCACAATCCACGTTCCGGGGCGGTGGGAGATACCCAACTCGTTCTGGTTGATTCGCAACTGCGGAATGGATGCACGCTGCTCCACTCCGGTATCGCTCTGCGCGGCCATCTTGTTCAGTTCGGCCACCATGGCAGCGTCAACGGTGGCGGGGACGTTGGTCGTCATTAAATACTCCTTTGGTTCTGGAATCTTCTTTTGGATTCTGGGTTTTTGGTTCTAGTCGAGCAGTTGGTCGAGGGCGAAAAGGCCGTTCACCACTTCGTTGCGAGGGCAATCGCCAAACTCACGGCCCTGCGGGCCAAGCTGGTCATGAAGGCCGAAAGCCTGGACCAGGGCGCGACAAAGGTTGGACTTCTGCGGTGTGAACAGGATCAGAATGCTGCCGTCGCGCTTCTTCATGAAGAAGGCGGTCAGCCTCTTGCGGTTGATCAGGTCCACCAGTTCGGTGCCGGAATAGACCAGCCGAAACTCCGGGGGACGGAGGGGCTGATTCTCGCGGGCGTCGTACCAAGTGGCGGTCATGGAACCGCTGGTAGCGAGACAACGATCTCCGACGAAGACCATGCGGAGGCCCATCTTTTGGCGTTCGGCTCCAAACAGGTTGCGGAGGTGAATGTTCCCGTTGAATTCGTGCTGGTTGGAGGGGTTAATAGCCGACCGGCGATTCACCTCACTCCAACGACGTTCTTCGCCACAATTCCGTCGATTTGTCGCTCGATCAGTACTTGGTAAAAAGACTTTTGACTCATTGTACTCTCTGGTTTTACACCGGAGCAGCGGGATAGGCCGTTTGCAACGACCTCTGCTCGGCGCGTTGGTTGTAGGACAGTGCGACCAGCAAATCCTTCCGGGCGTAGTACGTGTCCCTTAATGCTTTCATTCGTCCCAATTGGGCCTTGGCGTTGACTACGTTTTGCTGGGCTTGCTGGTATTCCGGGTCAAGTTTCATATGCTGATCAATCAGCTTTTCGGTGATCTTGACCCCCTCTGCCTCAAGTCGCTGTCGGACCCGGATCGCGACAGCGGCCTCCACGCGCCCAAGGACATCCTTGTGCGCCTCGACCAGAGCCTCCGCTTGTGCGTAAAGCTCTGCGATGTAAAGGAATTTTGCGGACTGATCTGCGACCTCGTCGTCGATCCTCAAGCGATCAACACCAGCGGAGGCCCGCAGTTCGTCAATGTTCATCCCGTTCGTCCTCTTAGTCGTTTGGTCACCCGTGTCTGGATGACTATTTCTTGAGGTTGAAGATTTTTTTCAGAATCTCCAAAGTTTCCATGTATTTCTCGTTGGGGCCAGCGTTGAACTTGGCGTTCTGCGGCGAGTAGGTGAACAGCACGTAGCAATCCAACTCCTCGTTGAAGATGCACCTGTTCGCCATATCCCCAATCTTCGCGGAATCCGCGCCCAGAACCTTTTGGAACTGTGCGGAAGAACACACGATCAGCTTGGGCTGGACGGCTTTGATTTCGGCCTTCAAGAAGACCTCTGGGCACCTCTCGCAACACTCCTTCGGGGCGTTGTTGATCAGCCCGAAGTTGCACTTGAGCGGGGAGGTGTAGTAGACCTTCGTGGTCTTGATTCCGATGTAGTCGAGGCACTCCAGCAACCACCTCGTCACCTTGGACGAGAAGTGGGCCGTCTCATGCTGGGTGGGGTTGTTGATCCACATGATGGCCGGTTTGTAGGCTGTCACGGGCATCAAGGGTGTCAGTTGGGAGTGCTGGGCAGCGCAGTTTGTGATCCCGTCCACAATCCCCTGGATCATCCCCTTGTCCACCGGGGGACGCTTTTCGTTGATCTCAAACTGCGGAAGCGTCTCAAAAAGCGAGAGCAGCTTCTTCAGGTTCAAGATGCGCCGGTCGTCGTCGATCTCGTACTCACCCAGGCTGTGGAAGGCGTCGGCCATAAAAAGGGCCTCACGGACGCGCTTGTTGCACTGCCGCTTGGTGATGCGATCCTCAAAATCCTTCGTGCTGAGAAAAACACCACCCTTGTCACGGACTTCTATGATGTGTTCCACGGCCTTGGTGCCCACACCCTTGATGCAAGACAAGGGGGCGATGATCTCGCCATTGTCGATAATGTAGTCATCGCCAGCGGATCGGTTGATGTCAGGGAACTGCACGGGAATCCCCATGCGCTTGCATTCCTTAATGTAAACCGGCAAGTTGTCCCTTTTGGTCGTTTTGGACAATAGAGCGCACATGTACTCCACCGGATAGTGGAGCTTCAGATACATGCTCCACGCGCTCAGATGTGTGTAGCAACAGGCGTGCGACTTGTTGAAGGAATAGTTGGCAAAGGACACCATCTTACCGAAAGTATCCTCGGCAACCTCTTTGTTGATCCCGTTGGAAACGCAGCCGGTGACAAAGTGTTCCTTGTGCTTGTTGAACTCGTCCGCACCCAGCTTTTTGCCCACGATCTTGCGCATCTTGTCGGCTTCGGCGAAGGTGAATCCGCCCATATCAACGAAGATTCGCATCATCTGCTCCTGATAAATCAGGACGCCCTTGGTGGGCTTCAGGATGGCCTCGATCTCCGCGCAGGAATATGTCTCGTAATCGTCCCCACGGGCGATCCGGGCATACCGCTCAGTCTCACCAGACTCCAAAGAGCCGGGCCGGTTCAGTGCGGTTATGTCAGTGACCTCGTTGAAGTTCTGCGCGTTGATGGCCTTGAGCCACCGCCTGGACGAATCGGACTCAAACTGGAAGATGCCGATGGAATCTCCCTCGGAGAATGCCTTCATGACCTTCTCGTCGTTCAGGGGCAGCTTGGTGAACTCGATGTCCACCCCGTGGCCGTCCTTGATCAGCTTCGCGGTATGGTTCAGCACAGAGAGCGTACCCAGTCCCAAAAGGTCCATCTTGATCAACCCAAAGGGCTTCTCACACGTTCTCTTGTCCCAGCAGATGGCCTCCGTATCCTCCTTGTGAACGATGGCCGCACAGTCGATCAGAGGCCGCTTGGCGACGATCAGACCAGCCGCATGCACGCCCATCTGGCGAATCCTGCCATTCAGCTTCAGGGCCTGTTCCACGATGATCGGGTAGTCCTGTTTGAACTGGATCAGTTCAGGGATGTGGTCGAACGCTTCGGCGTCCGTGTAGGTGCCCACAACCTTGCCGGAATCGTCCTTGAGAGTGCCTGCTTCGATCAGCTTGGACAGCTTGTTGACCTTGTCCAGCGGAATGCCAGACAGCCTGGACACGTCTCGGAAAGCCGACTTCGCCTTCAGGTAGGAGAACGTCGAGATCGAAGCCGTCTTGTCGTGACCGTACTTGCCGCGCACGTACTCAAACACCTCGGCCCGCCGATCATCTTGGAAGTCGATGTCGATGTCGGGGTAGTCGATGCGCTCCGGGTTCAGGAACCGCTCAAAGTACAGTTCGAATTCCAGCGGATCGACTTGCGTGATGTCGAGCAGATAGCAGACCAGAGAGCCGCAGGACGAACCACGGGCGGGGCCAACCATGATCCCTTGTTCGCGGGACCAGCGGATCACATCCTCCACAACGAGGAAGTACGTGGTGAAGTCTTTGCCCTTGATGACCTCGATCTCGTAGAGCAGCCTCTTCTGGTACTCGGCGTGGCGTTCGGCGGGAATCACCCCGGCGATCTTGCGTCTCCACCCCTCCATCAGCTTCTGGCCGAAGATTTTCTCGTCGGCTTCCACGTAGGGACTGGGCAGTTCGATGGGGAAGTCGGGCATTTCCACGGCCCAGCACTTCTGGGCGACCTCCACGGTATTCTTCATGGCAGTCATCCAGACCTCGTCGGGCATGTAGCCCAAGGCCCGGAAGTCAGCCGCCATTTCGGCGATGGACTTCATGTAGAAGGTGGTGCCCATGCGCCACCGCTTGGGATCGTTGATGCTCCGATTGGACTGGATCGCCAGTAGAATATCGTGCGTCTGGGCGTCCTCGGCGCGGGCATAGTGGGCGTCGTTGGTGGCGACCAGCTTGGTGCCATACTGCTGCGAAAGGGCCATGGCCCGCTCGTTGACGATCCGCTGAAGGTCACCACGGCCCCCACGGTCATCGATGATGACGTGGGGCATGACTTCCATGTAGAGGTCTTCGCCATACGCCTGATGGAGCATGGCGAAGATGTCCATGAAGTCGTCGCGGATCAGCGGGCCGATGCAGCATGCCGTGGTGACCACGCAGTCCTTGAAGTGCTTGATCTGATCAATGGTCAGGCGGGGCCGGTAGTAAAACTGCCGGTTCGCGATGGTCAGATGCTTCATGATGGACTGAACACCGCTCCAGTTCTTCGCGAGAACATTCAGGTGGATGCGCTTCTCGCCCTTCTGGCCCTCTTTCGTTTCGGCGCAATAGAACTCGCAGCCGATGATGGGCTTCATGCCACGCGCCCTGGCCTTGCTGTAGAACTCGGGCAGACCAGAAATACAGGCATGATCCGTCATGGCGACGGTGTTCACGCCCAACTCCTGTGCCCTGTCCAGCATCTCGTCGATCTTCATCAAGCCGTCGAGGGCGCTGTATTCTGTGTGATTGTGTAAATGGATCATATACTTGTTGTCCTTCAGGGACGCGCTTGGAAGCTACTCAAACAGCAAGTAGTCGTTCTGCCGAAGCAGTTCTTCAAACTTGTCGAGTAGGTCTTCGACGTGTCTTTCAGCTTGGCGAATGCCGGTTATTTGTTCAGAGGGGACGTTCTTGTTGAACAGCCGCGCAGCATGGTTTTTGAGTCCCTGTGCGGCGGCGATAATGATTTTTTGTTCGTTCTGAGTGAACGTGCGAAGCATCCGCTCAATATCCATGATGGCGATCAGAGGCTCCTCAAAAGAGGGGCAGGCGAGGCACATGCAGACGCCTTGCGCGTCAAACACGCTTGTCTCGCCCCAGCGAAAACGACCACCACGGATGGCGTCACGTTCATCGAAATAGAACTTGATGCAACTTTCGGCACTAGAGAAGCGGATTTCTTCGATAACGAAAGTGTTAAATGCCTGTTCTTGCGACATGCTATATGATCCTAAAACCCTCCTCTTGTTGAACGAGTCTGTACCTACGCATAGAATGCTCTTCTAACTTGTGATGAAACCTGTCGATGAAATCGATTATGACGCAGTAGTTCTGTTCCTCCTTTGGCCGCATGGCGCGACCTGTCCGTTGGAAAAGCGCTGGTGCAGATTTGGTCCCTCCAGCCAGCACGACTGCCCCAATACAATCTGTGTCTACACCTTCGTCAAAGATGTTGGTGCAGATGATACAGTCCCTTTTGCCACTCGCTAAAGCAGCAATTGCTTCTTCTCGCTCACCTGTGTTGTCTTCTCCATCGACATATTGAGCATTCACTCCTGCGTCTGTGAACATTTCCAGCAGTGTCCTGCCGTGTTCTTTTTCGACGACGATCACAAGAGCTTTTTTGCCCATTCCAATGAGCGTTTTTGTTTGGTCAATGATCACGCGGTTGCGGTATGCATTCCCGATGATGCCCTGCTCGTAAATGTCTCTCCAGTTGCGCAGTCGCTTCAGGCTTTTCGGCTCGTCAATGTAGTAGAATTTGAATAGCGGACGGGCGAGATACCCACGCTCGATCAATTCTGTGGCCGTGACCTTCGCGATGATGGGGCCAGTAATGCCCTCCAGCATCAGGTTGGCTTCCTGATCATCATGCATGAACGGCGTAGCCGTGAGGCCAAAGCGGAAGTGCGCATTGTGGCATGCGTTGGCGGCACGCCAAAAGTAGGACGCACCAGCCCGGTGCGCCTCGTCGATGAAGAGGCATTGATACTTGGCAAGCTCGTCGTTGATCTGCCTTGCCTTTTTTGGGTTTTTGCCCATTCGCTGGATGGTTTGAACCATTGCGAAAGTGATCTTGCCCGGCTCATAAACACCGTCGCCAATCAGACCAAACTGGTCGGCGAACTCCGGTAGCCGGGAAAGATACCTGCGATGCGACTGGCGCATCAGGTTGACCCTGTGCGTCAAAAAGATCGTGGGCACCCCTAGAGCCTTTGTAGCGGCTGCGGAAACCTCCGTCTTCCCCGATCCAGTAGCAAGATGAACGATCCCTCGCTTCTGTTCCAGCATGTCTTGCAGGGTTTTCTCTTGATAATCCCGCAAGGTGGTGCCGTGCAGCGTATGGTCGCCAAGCCGTCCAACCGGGTTATTGCGCTCGTCTGCGATCTCGTACTGGACATTCGCAGCATGGAGCGCGGCCACAACTCTGGGAGTAAAGCCAGTAAGGAAGTGGAAATTCTGGGTGTTGTAGTAGGATTGGATGCCGTCCCATTGGATACCTCGCTTCCGGGCTATGTGTTCGGCTCCCTTCACTTTGTACGACAGTGTCTCGTACAAAATCTTCTGGGCTTCCCAGTCTTCCCCCACAACCCGCGTGAAAATGTCTCCGACTACGAGTCGAATCATTCTGGGGTGGACCTCCTCGTCCTGCGACGAGCGAGATTCAGCGGCGGGTGCTGTCGTAGAGTTAGTCGGTCTGGGCTACGTGTCTGGATGAATTTTTTTTCTGGCTATCAACGCGCATGCGCGATCTTACAGTCTTATATAAATATATATTATATATATAATTATTAAGAATATAAGAACTCTTAGTCTCTGTTCAAAACTGCTTCGCAGTTTTTCGCGACGAGACTAAACGTGCGCTGGGGCGCTCGATTTTTGGCCGCGCAAAAACTTTTTTCGAGAAATTTTCATCCAGACACGGGACTCGCTTCGTCCAATCAGACGAACACACCAGCAAGGAGCGAGTATGGATGAACGCATGCTGTACGAGAAAAAGTGGCATGATTATAGACTTTTATCACCAGAGGGCGCGAACTTCGTGTTTTTACAGGAGTTTATCGCAGCCTACAGGGCCTACTCCGAGATTCGAAGGGGCACCAGCTACATCAACCCCCTGAGTTACAAGCGAAAAAAGAAAGACCCAGAGACAGGAAAGCCGAAAACCACCAGCGTTTCTGTGCCGGTGGCAGAGGCCCCGTACCGCTGGCCGAGTTGGAAGGTGTTGGTCGAGCTTCGCCAGTGGGCCGACAGCCGGGGCATGAAGTACGACAACTTCTGGGCCTGGGCGTTCAAGGCGACCATCGAGTGCCGCCACAGGTTTTTTGCCATCAACTACTGCAAAAGCAAGTGCGTACTGGGTAAAATTGCGGAATACGCCAAAGAATCCAAACTGATCCCTCTGTCGAAGCTGCCTCTCTTCAAACCCGAGAACTACCGGGGCTTTGAGGCACAGAACGACTATTATTGGTACATCGTGTCCAGCGTGCGCGAGAAATATCTTGGCGAATACGTCGAGAAGCTCCGTACCGCAGCAGAAGATGGCCTGATCAGTTGGGATTTCTTGCAAACCTTTACCAAGGAGTTCAAGGAAAAAGTATGAATCAGCAGTTTGAGGAGAAGGTGTTGGCCTGTTTCTTGCGCTTGAAGGAGTTCACGGCCATCACCGCACCGTTCCTGCAACCATCACTCTTCACCGATACGGTATTTCACAATCTCTACAAAATTGCTCACAACTTCTGGACGCTTTACGACGCCCAGCTTACAGAAGCTGGATTTTCCAAGGCGATGTCCAATCTTTTGGAAAGAAAGGTCATCGATAAGACGGAAGTCGGGGCCTACGTCGCCCGGTACAAACGTCTGCTCCAGGCTGATGTGAGTGACCACAAGTTCGTTATGGACGAATTGACGAACTTCGTGCGGCACCAGCGCACCAAGGCTCTGATTGAGAAGACCGTCAAGGAGTACCTGCCAAAGGGCAGGATCGACAACTTTCTTGCGGACGCCGAGGGCATTCGGGCAATCAGCGGCATTGGCCGTGTAGACGACGTGAGCTATTGGGCTGAAGAGCGGATCAAGCAGAGGTTTGAGAGGCGTGAGAGGGAAAAGATCGAGTGCATCCGTGGAATCACCACGGGCATCAAGCGGCTCGACGATGCCCTCCATAAGAGTGGCTGGTTGAAGCGAGAACTGTACGCAGTTCTTGGTGATTCCAAAGCCGGTAAGACACAGTTCCTGCTGTGGTGCGCGAATGCCGCAGCGTGGGCTGGATACCGCGTCGGGTACTGGACTTTTGAGACATCCACGGAGGTGCTTGAAGACCGCCTGGATGCCTTGAACGTCAACGTCCCGATCAGAAATGTCACCTCTCAGAACAAGGCCATCATCGACAAGATGATGGCGAACAGACCCACCGGGAACATTCACTTCTTCGAATATCCCACGAAAACCTGTACCCCGGCGAACATTCGCAACGACCTGCATCGCATGGCCGTGGCCGGGACTCCCATTCAGTTCGGCATCTTCGACTACCTCGACATCTCTAAGTCCGAACGCAGGTATGACAGCAAGTGGGACGAGCAGGTTGCCGTTTTTGAGGACACTAGAGCAATTCTAGGCCGTCCTGAGAAAGGGGGTTTTGATATCCCCGGTCTGACCGGCATTCAGGTTGGTCAGAAAGGCAGTGGAAAACAGATCGTCAGTGCGTCAGACGGCGCAGGGGCTTATGAGAAAATTGCCGTGGTGGATGGCGCATTGACCATCAGCGGCACAGAAGAGGACCGCAGAAATAACGAATTGTACATCAATTTGAGCCGGTTCCGTAACGCCCCGCCAATCACGCTAAAGATCAAAACCGATTATGAACGCGGACGCTTCTACAAAGAGTTCGTACAAACAGCAATTTAGGGGTTGACAGAGTAGGAATTTTCGCTTACCTTCGCAATCATTCAACGGCAACCACCTTTGGGCGGGGCCGTCTTCGTTTGGCCGAAGTGTAGCGATTTTTAATTACCAGCGCAACCAAAACAAGGAGAAGCATGTGAGTATTATCACCTTCAATTACAACGGAAATCGCATCCGGGGGATCGAGCAGGACCACAAGGTCGGATTTTCCATGCGTGACATCATCCGTGCCCATGGCCTGGACCTGAAGGCCGACGGTATGCGGATAGCAGCGGCTCTGAACCAGTGCCCCGATAAGGGCGGTTCTTTCACCATGTCTCGCTCCAATTGCCCGGAACTGTTCGACAACGTCGGCAGGCGCGGCGGTACGCAGCGCAAGATGTTGACCCTGGAGTCCATGAATATCCTCGCCAAGGCCAAGACGCCCTACGGCAGGGCCATCAAAGCCATGCTCCCGTGGGCCGAGCGGTACTCCGTACTCACCCACGGCCAGCCCGTTTTCAAGACCGGCCCGACCACCACAGCCAAGAAGACCGGCAAGGCCGTGCCCTTCACGGCCAAGGGTGAGATCATCCCGGCCAACGCCGCCGATCTGGTCACCATCGTGGACGGCAAGCCCATGACCACCTCTCTGATCGTGGCCGAGAAGTTCGGGAAGGACCACAAGACTGTGCTGCGTAATGTGCAACTGTGCGAATGTTCTGAGCAATTCGCCCAGCACAATTTTGTGCCCGGCTCATATTTGGATAAGAACAGCCAGTCCCGCAAGATGACCCTCATGACCCGCGACGGCTTCACCTTCCTCGCCATGGGCTTCACCGGCAAGAAGGCTGCGAAGTTCAAGGAGGACTACATCGCCGCCTTCAACATGATGGAGCAGCGCCTCATGAGCCAGACCACGGCCCCGGCCACCCTGGACATGACCACCATGATCCCTGCGCTCACCAATGCCATCGCCCCTGTGATTGCCAACACCATGGCCGACGCCATCGCCAAGCGTGAGGACAGCCTGGGCCGTCGCATGGACGAGATCAACCGGCTGAACCGCGAAGCCGCCCAAAACGATCTCGCCCGGCTGGGCAACCACTTCAGTGCGCTGGGCGTCAAGCTGGACCAGACCACGGCTGACCACGCGAACCTCAAACGGGAAATGACCTTGGCCCTTCAGACCATGGCCGAGCGCGAGAAGATTCGCCGGGCCACCGAGATCAAGCGGACCAATCGGCTCCGGTTCACCAACGCCGTGGTCGCCGCCGCCACCCGTGACGGGGCCAACCCGCAGGACTACTACAACAAGGTCTACGACACCATGGAGGCCCGTGGGTACATCAATCTCAGCGGCAGACCCCGCAAGATGCCCAAGGTGGAGTTCGTCGAAATGTGGGGCATGCTTCCCAAGGCGTTCGCCGTCATGGCCGAACTGCTCTACGGCGACGAGGCGTTCGACGTGCTGATCACCAATACCTACGACATGCCGCCGAACGCCCCCACGGCCCAGGCCACCACTCCCGGTGCCATCGCCAGCGGCACGCTGATCAACTAGGGGCATTTTTGCGCCCAAAGCGGAGGTGGGTTCGCTCACCTCCGCAACCAAAATCCTTCGCAACACAAACAATTAACAAGGAGAATTTTATGGCCTCTTCCAGTGGCGGCATGGGCCTTTGCAGCGTCCTGCTTGTCGTCTTCATCGTCCTCAAACTGGTCGGCGTGATCGCGTGGTCGTGGTGGCTGGTTCTGACCCCTCTGTGGGTTGGCATCGCCCTGTGGATCATCATCATCATTATCGCCCTCCTGTTCACCAACAAGATCAAGAAGCACGGCAAGAGCCTCTTCGACGAGTTCGACAAGGCGGTGAGCCGTGGCTGAACTGATCGTGGAGGTCGTCGCCATCGACGACATCAAGGAGCATCCGAACGCTGACCGCCTGGAACTGGCCGAGGTCAAGGGCTGGCAATGCGTCGTCGGCAAGGGTCAGTTCAAGCCCGGCGACTACGCCGTCTACCTGCCTATCGACTCGATCCTGCCGGATGATTTGGAGCAGAGGCTGTTTCCGCCCGACGCCAAGGTGAAGCTGAAGAAGTCCCGCATCCGCACGGCGAAAATCCGTGGCGCGATCTCACAGGGCATGCTGGTCGATCTGGAAGTGTGCGGCCTGGACCCGGCCCAGTGGAAGCCCGGCATGTCCGTCATGGAGAAGCTGGGCGTCACGAAGTACGAGCCGCCGACGAAGGACGCGCCGGGCTACGTGAAGGCCATCGAAGGCAACCGGAAGGGCTTCCGCAACCCGAACCCCTTCTTCGCCAAGTACACGGACATGCAGCACCTCCAGAACCGGCCCAGAGCCATCGCCCCGGCAGAGGACGTGATGATCACCGAGAAGATTCACGGCACGTCCTTCCGCTGCGGCTGGGTGGAGGGCTACCCGGTTACCCTCTGGCAGAAGATCAAGGACTTCTTCGGAATCCTGGGTCACCAGTTCGTGGTCGGCTCCCGCAACTGCGAGATCACGGCCCGGAGCAAGACCTTCTACGGCGACGATGTCTACTCCAAGATCGCCAAGCGGTACATGCTCAAGGAACTGCTGGGTATGGGCGTCGTGATCTACGGCGAAATCTACGGTGACGGCATCCAGAAGGGCTACTGCTACGGCATGCTGGGGGACATCGACCTCGTCGTCTACGAGGTCAAGGTCCGCGACAAGTGGATGAACCCCGACGAGGCACGCGAGTTCTGCGAACTGTACGGCCTCCCGTTCGTCCCGGTCCTGTACCGTGGCCCGCTGGGCGAAACCGACATCAAGGAGCATATGGGTGGCCCGTCCGTGCTGAATCCGGTCCAGAAGGTTCGCGAGGGCTGCGTGGTTCGCTCCATCACCAACGACAAATGCTACGCGGGGCGCACGGTCTTCAAGTGCATCAACCCCGAGTACCTGCTGTCCAAGAACAACACTGACTGGCACTAAGCCGAGGAATATCATGAAGATCACCCCGAGCAGCAAGAGTGACCTGTGTCGCAAGGAACTGAAACATCTGGAGCCTTTGGCGACCTTCGTCAGGGAGTACCACGATCTGGACGCCATCCTGAAGGGCACCTACGGGAAGCGGTTCTCCGTCTATATGGTCCTGCCGCCGTCCACCTACACGGCGGCGTCCGTCAAGTTCGGCAGCGTCATGTGCATCAACCTGCGCACCGGCAAGCTGGCGAACATCGGCGATCAGACCGCCGTCAACCCCGTGGTTTGCGAGTTGCTCTTCAACAAGGTGTTCTAGTGGTCATCTTCCCATGGGCGCACATGCTTCTGAAACGCTGCATGTGCGCCCATACTTACCAGCGGCGGTACGACAGACAAAACCCAGAATACATTTACGAACAATGCACGAAATGTGGGAGAAAACGATAATGGACCCGAGGCTCAAGCTCACCATCCCCGCCCATGAGATCGAGAGTGAGGCATGGGATCAGATTAAGGCGATCCTTGCCCTGCCGTGCCTGAACACCATGGCCGTCATGCCTGATGCCCATTCCGGTTATGATTGCCCCATCGGCGGGGTGGTCCTGCTGCACGACTATGTTTCCCCCGGCTTTGTGGGATTCGATCAGGGCTGCGGCATGACCCACGTCAACACGCACCGTCAGGTCGAGGAAATCTGCCCCGAGGGCATGCGCCAGTGCATCTTTGACATGCTGGTGAGCACGATCCCCACCGGATTCGCCATGCATGGCACGAAGAACCTCTACGCCCGCTTCGGCCCGAAGCCGTTCAAAACCGCCGGGAAGGGTGGCCTGTGGGTGCAGCGCATCCATGAGAAAGAGGCCAAGCAGTTCGGCACGCTGGGCGGCGGGAACCACTTCCTTGAGGTCGGCGTCAACGACTTCGGCGAGGTCGGCGTGACCATCCACAGCGGCTCCAGAAAGCCCGGCTGGCTGGTCGGCAAGCACTACATGGACCTCGCCAAGGCCGAAGGGGAGCAGTACGGCAAGCTCCACCTGTTCCCCATCAAGTCCGAGCAGGGGCAGGCGTTCCTGCATGACATGGCGTGGTCCCTGAACTACGCCCTCGCGAACCGGAAGGTCATGATGGCGACGGCCCTGCGCGTGCTGGGTTTCAGCCCCGCCGAGGTGGCTGAGTTCATCGAGGGCGGCGACATGATCAACGAGAACCACAACCATGCCGAGTACTACGTTTGGAAGTACCCCGAGGAACCGGGTGGGCGCATGGTGGCTCACCAGATGGTCCTGCACCGCAAGGGTGCGACTCCCGCCGAACTGAACCAGTACGGCGTGATCCCTGCCAACCAGCGGGACGGCGTCTGGATCACCCGTGGCCTGGGTAACAAGGATTTCCTTGAGTCGGCCTCGCACGGTGCTGGGCGCACCATGTCTCGCACCGCCGCGAAGAAGACCCTGGACCCGGAAGAGTTCAGGCAACAGATGCTGGGCATCGTTGCCCGCACCGACCTGGGCGTCCTTGACGAGGCCCCCGGCGCGTACAAGGACATTCGCGACGTTCTGAATGCACAGGATGGCATTCTGGTGGACGTGGTGGACCACTTCAAACCTCTGATCGTTTTGAAAGGATAGGCCATGGAAATCGAACTGAACTGGAACAAAATTCCCTTTGGTATCCGGCTGATCATCATCGGCATCATCGCGTTTTTGATCGGCCTGTGGACCCTGATCCCTGTTTGTAGCTGGCTTGGCGGAACCATCTTCGCGTGGCCCATGTACAGCACTGCTGGAGTGGTGCTGGTCGGTTCTGTGATCACTACCATCGTCGGCGCGGCTCACTTCATGGATAATCTCTAGGAGTCCAATATGAAAATCAACAAGCTCTTTGCCAGCGGTCTGGGCTGCATGTTTGGCGGCATCTGGACGTTCGGCTTTGTCACCCACATCACTGGCTCCGGTTCCCTGATGATCGCGTCCCTTGCCACTGCCGCCGTATTGGTGATTATGGGTGTCAAGTTGGTGCAGAAATCAAACATTTTCAAGTAGATTTCGCTTGACATTTGTGAAGGAAAATACTATTACCTTCGCAACGCAATCAAAACGGAGATCACATGAATCTGAGCAACCAAAGACACGTCGCCGGGCACCTGATAGCGATTCTGAAAGCCGCCGGTCATGACGCCTACATTGTTGGCGGGGCCGTCAGGGACAAGCTCCAGGGCAAGCTCCCCGAGGACGTGGATGTCGCCACCAGCGCAACACCGGAACAGGTCCAATATGCCTTGGGACAGTTTTTTATCGATACCAAGGTGGTGGGAGAATCCTTCGGGGTGGTTTTGGCTTCCGGCATCGAGATCGCCACGTTCCGTAGGGATATCCACAACGGCATCGGCGACAAGAATTGCACCGTGGAGTACGCCAAAACCATCGAAGAAGACCTTTCCCGGCGCGACTTCACGATCAACGCCATGGCCCTGGACCCGACGAGAAATGAGATCATCGATCCCTTCTGTGGATGGGACGACCTGAACCGCAAGACTCTGCGCTTTGTCGGTGAGCCGAGCGATAGGATTCTGGAAGACCCCAACAGGATGATCCGCGCTGCTCGTATGATGGCAAAGCTGGGGATGAAGTCTGGCATTTGCCCGGCAACCCTGAAGGCTATCGTGGAGCATCGTGATTTGGTCCGCACGCACGTTGCCCCGGAGCGCATCCGGTTGGAGATCATGAAGGCTATGAAGCTGGAGCGGCCCAGCTTGTTCTGGTGGTGGTTACGGGCCTTCGGGATTCTGGAGATTATCCTGCCCGAACTGGACGACCTCTGGGACTGGCCCGGCGGCAAGCATCACAAAGAGACTGTCTGGGAACACTCCATGCTGGTGGGAGACGCCATTAGCCCGAAGTTTCCGTTGGTGCGTCTCGCCGGATACCTGCACGACATCGGGAAGGCTCCCTGTTGGTGCCCCGTGGATGGAAATTTCCTTGGGCATCAGGTGGCCGGAAGCAAGATGGCCGAGGACCGGCTGCTGGAACTGAAGTTCTCCCTGCGCGAGACGGAGCGCGTCGTCACCCTGATCAGGATGCACATGCGGTCCATCTTCCAGTCTGGCCCCAAGGCCATCCGGCGGCTGCTGGTGGACCTCCAGAACGGTCACGTCAGCTACTGCGAGTTCGTCCGTCTGGTCATCGCTGATCACAACGGGAACCTGGGCCAAACGCCGTACAGCTTCAGGGAGATCAAGAAAATCATCTTGGCCCTGGAAGCGGAGCAGATCAACTTCTTCGCCGCGAACCGGCCCAGCGACCTGAAGATCAACGGCAACGACGTGATGAAGACCCTGGACCTCAGGCCCGGCCCGCAGGTTGGCATGGTTCTGCGGAAGCTGTTCGGCTACGTGGACGAAGACCCAGAGCGCAACGAGCGTGGGCACTTGATGTCTGTGTTGAGCGAGTGGAACTATCCCTACGACTATCTGGAGGCTGCGTAATGCCTAGCATCACCAAAGACACCGCTCGTCAGTTGGGTTTGGCATCGCTCATGCTTATGGCCGGGGCATTCGCCTTCATCTTCTTGATGGCTTCGATGCAGAACCACATTGCTGCCGCAGCGTCCAAATCCATGACCCACATGGAAGAGCGCATCGATGACATGCGGCTGGAGTTCGTGCGGAAGATCGACAAGATCATGGCAGCGGAAAAGGGTGTCGCTACGGTTACGTGCTACACAGCCAGCCGGGACGAATGCGATAGCACCCCGGACATCGGGGCCATCAACCGCAAAGTCATCCCCGGCAGAACCGTGGCAGTGTCGAGGGACTACACCAAGTACCTTGGAAAGAAAATCTACATCGAAGGCATTGGTGAGCGCGTGGTCGAAGACCTCATGAACGCCCGGTACAAGAACCGCGTGGATGTGCTGGTGATCACCAAGAGCGAAGCCTACAAATTTGGTGTGCAAAAAAGGATGATAGCGTTCTATGATTAGCAACAAAAACATCGCAAATGTCATCGCGTACCTTGAGGGCATCATCGACGAAGGACGCCCCAAGGACAAGTACGGCGAGGTTTTCGACTACGTCGGAAGCCATGTTGATGACGCCTACACTCTGGGCCGGGACGATGGAGCGAAGCATGGTGCGTGCGCCGTCGCGGAAACTGTCTTCGAAATGCTCAACCTTAACCCCAAGGAAATCAAATAATGAAAACCAGAGTACAGGTGGCTATTTTTCAAGGAACATACAAGAGTTTGGAAGTCGTCATGAACAACAAACTCCACCAGCTTTCCATGGATAACACGGCGATCATCGACATCAAGGTGACCCGTGCCAACGACAGCTATGTCTTGGGCGTCATCACCTACACCGAGAAGCTGGCCGAGGCTGATCCCGAGATCCTGCGGCTGGTGCGCGACGTACAGAATTTTGACGAGGAGGCCGACGATGGCGAGTATCGCGAAGCGGCTTAAAAGCCTGGAACTGGTCCCCGGAATGCCGCACTTCGTGCCCGACAACGTCCAGTACGAGGTGATCGTCGGTAGCATGGCCTACGGCGTCAGCACCGACACTTCCGACATGGACGTGTACGGCTTCTGCGTCCCGCCCCGGCACATCGTTTTCCCGCATGAGAACGGCGTGATCCACGGCTTTGACGAACAGGTCCAAGGCTTCGCCCAGTATATGCAGCACGGGATCATCGACAAGGACGCCCGGAAGGAATACGACCTGACGATCTTCAATATCGTCAAGTACTTCAAGCTGTGCATGCAGAACAACCCCAACATGATCGACAGCCTGTTCGTGCCGCAGACGTGCGTCCTGCACGCCACCCGCGTGGGCCAGATGGTCCGTGAGCAGCGCAAGCTGTTCCTCCACAAGGGCGCGTGGCATCGCTTCAAGGGGTACGCCTTCAGCCAGATGAAGAAGATGAAGACGAAGAATCCCGAGGGCAAGCGCAAGGCCATGGTGGAGGAGTTCGGCTACGACGTGAAGTTCGCCTACCACGTCGTGCGGCTCCTGAACGAGGTCGAGCAAATCCTCACAGAACACGACATCGACCTCCAGCGCAACCGGGAGCAGTTGAAGAGCATCCGGCGCGGCGAGTGGAAGCTGGAAGACATCGAGCGCCACTTCGCCGACAAGGAACTGGAGCTTGAGAAAATGTACCTCGCGTCCACGCTCCAGTACGGCCCCGACGTGGACAAGCTCAAGCAACTGCTGATCGACTGCTTGGAGCAGCACTACGGATCGCTGGGGAACGCAGTGGTGGTCCCTGGCCGGGACGGGATGATCTTGAACGATCTTGAGGCTCTTTTGCGGCGTTACCGCAGCTAATTTTACTTACCTTCGCAATAGGAATCAACATGTTCATCGAGCGGTTTGAACAGGCCCCCATCGCGGAACTGGCCCGCATGTATTGTGGCGTCTACAACGACGAGTTCTGGGGAGCCAACTGGAGCCTCGACGCCGCCCAGGCCCGGCTCATGAGCCTTCGCGGCAAGGGGCACACCGGCTACGTGGCGTGCATGGACGGCCCACAGGTCAACCTGAACACCAAAGCGCCGTGGCAAACCATCGGCATGGTCGTCGGCGTTCAGGAGTACTGGCACTTTGGGGCCTTCTTCATCATCAAGGACTTCTGTGTGGCGAAGCAGTGGCAGCGCATGGGAGTGGGCAAGAAGCTCATGGAAGCACTGCTGAACACGCTCAAAAACACCAACGTCAACAAGGTGTGCGTCATGACGAGGGGTGGCTCCGACTGCATCGATTTCTACAAGAAGCACGGACTCCATACCATCAACTCCATGCACTTCATGGGCTGCGATCTGTAGGAGATCAAATGCAAAATCATATCAATGCTCTGGCCGACATGATTGGCAAGAATGTGTTCTTGGTGGACACAACCACGCCCGACATCATTATGGGCATCTTAAACAGTATCACCATCGACGGTGGAGATGGCGTGTCGGTGATGATCAACGTCGATGGAGACGACTGGCAGGCAGGTGCCGATGGGGTTTTCGGTTCGTTTGACGCGGCCCGCAAGGCGTTGTCCGACCACTACCGCGAAATGGCCGAAGCCGCCGAAGGGCTGGAAAACCGCTTCGTTGCCCCCGAGGTTACCGGCGAGGAAGAGGCCCAGCAAGAAGACGACCTGGAGGACGCCCTGTTGGGTGCCGTGAAGGACGACGAATGATCGTTGTAAACCTCTACGGAGGCCCTAGTGCCGGGAAAAGTACCGTCGCCCTGGGCCTGACCCATCTACTGAAGATGGAACACCTTGAGGCCGAGTTTGCAAACGAATACGCCAAGGCTCTGACTTTGGAGGGCCGGGCAAACATTCTCAAAAGGGACCAACTGTACATCTTCGCCAAACAGCATCGGAAGCTCCAGCGGTTAGAGGAAGCCGGTTGCCGAATCGCCGTGACCGATTGCCCGCTATTGCTGTGCTGCGTCTACTTTGGCCCTGGCAACCGATACCCGAGGAGTGCTTTCAATTCTTTGGTGATTGGTACTCACGACACCTACGAGAACTGGAACTTCTTTTTGAAGCGTGACCCGCAGAACCCCTACCAGCAATTTGGACGCTCACAGAGCCTGGAAGAAGCAGAGGCACTGGATAGTATGATCCGCTCTACTCTGCGACGAATGCGTGTTGGGTACGATGTGTTGGTGGGGGATGAAGAAGCAGTTCCGACAATCTTCAACGCGGTAATGAGCCGCATCGAACACAACAAGGAAGTAGCATGAGCGAACCCATCAAAGACAAGGCCGGAAACGAACTGAACGTGGGCGATCTGATCGCGTCTGCCGTGTGCGTCTACCAGAATTGCGCCCTGCGTATTGGCAAGATCATTCGGTTCACCAAGACCGGCTTGATCACGATCACCAAGGAGAAGGACAGCATGCAGATGTGGGACTCCAAGGACTACTGCACCGTCCGTCCCGGCAACAGCATCCTGCTTGCAGAGGCTGCAAATGTCCTGTGAGGTTTTTTTCGACCTGAACAACCTCGCGCACCGGGTCTTCTTCGGCATGAAGGAGATCAAGGCGCAGGGGCCGTATCCTGAATATGCGCTGTGGCACTACATTATGTACACGCAGATCAACGACTTCCTCTCGACGGTGCCCGGCGATCTGTCCAAGGTGATCCTGGCCGTGGACGACCAGAGGAACTGGCGCAAGCTGATCTACCCGCCGTACAAGGCCGACAGGGCCGGGAAGCGTGCCGCCCAGGCAGAGCGCGATGTCAAGGCCGGGAAGCAGCCCGTGGACATGGAGAAGTTCTATGCGGAATACGAGAAGTTCATCGTGTACGCCCAGACATACCTCCCGTTCCACACCCTGCGCCAGAGATTTGCCGAGGCTGACGACATCATCGGCATCCTGGCCTTGCGGAACTCCGACACAGACCCTGGATGTACGTCGATTATCGTCAGCGCGGACGAGGATTATCTCCAGTGCTTCCGTAGCAGGAAGATGGGCCGTGGCCCCGTGTTGATCTTCGATCCCCTGAAGCGGCAGTACCGGGAGTGCGAGAACACCGAGCGGTTCCTTGAGGAGCGGTTCCTCATGGGCCAGAAGAAGGATAATATCTTCAACTGCCTGACACCCTCGACGTGGGATAAGATGTCCGAGCGGAAGGGTAGCAGGAAGCCCGCCTTCGGCGCGACGGCTGCTGAAAAGGCCCTGGCTGGCGCTCACCGGCTGCTCTGTCCGACGCACGATCCCAAGAACAGACGTGAACTGGTGTCCGAGTTCATGGACAAAAAGGCAGCGGTCAAAATCAAGCGCGACAAAGAAACCGGCAAGATGGTGAAGCCCAACTTCTACCGGGGGTGGCGGCACCGCGTCAGACGCAACCGGCGTCTGATCGATCTTCGCCAGATTCCGCAGCCTCTGGTTGACGCGGTTCTGGCCCAGGATGCCGCCTATGCCGTACCCGGCCCGGAAATGCTGGAGGCGTACTTCGCCGCCTACAATTGGCCTTCTATTATCCCGCAACTTCAAACCATCCAGCAGCGTTACGCTGGACTTTACAGGAGCTAACATGGACCGTGAACAGTGTCGCAAAGAAGTGAGGGATGTCTGTGACAACCTCCACAAGGAAATCTGGACTTTTGGCCTTCAGCTTTCGGGCTGGATTTTTTGCATCATCATGGCAATCATCACGCTGATCACCGGCAAGTTCCTGCTGACTGTGGGTTTCGTTCTGGTCTGGATCATGTGGACTGTCAGCCTGAAGAAGTCCCTCACCGAACTGGCCGCGATCCCTGGCTGCAACAGGGACGGACGGCCCCGTTTCCTCTCCGGGGGTGATTCCACCTCCGGGGGTGGTTTCGCATAAGGGAGGGTGGTGCCCTTATGAGTGAATTCGTCGATTACCTCGACGAGAACTTCGGAATCCGCACGGTGGCCGGGGGTAAGCAAGTTCAGCTTACCTCCGGGCCGTGCCCTTTCTGCGGCGAGGATAGGCGCGATCTTCGGGTCTATTATGATCCGAGGTGTGAGGATATCCGTGCCCGGAGGGGGTTTTGCCACCATTGTGATGCCGGGTTTTCCGCAGTCGAGTTTGTGGCTGCTTTTGAGCAGTGTTCCATCAGGGAGGCCATCGCCATCCTTGGCGGGAACGAGGATGGCTTCAAACGCTCTCAGGAGGCCCAGGACGGCTCCGAAGAGTCTAAGATGATCTATCCCCCGCTTTTAGAAGTAGAAGCCGTCCCAGAGGCTCTGGAGTACTGCGAGAGTCGTGGAATCACCAGAGAGATCATCCGGCAGCAGGGCATCTACTTCGCGGAGCAAAATACACTGCGTCCTGACGGGAGGATAATGTGGTCGGCCAACCGGCTGATCTTTGTGATTTATGACCGGGCTGGGCAGCCCGTGGCTTGGCAGGGCCGGGATATCACCGGCTTGGCAAGACAGAAGTATCTCTTTCCAGATGGCTTCAAGAAGGCCGAGTATCTCTACAATATCCATCGGATAAAAAATCGACCAGAATATTTAATACTCGCCGAAGGCGTGATGGACTCCATTGGATGGATTCGGGCGGAATTGGATTCAGTTGTTTCCACGTTTGGAAAAACCATTTCTGGGGAGCAACGAAGGATTCTTGCGGAAGTAGCACCCAAGCGTCTCTATGTGGCCTGGGACAGTGACGCCCACTGGAGCAAATATGAACTGGTCGAGTCTGTGCGCCACCTCTACGAGGACATCAGGATCATCGACCTGCATGATCAGGATGCAGACGAACTGACCAGAGAACAATTAAATACGGCCCTGCACGATGCAAAGCCGTATTCATGGGAAGATAAGGTGTTGGGCCAGTTGGCCTAGCAGCCCTTCGTGGACATCTTCAGTACCACGTCGAACAGGCCTTCAGTGTCCATGCGCTCCATCTTGTTGCCGAGGGCCTGTTCGACTTCGTCGATCATGGCTTCGGACCCCATGGGGCGCATGAGGCGCACATTGTACCACACATCGGGGTACAGTAGGGCTGTCGCCAGCATCAGGAAGTAGCCGGTGTGCAACTGATAATGCTGGGCGAACTTCTCCATTTCGTAGTTCGGAATCTTTACGGTTCCGCGCTCGACGCTGGAGATAAAAGACGGGTAGTCGTAGCCCATCTTTTTGGTCATTTGCCGCTGTGATAGCCCGGCAGGACCGCCGATGCGTTCACGACGTGCCGACAAGGCTGCACCAAGGGCGACCATGTTGTTTTCCACGATCTGCCGCAACTTCTTCTTGTCGTGCAAGATGTCGCGTTTCACGCTCATTTGGTTGGCTTGTTTCTTGGTGGTCATGACTTTTTGTCCTTGTTTTGTTCGCGAAGTTTTTTCCTGCGCTCCTTGCGGCAATCTGCACATTCTATGATTCGTTTTTTCTTGTGCTTGTTCTTCATTTGGAATGTGCGCGTTTCAAAGATGGTGCCGCAGTCGCATCGGACCTCTACCTTCCGGTCCCCAAGGTAGCGGAGGACTGTTAGTCTTCCGTACCGCTCTCCTTGGTTGACGCTAGGAGCAAGCCCCTTACCATCGGGGGCGAGGTTGTCAGTGAAGCGGCCAGTCTTGCATCCACAACTGGATACATTGCCTTGCTTCACATCTTCAGCGGCGACTATGAATACGTTGCCACAAGAGCAGCGGAACTGTCCTATGGTTTCGTTTTGCATGACCTCAAGGGTCAAGTCGCCATGTTGTTCGCCTATTTTCATTGCTTTTCCTTTCATTAAGTACTTACATACATTTGTCGTTCGATGTGAGTAAGCAATAGCTTACTTCGGAATTTGTGTCAATGTGTTTTTTGAACTTTTCTTACGGTTCACCGAAATTTTTTCCAATAAGGGTTTCTACAGATTGCGGGGAGACAACCCTGAAATCTTAGAAATTTTTATCGGAGGCCCAAAAAGACATTGACATCTTCCGGGGTGTAGCGTAGTCATATCACCTTCGCAATCACAGGAGTGGGCATGAGTTTGGTTCTTGGTCTTGCACGGAAGCAGGCCCTCATAAATATTACACAAGTTCTGTCGGAAACCGAAAACCTTCAGGTGACCTTCTCTGGAGGGGACGCCTACACGGACGGCAAGCGCATCAATATCCCCGCCATGCCCGACGAGGCATGGTCCGATCTGGGGCTTTTTGTGCGGGCCAGAGGGTATTCTTATCATGAAGTGGGACACTGTCTATACACTGATTTTGATGTGTTTGATCGCCTACAGGGGACAGACTTGTTCGACATCGTGAACCTCTTTGAGGACATCCGCATTGAGCGGTCGATGGCCCAGCGATACCGGGGCGCAGCCGAATCCATGGAAGAGTTAATCAACCAGCTATATCCTCAATTGGATCAAGAGTCCATTTGGACCGCAGTTGGGGTTGAGGGGCGGCGTCAGGTCTGCGGCTATGACATTGACGCACTCAGCTACAAGCAAGCCCTGGAGGATATCGCGCCGGGGTTGATTGCCGAAATTGGAGGGCTTGATAGCACGGAGGACGCGCTTCGCCTAGCAAAAAAGTATAAGGACTTGTTCAAAAATCCCCCGCAGTCAGGTTCCAAACAACAGGGAACCCCCAGCGCTTCCAGTGGTAACGGGCAAGGGGCCGAAGCGCAAGACGCCGAAGCCAGCGGCAATACAGACCCAAATGGTAGGAAAAGTCAAGCCCAAAAAGCCGCCGAATCTCAGCAAGGCGATGGAAAAGACCAGAAGGGCAGTGCGGACAAACAAGGCGACAAAAAAGCGGAGGCCAAGCCCGGCCAGGGTGACAGCCAAGGGAAAGACGGCCAGGACCAATCCAAGGGCCAGGACGCGGACAAACAGGGCAAGGGCCAGCAGTCCTGCCAAGGGAAAGACGGCAATCAGTCCTGTGGCAAAGACCAAACCGAATCCAAGGACGAACCCGGCAAGCGCGGGGCCGAACCAGAGTTCAACGAGTGGTGCGGGAGCTTCAGTGGCGGCGTGAAAAACGACAACAACGCCGTCCAGATCGCTGCCGAGCAGATCGCCGAAGCCGCCCGGATTGCCCGTGCCGCTGGGGAATACATCGTCTATTCTGAGGGATATGATAGGGTGGAATTGGTCAAGGAAGGCCCAACCATCCTTTTCGACGAACTGAAGGATGCCCTTGGCCCGCTGAACGTCCACCGCCAGAGAATCGTCAATCTCTTCCAGACGAAGACGGCGGCGCGCTGGCGACAAAACATCCCCGCCGGAAGAGTCAATTCCAGACGGCTGGCAGGGCTGCGCACCGGCAACCTGAACGTCTTCAAAACGAAGGTGAAATCGGACGAGATCGACACTGCCGTGACCTTCCTGATCGACTGTTCCGGCTCAATGCAAGGGGCCAAGGTGTACCGGGCCATGCAAGCGGCGGTCTTCTTTTTGGAAACGCTGGCATATTCTAAGGTGTCTTGTGAGGTGCTGGGATATACCACATTGGGCCTTAGAATCCCAGGCGCACCGGCAACACTTGGTGGCGGCATGGACTACGCCCGGCTAGAGTGCCTGCGGCATTACATCTTCAAGAACTTTGACGAGCCGTACAGTGGCACTGTGCGGAGACGCCTTGCGGGCTACCAGCACATGAGAATGGGCCGGAACGGTGACGTTTGCTCCATAAGGTGGGCCTTGTCGCGCCTTGCTCCCCGCAAAGAACACCGCAAGGTATTGGTGGTTCTCTGTGACGGATTGCCGAATGTGGCCGGAAACCGAGCAACACAGTACGATACGCTTAAAAAGATGAACAAGGAGGTTCATGAAAGATCGGGAATAGAGCTTGTTGGCATCGGTATAGGCAAAGACATCAGTCAGTTCTACCCGAACTGCATCAACATCAAGAACAATGACAACATTGCGGAGGTCATTATGGGCCAAATCCGCAGGATACTTGCGGTCTAAGTGTAGTAAAACCGAACCACCATCGCAATCATTTTTCGGAGTACAACAATGGATACGAAACGGATCAGGGAGGTCATTGAAAGTTCGCCTCAGTTCAATGGCCCGGAGGTCGTCTGCAAGGTCTGCGGGTTCAGCGGGCCGACGATCCTCCAGCATCTGCTTAACAATCATTGCGGGACACGACTGGAAGACTATGTCGAGCGGTTCCCGTCCGCGCCGCTGGCGACGGCAGAGGGCCGCAAGCAAATTACGGCCCTGCTGGACAAGATTGAGCGAGGCCAGCGCAGCTACAAAATCAAGGACACCTTTGGCTGCGATATCTGCACCACCGGCACCGTGAAGACCGCCATGGGCCGCATCAAGCCGTGCAAGGCAACCCCGGCGCTGCTGCCGTACTACAAGTTCCGGCCCGACCTCTTGAAGGTGGTTTTGTTCGCCCTGGAGGAACCCCGCCAGAACCTCTATTTGTACGGCCCGAGTGGCGGCGGCAAGACCTCCGTGGTCGAACAAGTTTGTGCCCGGCTGAACCGTGGCGTGGTCCGCGTGAACCACGATTCAGATATTGGCCGCGCCGAGATTGTGGGCCAGTGGGTTCTGACCGGCAAGGACTCCATGAGCTTCGCCGAAGGGCTGCTGCCTATCGCCATGCGCAGCGGCTACGTCTACATCGCCGACGAGTTCGACGTGGTGGACCCGGCTATCGCCATGCTCTATCAGGCCGTCCTTGAAGGAAAGCCCTTGACCATTCTGGAAACTGCCGAGGTCATCGAGCCGCACCCTGAGTTCCGCTTCATCGCCACCGGCAACACCGCCGGGGCGGGGGACTTGACCGGGCTGCACCACGGCACCCGGCCCATGAACGAGGCCACCATGCAGCGGTTCACGCTTTTTGAGTGCGTGGACTATCCGACTGCCGTGGAAGAGTGCGACATTCTGGAAGGGGTCTGTGGGATGAATGATCCCACCTTGCGCCAGAAGATGGTCGAAGTCGGTAATTTGATCCGCAAAGCCTACAAAGAAGACAAGATCAGCGTCACGTTCTCCACGCGCATCCTGATCAACGTCGCTGACAAGCTGTTGGCCTTTGGTTCTTTGCGTCGGGCATACGAGCTTGCTTTGCTCAACCGCCTGAACGCCGTGGACGCCAAGACTGTGGAAGAAGCCATTAACGCTGTATGGGGGAGCGAAGCCAATGCCTAAGAACTGCACCATGATCAAAGACATGCCTGATACCGAAGTTCTGACTCTGGTAAAACGCTATGCCAGATACCACCACAACACCCACAGCAACTATCTTGGCCGTATGCAGTATGACGATCTGCTTTCCTACATGCTGGAGGCTGTGTTCATGCTCTCCAAGAAGTATATGGAGGAGAACGAGGAGTTGCCCAATAAGAGCTTCATCGTGTCGGCTTTGAGCTACAGGGTTATTGATTTGGTGCGCGAGTACATCAAGCAGGACCGCCGGGAGTCTTTCGCCTGCGAGATTTACGTTGGCACCGACGATCCCGAGATTATCTACGGCCTGATCGAGTGTGATCTCGACAGCAATATCCGGCTTATGGAACTGCTGCGGCATTTTGAAGGGCGCGAACTGCTGATCGTCAAGGAGATTTTGGCCCCCTCCGAGGCCGTGGCAGACTATTACGAGGCATATATGGCAAAGTTCCCGTCTTGTGACAGGGACGGCCTGGGCACCACTGACAGGGCCTTCAGGCACGCCTTGGGGGCCGTGTATGGGATCACGAAGAACGAGTTCTATTACGCCAAGAAAGGGATCAGGGAGAAGCTGCTGGCCCTACAAAGGGCCGACGAGCTTCCCAAAGACACACGGCGGTACACCCCGGCGGCGTAATTTCGAAAACTTGAAAAAAGTGCTTGACATTTTTGGCGGGCTTGTGTAGAACCTTTCCTAACGCAACCGGGGATCAACCCCGACACCCAAACCAAGGAGAATTCCATGCACAGCCATCACGCCTACCGCAACCGCCCCGAGATCGCCCTGGACCGCATCGCCATGAACCCGGCCTTCACCGCCGTGGCCCCGCACGCCAGCCGATCCGAGAAGTATCAGATGATCCCTACCATCGAGGTGGTCGAAGAAATGGTCAACAAGGGCTTCAAGCCCGTGGACGTTCAGGTCAGCGGCGTGCGCGACGTGGCCCGCCGTGGCTACCAGAAGCACATGGTCCGCTTCCGCAACCCGAACCTGACCACGGGCGAAGAGGAACTGGACGTGGTCCTGATCAACAGCCATGACGGCACCACGGCCTACAAGGTCATGGCCGGTATCTACCGGCTGGTGTGCAGCAACGGCCTGATGGTCGGCACCGACATCTGCGGCTTCTCCGTCAAGCACATGGGCTTCAATCCGCAGGACGTGATCGACGCCAGCTTCAAGGTCGTCGATCAGGCCGAGGGCATCATGGCCCACGTCGCAGAATTCAAGGCCATCGAACTGGCCCCCGAAGAGCGTCTGGCTCTGGGCACCGCCGCCGGGCAGCTTCTGTACCCCGACAACACCCGGCCCGACGCCCGTCAGTTGACCTACAGCCACCGCAACGTGGATCAGGACCACCTCTGGGGCGCGTACAACGCCATTCAGGAGAACTGGTCGAAGGGCCGCACCAACTACCGGGGCGGAAATGGCCGCTACCGCAAGAACCGCGCCCCCAAGGCCATCGACAAGCAGACCGGCCTGAACGCCGCCCTGTGGACCCTGACCCAGCGCATGGCCGACATCAAGACCGGACGCCCGGTCCAGGCCGTCGAAACGGCGGCGTAGGGCTCTTTATCGGGGCGAGGAGTGTTCCTCGCCCCATCCCACAACAAGGAGCAGAGTAATGAGGTAGTGCTAATCCCTAACATCCATCCATCAGACACCCAATCAAGGTTTCATCCAGCAAAGGCCCGCTGAAACAACCACCAGTCGCCATAATGCAAGAGGTCTTAATGCATCCACCTTAGATACTTCGAATTTTTACTGAAAAGGAAAACAAAATACACCATGGCCCCGGAACGCCTGGATTGTTCCGGGGCCAACTTCACAAACAAAAAGTAAGAAACTGCTTGACATTTCTTCCGGGTTCTTGTAGAACATATCTCAACGCAACGAGAACCCAAACGAGGAAAACACCATGGCCGTCTACGAAAACGAACTGGAGTTCCCTGGATGAATACCATGATACCCTTCCGGGGCGAACTCAGCGCCCTGCGCAACAACGACGCGAAGAGCCTGGAGTACTACCAGTCCATGCGGGCAACAATCCACGAAGCCATGGCCTATGATGTCCAGTTGTTCGACTGGTTCGACGAAGAGGACGAGGCCATCGAGATCGCCCGGCAGTGGCTGGCCCTGCGCCCCGGTGAGACTGGCCCGATCTTCTGGGAAATATGGACCGATGGCGAAGAGGGCGCTTGTTTTTGGGAAGTGTACGTGTCGCAGGAGAAGGCCATCATCGCCCGTGACGAGGCCATCGCCGAGGATATTGCCAAGGGCTACAGATGGCCCTACGCACGGGTCATCCGTGCCCTCAAGGCCGACGACAAGGGGCGGCTGGCGTCCAGGGATGGCTGCTTCCACCCCTGCATCCGGCCTTGGGAATACTGGGCCTGGGACTAGGAGAACGACATGAGAGCGCACATCCGAATCGAGTACGAAATCTGGGACGGTTCCCCGGAGTCCACCGAGGCCGTCAAGAAGCTCACCGGCTTCCAGACCGAGAACGTGGGCGGGACCATTCTGGTGGCCTGGGCCGACGATCCGAACCACGACGGCATCCGGGCCGTCTACGGGGACGCCATCGTCAAGCTGCCCAACGGCGAGATCACGGTCTTCGACAGCGAGTCTGACGTGGTCGCCGACCTCGAAATGAGGGCCAGCCGTGGCTTGCACCGGCTGATTCCAAACTCCATCGAAGGGACTTGCCAGAGATAAATTTCACCTCGTCTCCGAGGGGTTACGGGTAAGTTGCGTAGGGTGGGCCGGGTTGTCTGGCCCACCCGCTCCCGTTCAAAAAGGAAAGGGTATGCCGGATATCGAAATTGTTGATCAACAAGGGAACGTGCTGGGGACCATGCCAGTCAAGCTGGGGATGATCACCATGCACGGCAAGGTGTCTAGTATCTCCAACTCCGGGCAGTCATTTTGGGTTGGCCGGGAGCGCGGGAAGTATCGCTGCGGGGTGAATGTCGGCGGCACACTTGCTGATGGTGGAGGAGGGCTGACGTGTATTTCGCCGACTGAGGCCAAACGCTGGGGCTGGAAACAAGGAGCGAATCATGGACAACTGGCTGGAGCTTGAAATCATTGAACTGGTCAACAAGGCAGAGGATCAGGGCATGTCGTGGGACGACATCATAGCCCAGGTCGAAATGGCTTTCGAGTACGCCCGGCTGCGCGAGAGGGAAGTTTCGAAAAGAGAGTAAAAACTACTTGACATTTCCACCGGGCTGGGGCATAAAGGGTTCAACGCAACGACGAACCCCAACCCCGGAGAAAAGACATGACGAAGATTTACGCTGCCAGCAAGACCGAGTTCGGACACACCTCCACCCATGAATACTACTATCAGGACGGCGCGGCCCATTGGGTCAACAACAACGCTCCGGTGCCCATGGATGTGGCGGCTGACTACGAAATCAAAATCGACGCCGAACGCCAACAAGCCGCCATCGACGCGCACACTGCCGCCTTCTTGGCCGAGTACAGAAAGAACAGGGCCAACATGACCGACGAGCAGCGGGCCGAGGAGCAGTTTGAAGCCCGTGCCGCCTTTGGTCCCAACACTGACGTGGTCAATATTGTGACCGGCGAAAAGTTCAACACGGGCAAGTAAGGGCTTGACAGCCCGGCGCAAATCGGGCATAAGGATTTTTCACACACCGGGAGCTTCCCTGCGGGGAGGCTCCCCTTGCGTTGCCCGATATGTACGAACTTTTGCTTATCATCGCAATCAGTTTCAAACAAGGAGTGAACATGCCCCGAACCCCCAACGTCGAAATTGCCCAAGAGGTGCTTGACCACCTGACCGCCCACCATTGGGAAATCGGCATCGCCCTGGCCGAGGAGGGCAAGCGCGGCTGCTTTGGCAAGGCGTACTCCGACACCGCCCAGTGCCACGGCTGCGAACATCACGACGAATGCAAGGCCACATTCGACGCGAGGCCAATCTTGAACGAAACCGAGGCCATTATCCAGATTAAGGAGGACATTGAGCGTGCCACCCGGAACAAAGAAGAAGGGGAAGCCTAAGAAATCCGCTGACGGCGAACTTTGGTTCAGTTGTTTTTCTGCCAAATTCGACAGTAAGTGCCCGGATTGTGGAAAGAAATTACCGGAAGGAACTATGGTCTGGGGACATAAGTCTGATGACGCCAATTGGTACGTCGTTTGTGAAGATTGCTACATGAAAAACTACAAAGGCAAGTCGGTCGTAACCAAGAAGACCAGCAACAACACCAGAGAAAACAACGCCTTGGAGGCAATCAAGCTGAAAGCAAAGTGGGCGTAGAAAAGATTCACAATGGTGAATTTTCTGCTTGACAAACACGCCTGAATGTGAGAGAACATATTCACGACGACGGGGAAGACACAACGGGACGACGAGTCCCGCTTTTTACCCCCCGAATGTATGAAGAAAATTTACCTTCGCAACACCTTCAGACAAGGAGCTTCGACATGCTGAACCGCACCCGCTTCAACCGTTCCACCCGCCGTGAACTGGCCTTCCGCACCATGCGTGGCGTGAACCCCAGAGGCCCCGAAGTTTCCCGTGCCAAGCTGGAAGGCTTCCTGCGCGAACAGGGCCAGGGCGGCAAGGTCTTCTCCGTGTCCTTCTGCAAGCTCAATGGCCAACCCCGTGACATGGTCTGCCGCCTGGGCGTCAAGAAGGGCGTCAAGAATCCCGGCCAGCGTTCCACCGCCGAGCAGGACTGCCTGCCCTACATCACGGTCTTCGACATGCAGTGCGGCGGTTTCCGCAACATCAACCTGTCCACCATCTACGGCATCCGCGCCGGGGGCCAGGACTTCTCCGTCTGCTAGATCGTTTCATTCCTTCCTTCGCAACTGGCCCCGTCCTGCGAACGGACGGGGCCAAAACCTACCACACTATGGGAGCCACATGGAAACGACCGCCAACTGCGATGGCAAAAACATCTTCGAAGTCCTTCAGGACATGGGTAACGCCGTGGAAGACGCGAGGGATAGTCTGCTCGTCGGCGTCACCCCAAAAGAGGCCGTGGCCGCACTGGTGAACCTGATCCAGCAGGGGCTGATGCCGTTGATCAAGTGATCCAGAAAGCGCCCCTCTTGGCTTGGGGAGGTCTGAGACGGGGCAGGGTATCAAAGGAACAGAAAAGGCCCTCAGAATTGATCTGAGGGCCTTTTCTGTGGGTCTGAATAAATGGGTCTAGTCCTCTTTCGGCTTAGTGTACCCGCCCGCCTTTTTGCGGCAGATCGAGCAGAGGCCATCGGGCCTTGGCTTGTAGACCCGGCGGTCGCAGCCTTCGTTCGTGCAAAACACTGGCGGCGTCGGTTCTTTGCGGGGGACTGGAGAGTCGCCCTTGGGTGGTCTGCCGATTTTTGGCTTGTACTCCTTGAGCCAGTTCGGATGGATCAGACGGACCCGGCCTTTGAGGACCGACTTGATCTTGCCCTGGCTGGTCAGCCAGCGCAGGTAGGCCACAGTGCTATCCATCTGCTCCGCAGCATCGCGCAGCGTCAAATATGTGTCGGGCATGTAGGGGTACTGCGGCAGCGGCCCACACGCATTGGGCCAGCGTTTGTCCACGTCCTCGCGCACTACAAGACGGATGCCCTGGTGCGTCTCCATGCGGACTTTGTTGTTCTCGACAGCCCGCCACACGGAGGATAGCGAGGTGCCGGTGTAGTCCACCGCTTCTTTGATGGTCAGTAGCATTGAGGCTCCTCTGAAATGTTTGCAAACCACTTAACCTTTTTGACGGTTGCCGTCAAGAACTTTCTGGAGAGATTATGAGCGAAAAAGTAGTAAACCCTGAGCCGGAACCCATCAGGCACCCGCACAATTTCTTGCGCACAACCATTGTTTGGACCGTGCCCTTGCGCGGCGAGGACCATACCGACAAGCTGCGCGACGTGGCCCAGGCCGAGGCCGAGCGCCTGCGCGAGGGTATCCCGCAACAGACTGACCAGGGCGATAGCGCGGAGGTATTGAAGGTGGAGTTGATCTCCACGGACGGCAGAACCGTCTTGGCTGAATATTGATTATGATCCCGGTGCCGGAAGGTGCCGGGATTTTATTTTGGAAAAGTTAAAAAAGTGGTTGACTTTCTTCTCGACCCGTGAGAGGTTGTTTTCACGCAACAGAGCAACACCAACTACGGAGACACCGAAATGGCGACCTACACGATTACCTTCAAAAATACCAGCGCGACCTTCTTGTTGGTCGGCGACTACCATCAGGTCATCAGTGAACACGAAGACAAGAAAGATGCCCTGGACGCTCTGGAGAGCTTCACGCTCGTCGAAATGGAGCAGGGCAAGTGGGGCATTGTTCAAGTGGTTGAGCCCGGCGAAACGATCACCAGCCACGGCCAGCGCACTGCTTCCATCGAGCAGAGCGATGAAGACTTGTTCGACAAATATTTCAGGAAAGATTAAAAAACTACTTGACTCTTTTGTCGGGTTGGGGTAGAACAATTTTCAACGACGCAACGAACTACCCCAACTCGAACAGGAGAACAACATGCCCAAGACCGAACTTTCCATCGACAAGCTGCGCGAGTTCAAGACCATGCTGACCGACGCCCTCAAGAACTCCCAACACCGCATGGCCGAGTTGGTGGAGTTCATCGAGCGGGCCGACCGCACCGAGCAGCCCATCGACGAGCAGTACGTCGTCCAGCGCCTGGAAGCCAACGTCTGGAAGACCATGTTCCGCTGGGACAAGGAAACCAATCAGCTTCACTTCGGCATCGACAGCCACTTCGACGCCGAACTGACCGACGTGCCTGTCTTCTCCAAGGACCGCGCCGAGCGGTACGCCGCCGGGCTGAAGCGCGACAGCGAAAAGAACGGCGAACCTCGCGTGTACCAAGTCATTTCCGTGCGGGAGCTTCAGCAAAACCGCATCGACGAGGCCGACGAAGGCCGGAAGGCCCTGATGAAGACGCTGGGCAACATCAACGGCCAGATAGCCATGGCTGAAGAAGGCAAGTAGCAACCACAAGGGGCCGGGCAACCGGCCCCCACCCAAGGGAGAATATCATGAAAATCATCGCGATCACCGAGCAGCATCTCAATATGCTCATGCGGGGCCAGCTTGTTTTGGGCATCGGCTACGGCGTCCTGACCTGCGTGGCCCTGTTCTGCGGCACCATGGCCTACCTGACCACCACCGGCATCATCTAGGAGCGCGACCAGTGACCCACTACATCCTCAGAAACCAGATCGTCAGTTACATCAGCCCCAACCGACTCCCTGGCCTCTGCAAGCTGGACATCTTCCGGCGCTATGAGAAAACTGTGGTGGTCATGACGGAAGTGGCCGACAACACCGGGCAGAGCGTCACGAACGCCTCCGAAGTCATTGCCATGTCCATCATGAACACCTTCCGGCTCAATCCTGACCTGACCATGTTCGTCGAGCATTACGGCCCAGAGAGCTTCGACGGCAACCTGGATCGCGAGGACACCTACACCGTCGTGACCTACGACGTGGCCGAACTGAAGCCCGGCGAGTACGACCTGTCCCGCCCGTCGTGGCACAACGCCAAGCGCAAGGATAACGCCCCGGAGGCCGTGGAGTACGCCTTCAGCTTGATCGGCGATCCCATCGTCGGCATCACAGTGGGCCGGGCGCATATCCTGAACCCTGACGGCACTGACACCTCCATTGAGTTCACCGAGGAACCCACCCTGGAGTGGTTGCAGGAACAGGTTCAGGGGCACATCGAGATCACATGGTGCGGCTTCAACAATCTCCGATCCATGATGGTCGTCAACGACGAGGGGCTGCTGATCAACATGAAGCCGAACCCCAAAGCCTCGATCCTCGCCGGTCAACCCATCGTCGGCCCCGCCGTGGTGCTGGAAGGTTTTATGCTGCGGTAGCGAAAAACTGCTTGACATTTCTTTCGGGTTGTGAGAGGGTTTCTTCAACGCAACGAGAAACGCCTCTCACAACCCGAACCAAGGAGAACCCCCATGGCCCGCCGCAACCGCTACCTGATCGTCAAGCAAGCCATCGCCCAGACCATGAAGATCGACGAAGTCCCCATGGGCGACGTGAAGCCGGTCACCATGGACGGCAAGGGCAATACCCTGAACCCCGTCTTCTTCGCCCATATCGATGGCAGCGCCTACTTCGTCGGCTCCCACGCCGAGCGCGAAGAGATCGCCCCCGTCATCACCAAGTATCTGGGCTGCTCTATGGACACCTGCAAGAGGGTGGTCGTTCCCATGAACGGCGCGGCTGGCGACGGCTGGCACGTCTACCACTTCATCCCCTACACCGCCGCCGAGCGCGAGGTGACCTACAGGGCCATACTGGCCAAGCAGCGCGAGGCCATCATGGTTGCCATTGACCGCCTGGGCGACTATGCCGAGAGCGTCTTCGATATGTTCGACAAGCTCTATCAGAGTGGGGACTATGAGTCGGCCATACGCTGGCATGCCCATGGTCCGATCTGGCATGAGTACTGTCGCGCCGAGGCCAATGCCCTTGGGCAGATAATGCGCGATTACGACACCCGATACATGACGTGGCAGCAGTGCCGGAATTACATCGCCAGCCATATCCAGCAGATCAAGGACGAAGTGGGGACCACCGCTTTGTTTAATGGCAGCAACATCAACCACAATATCACCAATCTGCACCGTTTCAACCTCCTGCGCAAGCTGCTGGAGGAGACTTCGCCCCTGCGCCACATCGAGCGCGAGTTTCTGCGGCTGCGCCCCATCATCAACAGCCTGAACGCCTGTTTGCTCCAGCAGGGCAAGACACCCATCGATCTGGGCTACGACGATTAGAGGCCTGATGGGGCGGGTTTCAGCCCGCCCCTTGACATTTCTCAACGTGCAGCATAAACGCCTCACCTCCGCAACGCGGGAAGGGAAATAGCATGTCGCAGCAACTTGCCGAAATAAATCTCAATTTGAACGCACAGGCGATTGCGGTTCTGGCCGCTCTGTCTGGTATGCAACCTGACGGGATCGCCCGGTGGGACGACAAGATCAAGGGGTACGACTTTAAGTCCAAGACCACGGCGTGGTACAATGGGCGGGAGCGCGGCTTCTGCTTGGCCGCCCGGAACTATCTTGGCACCAGCCCCTGCATCCACATTTGCGTGGCCGAGTGCCGTTCCGGCGACCAGATCGTAGTCTATCGCGAGATCACCGAACACCCCTTTCTGAATCACATGGACCTGAAGGATGAAAGCTACGATACTGCCGAGTATTTCGACTACCTGCGCATCGACGAGGTGGTCCAGTACATCCGTCAGCTTTTGCGGGACTACTTCGACGCCCTGGCCGAAGAAATCTCATAAAACAACTTGACAAAACTATCGGGCTGGGGTAGAACTTTTCCAACAGATGCAGTTCTACCCCGGCCCCATGGGGGCAACGTGGAACAGATCAGCAGCACCAACACCGGGAGCCTAACCGCACAAGGACGCGAACTGCTGAACAGAATGATCGCCGACCAGAAAACCATGCGCGGCCATGCCGACCACGAAGACGTGACCGGCGAACCGTGGGCGCAAGCCCTGGTGGACGCCGTAATGGCCCCGAAGTTCAAGGGGGAACTCTGGAAGGCGGTATAAAACGCAACGGGAGAAACCATGAACACCCACGGAATGACCGAAGAAGAACTGAACCGAGACGGCGGCTACGAAAAGTGGCGGGCCAAGGACAACGCCTTCCTGTGCGGCCAGGGCCACGCCGAGCAGATTGAGAAGGCGTCCAATGGTCTGAACGAGTTCAACGCTTTCTGTGAAGGCTTCGCCGCAGGGTTTCTGCGGATGCACCCCACACTCCAGCAGAAGAACATGCGCCTGATTCTGGCCGTCATCAAGGCCCTGGCCGAGAATGAGTGTGTGGACGCCCGGAACGAAGCAGCCCAGCAGCTTGCCCGGAAGATCGACGAAGTGGTAGGCCTGAACGGCGTCTTCCTCCCCTACATCTAGGAGCCCCACCGTGCCCGACAAACTCAAGATCGAAGACCTGAAGGGTTATGAGGCCCAGGCTCTGTTGGCCTCCATCGATAGCACGCGCCTTTGGGTTTCCGTTACGGACGACAACGTCATCTATAAGATCGAAGACCTGACCAAGGGTGTGATTGTCGATGCGGCCCGCACCCTTGAAGAGGCGGTCGCCAAGTTCAACAAAATCCACAGAGAAATCGAAGCCCGGAAGCGGGCAGGGAGATAACCATGAAGAGAATCTACCGCTTCGATTCCAAGGCCGAGCGCAATGAGGGCCTGTTCAAGTGGCTCTGGTATCGCACCTTCGGCGAGAAGTTCACCTTCGATCCGAACCTGACCACGGCGCAGGAGATCATCGACACGGCCAAGTCCGAATACAACATGACCATCGAGCAGATCGGCCCCGAAACCATGCTGGTCACGGGTGTCGAGGGCGGAGTCAGGACCACCGGGGGCGACGGACGGCTGGACCGGGCCGAGTATCGCCACCCGTCCTACGTCATGTGCAGTCTGACCCGTGGGTTCGGGGGTGAGAACCGGGCCTTCGGGTCCAACATCACGCACAACAGCCACGTCACCCTGCGCATCCAACGTGGTGTTCTGTACCGTAGTGATCTGCATCACGAACGCTACGGGGCCGACCACAGCAAGCCCACCTTCGTCGAGGTGCGGTTGACCCCCAACCAGTTCGCCGAAATGATCACGAACATGAACGTGGGCGACGGCGTGCCCGGCACCCTGATGCATGAGAACGGCAAGCGCATCCGCTTCCAGCCGCCCTACGAGGAAACCATCGTCTCCGAGGGCCAGAAGGGTTTCAGAGAAATCTGCGGCGATGTCCACAAAAAGTTCGCCAAGTTGGAAGAGGAAATGGATGTGATCCTCGCCAAGAAAAACATCGGCAAGGCCGACCGGGAACGCCTTTCCAACATCACCGACATCGCCCGCCGAATGCTCAAGGACAGCTTGCCGTTCCTCGCCTCCCAGATCGAGGAGTACGGCGAGACGGTGACCACCCAAGCCAGGACCGCCGTGGACAACGCCATCACCACGGCCATGATCAATCTGGGTGGCGAGAAGCTGGCCGAGAAGCTGTCCCATGGCGTGTTGACCCCGAACGGTGCGGATCGCATGCTGGCCCTGGACGTGACGCCGCAGGAAACGGCCCTGGCGTCCCCCGAGAGCGATTCTGTGGGGGAATCCGAACTGGTGGCTGATCTGGAGTCCTTGGGGGCCGTAGAGTGCCACGAATGCAAGCGGTGGGGATTCCCCGGCCACGTCTGTCATGGTTGCGGCGCGGACCTCCCCGACGAGGAAGACGCATGATCATCCGACTCCAATGTCTGTGCGTGGCTCTGGTGGTCCTCATTGCGGCCATCCTGAAGCCCAGCGAAGTGAAGCGGCTGATGATGGATGCTAACGCCGAGGCCCGGCGGCATGAGCAGCAGATGCTACTCGACAAGGTCCACTTCAAGTTCGGCATGAACGTGACGGAATGCACCGCCTGTGGCGGCAGGGGCATCATCGAAGACAAGGAGAAAGTATAGTGGCTGGCAGACACCCCTTCGGACCCATCGTGAAGCGTCGGAAAGACTACTTGGTGAATCCGGTGACCGGGAAGCCCGAGAACATCAGTATTCCGATTCGCATGAACCAGAACATGACCTTCGGGATCGAGGTGCCCGACGACCTGTTCAATATCATCGCGCCATTCACGGAGCGCATGGATGACGCCCTGCGGCCCACCGGGGCCAGAGTGACCATGACCAGCGGAGGGTTCGGGAAAGACCGTGCCCGCATGCTGGTCACCAAGGACGGCGAAAAGTGTCTGACGGCCTTCAAAACCCTCCATGGGCTGGCGAACCAGATCAGAGAAGAGCGCGTGTCCGAGAAGGTCATCGTGGTCCGCTTCAACGGCGTGCTGCCGAACAGCGATGTAATCGCCCTGGCGCAGGATAGCGGCATGGACAACAGGGCCGCAAGCGACTTCATGAGCAAAATGAAGATCAGCTTCCATGATGGCTCCCCGCTGCTGTTTCTGAACACGTACATCGCGTGGCGCGTCGGCGACAAGCTATACACCGACGATACACTGCGTTTCCCCGTTCATCGCGACAAAGGACACTTCACTGTTCTGCCCTGGACCGAGCAACGGGAAGCATTCTTCAATAACGCCGTCAATGCGCTGCGCGATCTGACTGCTGGCGTGATGTCGTTTTTCATGAACCTGGACGATAAGCTGCCGCAGATCGACAGCGGCAACCTGAAGGCCATCGGAACCACTGCAAAGGAGAGCGCATGAACATGACCGACTTCTTGTGGCTGATTGGAGGGGGAACTGGCACGTTCGTTGTTTTGGCCCTGTGGGCCATCGTCCTGATCTGCCTGTTCTTTGCCCCCTTGATCATTTGGCGCAACGGAAACCGCACAAACCGGCTGCTGGCCCTGTACATGCTGCACTGCGGCGTGCCCGCCAACAACATCTACGCCGTCTATAAGTCCCGTGGCAGTGACCTTCCGTCTGGCGTGTACGAAATGCGCAAGCGGCAGATCGCAGAAGAGAAAACCGCCAAAGCAGCAACCAAGGCCGCAGCGAACGAAGCCAAGGCGGCAGGGGAGTCCGAATGAGCAGGGAAGACCGGGAGTACATCGAACACCTCGACGACATGCTGGTGAACGACATCGACGCCCTGGCCGAGGAAATGGGCTGGGACATGGTGGAGTGCCCGGAGTGTAGCGCGGGCGTGGACACCAGCAAGCACAAGAAGTGCCCGGAGTGCGGGGCCGAGATCAAGACCGAGTAGTTTCAGCAAGGGGGCCGCAAGGCTCCCTTTTGCATTGTGAGGGCCTATGCGATTTGAAGAAAAGTATTTCATCCAAGATCGGGAAGCGAGAGACGCACTAGACGAACATTTTGAAGGCAAGGGTTACGTTCTTTTCGTTCACTACTACAGGAACCAGTACATTTGCACGGTTGCACACTACTACAACATCACGATGGTCAATATTCACATGGACAGGGGCAAGTGGCTGGTTGTGGAACTGACGAGCCATCGCATGATGATCAACTGGAAGCCTGACACAGGGCGCGACGGTGGCGGCTGGGAGAACACGCGAGGCATTCAGTAAACTTGCAAAAACTACTTGACATTTCCACCGGCATATGAGAGGTTGTTTTCAACGCAACGAGAAACCAACCCGGAGACAAACATGACCTACCTCGCCATCTGCCACCGCACCAACGGCCCCGACATCGATCCCTGCGAAACCCTGGAACAGGCCAAGGCAGCTTTTGATGGCTGGATGGAAGACATCGAATCCGGGCTGCTGGACGACTGCACGGCCCTGCGCATCGTTCGCGAGATCACCGAGGAAGAAAAGGCCAACGGCATTCATCAGTATGACATCGATCCCATCCAGATCGCTTATTTCGACTAGGAGATAGCCATGGAAATCAGCAAGAACGTCTGGGAAGACATCGCGAATCAGACCCACGACATGATCCAGATCATGGAGTGCTTCGACTGGATCAGCGACAACGGCGGGATCGCCGAGGGCCACAAAGTGGACGATCCCAACGAGATCAAGCAGATCATCGAGGGCAACGACGCGCTGATCGAGGAGTCTACCCGGAGCGCCGCCAAAGAGATCATCAGCAACGAGATTAAGGCCCACTTCACCATGCGGAACGTAAGGATTAGCAGATGACCCAGAAAGAGATCGACACCCTGGTCCGCACGTTTGCTGACGCCATTGCCGACATGGCCGCAGGGCACGAATACCTATACCCCGAGGATGTGATGGACCAGTTCGCCATTGCCATGGACGAGGTGGCCGGGGAGGGCTGGTTTGAATACGCCGGGCTGAAGGATACAGAAGCCTTTGGCGAATACTGCGCGTCCGTCCATGGAGTGTAGCGTGATCCTCAACGAACGTCAGCGCAAAGCACTGGCCGCTTTGCACACGATCCCGAATACAACCCTGCATCAGGACAGCGAGACTGCTGCATGGCGATTCTGGCATCCCGAGAGCTACAACGTCAGGCTGTCCTTGACGTGCCGGGATGTTATGAAGCTGGTGGCCGCAGGGCTTCTTCAGAGCGATCCGATCTACCATACGAAGCATCTTTTTTTGACCGAGGCCGGAAAACTGCTTGACATTTCTTCCGGGTTGTGAGAGTGTTCTTTCAACGCAACGAACACCAACCCTGGAGAAAATCATGCAGTACAAGGGCCACACCATGAAGCAGGTGCCCGCCGACGAGTTCTTCGGTACCGTGGGCCAGTTGGACGTGCATCCCCACATCGTGAATCCCTACAGCTACGACGAGAAGACCGGCTACACCAGCGAGTGGAAGACCCGGCAGGGCACCTTCGTCGGTCTGTCCTTCGGCGGCACCGTCCACATGCGGTGGGAGAAGTCTTATTTCGTGCCCGTGACCACGGAGGGGAATTAACATGCGCTGGCAGCAGAAGCTCACCAAGACCCAACTGAAGCACCTCAAGGACTGCGGGATCACCACGCTGACCGCGTTCATCCGCTGCCGCAAGCAGCAGCTTTCCGACATGCGGAAGTTCGACGCGAATCCGCAAAATGCCGAGCGCAGCGCGGAAACCGTCGTGGGGTGCTGGGACTGCCGGGAGATCGCCAAGCGGCTGCAAGTGTGTGACTTCGCCCCGGAGGCCAAGTAGCCATGATCACCATCGAAATTGACACCTTCGAAGACGACGGCGATTCCGGCTGGGTTGTCTCCGACAGCGGCGACGAATACGATCCCGTCTATTTTTACGAAGGCGAGGGAGCGACGGCCCAAGAGGCCATGGACGAGGCCGAGGATCGCGCCACCGTGTACGAGGACGACGGCCTGGAAATCACCATCGTGAGGCGGGGCTAATGTTCCGCACCGCACTCAGGCACCAGCGTTTCCGTGGCCGCAACCTCGACGCCGGAAAAGAACACCCCGAGTGGTCCCAGCGCAGAACTGCCGAGAACTTCGGACGCCGCTGGCGGCATAATTCCGTGACTCACAAGCTGCATATGGGAGATTAGCCATGACCACCAAGAAGTGCCCCAAGTGCAAGGAACACGATCTGCTTTGGCACTGCATCCACGGGATACGCCTGAAGCGCGAGGACGAGAACGGCAAAATGGGCTATGACGTGCGCTGCCCGAAGTGCGGCGACTTCACCCTGCCAGCCCCGAAGCGAGGATAACCAGGATAACCATGGACATCGAGCGCAAGGAACAGACCGAGAAGCGGGCCATGACGCAGAGCATGGGCTGGTGGCGCTGGAAGTGCCCCTGCTGCGGCCCTGCGGCCAAGACGGACGAACGTGCCCAGGCCCATCGCAAGGTGCGCCGGGCGGTCAATCAAGAACTTCATGAAGCCGTAAAGGAAGCCAATATGCCCCTGCCCATGACCAACCTCCGGGCCATCATGCCCGAACTGGAAGCCGCCGAGCGCCATGTGCTGGCTATCGCCGACATACCCGGCCTTGCCGATATGAACAGCGACGACATCACGGCAGAATACAACCGGCGGCAGGACGCATACAACGAGGTCGCCCAGCGCGCCGCCCTGGCCCTGTGGGAGGACACGAAGGACCGCAACAGCAAGTCCTCGATCATGATGGTCTTCGGCACGCCGAACAGGGAAGGCCGGTGCCCCGGCCCCGGATCGTTCAAGGTCTTCCTGCGGGATAAGGAGTAGTCATGTCCGACTTCAGCAAAGACACCCCCGAAGAATTTGTCGAGGATGCGTGGTACTGCCTTCAGGATTTCCTCAAGGCCCACGGCGACGAACTCGACGGCGACTACGGCAAGGACATCGTGGACATCCTGCGCAGCCTCCGAGACAGGGCGCAGCACCTCACCCTGAACGTCATCAGGAAGAGGTAGCCATGGCGTTCACCAAACAAGACGCCCTGGACATGCTGGCCGAGCATTGCGACATCCAGTCACCAGCCGAGCCGGGTGAAGGCCCGGTTGCGGCTGCGGCCAGGGAGCATCAGGACGCTATAGACTCCCTTGATGCTGCCCGGATGATTATCCGGGGCTACTTCGACAGCGTGCTGGCCGAGATCAGGGCGAAGAAAGCTCAAGAAACTACTTGACATTTCTGCCGGTTTGTGGGAGGGTGATTTCAACGCAACGAGATCACCCCAAACCGGAGACATCACCATGAAGAAGATCACCCCCAACGCCACCCTGATCGCAGCCATCAAGAACGTCAACCCCATCGAGCGCAAGAACGCGATGATCGTGGCCGAACGTCTGGTCAATGAAAACTTCACCAAGCTGACCGCCTTTAACGACTTCGACGAGGCCACCAACATCGAAATGGCGATGGACTCCGCTGCCTCCGAAATCACCTACTGCTTCGCGTAAGGGGGCGTCACCATGGAATCCATCATCGTCAAGTGCTGCATGAACGGCTCCGACGTGACCAACTTCACGGACGGCAAGCTCTACAGGGCCACCAAGCCCCGGCCTGATCTGGCCGTGTACGAGATCAAGGACGACAACGGCCACGTCAAGGTTATCCTACCCGGCGAGAAGTCCCCGCATCTGGTGCGGCAGACCGACTTCAGGGGCTGGAGGACGCAGAAGCCTGTGGGCGTCTTTGAGGTGGTCACCCCCGAGTTCAAGTGCATCGAGTCCGAACAGTTCGCAGCCGGGCACATGCTGCCCATGGGCACGGGCTGGCGGGCCGAGGACCACGGGACGTGGCGCATCAAGGGCGTCGGCGGCATGGGCGAGTTCTTCAGGGGCTCCCTGGCCGACTGCAAGGCTTTCGTCGAAAGGATCGGGAGGTAGGCATGTCCGAACCCATCTGGCAGAACCCCAAGGACATGCGCGTCTACAGGATTATCACCGAAAACGGAGACACATACGACTGGCAAGCCCTGGAGGCTGATCTGCGTGACCTGACCGGCTGGCGTCCCATGGGTCAGGATAACGTCGAAATCTTTCAAGACATGATTAAGCAGCACCAAACAATCCGCAACGTGTGCGGCAGTTTACTGTTGATCACCAGGGTAGGGGTGTAGCCATGGGCTGTGGAGCAGACGCCATGCGCAACACGTTCAAGGACGACGAGATCAGGCAGCTTCGCCTGATCATCACCGGGCTGCACGCGACCATCCGTGAGGCCATCCAGGCCATCGACGAGGGCGACACGGACGAAGCCATCGAAATCCTGCAACTGGCCGTGGGAGACAAGCGAAATGAGCATGATTGAGATCGTCGAGAGGGCAGGGGAGTTCGCCCACGGCGGCGACCCCATCCAGGCCGCAGCCGAGTGGGCCGAGTACGAGTTCACCGAAGAAGAGGCCGAGCGATGGCTCAAGTCCCGCTGCTTCGATCCGTGGTCAGCCAGCATCCTTGAGGACTGCGGCATCACCCCCGAACAGGTTGCCGCCGAGACGGACCAGGGCATGGGCGACTATACGGACACCATCGGCTACAAGTACAGTAATATGGACTTGCCTCTGACGACTGTCGAGCGTATCGTGCGCCAGAACCACTGATCCGCAGGAGCATCGCCATGAGCATCCACAAGAACTACAACCGCCTGTCCGTCGCAGAATGCGGGTACGTGAACGATCTGTTCAATCGTCTCATTCCAGAAATGCGCGAGGCCGGTATCGCGGTCAAGGGTGACGACAGAGCCGAACACGCTGTCGAGGCTATTGCCACATGGATCGTGGAGAGCGACGAAAAGACGCCCGTGGAGTCAAGAGACATATGGGAACGCGCCCGTGAGCAGGGTGATCTGGAAGGCTAATGTACACCATCCAGTGCCCAGAGTGCGGACAGCGCATAACCATCACCCCTGATTGTCAGATTGGTGACAAAGAGCAACATCTTTACATGACCGAAGCGGCACTCAAGCAGCAGGGAGCAGAGACATGGACGAGTATTTGAAGGAAGCCATCGGTATCGTCAAGGCCCAGGCCAGCGTGCGCAACATGACCGAAGGCGAGATCACCGGCATGGTGCAGACCGTCGCCAAGGGCATCAAGGGGATCGTGGAGGGCACACAGCCGACCACGCCCACTTTCACGGAAGCCCTTGGCCCCAAGCGGGCCATCAGGGAACGGTCTATCATCTGCCTGGAGTGCGGCAAGAGCTTCAAGATCATCACCAAAAGGCACCTCGCCATCCACGGCATGACCACGGACGAGTACAAGGCGAAACACGGCTACCCCCGTGCCACCGCGCTGATCTGCAAATCCCTCGCCCGAGATCGGCGCAAAAAGATAAACGACATGGCCCTGTGGGAGCGCACGGGCCGTTACCAGAAGGCCCAGGCCAAGGCCGAAAAGCTGACCGCCAAGGCCAAAGCCAAGGAGAAGGAGAAGGCCCAGGCCAAGCCGAAGGTCGAGACGAAGACTCGCAAGGCCAAGCCGAAGGCCACCGAGCCGGGCCGGATCACTTGTCTGGAGTGCGGACGCACCTTCAAGGCCATCACGGAGAGCCACCTCGCCACCCACGGCATGACCATCGAGGAGTACAAGCAGAAGTACGGGTACACCACCACGGCCCCCTCGATCCTGGCCGGGCATGATCAGCGCGAAGACAAGACCGAAGCCTAGACTCCACAAACAGGTTGCGCAGGAAATGATTTTTTCCTGCGCAACCTTTTTCTTGACATTATTGCGATGGTAATGTAAAACGACCTCATGATTCAGAGCATAAACCACAAGGGCCTAGCGGCCTTACACAGGCGAGGGAGCAGCAAGGGCGTCCAACAAAACCATGTCCGCAAGCTGCACACCATCCTCAAGAAGCTGGACAAAGCCCGACATCCATCTGACATGGGTTTCCCCGGCTCCGGGCTGCACCGCATGACGCATGTCAGCGAGTGGGCTGGGTTCTGGTCGGTCAAGGTGAACGGAAACTACCGCATCCTGTTTCAATGGGAAAACGGCCACGCCCGCAACGTCTGCTATGAAGATATCCACCGAGGGAGGCCATAGTGCAATACACATCCAACGCCGAATGGCCCGACTGCGTGAATCTGGGCAAGACGCCCAACGTCTCTACAGACGAGCATGACAACGCGGCCCAGGCCCAGAGCGTCTGCGACAGGCTGGAGCGCGAGGGCTTGGGCGGTGAACATCAGATTTTCCCCATCCGAACGTGGGTGGAACAAACCACCTCCGGGGGTGGTATTGAACAGGGGGGTGGTTTTGCAGAAGGGGGTGCCCCCATAGACGACGAGCAGGGCACCTGAGAGGCCGCAGGAGCGTGTTTAACAGAAAAGACGACTAAGGGGTTGCGGTGAACCACCAGAACGCGATACAGACGATTTGTGAGTCCCAGCGGCGAGTGAGCGGCCAGGGGCCACGGCACCGGGGTGGTTTTACCCTGCCGCCCCGGTGTCTCTTGACTGAAGGCGAATTGGATATTATCAGACTTTCACGGGTTTCTCCACGGTTTGGGTTACCCGTTGCGTTACCCCGGCAGGGCGTCGTGTCCTGCCGGGGATTCTCATTCTGAATTCGCGAATCATGAATGGAGGGCACCATGGAAGATCAGCACGCACAGATCGCCGCCCTGGAACAGCAGCTTGCCGACGTGACCGCACTCAAGGATCGCCTTGGCCGTCAGGTTGACCTCGCCGTCGAGGGGCTGGACATCATCAGGGAAGCCGCGCAGGACGCCAAGGCCGACACCGTGATCGAGGTGGTGGACAACCTCTCCGCCGAGATCACCAGACTCCAGCAGGACCAGTAGCAAAGAGCCACGCCCCAACACCACGCCAAACCAATAGCAAACGGCCCGGCCAGCCTCCTTCGGGAAGCCAGCCGGGCCGTTTCTCGTTTCCGTTGCCGAAAAAATTTGACCAGAGCAATATACATGCGCGAGGGAAAGGACCAGTTCGTCAGATTTATTCCGAATAATTCCTATTAGGCTATTTTCAGAAATCCTAGAAACTCTTTTTGGGCACTGCGGCCCTGTCACTTCTCCGTGTCACTTGCACGGGCCGTGCTACCATGCGCGGGGTGGCGTAACACGAATGCCTGACCGTTCAAATTGGATATCGTGTCACGTCCAGCCCGTGCCGTATCACGCCGTGGCATTACCTATCGGGCTTGTCGGATACCGTTGGGGCTATCCGAGCGGTCCCATGGGATATACCCGATAGGGCCGGGGCTGGCGCGGGGCTACCCGAGCAATTTTGTCGGATACCGCTGGAACCGTAGCACGATAAGCCCGGCACGTAACACGGCCCGTCAATTTGGCACGGCATTTGCTTTTAAGGCCGGTTTTTCCTTGCGAAGTGAAGAAAAAAATCTTTTTCCTTGACAACGCAATAAAAGGGGCTGGCGGGCCGTCTGGCGCAATTGACACGCTCGCGCATACCTTTATATCAAACCTTTCTTTAAAATTGCAGCACGGACGATTTGACCCCGGAACCCGCGCCAGACGTGGGTTCCGGGGTTGTCAAGCAAAATAATGACTTTTTGCTTTGGCACGCTATTTGATTGTCAAAGAACAATCCCAGCCCCGTATATATGGACAATGGGCAAGGGGAACAGGCCAGAACGGACAATACCTAGCACGGGCCGGGCAATATGGGGCAAAATAACAGAACAGGGGCTATTCTGCCGGTTGAATTTTCAATCATTGCGAGGGGTTGCGAAAAATTCACAATATATTGCAATAAGGGGTTGTTCTTTCTTTCGGCCTGATATAAGAATGTTTCCAGACGCCACCGGCCCGCCAAGGGCCACAACACAAAAGAGGAGCTAAAACAATGACTTATGAACAACGCTTGATCAATTCCCGGCTTGCTGTCCTTACCGCAGGGGACGCCCGCGTGATTCGTGCCCATCAAGAAACAATCATCACAGCCGAAGACGGCCAGACGCGCAAGGGGAAGGAATACGGATACGCTTGCACAGACGACTACAGGCCCGGCTTTGTGGCCTGGGGAGCAACCCCGGCAGACGCGGCCCGCGCCGCTGGTTTTTGTCTGTCCATGCCCGCCAATATTGAAGCATAGCAACGCAACCCAAACCGAAGGAGCTAGAACAATGTCCGAACAAGCCCGCCTTGCCTTGATCAAGTCCCTGTACGTGTCCTGTTCCAAGTATGGCGGAATGTTGGCCGCATTGAATGACGCCCGCCACGCCATGCCCGCCACCATGGCCGACGATGAAACTGAAGGGGGCAATTAAAATGACCCGTACCGCATACGCTGCCGAACGTGCCGCCCGGAAAGCCCGTATCGCCATGCGCAAGGAATTACGCAAGGCCTTGAACGGGGCTACCCGTCCGAATACCCGCGCCATTGTGCGCGAGGAAAAACGCGAGGCCCGCGCCATGGCATGCCTAGACAGTGAATTTGCCAGACTGGACGCCCGGAGCTAGAACAACCCAAAGCCCGAAAAAGGGGGACATAACAATGATTAACTATCGCGCAATTTTCCGGCCCATGAACGGAGAAAAGCAAGAAAAGATTGTATCGGCCCGTAATGTACTGGCCGCAAAAGGCAAGGCTTCCCGTCTGTTCTTTGTCGGGTCTACAGAATTTCTCGACTTGGCCGACTGGCAAGGGGACGTAATTTGTTCCAAGGATGTTTTCGGGTGGACCGACAACCCCGCATACAAGGAAAAGAAACAGGCCTTAGAGGATATCCGCACGGAACTAAACAACGCGGCCACGTATCCGGGGGACGCGGGAAAATACAGCATTCGGGGTTGCACCATTGAAATAATGCGCGACGATGATCCTTGGAACCCTCGCGAGGAACAAGACAACGCGGGCCGTATGGTTTGTTTGCATCGGCGCTATACGCTTGGGGACGCGCATGAACTGTATACGCCCGAACAAATGACGGCAGAAGTAAACACGGAACAAAAAAGGGGTGGCGTTGTGTTGCCCTTGTTCCTGTATGATCATTCCGGCTTAACCATGAATACAACGGGTTTTGACTGCCAATGGGACTCCGGGCAAGTCGGATATATTTATATGACTGCCAATGCTATTCGCTTTGAATATGGAGTAAAGCGGATATCCGCCAAAACCCGTGCCCGTGCCTTGAATTTGCTACGTGCCGAAGTCGCGACATATGACGCATACTTGCGGGGGGACGTGTACGGCTACACGATACAACCCCCGGACGGCGAAGAAGAGTCGCGTTTCGGGTTTTATGGGCTGGAATATATGCTTGAAGAATTGACGTATACCATATATGCGGCCAGCCGGGCCGTGGACGCATAAGGGGGACGCCATGAATAGCAATATCACATACCATGAATTACTAGCCGAATATCGCCTTATAGGTGACGACGGCGACGGCTACGGGACATGCATGAAGTGGTTTTTTGCCGTTGCAAATGAACTGGACAGACGCAACCTTATCTGCCCGGACCATTGGCAATATCGGCCTTCACCATTCGGCCCGGAAAAGCCCGAAGATTACGAACAAGAAATATGCTCCCAAGCAACCGAAAAGGCCTTGATTGCATTCGGCAACATGCTGGAAAGATACTACAGGCTTTTGAAAGCCGCTGGAATGGACTATTAACGCAATGCGAGGGGACAACGCCATGACACGCAAGGAATATGAGGCCTATCTGGCCCGTTTTGAATCTTTTATGGAACAAAACGATATATCAAGCTTTTCCGCACAAGGGGAACCATTCTTTTCCGCGTCGCCTTGCGAGGTATGCGGAAGCAAGTTAGGGGGCAACCGCTACCAGTGCAACGCCATACAAAGCGAAACAGGGGACATAATTACCTTCAATGCTTGTGTCGATTGCGTTTACTTCGTGGACATGGGCCAGCTTGACGATATGACCATGTTGTCCACTGAAGAAAGCGAATAGGCCCCATGAAATATCAATATCTTACATGCTGCGTTGATAGCACGGCGGAAGCAATTGACGCCATGACAGAACAGGCCCGGCAAATCACGGCCCGGACATTCTTTAAGCACGTTTCCCGAGCCGAAGTGATAGACCGTTTTGGATATTCCCGCATGGGATTGAAGCCCGAAAACGACTATGCCGTTTCATTTTGGAAAAGCAAATACAAGGGCATGCCCTGTTATTACATGGAACATTCCCGCATTGAATATATCTGGACAGTCCAGAACTAACCACCATTCAACCCAAACAACGCAACGCAACCCAAACCAATGGAGCAAAACGCCATGCTTGAATCTATCAAAACAACCGCCGTCAATAGCTGGAATGACGTTCTTTCCTTTTGCGCCGATATCGGCATGTTTTGTATCAATCGGCCCGTTTCAACCTGTGCGCATCGGACCCCGTTTTGCGTCAATTGTTACAATAATAAATTATACAAACTGTACAAAAACATGCAAGGCAGGGACGCCAAAAACGAATATGCATGGCGCAACCTGCCAGCCGTGGACCTTTTCAAATGCCTTTCTCGAAAGCACACAAGGCAGACAAAGCGCTTCCGCCTTATGTCCAGAGGTGAGGCCTTTTCGACTCTTGCGGACTTCCCCCGCGTTGCATCCATACTAGAACAGGCAAAAAGGGCCGGGGTTTTTGTTTGGGTTCCAACGCGGGCATGGCGCAACGCCGATTTTCTGCCTGAACTGTTCAAATTGAAAAAACAATACAGGGAGCATGCCCGCATCCTTTGCAGCACGGACCCGACAACCTTTGAAAACGTGGCCGATATGGCGCAATTGAATATTGCAGTAAATGATATGGGATTCAGCACCATGTTTTACGGGGACAACGCCCGACGTTCATTTACCATCGGCGGTATCCAGCACGACATGGCGGAATGCAAAAAGACTCACAAGCATATAAAAGGGGCCTGTGCTACGTGCCGTAATGCCTGTTTTTCCAGGGAGCAACGGCATATCCATTTGAAGCAACATTAAACCGGGAAAGCAAAACGCCATGCATGCCAGTACAAACAACCGGAACACGGCAGGGGCTTTGCAGTTCATACATGGTCGCAATACGTCTATCAGGGATGCCGCAAAAACCCTGTGCGCCGAAGGCAAGCAAAACGCCCGTTTTATTATGGTCTATCCTTCGGGCAAAACAGAATGGATACACAACGGGGACCGCGTAACAGTTCACAAACAATGGAACTAGAACAAATTCCTTCCCACTAAAGGGAAAATACAAGGCCGGGCATAAAACCCCGGCCTTTTTGCGTCCTGAACCCGTCCACGGCAAAGGAAACAACCTGGAACCCTACCAGCACAAAGCCCCCTTATTCGGGATTATTACGAATAAGAAATAAGAATAATTCCGAATAAATCCCCTATGCATGGGCATGGCCTATTTAAGGCACCCCATAGGCCCTGTATTGCGTTTTCAACCCAAACCCATACACGGACAAGGGATAGACAAGGGAAAGCATCACAAGGGCCTGTCAGGGGCATATATGAGTATGCTAGGCATGCCCATGCTACCAGTTCCAAGGGACAAGGGATAGACAAGAGGGAACAACCCCAGAAGAACAGGCATGCCGTGTTGGTAGGTTGCCCGTTGTCCCATGGGTTGCGTGCCAGTGGGTTGCCCTTTGGGGTTGCTTTGGGGTTGTCGGATGATTGCAAGGTGGCGTGCTGGTAGGTTGCCCGTTGGGTTGCTGGGTTGCGGGAAGGCCGTCAATTACGGCACATTGCGACAACCCCCGACTATTGGACCGGGGGGCCTGAAACGCCAAAGGGGGCAACAGAAAAGCCCGGAAAATGCGACACGATAGGACAGGAAAACGGCCCTTTTTTGCGTCCTATCGCCATGTAACGTAGCACGGTCCCAGCACGGGAACAGGGACAACCCCAGCACAGGAACAGGCCTGGAACAGGGACACCGTGGCGGGGCAACGCCCGGCCCGGCAACTGTCCCTTGTGCTGAAACGCAAAGGAATCAGCACAGGGGGCATACAGGAATAGTGAAGGATTGCAGGTGGTTAATATG